>Ga0070741_10009383_pt1 | contig 19051 bp, 19 predicted proteins | sample Coa_R1_4_FD_66440 | JGI IMG/M metagenome (GOLD analysis project Ga0070741, IMG submission 66440) | Surface soil microbial communities from Centralia Pennsylvania, which are recovering from an underground coalmine fire - Coalmine... | ecosystem: Environmental > Terrestrial > Soil > Unclassified ...
GCCGAGTTGATGGCAATCCGCTCATTTTATCAGTGTTCATCCGTGTCCATCCGTGGTTGAACTGCATCGGCTAAGGCATTCTCGTTGTGCGCCTCTCGCGCCTTTTTCGCAGCTTTCTGATTCGGGATTCGGGTTTTCGGCCTTTAAGCCACCCGGGTAACTTCCCCACTATTGCTGCTCCCAAGCCGGGTCAAGACTGGAGCATGGCTGAATTGAACGATGCCTGGCCCATGCCGCGCCCGGTTTATGATGGTTACTTTGCTGACCCGTTTATTTGGCAGCATCGAGGAGTCTATTACGCGGTGGGAACAGGAGCGCGCGAAGCGTCGGGCCATACGGCCGGCCAGATCTTCCCGTTGCTGCGCTCCGACGACTTTGTTAAATGGCATCTGCAGGGAGATGCTTTGATTGCGCCAGATCCGGCCCTGGGCGACACGTTCTGGGCGCCGGCGGTGGCTTTCGCCGCTGGGACCTTCTATCTGTACTATTCTGTTGGGCATGGCGATAAACGCCATCAACTCCGGGTGGCCGAGAGCTCCTCGCCCGAGGGACCTTATAAGGATTCAGGCAAAACATTGGTCGATCCCAAACTGACGCCCTTTGCCATCGACCCCCATCCTTTCGAGGATATCGATGGCCAGTGGTACCTCTTTTACGCCTGCGACTTTCTGGATCTCACCGAAAAAGTCCGTGCCGGCACAGCCCTGATGGCCAGCCGGATGACCAGCATGACAGAACTGGAGGACTCCAGGCACTCGATTCTGCGCGCGCGCTCCGATTGGCAAAGGTTTCAACTATCCCGACCCATGTACGGCACTGTTTGGGATTGGCACACCCTCGAAGGACCCTGCCTCGTCCGGCACCAAAACCGGTATTACTGCTTTTACAGCGGCGGCCGGTGGGAGAATGACACCTATGGCGTCGATTATGGAGTCAGCGCCTCCATCCTGGGTCCGTACTCCGACCAGGGCAGCGAAGCGGGTCCGCGCGTATTGCGAACCATTCCCCACCGCTTGATCGGTCCCGGCCACAATTCCTGGATTGTCGGCCCTGACGGCTGCGAATATCTGGTGTTCCACGCCTGGGACGAGCCCATGACGGCGCGACGAATGTTTCTTCAAAAATTGCTCTGGACGACGCAAGGACCCAGAGCGGAGCATTCCACGCAAATCCTTCCGAACAGAGCGCTGGGCAGTTCACTCCATTGAGCTAGTGCAGCGCGGGGCCAAGGTGATTACAGGAGGCGACGAATGAAGTCCTTCGGAATCATTTCACTATTATCACTCATCTGCCTGGCGAGCGCGTGCTCGACTAACCAGGGAGCAACCAGCACCGCGCATGATTCGGTTGCGGCTACGACCGTCTCTCCGGTCGCGCCGCCGATCCCGCCCGGGAGCCCGAGCCAACGCCCGGGCATGTCCCCGGAGGATCTTCGAGATCCACAACACCTGACTCGCCCTGAACCACTCACTCCAACTCCTTAACCATGCCCCAAGGTCGTCCCCCGCGGTTGCGGCTCCGACCCACGGCACCAGATGCTCATGAGAGAAAATCGCAACGATGAAGGCAGATTTACCCAGCACGCCCACGGCCTGGGTACGGTCACTGAAGAAATGGTTCGCAAACGCGCCGCCGAACTGGCTTTGATCAACGGTCGGCCGCCCGGCCAAGTGCTGGACTCTGACCTGCGCGAGGCCAGGCGAGAACTAACCGGAGCCGAGAGACTCGTTCCGGAGCCGACTCCCGCCGAGGAACTCACCGAAGACCAGCGCTGGGAGCCGGTTCCTGAATCCTCCGGTCAGGAGGCCCCGACCGTGCCGGCGCCGGACGAGCAAACGTTCGCCGAAAAACTCGTCGAAGAAGGGGTCGAAGACGCGGAGCAGGACACCATGGTCCAGGGGACAAAGAAGAGCCAACACCGCGATCGGCGTTCCTAAGCGGCTCAATACTGAAAGGAGTTGTGATGAAAAGATGCGAAGTGTGCGGCAACGAGTACGACAAACCCATCGAGATCCTGGTCAATGGGATTTCCCATTATTTCGACTGCTTTGAGTGCGCCATTCATGCGTTGGCGCCGGAATGCGAGCACTGTGGCTGCAAAATCATTGGCCACGGCGTTGAGTCCGGCGGCAGCTACTATTGCTGCGCCCATTGCGCTCACGAAGAAGGCGTGGAAGCCGTCCACGACCGCAGTTAGACCCGGTGCGGCTTTGCTTTTTCAAGACATGACCGTACCGAGAGCTAAACGGGTGGCAGCCCCACGCCGGTCCGGCGGGCGCGCAAGCTTGAGTGCTGAACTGAAAGGCGATCGTTGCGGCCCCAGCGCCGGTTTCTCACGCCGCCCCTTGCGCTTTAACTGGACCAAGGCGCTCTCCCCGCAGCAGTGGGCAATCTATTCAAAAGCGATCCAGGCGGTGCGGTCCACCAGCGTTCCTTTTATGCTGGGTGGCGGCTTCGCGCTCGCATCCTTTACCGGGCGCTGGCGCGATACCAAGGACATCGACTTCTACATTCAGCCCGGACATCGGGATCAGGTTGTCGCCGCCCTGTTAGCCGCGGGCTTCAAAGATTATTTTGATGAACGGCCCTACGATCGCAAATGGATCTACCGTAGTGTCCAGTCGGGCGTCATTGTCGACATCATCTGGTCGATGGCCAATCAGCGAGCCCGGGTCGATCCACTTTGGTTCGAGCGAGCGGCGCAAGTCGAACTCTGCGGGCAGCGGCTGCTGATGGTCCCGCCCGAGGAACTGATGTGGTGCAAACTGTACATCCTGCAACGGGATCACTGTGATTGGACGGACGTTTTCAACCTGCTCTACGCGGTCGGCCCGAGCCTGGATTGGCGCCATTTGATCTGGCGCCTGGACGAAGATGTCCCATTGCTCAAAGGCTTGCTCAACGTGTACGGGTGGCTCTGCCCCAAATACGTCCTTAAACTGCCAAACGACCTCTGGAAACTCCTGGGTGTATCCCCGCCAAAACCGGCGCCCCGATCCAAGCGCAACCATATCCGCCTGCTGGATTCCCGCGGCTGGTTTGCGGCCCAGCAATCACCGGATCGAAAACTCGAAGTGTGATCCTATGATGATTGGCGCCATGAATCACCCAGGCCGCGATCTCCTCAAAGAGATCGAGTGGATGGCCGCTATGGGGTTCGATTTTATCGATCTGACGCTCGAACCGCCCATGGCCGAGGCGCGCAATCTGGATTTGAAAGCCGTGCGCTCCGCCCTTGATTCCAGCGGGCTGGCGGTCGTGGGACACACGGCTTATTACCTGCCGCTCTGCAGCCCGTTCGAGTCGCTGCGTCAGGCCGCCGTCCACGAGCTGAAGCTGTGTATTGAAGCGTTCGCCCAACTGGGCGTCCGCTGGATGAACCTGCACCCGGATCGCCAGGCGCCGCTCCACGACCGCAAGTTCATTATTCAACGAAATTTGCAATCCCTGCGTGAGCTGCTCCCGGTCGCCGAGGAGCACGGGATGGGTTTAATGATCGAGAACTTGCCGGGCAGCTACAACACTGCCCGTCAAGTCGCGGAGTTGCTGGATCCCCTTCCGGAGTTGGGGTTGCACCTGGACATCGGCCACGCCAATCTCCTGGTGGAACTCAATTCGACCGACGAGCTTTTGGCGGCCTATGGCAAGCGCCTGCGCCACGTTCACCTGCATGACAACAAAGGAGGCAACGCGGATTTACACCTGCCGCTCGGTGCCGGTACTCTCGAGACGGACCATTACGTTCGCTCCTTGCAGGCGGTCGGTTATGACGACACCATTACTCTGGAGGTCTTCACTCCCGACCGTCATCATCTGGAATATAGCCTTCAAGCGCTGCGCCAACTCTGGAAAGATTGCGTGACCACTCCTCTGGCGAAAATGCCTGCCCCCATCCTGCAATCGGAGCCGCGTGCCACCGCCGCCGGCGCCTGAGCCCACTGCCCAGCGGGAAGTTCCACGATTCCCTCAAACGTACCTGCTTTACCCCATTTTAAAACCTGGCGTTCAGCCGGATTTTTTTTAGTTCGAGCGAGAGGGTGGTGTTGCTTCGAATCGGATCGCCACCTCTCCGATCACAAACAAAGGAGTTCTATGCGTACATTCAATTATCGGTACTTCACTTACCTCGGTTTAGCGGCCGGGATTTTGGCCGTGACACCCGGTTGCCAGCAACTGCCCGGCTCGTCCGGAGAACAGGGCGCCGCGATTGGGGGCGTTGGCGGCGCCGCTACCGGGGCGCTCGTCGGCGGAGAGCACCACCGTCTGTTAGGAGCGCTGGTGGGCGGCGCTCTGGGTGCGGGCGGCGGCTATCTCATTGGGGCCAACAAGGATCGCATCATGGGCCAGGACACTGCCGGGGCAGAAGCCGCCGTGCGCAATGCCCAGGCGCATCCAGCCACCCCCCAGGAAGCACTCAATGCCACTACGGCTGACCTCAATGCCGATGGCTTTGTCACCATGGATGAAGTGGTGGCCATGCGCCAGGCCGGCCTGGCCGACCAACAAATCCTGGATCGAATGCGGGCTACCGGCCAGGTCTTCGAACTTACCCCCGAGCAGCAGTCCTACCTGCGCACCAACGGCGTGGACCAGTTCGTAATCGACCAAATCCCGCAATTGAATCGAGAGGTGCGGCAGAATCTCGCGAATCAACCCCCACCGCCAGCCGCTGCTCCAGCCCCAGTTTACCAGCCAGGCGCTTATCCGAATTACCCTCAACAAAACGTCTATCCCCAGAGCGGCTATCCGCAAACCACTTACCCGCCAACCTACGCGCCCGGCCAACCGCCGGTCCAACCGCCGCCTGTGCAGCCCACGCCTGCCAACCCGGGCCTGAACACTCCGGTTCCGCCGCCACCAGGGCCCTAGTCGCAGCTGCGTGGCATAGGGGCTTTTCCTCGACACGAAAGCAGGGTTTCACCGGGTTGTCCAAGACTCAACCCCGTCTAACTTAGTTCGACATAAACAGTCAATCGGCAAACATGTAGAATTGAGGATTACTTATGAAGAAATCTATCCTGGTTTTTTTCGCTGCGCTTGCTCTGGCAGGCTGCGGACAGAATCAAGGCGGGACGAGTGACCAAACCGGGACCAGCACCGGCACCAGCAGCTCGACCGAAAACAGCACGATCACCAATCAATCCACCACCAGCAGCAGCAGCCGCGGCAGCGCTACTTCTCCGGGTGGCACCAACTCGAGCAGCTTCTCGAGCGATACCAACACATCGTCGTCCAAGCCTTAATTGGCGAAAGGCAGGCCAAGGAGACCGTCTGGGTGGTCAACCCATCCAGGCGGAGGCCCTTTTTGGCTCCCGATTCACAGTGCGGCGTTCGCCACCGAGTGCACGCTGGCATTCTGAATCTCTGGCGCGCGGTAGGAGTGCCCACTGGCCAATGTAATCGCCGGGTCACGGCTGGTGTGGAATTTCACCGGAATACTCACCCGGGTGCGGCCGTCTTTGGGCTTAAACACGCAGAAATGCAGGTGCGGTCCGCTCGAAAAACCCGTGCTGCCCGAGTGCGCGATCACGTCTCCGGCCGCCACGACCTGGCCGGCCTTGACCACCACCCCGCCCTTTTGCAGGTGGCAGTAATGGCCCAGCGTTCCATCGTCGTGCCGAATCAGCACGTAATTGTTGAAGCGATCATAATCGAGGCTCGGCCCGCCTTTGTCTGAATCGTCCTTTACGCGGACCACCACCCCGCCCCGCGCCGCGCAAACCAGCGTGCCCTCGGGCATGTCCCAGTCAATCGCATATTGATTCGAGCCAAAATGACTGAATTTTCCATTATAACCCTGGGTTACCTTGAACTTGTCGCCCGGCGAGTAAGGTAACTGATAAATGTAATTGTCATCGTGCCGGGCGCAGTTACTGCCCAGTTTAAAGTAATTGGTGTAGGTATACTCCCAGCGATCGCCCGGCCTGAGCGGTTCGACTTCAAACGCCTCCGTGCGAGCGCGAGGCGGAAAGGTGGCTGTGTAAGGAAAGCGGTTGGTGCCCGTTAAATTGACCATCCCCATCTCGAAAGTCATAGTCACCTCGCAGTACTCATTGTTTTCCACAAAGAACTGCGTGGCCCCGCCGGCGTGGGTCGTAGTAACCTTCACCTCCGGAATCGACGCTCCCGTCATCTGCGCCTTGCCCGCGGGCGCCGAATCGCCGTGAGCCAATGTGAGCGTCGAAAGTAGCGCCAGGCCGCATGCCGCCGCGCGGTTGAATAAAAGAAATTTTCGATCAGAGCGTTTCGGGTGCGGGCTCAGCAGCATGTTGTCGTGGATGGTCTTTGCGGTGGATTGAGCGGATTAGGCCTCGGCCAGTTCCCGCAGAGGCGGCTGCGCCACGACGAGTTCCGGTATCAGCGTTCGCGGCAAGGGCGCGCCAAAATCTGGAAACCCGTCGCTGGTCCAGGTGAATCTTTTGGCATGGACATCGCGGTCTTCCCACCCTGGCTTGGGGCTGGATTTGGAGTGGTACACGATCCAGTCCTCCGTCTGGCAAAGAGACTTAACAAAGGAACAGTGCCCCACGCCCCACACCTGATCGGTTTTGCGAAAAACCGGTCCGTGTTTCACCCAACCGTTTGGATCCAGGATGTTGCGGCCTTTGTTATGCAGCAAACCCAGGCAATAATCCGCCGTCCAACTCGCGCTGGCCGAGTAAACCACGAAAATATCGCCGTTGCGCTTGAGCACCTGCGGCCCTTCGCAAATCGGCATGGCCACCCGCTCCCAGGATTGCTCCGGCGTGGCGATCAACACACGCTCTCCGCAAATGGTCGCCGGATCCTTCATGGGCGCCACGTACAGGTTCTGCTGCCCGTTGCGCCGGCCAGGCCAACCCGACCAGAAGAAGTACCGCCGTCCGTCGTCGATGGTCAGAATGGTTCCATCGATGGCCCAACCGCCGGTTTGGAGTTGCCCCCGGCAATGATACCGGCCGCGCGGATCCGAGCCTTCCGATTCCAGAACCCACATCCGGTGGTTCTCATTGCGCCCGTCGTCGGCGGCATAATAGATGAACCATTTGCCATCGATCAGGTGCAGTTCGGGTGCCCAGAGGTGATCGCAGTTGCGGCCGGTCACCGGCGCGGTCCAAACACACACGCCCTGATCGGCGGCGATGCCCCCAATCGTGCGGGACCGGCGAATGTAGATCCGGCGATTATCCCGGCTCTCGGAGTAGTAATAAAAACCTCCATGGAAAATCATCCACGGATCGGCTGAATGCGGCGGGAGAATAGGATTAATAATGTTAAGCGTTTGCGCGTTCACTGCTCGTTCGAAACAGCCACCACCAATCCGGTGGCCGCTTCACGCAAACCAGTCTCCACGAATGCCTAAATCCCTCCTATCCGCTCGGGTCCGATTGTTTTGTCCTCGTTTGTCCGACACTCTCCCGCAGAGGCCAAACCATGAGAGGAAGTCCGCTGGGGACTTGGATCCGAACGCCGAAACCGGAAGAGGAACCGAAACCCGTAATTAATCCCGCAGATTCAGGGCGACCGCAGAGGGGGGTAAGAGGAAAAACTCCAGTTTGGAGTGCGCCGCTCAGCTACGAATGAAGTGGACGCCCGAACGCTTGAACCTGGCCGGCCGGTCAACCTGCAACCTGCAACCTTCAGGCTTCACCAGAGCCAATTCATTAAGGCCAACGGCGGGGGCGGGGACGTCTCGTCCCCGGTTCGTGGGGAACCGCAGCATTGAGGAAACGGGGACGAGACGTCCCCACCCCTTTCATGAATTGGCCGCTGAGGCTTCAAACTGCCCGCACGGCTTTGCGCCGGAGAAGACCTCGGTAAGCGCCGCCCGCAATCAACCCGAACACGACATGCGTGAACAGAACCCCGAGCTCGTTTCCATGCCACGCTGGAAACGCCAAGGACACAATCGCAAGGTTCGCGAAGTAAAGGATTAGTCCCACAATGCCACCCGTCACGATCGCTCGGCCTTGCGTCACATGCATGACGCACGCCGAGATGATCAGCCCATAGACTTCCGCGATTAGAAGGTGCACCAGGCAAAGCAGCGGCAGGGGCATCGTCATCGCTGGCGGCAACGGCCGACCCATGAGCACTTGGGAAAAAAAGGAGATTCCCGCCCATGGGCTGCCCCGCGGCGCCAGCAGCAGCAGAACCCCGGGTATCAGACCGGCACCCAAGGCCGCACCCCACTGGAATTGACCTCCCGCCTCTGGTTCCATCACTTCGGGCTGCTCGAAATGCTTGATCATTCTACGACAGAACGTACGGCAGCTCCGCTGCATCTCCAGGCGGGTCTCTACCCCCAGTCTGTCGCAAGCGCAGTGTTTCGCAGGCCAGTGCCTTTTGGAGGGACCACCCAGGTGGGCCTTCGGCGCCCGAAGATTATCGCAGAAATCGTATATAAGTTACTTAATACTATGAAGTTATGATACTAGAGCAGTTATGACGATGCAATCCCTCAGCGACAAGCAAAAAAGTCCCATTTACTGCTTGCAACGTGTCTCTTTTCGTGGCGTAGTTGTGCCCGGCGCAGCTTTGGGTTGATTTCGTACGGGCTGATCATCCTTTATTCATGCCACCGTTGAATATTTGAACATGGTGGGGAATAGTGTATCGTGCGTGCGCGTCAGTCTTCCGGTGTTAGCGGTCTTCATAAGCCCGTGGCGGCCCGTTCTAAGACCTGTTTGTGACTCGTTGCAACTGTGTTGGTTGCATGAATTCTGAACCTAAAGCGGACCCTGCGCGTCTCAATAATTATGCTGAATAGGAAAGAGAGCAAAGCATCCAACGGAGCCAACAACCACGGCAGAGCTGCACATCCACCAGCTCCCGCCAAAGGACGTCCCCGGCGCCGTTTTATCATCTCGGCCAAAGCAGCCGCTCGCGCCGATGCTACCGCTCATCATGGCAACCAGAACGGAACCGCCAAAGCCGTTCCCCCGGTTGCTGCCAAAAACCCGGTTGCTGCCAAAAATTTACCTGCCCTCAAGGCTCCTGCCCCAGGCACGCCCGCTTCTCCCGTCGATTTGGCTGAGACGATTAAAACCCTCCTCCACCTCGCACACGAGAACGGTCATATCACCTATGATGACATAAATGATATCCTGCCCGAGGGGTTGTCACCGGAGGATCTGGACGCTTTATATACGAAGCTGCGCGGGCTGGACGTCGAAATTGTCGATCACGCCGAGGTCGAACGCGCCAAACCAGCCGAGCCCGAAGAGGAGGAAGACTCGCGCCTGGAAGTGCTCGACGATCCCGTTCGCATGTACATGAACCAGATGGGCAAAGTGCCTCTCTTGACGCGCGAACAGGAAGTCGAAATCTGCAAACGCATCGAGGAAGCCGAGTCGGAAATGAAACGCCTGGTATACGGCCTGGGCTTCACTGCCAAGGAACACATCGCCATCGCGGAGAAGCTCCTGTCCGAACCGCCCAAAGAACGCTTCGACCGCGTCGTCGTCGACAAGAAAGTGGCCAACCGCGAAGGCCATCTCAAGGACCTGCGCAACTTGATCAAAAAAGTCCGGGGTCTGGACGCCCAGGTCGATGAGAACTACCTCGACTGGCAGAAGGCGGCGCTTAAAAATCGGGAGAAGCTTCTGAGCGCTTTCCGCAAGCTCGACAAACGCGTGCAGGACACCTTTCCCAAATTCTTTTACAAACAGAAGGTCCTCGAAGACATGATCGTGGTGGCCGGCAACGTCCACGAGAAATTCCAGGCCAGCCTGCGCCGGTTGCACGAGCTCGAAAGCCACCGTAAATCCGCCGACCAGCAAGCCGCCATCCATGGCGAGCATACGAAAATTCAGGCCCTCGAATTGTTCGTGCGCATGCCCCGCGAAGATTTCTATAAGACTTTCGACCTGCTCAAGCGCGCCGCCGACCGCGCGCACCAGGCCAAAACCCACATGGCCGAAGCCAATCTGCGCCTCGTGGTCTCGGTCGCCAAGAAATACACCAACCGCGGCCAATCCTTCCTCGACCTCATCCAGGAAGGCAACATCGGCCTCATGAAAGGCGTCGAGAAATTCGAATACCGCCGTGGTTATAAGTTCTCCACCTACGCGATTTGGTGGATTCGCCAGGCGATCACCCGCTCGATCGCCGACCAGGCGCGCACCATCCGTATCCCGGTCCACATGATCGAGATCATGAACAAGCTTTGGCGCGCGCAGAAACAGCTGACCCAGGAACTCGGCCGCGAACCTACTCCTGAAGAGATCGCCGACGAAATGCACATGCCCGTCGCGCGCATCAATTCACTGCTCAAGATGGCCCAGCAGCCCATCTCCCTGCACGCCCCCGTCGGCGACGATGGCGACGTCAGTGTCGGTGATTTTATCGAAGACAAATCGGCCGAGAATCCCTCGGACGTCACCAGTTACAGCCTGCTCAAGGAAAAACTGGGCGATGTGCTTACCAGCTTGACCGAGCGCGAACGCAAAATCCTCGAAATGCGCTTCGGCCTCGTCGACGGTTACGAGCGCACGTTGGAAGAGATTGGAAAGATGTACAACGTGACGCGGGAACGCATCCGCCAGATCGAAGCCAAAGCCCTGCGCAAGCTGCGCCATCCCACCCGCGTGCGCCACCTGCAAGGCTTCCTCGATACCGAGGAAGAAGCCGCAGCATAGTCGCATAGAGGAACTCCTGCAGCGCGTCGAAGGCTTGTCCTCCCGGCAACGGGAGGTTCATGTCTTCACGCCAACGGCGTGTTCATGTTTCACGCCAACGGCGTCACCCATACCAGCCCAGGCCGAAGGCCTGGGAAACCGACCCACGAACGGATTTATCCAAACGCCAAAGGCGCGCCCCGCAATTGAAATCGATGAAGGAGGGTCCTAACTAAAAATGGGTCCGCGGCGGCATTCCGGCGGCGAGACGCCGCCGGAACCCGCACGCGAGGACGCCTGCGCTACGTAGCGCGGGCCTCTGGCCAGCGGGTTTTGGCGGCGTCTCGCCGCCAAGGTCATTCAAACGCGCTCTAAACGCACGAATCATGATTGGTGCCGGGGACCATTCCTTGATGTTTCCCCAACACGAAAATTCAACGCTACGGCTGCCATACCGCGCGCCAATAGCGCGGGCCTGCCATTAAAGCAAAGTTAAAGACGGCTGTGTCGCTGCTCAACGTGTTTGTAGAAACGCTTTTCCAACTGCTTAGGTCAGTGGCGGTTTGAATCACGTATTGCACCCCAGCCTGTCCGTGCAACTCCAAAACGAGCGGACCCCCAGGCGCGGTTGACGGTCTTGCCTCCACAGTCGGCGCAATCGGCTCGAAGGTGAACAAACTGATTGAGAGCGGGGGGAAAGTATAATTAAAACTCGCGCTCACCCCCGCGACAGAATTGGTGGCGATGTCCTGAGCCGCGAGCGGGGCATTGGCCCGCGCCGCTTCGTCCTGCGGGATGCCATACGACTGAATCACGCAGGCTGGACCCGGAACAAATCCGTTGATGGCAATCTGCGCGTTAAAGTTCGTCGAAGGATCCTTGTGCAATACCAGCAAGGAAACGGCCCCGTTGACCGCACGCGCGGCATAGGCCGAGAGCAACAGATAGTCGCTGGCCGCGCTTATGATTTGGCCCCCTGGCGCGATAAAGCGTCGCATGAGTTTTGCCGCATAAAAGGTCGGATGCCTGGTACTGAGCCCGTTGATCATTCCCAGATCGCCATAGGTGCGCCAGCCGTACAGTTCCGAGTCGAAACTGCCGCTCGTATCTGTCCCATTGCGAAGGTCCCACCAAACAAACGCGTTAAACTCGGTCCTGGCGAGCTGGGCCAGGCTGTCGGCGTAGTACAGGCCGTTCACCAGGCTGGTCGATTGACGTCCCTGCGCGCCGGAGTCGTTGTTGTTTTCCGTGCAGACCAGTTCAATGTTGGTTCCCGCCGCGCCCAGGTAATCGGTGATTTCCTGCCGCAATTCGGCTGCGTCGCTAAACCAGGCCGTCGAACATTGCAGCAAAGCCGAATCGCTATCGCTCGCGGTTGGATTCTTGGGATCGGTGTACTCGGGATACCGATGGTGCACGACAAAATCCGGCGTCACCCCCTGTGCTTTCAAAGTGCTCAGCATGACCGGCACCCAGCCATTGTGCGTCTGACCCGTGCGCGGATTCAGTGCGGGATGACTCGTGTAGCCGTTGGAAGCACTGTCTTCGCCCGGCGTGGCCACGACGCCCACTTTGATGCTTGGATCGGCGGCTTTCATCTGCCGGTAATAATCCGCCGCTCGCATGCCGTAGGTATAGGGATCGTGCGGGTTGGAGTTCGTATCGGTCTCCCAAGTGCCGTAGTTTTCGTTTCCAATTTCCCAATACTTGAAACCCAAATGGCTCGTGACATTTGCCTGTTGCACCCAGGCGGCCGCTTCCGCCGGAGTTCCCGTCCCATAGTTCACGGTAATAAAAGCCTGGGACCCAATATTGGTGGCAACATCAATGAAATTCCCAAATGACGTCGACCAGCGCCAGGTGTTGGTCAGCGTAGTGTTCGAGGCCCAATGATATTCGTCCGAGAGCGAACCGCCGGGGAAGCGCATGATGGTGGTGCCCATGTCGCGCAGCAGCGCGATCGTGGTGCTGGTGTCGAAATTGCCGTCCCAGACCGCCGTATTCACCCCGAACCATCTTGAATCCATATTTCGAAGCGGTTTCGTGGCATCCACGCTCAGGTGCACCAGCGGCGCCGGTTTTGCCGTCAATTCCATGTCATCGACGTAGAACGTCCCGGAAGGTCCCGGCGCGGTCAGTTGCAGGTTAATCCGATTGAGATTCGTGACGCTGGCCACGGCGAGTTTCACAAGCGGCACCTGGATCCATTGCCAGGTGTTGGCCGGCAGCGCCGATAGTTGCACTGTGGCACCGAAGTTGGTCCCGTATTGGGCATAGACCTGCAACTTTTGCCCGCCGGCCGATCCGCCATTAATCCAGAAACTCAAATTCGTGTATGCGGCAGCATTCAGGTCCGCGTGCCAAAACGAGAGTGCCTGCCAGGCAGATGCCGTCGCCGAAATTGAATTGCTGCCGCTATGCACCGGTGAGGTGTTGGTCAAATCACGCGGTGAAGCCCAGCTCCAGTCCTGGAATCCGTTCACGAGGCGATCCGTGTAAATGAGCAACGGACTTTGCGCGCTGCCGCGCCAAGCACCTGCCATCAATATCAATACGAAGAAAAACCGCACCAGGCACCAACGCAATCGGACCGTACACATTCCCGAGAGCATACCCCACCCCCGCGCGGGCGCAACGCTTTGACTCAGCCTCTTAGCCTCTCAGCTTCTCAGTCATTCGCGTCCATTCGCGTCCATTCGCGGTTTAAAAAATTCGCTCATTATTCGCCGTTTTTCCCGCTTTTCCGCTTGTCAGTCTTTTAGCCTTTCTGGTATCTTGTCGCTGAAATTGACCCCTCTAACAGTTATGCTGCCGTCCAAATCGTACAAGGCATTGCTGGCCACGCTGCAAAAAGCGGAAACCCTTATACCGCGTCCCACTCAAACCTCGTCGGGCGACGATTGGAGTCTGTACCTTCGGTTGCTCAAGCTTTTGTCGTCCGTTCAAACCCTCCAGCGCAAAGCCGAGCGCATTGAATCAGAGAAGAAGCGGACCGGCAAAATCCGTCCTCGCCTGGTGACTCGCTCAGCCTGAGCGCTTTGGGCCAGGCGGATGGCGACGCCTTTGGGTTCTACCTGGGCCGGCGCCGATTTGGCAGTGGTAAAAAAACGGAGCTCGAATTTGCCGACTAGAGCCTCCAGTTGCGCGCCAATAGTAGTTGGAAATTTCGGGGGAACAGCGTCAGAATTTTCGAGTTCGACAAAACTAGGGTTGAACAGCGCTCCAGTTTTGGGTACTTAAAGCAGCTAAGAAGCCCATCAAGGGATTTATTTTTACAACATGTCTGAGAAAAACTGGCCAAACTCAGGGCAACACTTGAGTCGCGATTACCTTCAGGCTGTCCTCGCGCCCAATGCTTAACCTGGTCAAGAAGCGCAAGCTGGGCACGGGGACAATCCCGGCGAACCTGACCTCGCTCGGCGTCAGCTGGCTCAATGGCCAATTCAAAGCCGTCGCCGTGCATCGCGGCTTTGTCGAAGCCACCTGGGAACGCGGCGGTGTCACCGACGGTCCGGAACATTTCGACGCCTTCATTCGCGAGGCGGTCCACGAAACCGGATACCGAGGCCAGACCGTGACGCTGGTGCTGGCCCACGCGCGCCTGGTCCAGCAACTGGTGGATTTGCCGCCGGTCAAAGGCAAGAAACTCCAGAAGGTCATCCAGCGCCAGGCCAAGCAGCAAAAGATGTTTCCCGGCGACGCCTCGTGGGCCAGCCAAGCCTGTCCGCCAGGCAAAGCCGCCCAGCGCATGGTGTTGCATCTGCTCCCCAAACAACTCGTCAATCACCTCGTGCTGGGCTGCAAACGCAATGGCCTCCGCCTCGTCGCCATCATCCCGCCTTCAGCCGTTTTGCATCAACAATTCGCTCACCTCGGCCTGGAAAAAGACGAAGTGGGATTGCTCGCCGCCGAGACCGCCGGCTCGACAACGCTTTGTGCCGGTGGCAGCGACGGCCAGATTTTGCTGGCCCGCACCCTGCCCGGCAACTGGAACGAGGATGCTCAGCACCTGGCCCTCGACCTCAACCGCTCCGCGCTGTTCATCAGCCAGCAGTACAGCGCCCCCATCAACCGCGGATTATGGATCTTCGGGCCCGGGGCGGAAGAAAAGATCGAAGCCCTTCAGAACCACATCCAGCTTCCGGTGGATCTAAGCCCGGTCAGCGACGAGCCCTTCTATTGGGCCACCGAAGCGCTGAAACTGCCGCCGGAATCGATCCCAAACCTGCTCAGCCGCGAGCTCCAGGAAGAACCCCAGCGCAGGGTCTTTGCCACTGCCGTCGGTGTTATTACCGCGCTCATGATTATCGCTTCCCTCCTGGCCTCTTCGTACTTTTTTGCTCAGGCCCGCCAGGAAGCGGCCAGCATCCAGGCCATGTCCAGGGACGCCGGACGTTTGCGCGCCACAAAAGCCGAACTCGAAGCCCTCGATCATGAGCTCTCCCGAAAAAAACAGGTAATCAAACTCATTCTCGGCGAACGACCGCCGCCAGTTCCCGCCTGGTTCCTGGCCTACCTCTCCGAAAGCGTTCCACCCGAACTGGTGGTTACCAATCTCCACATCGTCCGCGAGGAGGACTACTATAAAGTCCAGCTCGCCGGCACCACTCAGCGCGCCCTGCCCCCTTCAGCCAATCCCCCCGTGGCCGACCCTGTCGACGTGCTCAAAGCCAAGCTCGCCGGACCTCCCTTTAATTTAAAAATTACCGAAAAAGCGGACGAAAAAGCCGCCCCACCCACCGCTCCGGCCAGGAGCAGTGGTCCCATTGACACCAGTGTGCCAGGCTGGTTGAGCCGCCTGGCCAATGCCGTCGCCGGCCGACCCTCCACCGCCAAGCCGGCAGCGCAGGAAGATCATTTTGTCATCGAAGGAATAATGCGATGAGTCCGGGAATACAGAAGCTTCCTCCCACGCCCCAGCAACTGGCGATGGCCCAACTCCGCCGCTCCAAACCCTGGGAAATTGCCTTCCGCATTATCAACTTCAGCCTCATCCTCGGTTCGTTGGGCCTGGCCTGGTGGACCTTCAGTAAACGCATGGTGCCGATGCAAAAGCGCTCGAGAGAGGCCGCCGTTTCTCTCGACTCTCTCTCGACCGAAGTGGACAATCTCGCCCGCAAATGGCCCCGGTTCGAGGTCGAGCAAATCCGCTCCGATTATAAGGAGGTCCGCAATGAATTGTTCGCCGATGAGCTCGAGCTGGGAAGATGGCTGGTGCGCCTCGAAGAACAAGCCTCGCCGTTGGCGCTGGACATCAAAGTGGATTTCGGCAAAAGCACTACCCGCTCCGCGGAAAACGAAAAACTAGCCGTCATCCCTGCCTCAGTCACTCTCGTCGTTCGCCCGACGGTGGGCGGAAATCAAACGCCTTATCAGCGCATGCTCCGCCTGGGCCAGCAGTTGGGCGCCGAAGGTAAGCGGGCCGACCTGGCCGAACTGACCGTCAATGGCGGGCCGCTATCAATTACCAAAGGCGTGCTCGTCTTTAACCTCTGGGCCGGAGAAGAAAGCCCCGACGCGCAGAAACACTGACATGCGTTTTTTCCGCAATCCAATTGTCACCGGGGTCCTGACGCTAGTCGCTGTCGGAATGGTGTTCTACCGTTTTGTGCTGCCTTACCTCGCAACCGGCAGCTCTATCCAGCCCGGGCTGGCCGGCACGGCTGCCCCAACCAATCCTGCCCATGCCCGTGCAGTCGCCGCCGCCACCGCCTTGCGCGAGTCGATGGCCGAGGCGCCCAACGCCTGGCGCGGCCCCTCCATCGACCGCGATTTCGTCGAAGGACGCTTCGCCAAATGGGTGGCTACCCCAAAACGCGACCCGTTCCTTCTCCTGGGCGTCGATCCCAAAGATAAGGAAATGCAGGACCTGCTCGAACCTTCGCCCATCGCCAAGTGGAAATTGAATGCGGTCTGGGACCAGACCGGCAGCCGCCTGGCGGTCATTAACAATGTCGTTCACCAGGTCGGCGACGAAATCGCCGGATTTAAAATCCTGCGCATCGAATCCGATGAGGTCTGGTTCCAAGGGCCGAAGCGCAAGGAACGCCTGGGTCGCCAAAACCGCGGCCCGGCTTTCCTGCCCAATCCGACCTTTCGCCCCGCCGACGCCGGGCCAGACAAGTCCCAGGAATAAGTTTGCCGACATGAAACGCGCCTGGACCAAATCTGCTCCGCAAAAATGTGATGGCAATCACATTGGAAAAGCGGATGGGGAAAAGCGAAAATCGGAAAAGCGAGAAAGCGGAATTGGAAAAGCGAAAAGCGAAAAAGCGGAAACGGATACAGCCTCCATTTCCCATTTCCGTTTTTATGCTTCCGCCTTTTCCGTTTCCCGCTTTCTCGCTTTTCGCTTTTCGCTTTTCTGTTCCGCCTTTCCCGTCCCTGTTTCCCGCTTTCTCGATTTTCCGCTTTCCGCTTTTCTGTTCCCTCTTTTCCGCCCCACCTAAACCACAAAACTGATCTATGAACACACACCATCGACTACGACACTCGGTACTGACGCACCTGGCCGTGGTGGCCGGGCTCGGGTTGGCTCTCGGCTCGACCGATTGGAAAAGCTCCCAGGCCTGGGCAGCTCAGAAAAGGGACCCTGCGTTCAGTGATGTTCCGGGCGTGACCTCGCCCGCACAATCTGCTCAACCGTCTCCCGCCCCCGCTCCTGTCCCTCCCGCTTCAGTCGTGGTGCAGCCGCCGCCGACCGCCTCTCCGGCCGAAGAAGAAACGAAAAATAAAACCGTGTACGCCTTCCAGGCCACGGACCTCGACTTGCGCTCGGCGCTGGCGACCTTTGCCAAGGCAAATGATCTCAACATTGTCCCCGATAACGACGTCTCAGGCACCGTGACGTTGGACGTGCGCGATTTGCCCCTGGATTTGATGATGCGGGCCCTTCTGGAAGCCAGCGATTGCAGCTGGCAACAACAGGGCAAACTCATCCGCGTTCATGCCACCGAAACCCGAATCTTCAACATCGACTATTTGCGGCTCTCCCGTGCGGGAATTGGCCGCAACTCAGCTACCCTGGGCTCGGGCACGATCGGCGGTGGCGGCGGTGGTGGTGGTGGCGGCCTGGGTGGCGGATTGGGCGGTGGTTTGGGGACTTCCGGTGGTGGCGGCAGCGTTTTCAGCTCCGGCAGCTCTTCGGTCAACGTCGTGGCCGACAATACGACTGATTTTTGGAAAGAACTGGTCGATGAACTCAAGTTCATGCTCACCCAGGCTGGCCAAACCTCCCTTTCCATCAACAAGACCGCAGGCATTATCCAGGTGACCGATCGGCCTTCGGCCCTGCGCCGCGTCGAGGCTTACCTGACCAGCGTTCGAACCAGCATCCATCGCCAGGTCGACATCGAAGCCCGGTTGTACGACGTGACCCTCAACAACCAGTTCCAGTTCGGCATCGATTGGGTCCACATCGCCAAGGCTTACGGCGGCACACTCGGCTTCGGTGGCGCGACTCTCCCGGTTGCCACTGGCGGCGCCCAACTTCTGGATTCGTCGATTGGCGGCATCAATCGTTTCGGCGTCGTCGGCAGTTCCTCTTCGACCGCCTCGGGCGGCAACCTCTCCTCCCTGGTTTTCCAAAATTTCAACACGCAAGCCGCCGTCAACGCGTTGAAAGAACAGGGAACAGTCCAGGTCATCTCGACCCCGCGCCTGCGCACGCTTAACAACCAGACCGCGCTCATCAAAGTGGGCGAGGAGGTCCCCTTCTTTAATTCCAGCACCAGCTTCCTGCCGGGCCTGAATGGCCAAACGGCCCTGCAGCAAAGCCTGGTCACCTCAATCACTGTGGGCACCATCCTCTCTATCACGCCGCAGATCTCGAGTGACGATTGGGTTTCTCTGGATATCTCCCCGGTCCTCACCAGTTTGAAGGCCGTCATCGTTCAGCCCAGCGGCAGTACTGGCGGCACCAATTCGACGGCGTCCTCGGCAAGCGGCTCCAATGGCGGCACAACCGCTCCTGACCTGGACACCAAACAGGCCTCCACCATCGTACGCGTGCGCGACGGTTCAACCGTCGTCATCGGCGGCCTAATCCAGACCGAACGAGCCAAAAACGAAACAAAAATACCTGTCCTGGGCGATATCCCCCTGCTGGGCAAGCTCTTCACTGGCACTTTCTCGTACGACCAGAAGAAGGAATTGGTCATCTTCGTAACCCCGCACATCATCCGAGAAGGTGTCGAGATGCCCTTGCCGGAGATCAGGACGTATTAGCGGTGTTGCGGGGTGCCAGGCCGGGGCAACAACCCTCCATCACGCCGAAGGCAGGCGCGTACCAGCCAAAGCACCCCTCCTTCACGCCGAAGGCGTGGCCAACCGGCGGCATCCGGCGGGAGCCAACCGGCGGCCAACGGGCGCGTTCCTGCTCCAAGGCAACGCCCTCCTTCACGCCGAAGGCGTGGCGCGTACCAGCCCAGGGCAGCGCCCTGGGAAAAGATCCC
>Ga0070741_10009384_pt1 | contig 19046 bp, 12 predicted proteins | sample Coa_R1_4_FD_66440 | JGI IMG/M metagenome (GOLD analysis project Ga0070741, IMG submission 66440) | Surface soil microbial communities from Centralia Pennsylvania, which are recovering from an underground coalmine fire - Coalmine... | ecosystem: Environmental > Terrestrial > Soil > Unclassified ...
GGGCGATTTCCGCGATCAGTCGATCGCGGCCCCATTGAAGCGTCTATTGCTCGCTATTTATTTGGATATCTGCTATTATTTCCGCGATCAGTCGATCGCGGCCCCATTGAAGCCCGGCAGGCTGGATCGTGGCGGAGCAATTCGATTGCATTTCCGCGATCAGTCGATCGCGGCCCCATTGAAGCTGCGCCGTATGGTTCAATAGAGGAGTGATCTGGATCATTTCCGCGATCAGTCGATCGCGGCCCCATTGAAGCCTCTTCAGTGCCTTCCGGCGCATCGGATGCGAGAGATTTCCGCGATCAGTCGATCGCGGCCCCATTGAAGCTAAGATCGGCGAGGGCTAGCACGCGGTTGGAAATAATTTCCGCGATCAGTCGATCGCGGCCCCATTGAAGCCCTTCCGGCGCCCATATGACTTCCAGCAGGACGGCTAATTTCCGCGATCAGTCGATCGCGGCCCCATTGAAGCGTAGTTTGACGCCGGCGCTGCGAATCTCAGCGACCAATTTCCGCGATCAGTCGATCGCGGCCCCATTGAAGCAATTCTACGGCTCCGTCAATTTCCGGATTTCCGGTATTTCCGCGATCAGTCGATCGCGGCCCCATTGAAGCGCCTATTGCATGGACGCCGCGCTGGGACTTCGCCGGATTTCCGCGATCAGTCGATCGCGGCCCCATTGAAGCGCTGAGCTATTTCCAAAGGTTCACCAATACAAGGATATTTCCGCGATCAGTCGATCGCGGCCCCATTGAAGCTAACTGTACTTCTGCGGCCACTTGCGGAAAATGGCTATTTCCGCGATCAGTCGATCGCGGCCCCATTGAAGCCAAACAGCATCGCGATTTTTGCTCCGGATTGAACCGATTTCCGCGATCAGTCGATCGCGGCCCCATTGAAGCGTTAAGATCGCTCAAGCGCAGATTTCAGAGCCAGAAAATTTCCGCGATCAGTCGATCGCGGCCCCATTGAAGCCCAATTATTGGCCGCTCCCTGCATGGTGGCTGTGGCATTTCCGCGATCAGTCGATCGCGGCCCCATTGAAGCCAATGAGGCGACTCTGGGAACCATATTCCCAAGTTATTTCCGCGATCAGTCGATCGCGGCCCCATTGAAGCCATGATCTGCGCCGGCTGATGCGACAGTCAAGGTACATTTCCGCGATCAGTCGATCGCGGCCCCATTGAAGCTTGGGATCGGCGGAGATCCTCGGACAGAGCGCCAGATATTTCCGCGATCAGTCGATCGCGGCCCCATTGAAGCGCACATATTAGTGATAGCAGGGCTTGGAGGATATTTATTTCCGCGATCAGTCGATCGCGGCCCCATTGAAGCCTTACTCGCCCTTGATTCGAGGATACAGAAGGCTGCTATTTCCGCGATCAGTCGATCGCGGCCCCATTGAAGCTGTGCATTGGATGGCCGCCAATTCCTCGATCAGGATCATTTCCGCGATCAGTCGATCGCGGCCCCATTGAAGCGGCAGGCATGTGCGCCGCGATCATCGCCGCAGGAATCATTTCCGCGATCAGTCGATCGCGGCCCCATTGAAGCGAATTCAGCGGTATCCACCAGGCACCCGAATCCAACATTTCCGCGATCAGTCGATCGCGGCCCCATTGAAGCGATCCCGATGAAATCGAAACCTCCGAAAACCTACTCATTTCCGCGATCAGTCGATCGCGGCCCCATTGAAGCTCTCCGCAGGACAAACAGTCCAATGATTCCTGCCACATTTCCGCGATCAGTCGATCGCGGCCCCATTGAAGCCCGGATGTCAATCGACTGGATCGGTAATCGGCGCCGAATTTCCGCGATCAGTCGATCGCGGCCCCATTGAAGCCCAACTACGCGTTTCCCCCTGACACAGTCAGGGGTCATTTCCGCGATCAGTCGATCGCGGCCCCATTGAAGCACGGCCAGAATTGCGGCCCCAGGTTCGGCGTTGACCGGATTTCCGCGATCAGTCGATCGCGGCCCCATTGAAGCTACGCCTAGTCCTGGGCCTAGTCAGGATTTAATGACATTTCCGCGATCAGTCGATCGCGGCCCCATTGAAGCACTGCCCTGGCTGCTGATTGGTGGCATTGCCCTGGTTAATTTCCGCGATCAGTCGATCGCGGCCCCATTGAAGCAGAGCCGCCTGCACGATAGGGCTGTGGGCCTGCTGATTTCCGCGATCAGTCGATCGCGGCCCCATTGAAGCGCGTAAGCATCAAGTCCGTAGGCATCGGGTGTTATATTTCCGCGATCAGTCGATCGCGGCCCCATTGAAGCTTAGCTCCAATGCATCCCTTCTGATTTCGGCTGCCGATTTCCGCGATCAGTCGATCGCGGCCCCATTGAAGCCTCAGCTTTTTGTCTTTGATAGTCTCTGCTTTCCATATTTCCGCGATCAGTCGATCGCGGCCCCATTGAAGCGCGAAGGAGGCGCAATCGGCCGTGGAGTTTCGCCCAATTTCCGCGATCAGTCGATCGCGGCCCCATTGAAGCGTGATAGCGGACGCCATAAAGCATCTGACAGGCGCATTTCCGCGATCAGTCGATCGCGGCCCCATTGAAGCGGTGCATGTATTCATGCGCCCGGATTGCCATTGAGACATTTCCGCGATCAGTCGATCGCGGCCCCATTGAAGCCCTTACCGTCTGATATCCAATATCGTGGAGCTGATTATTTCCGCGATCAGTCGATCGCGGCCCCATTGAAGCTTCAATCGCGCTCAAAGCAAGTTCGGGCCGATTATTATTTCCGCGATCAGTCGATCGCGGCCCCATTGAAGCTTCTTTATTGGAGGGATGTAGGAACCGGAACAGAATATTTCCGCGATCAGTCGATCGCGGCCCCATTGAAGCGATGCCGCCTTTGACCCACTTGCCGAGCATCGCGATATTTCCGCGATCAGTCGATCGCGGCCCGATTGAAACGCCGATCCCATTGGAAGCGCATAATTGCTTAACTAGGCCCTCCACCCGACGCGCCAAAAGGCGGCGCGCCGGTGAACGCCGGGTCGTGCCGCCAGGAGGGGCACATCAACGTGGACCAGCGATTGATCTCCGACCGGTTTCCGCGAGCCTCCCGGTACCACCCCGAATGGGTGCTCGCCGGCGTCAGCGGAGGAGCCAACCCGCTGTGGCTGACCGAGTGGCTTTCCCAGGCGCTCGACCTGCGGCCTGGCATGCGGGTGCTGGACCTCGGCTGCGGGCGGGCGATCTCTTCGGTCTTCCTCCGCCGCGAGTTCGGCGTCCAAGTCTGGGCCACCGATCTGTGGTTCAGCGTCACCGAGAACCTCCAGCGCATCCGGGATGGCGGGGTCGAGGACGGCGTCTTCCCGATCCACGCGGACGCGCGGTCGCTGCCCTTCGCCGCGGGGTTCTTCGACGCCGTCGTGTCCATCGACTCCTTCTCCTATTACGGCACCGACGACCTCTACCTCAGCTACCTCGCCCGGTTCGTCAAGGCGGGCGGCCCGATTGGGATCGCCGGGGCCGGGCTGATCCGCGAGATGGACGACCTGATTCCCGCGCACCTTCGGGAGTGGTGGAATCAGGATCTTCCGTGGTGCCTGCACTCGGTGTTATCGCCGACGTAAAATGACAGCATTTTTGCCGGTTTTATCGTCAGCGGGAGGGGCGACATCGTAGTCGGCACACACTGCCACACTCGCCGCCGCGCTCATCTGACACGTGGTCCGGCTGTCGGAGTCGGGGGAGCGGGTGATTACGCCATCGGGGATCCTCCCGCGCCGTCAGCAGGGGCACGAACTGTGGGGCGCCGGGCGTGTTTGGTGTCCGGCCGGACCGATTCGATCACCAGGTAGAGTCTGTCGGCGCTGTTGACTTTGCCCGCTACGCAGTAGGCCTGGCCAGGCCGGATGAGCCGGGCTTTGGTGAAGTCATACAGCCGATAGAGGCGCTGGGTGTCGCGGTCCTGCATCAAGAACACCGCGCACGCCGGGCGCTCCGTCCGCGAGACCAGGAACAGGTGATTGGCGCTAAAGTTGAACATCGGTACCGGAGCGGGAGCCGGAGCTCCCGCCCCATCGGCAGCGCCGTTGAGGGGTTACCCGGCGGACTCCTCCAGCCCGGGATATCGCCACAGTGCGGCGCCTGAGCGGAGCGAGTCCTCAGGCGGGCTCGCCCTTATTGGCTTTGCGCAGGCTGTCACCGCCGAGCAGAAAGATCTCGGAGTTCTCCACCAACCGGTCAGCGATAGCCGTCGCAATCGTGGTGTTAAACAGGATGTTGCCCCAGTCGGAGAAGGCCGTGTTGGTGGTGATGATGGTCGAGCGCTTCTGGCTGTGACGGGTGGAGATGACCTGGTAGAAAAGGTTGGAGGTCTGCTGATCCAAGGCCAGATAGCCGACCTCGTCACAGATCAACAGTGCGGGCTCAGTGTAGGTCTTCAGCTTGCGCACGAGCGAATGATCGACCTGGGAAGCGAGCAGGTGGTTGAGCATGTCCATGGCGGTGGTGAACAGCACGCGCTGGTTGGCCTGGCAGGCACGCCAGCCGAGGATTTTCGCCAGGAAGGTTTTGCCCACCCCGGGATTGCCGATGATCACGATGCTGGTGCCCTTTTCCAGGAACTGCAGATCGAGCAAGCGCAGGATGCGGTTCTTGTTCTGCAGGCGGGTCTTGTGATGCTGGAAGTGAAAGGCGTCGATACTGGGCTGCGTCTGCAGACGGGAGTGCTTGAAGCGCCGGGCGATGGCGCGATCGCGGCGTGCTTCCAGTTCCATGTCGGCGAGCCACTCCAGGGTGGCGGCGACGCTGAGATTCTTGGTGGCCGCCTCAGAAAGAGTCTGATCCAGTTGGCGGCTCATGGTCGCCAGATTCAGTTGATCGAGTTTCTCGGCAAGCGTCATCGTCGGGTTCCTTTCCGGATTCCAGGATGAAGGTGTCGTAGTCCAGCAGCGACAGGGGATCGGTGGCCAGCTCGTTCAGCCGCGCATCGCGGAGCCGCAACGGCGGCTGTTCGCGGCGTGGGCACTGCTGCTGCCGCAGGATGTTGGCGACGTAATCGGCGCCGAAAGCGTGGGCCGTGTGCGCCTTGGTGATAGCGCCGGCGACAGCATCGGGGCCGTACTGCCGGACCAGCTCGAGCAGTTCGGTGATCTGGCGCGCCAGCGAGCGGTCGGTGTCCGCCAGACCACGGAGATAGGCTTCGACCAAGTCCGGTACACACAGGCCGCGGAGAAAATCGAGCAGCCGCTGCTGGGCTTGGGAGCGCCGCGCCGCCGGACGATACTCGGCCAGTTCTTTCTCGAAACGCTCGGCGCCGAAGGTCTGACCGCGCCGCCAGCTGCGGGCATAGGAGACGATCTCTTGGTAGCGGTGGTAGATGGCGACCGAGGAGGAATCGGCTTTCACGGTGAGCCGGCGGCCGACGAAGCGATGTGGAACACAGTATCGGTTGCCGTCGAAGCGCATGCGCAGATCCTTGTGTACGAGGGCCTCGGCGGTATCGCGATAATCCGGCACGATGGCCGGCAGCGGGCGCAGCGCATCCGGCTGGAAGCGATCGACCGGCCGTTGGCGGGTTTCCTGATGCAGGCGTTGGTTGGCCACCTCGGTCAGCCATTGGCGAGCCTGGCAGTTGACGTCGTCCAGGCCGGTAAAGTCCCGTAGGGGCCAAAAATTCTGCCGGACGTAGCCGATGCCACCGCGCTCGACTTTTCCTTTTTCCCAACCCGCCGCTGGATTGCAGGCCCTGGGGTAGAAGCCGAACTCGCGGGCGAAGCCGAGAAAGCGCGGATGAAAACGGACCAGCCGGCCCTCGTGTTCGGCGACGGCCGTGGCCAGGTTGTCGTACCAGATCTCGCGGCTGGTTCCGTTGAGGAACTGGAAGGCGTGGATGTGGCAACGGACAAAGGTTTCGAAGTTCTGGCTGTGAGTGAACTCCAGGTACAGCATCCGGCTGTGAGCGTCCACCAGCGCAAAGCCGTACAGCTTGCGCTTGTCGCCTTGATAATCGAGCGCGCCGAAGTGTCCCCAGTCGACCTCGAACCGCTCGCCGGCGTTGGGTTCCATGCGCAGGAAGGCGCGCTGCGGCCGGGTGGCGGCCGGGCGCACTTGGTGAACGTAGTGGCGGAGGATGGATGCACCACCGTCATAACCCAGGGGCCGCAGCCGCTGACCGATCACGGCGGCGCTGACCCTGGGATCCTTCGCCAGCAGCTCGGCGATGGTGGTCTTGAACGGGTCGAGTTTGCTCGTCCGTGGACGCCGGGGCGGAGTCTGAGCCGGGCTCTCCAGGTATTTTCGGATCGTGCGCCAGCCCATCCGTAGATGCCGTTCGATTTTGCGGATCGACCAGCGTTCCGACCAATAAAGATGATGCAGTTCGTTGATCTGCTCGGTGGTAAGCATGCTTGCTTCCCGTTATGGGGCAAGAGCGGTTCACCAGAGCGTTGTTGTTGGCAAGACCGGGTGGGAAGACGCAGCCGGCCGGTTGCCCGTGGAAATACAACCACTTGGGCCGGAGCTAAGGTGTTGTTGGCAAGAGGCTCCAGGCCGGCGCCAATCAACCAAATCTCAGCAGGGAAAGAGCTTAAGTCGAAAACTAAGTTGTTGTTGGCAAGACGGCGGAGGCGTCGTTTTTGGTCCCGGAGGTGCTGCCGCTGGCGGTTCCGCGCGGCCACCTCGGGATGATCCTGCCGCCGTCGCTTCCAGTAGTCGCGGTGCCGGGCCCGCCATTTTTGCAGGCTATCGCGGCACACCTGTCGGTACTCGGGATCAGCAGCCAGTCTGCGCCGGTGATCGTCACTGCGCCGCCGCCGCTGGCAAGCAGGCTCAGAGCAGACCGATTGTCCGGGACGGTACTTCGAGGGTTGGAATGCTTGCTGACAATAGCGGCAGCGCCGTTCTTCCATGCCAGTGTTGTCGCACCAATCTCTTGGTCTTTCAGACCCGATGATCCTCTGGCTCGATGGAAGGATTTAGAAACTGATGTAGAGTCGCTACCGCGTCCCCGCCGATGGGTTGTCGGGGCCGCCGCCACTGGCGGCGGGTATTCCGGTTGGTCAGCTCTCGTTTCCTGTAGAAGCGGTCGTTCGTTTGGACGTCGTCATCGTCGGCAAAATCGCTGTCCTTTTATTCCGGCGTTGACAGATCCCCATCCGACTCCTCCACGCCGGCGTCGGCGTGATTTCGCCACCGCAGGCGTAGCTGGGACAAAAGTGTTGATGACGTCCAATTTGCGAAGAACTCAGGACACTGCTGCGCCCATGAAGCAAAGTTCCCCGCCCAACAATCCCAGGGTAGTCTCGCTGGTGGCAACTCGGAATACAGTCGGAGGGTGATAGAAGCTTGAAAACAGGGTTAGAGACGGCCGACAGCGTCGCCCTGCCGGTTCGCTTCGAAGTAGGAGCATTTTAGGACAACCCGGCAGATTTCCACGTTGAAGACGAATTGGCGGCTTCGGTTATCCGATTCGAAATCGCTTCTCTGCTACCGAAGGTCTTTCCAGGTCGCGGTACGCCAGGTTGAGAAGTGGCGGGGCCACCAATGTCGTTGCCACTGACATCAACACAACAACCGCATACACATGTTCCCCGATCACCCCAAGGGACTGGCCGATCTGGGCGACGACCCCTCCGACCTCGCCACGCGGGACCATCCCCACGCCGACTCGCGAAGCATCAGCCCAACCTAAACGGTAGGCCCCCAGTCCGCAGCCTACCAACTTGGGAAGAATCGCGGCGAGCAGCACGAGGCCAGCCAGGGTCACAGTCGACCAGTTGGACAGAGCGGAGAGACTAACGTGAAGGCCAATACCGGCCAGAAAGAAACACACCGGCAATTCGGTTACGCCCCGTGCGAGATCGTGAACCCGATGACCAACGCTTTCAGCCAAAACCATTCCTGCCAGAAAAGCGCCGATGATCGCCGCGACTCCAGCGTAGGCAGCCAGTACCTATAGGGCGAAAAGCAGAATCATCGCCATTGCGAATTGTGCTTCACGGCCTCGCGGCTTCTCGTGGACGCGGGGCACGACGCTTTTCATGGTCTTCGTCCCCCACTTGACCAGGATGAGCGTGAACCCGATGGCGAGAGTGGCAGTAAGGGCCAGCTCTAGAAAGTTCACCTTTCCCTTGGCCAAACTGCTGACCAGGGCGAGAATCAGAAGCCCGAGCACGTCGTCGATCACTGCGGCTGCCAGAATGATCTGGCTTGCGCGTTCCGGCAAGAGGCCCTTGGCCGCCAGCACCTGAGCCGTGATGCCAACGCTGGTGGCGACCATCGCGGCTCCGATGAAGATTGACTCGATTTGTGGCTCGCCCCAGAGCCGTAGCAGGCTCCAACCGAGAACAAACTAGGCTGCTACGCCGAGGATCGCTACCCAAGTAGCTATCGGTCCAACCTTGAGCAAATCCGAGGCACTGACCTCCATCCCGACCCGGAACAGAAGAAACATCACCCCCAGTTCGGCAAGAGCTGTCAGGAATTCATTGGGCGCCATCCAGCCAAGCACGCCTGGACCGATCAGGACGCCGGCGAGAATCTGGCCGACGATGCCGGCTGATTGAATCGCTCGAACAGTTCGTCGAGGATCTTGGCCGAGGCGAAGACGATGAGCATCGCCAGAGGCAGCTTTACAGCCTCGGGGCAGGACGCCAACAGAAGGGCAAAGTGATCGAAGTTCAAGATGTTAGCGGCCCCGAGCCTTCTTCACCTCCCTCGGCTTCTTCGCGGGCGGCGGAGGCGCCTCCGGCGGGACCCAATCCATTTCGACGCGCAACTGCTCGACGTGGAGGCGGCTCTGGAAAACCTTTTGGAGCACAGCTGTTACAGCCTCCTCTAAGGCGGCAGGGGCCTGATACCGCAGCCGTACGACGATCCCGCTGGGACTGAAGCCCAATTCATAGCCGAGCAACGTCGCAGAGCCGGCAGGCCACGCCTCGTAAAGGGGCTGCTCCAGCCGGGCGACCAACTCGCGCCTTACGCCGTCCAAGTCTTCAATCGGGGTCGGAGGCGCGGGCTTCAGTCGCTCGCGCAACAACGCCAGTTCCTCTTCGCTAGCTACCTTCCGAACAAACAGGTCCACGTCTCTCCCGGTCCTCTTGATAATGGCTTTTCGAGCCGCTTCAATCTTCGCTGTTGGCACAGCGTCCGTCAGGATCAGGCGAACGCGGATTCTATCCGGCGCGAGGTCAATCACCTCCGACACGATTGCATCTCGCGAAGCAAGCTTACCGACCGCTTCACGAATTGCTCCCCGGGCAACGGTCTCGTTTCTCACCTGCATCAGGGCGCGGCTCAGCGGCACAAACAGCACTGCCAGAACGAGCCCGAGCATCATGATGCGCCAGCGGAGTTTCCCAACTTGCGCGAGGGAACGAGCGAGAAAGGTGTGCTGCAAAAGGATGAAGAGCTTATCGCCAGATGCCCGATCCCGAATCGATTGTTCGATTTCCTCGCGGACGTTAGGAGCATCCATTCTGACCAGCAGGAAGACAAGGAATGCACTGGCGACAATCGCCGCCAGGTTGGTCAGGAAGAGCAGTCCGGCGCCCGAGATGATCGGTCCAATAAAGCCGCTACCTACCCCGAAGCCAACGGTGCAGAGCGGAGGCATTAACGCCACAGCGATGGCGACGCCAGGCAGTGCTGTGACTCCCCCGCCTCCGCTCCCGCGACAGACCACCACCGATCCGGCAAGCCCGGAGAAGATGGCGACGCCCAGATCCAGCAGGTTGGGCTGGGTCCGGCTGAGGATTTCCGCGGTGGGCGCGTGAAATGGGAGGAGCCACACAATGGCAGCGGAGAAGCTGACCGCTCCGGCCATGCTCGCAAGCACGTTGACCACCGACTTGACGCCGAGATAGAAGTCGCCGGCCGCCAGGGAGAGGCCCGCCGCGAGGATTGGACCCATTAAGGGCGAGATCAGCATCGCGCCAATCACCACTGCTGGGCTGTCCAGCACCAAGCCGAGAGTCGCAATTCCCGCAGAGAAAACCAGCTCTAGCCAATAGTTCAGGCTGGCGACCTCCGCAGATTCGTAAACCTGGGCATAGACCTGCGGCTTGGACTTGGGATCGATCCGGAGCGACTGCTCAATGCGCGCGCGGAGGTCGAGGGTAGAATGGTCGCTCATCCTTTGCATTGTAGGCCTCCGGTCGGGAGCCGTCAAAACTCTTTAGAAGAAATGTCCCCTTGGGGGACGGGGGTCCGGGGGAAGGGGGCTTCCCTCTTCTCCCTCAGCACGCCCACTGCTTTTCTTGGGGGGTGCGGAGAACGAAAGATTCCAACCTCGCCGCCAAGGACATCCGCGGGCGGCTTCGAGAGCCGGCTCCGCCGAGACGGTGGCGGCGCAGGCGCGGGCCGTTGCGGGCCGAACTTCCACCTCCCGCCACTCCAGCTCCTGCAACCCCCAAAACAAATGCAAACTCTTATCCCGGTACTCGCACACGCTCACCCGCTCCTCCTCCAGGCAGAATACCCGGTCCCAGTTCTCCGGCGCTTCCCAGTGAAAGTCCACCGCCTCGGCTGGCGGCCGGGCAAATCGTCGGTTGTGCTCCGCCAGATCCTCCGTCTCCACATGCTCCGCCGCCAAATGTTCGGCGGCCAGCGTGGGCCCCGGCCGCGACTCAGCCTCGCCGCCATAATGTTTCGCCACCAGCCCCAATACCCGCCGCCGGAATGCCTCCGGCCGGGACCGTTCGAGCGCCGCCCGCAGTTGCCATGCCGCAGCGCTTCCGGCCCACCTTCTCGGTACTTGGCCCAGATTCGCCGCGTCTGCCGGTAGCTCCGTCTCAACAACTCATTGGCCTGGCGCAAGCTCAACTTCCCGCTCCGCTTAAAGGGTTGAGCCCGGGCTACGCTTTCAACCGGCCTGTCAACAAACGCGCACCTGTCAAGGGAGAAAACGGAGAGTTTGGAGGGTTCCTGTAGAAGCGGTCGTTCGTTTGGACGTCGTCATCGTCGGCAAAATCGCTGTCCTTTTATTCCGGCGTTGACACACTCGGCAGCTTGGTGGCGGCGGCACTGGGAGATGACCGGCATTCTGGACATCGAGGTGGCGGACACGCTGTCCGATGGCTGGCGGCTCTGGATGGACTGGCTCCGCCTGGTCGCCCCCGACAACGCGACGGAGATCCGGGCGGTGGAAGCTGACTCCGGCCGCCGCCTCGGTTACGTTCGAGTCGTGGGCCGCCGCAGGGTCGAAGCGCAACTGCAGGAGCCGATCGTGTCCGTGCCCACGCAATACGACAAAAAGCCGCTGCTCCGCAGCCCGGAGTAATGTGCCGGGGCTGGCCTGACCAATCGCTGCACCGGACCGGGGCCGCCATGTCGGTCTCTGGGGGTTCGCAGCTTCCCCTCGCGTCCCCGGCAGGTGAGCTTAGTCGTTAGACGGTATAGCGGCGGCAGAGAAGGAGGAAAATCCATTATGTACCGGACGATCAGACCTTGGCGGGCCATGTACGCAGCCGCCAAGTCTGACAAGATTCAATCCGTGCGGCTCCAAGCACACCGATCGGTCACAGTGCTTCGTCTTCTCCTCCTCCACTTTGCTCAAGCCGATTGCGACGAGGAATCACTGGTGCTCGCCGGCGCCAGACAGTTAAACAGACTCCCGGCTTTGCTGAGGAAAACAGACTCCCGGCTTTGCTGAGGTACAGACCTGGCGCGTGCATGCCCTCCGTCAAAATTGAATCCGGGCCACCAACTGGCCATTGCGAGGCGGGTTCAATACCGATCCCGGATTGATGTAGCCAAAGCCGCCTGTGAGAAGTCCCTGCGCATTGTAGGTAGCAGTCTGCAAAGCATTGGTCGAAGTAGGCGGATTCAGATACGTGCGGTTGAAAACGTTGAAAAACTCGGCGCGGATCTGGAAGCGCACGCGCTCCCGGATCGAGAAGGTTCTGCCCAGCCCAACCTGCTCGTTGGGCGTTCGGGCGTAGCGATAATCTCCATAGAACGGATTCGAGGAGCCGAACTGTCCCGCAGGCGGCTGAGACCAGGCCGCCGGGTTCAATACCAGGTCCTTATTCGGATCGATGCAATGGCAGTTGAGATCTTTCAGGAAAAGCGGCTGGCCGGGCACCCGATTGGCATAGGTCGCGGCCGTGTGCGCACTGACCGGCAAGCCATCCGTGACATTGGTCGGGGAGACGGCGTTGAAGAGCAGAGCGTTGAGGTTGTTCTGCGCAATTGGGACCGGGATGGGCAGGCCGCTCGCGTACTTCAGAATGCCGGTGAAGGTCCACCCGCCCAGGGCCGTGCGCATCCACCGCTTCGATCCCCAGCCGGGGGTCTGGTAGCTGAATGCGATTACCAGGGCCAGGGGCTGCGACAGGCTGGAAAGAGTTTTTTGCAGAGAGCGGTTGAAAACGTTGTTCACATAGCCTTCGGTCGTGTCGGTTTCCTTCTGCCAAACGAATGTGCCGAGAAAATCCAGGCCGTGCGACACGCGTTTGGTGAGTTTGACCTGAAGCGAGTCATACCAGGTATTGCCCAGAGGGGCCCCCTGCACGGTAATGTTCCCAAACTGCGGATAGGGCCGCAGGGCCTGCGCGAGCGTTGCCGTAACGGGGAAACCGGGATACGGCGCCTTAAACCCCAGGGCCTGTACCTGCGGGGAATTCAGCGGTGAGGTCAGCAGCTTCTGGTCGGCCGAATTCTTGATATCGAGGCCGAACGCGGCGAGACGCTCGGGCGTGTTCGCATTCAAATTGATCATCGCATCGGACTCAAACCAGACGCCCCGATTACCCACGTAAGCGGCCTCGAGCACCAGGTCCTTGGTGATCTCCCGCTGGAGCGAGATGTTCCACTGGCTCAGGCGCGCCGGCCGGCCGGCGTTGCGATCGATCAAATTCGGCGGGCTGTTGATCTGGCCGGGGGAAGGCCGGATGCCTGGGTTGTAGGTAACGTTGTACAGATCGGCGAGGCTGTAGTTCAGGCCGTTGCTGAGAATGAGAGCGGGAGCGCCGTAGGTGGGACTGGAAAAGCTCAGCGTGTTCCAGCCGCCGGCGCCGAGAGTAGACAATGCGCTTGACTGGCCTTGGTTTGTCTCCGCGTAAGTGATGCCCCAGCCTGCACGCAAGACGGTCTTCGGCAGGAACTGGTAGGCAACCCCGATCCGCGGCCCGATCGCATAGGGATACGGCTTCGTGAAAGTGCAATTGCACGTCCCCGGTCCGTTTCCCTCGTAGATGGTCGCGCCGGGCAGGCCGCCGGCGACAGGGTTCGGCGTGATGGGCGAGAACTCGCTGACGCGGTGATGAATTTCATCGCCGTAACCCTGATAATCCCAGCGCAGGCCGTAATCGAGCGTGAGCTTGCGGGTGATCTTCCAGTTGTCCTGAGCGAACAGCGACCAGGAAGGCTTTCGGGTCTGCGGATCGACCGGGTTGGAAATGCTTGCTGTATTCACCAGCCCCATCAGGAAGCTCGCGTACGGCAAGCCCACGTTGCCGCCGCTGATGCTCTGCCCTTGTGTGTAGGGAAGGCTGGTCTGGGCGAGATTGAAGGTGTACTGGCCGAATTCTCCGGTGAAGTTTTTTTGCGTAAGCGCGTCGATGCGCCATTCTCCGCCGGCCTTGTAGGTATGATTGCTGCGCACCAGCGAAGCGCTGAGGACAGCCGTTGGCTTGTTGAGCCAGATGGGAGCGCCGTTGGCTCCCATGTTCAGCCCCATGCCGCCGCCCGTTGGCGAGCTAAGGCTGCTGATACCGGGAAAGCCCTTGCCGAACAGAGCGCCCTTCAAGCCCAGTCCCGCAATTGGATCGTAATTGAGGACCTCTGGAATGCTGTAATCGGGATTCGGGTGGCGAACAAATCCGACTCCGGCGTGCACCAGGAAGGTCGGCGTCACCGGCTGGTCATAGTTGAGGCGGATTGTATAGCTGAGGGTATTGATCAGGCGGACCATCGTGATGGGGACCGGCAGCCCGTCCGAGCCGTTGTAATGCGGGCCTACATAGCGCGAATAAAAAAACGACAGCTTGCCCTGATTGGGGAAAAACTGATCGATTTTGATGGAGGGAATTCTTTCAGTCGTCACCTGAGCATAGGACTGATCCCAGTTGTTCAGCGTTCCGGACCGCACAGGGGCTGGTATGAGCGACTGAATTTTCAAAGCCACCGGATCGAACCGGCTCATTGGAATAGTGTTGTTGGGGAACGGGTCGCGAACGATCTGTCCATTTACGGTGTGATCGCTAGTCGGGTCATAAATTTCGTTCTCGAGGATCTGGCGCCCGGCCGGATCCGTGCCGAGAACCTTGCCCGTGAGCGCGCCGCTGAAATCACCGGTTCGCATGGCTAGCGTGGGCACAGTTTGGCGGACTCCCGCCGTAACCTGACGCTGGTAAAACTCCTCGATGGCGAAGAAGAAGAACGTCCGGTTGTGACCATCGTAAAGCTTGGGGATCCAAACCGGCCCCCCGAAGCTGCCGCCGAAGTCATTTCTCCGGTTCGGCGGGCGAAGCAAGTGCCCGTGGCCGCTGTTGGTAAAAGGAATTCCCGCGCCCAGATCTTCATTGACAAAGTATTCGAACAGGCTGCCGTGGAACTGGTTGGTGCCCGATTTGGCGGTGAGGTTGAACATGCCGCCGGCGACCTGGCCGTACTCAGCCGAGAAGTTGCTTGCCTGCACCGAGACTTCCTCGAGCGCCTCGACCGAAGGCTGGAGCTGGTCCTGGCGGATCATCAGCCGGTTGTTGTTGGCCTGCTGGCCTTCTACGCGGACTTGAAACGTATTGATGGGGGCGCCATTCAGCCGGATGGTCGAATAGCTCGAAATCGTGCCGGTGGGCACCAGCGTGACGAAGGTATATGGATTGCGGATGTTGGCGCTCGCGTTGTTGCCGTTGGCCCCGAAATTCAGCGGCAACTCGTCGAGCTTTTCGACGCCGATCGTCGTGCTCTGCTCGGCGTTTTCCGTTTTGAGCAGAGACGCATCGGCGCTCACTGTGATCGACTCGGTTGTGCCGCCGACTCTCAAGGTGACATCCACGCGCTCCGTGCGCGCCACGAAAACCCGGATGCCTTGCTGAACGAACTTGTTAAATCCGGCGGCCTCGACGCTCAGGTCATAGGAACCGGCCGGCAGTTGCGAGAGCGTGTAGTTGCCGGTTGCGGTGGTCTGAGTCTGATATTGTGCTCCGGTTTCCGTATTCCGGGCTACGACATTCGCACTGGGAACCACGGCTCCGGCTTGATCCAGAACAGCGCCGGTGATGACGCCGCGATCGCTTTGCGCAAACAGCGCGCCAGCGAAAAAGAGAAAGCAGGCAAGACAAACATGGAAACGCATAACCCCCCCGTTTCCCTGCCAAAAGTCAGGATTATTTCTGATGAAGATTCCCGGCTTCCTGAGCGTTCATGAGAATCGAGCAGCACTCTTGCAATGAGGCTTCCGCGGGTGAAGGCGCGCTCCAGCCGCGGCCGGCTCATCGCGGTGCACCCACCCGCGGCCCCTTCTGCACAACGCGGCGAACTGGCAGGCGCAGTTCGTGAGCACGAGTCCTCTTCCCCGCGCCTTTGCCAGGCAGGTTGCCCATTCTCGCGTCCCCGCGCCAAGACGCCGCCGCTGAGATGATATATCATAGTTTTAAAAAGTCAAGAGTTTCTGACCAGGGGCAACGAGCCTTTCTTTTGCGGCAATTGTGCTATGCTTTAGACTGCGACCGAATGCACACTATGCTAAATCAAAGTCAGCTCAAGGGACGGCTGGCAGGGAAACCGCGCAGCGCAGAAGCCACGCCGGCTTTGATGGAGCCGGTCTTCCCGGAAATCGAGGCCGTATCGCTAACCAGCCGCGTGATCGCCGCTCTCAAGGATGCCTTTTTTTCAGGAAGTCTCAAACCCGGTGATCCCATCGTGGAGCGCCAGGTTGCCCAGCAAATGAAGGTCGGGACCCCGGTGGTGCGCGAAGCGTTGATCGCTCTGGAGGGGCAAGGCTTCGTCCGGCGGGTAACTAATACAGGCACATTCGTAACGAAATTTGAAGGAGAGGAGGTCCGGCAGCTTTACACATTGCGCATCGAACTGGAGCACCTCGCTCTCCAATGGGCCAGAGCTCGCGCCACGGCCGCTGACGTGGATGAGTTGGAGCGCCTGGTAGACAGCCTGGTCGAAGCCGGAGAATGCGGAGATCGGCGAGAGTTTCTCGCGCGCGACTGCGCCTTTCACCGCCGGTGTTGGGCCCTTTCTGGGAATAAGTATTTGGCCGACACTCTGGAAAGGCTCATGGCGCCGCTGTTTGTCTTTGTCGTGCTGGCGAGCGGGGCTCCCTTGACGGCGTCGATGGCTCGAGAACATTACGATCTGGTAAACGCACTACGGAATCTGAAAGAGCCGGAATTCTCCACGGTCGTTCGCAATACGTTCACCGGCTTTGCGTTGCGTTGGACTTCGCGCATGTCCCAATCGAGAACTTAGAAGAAAAAGGCGGGCAGGGAGTGTCAGAGCCGGATCAGGCCCCGGCCGCGACCACGCCAACGCCCGGATTCCACTCGCAGGGGCACGAGTAGCGTGGGTGGCGCCTCGGAAAGAAGCCGGATAGAATCCAAAATGATAGATGGACGTTCAGAAGCAAACCAGGGCCTTATAATGGCAAGCGATCGAGGTAACAGGGCGAGGAGGAGCCAATGATCGGACGGAGAGATTTTCTTGGACTGGCGGCTGCGGCGCCAAGCTTTGCCGGCAATTCAGCGCTGGCAGCTCGGGCTCTGTCGCTTGGCTCAATCAAAACGCGGCAGGTTGGGAAAGTGGAAATTGTTTTTAAGTCACCTGGTCCCCAACCTAACGGTTTGCAGGCGACGAAAGACGGATTGTGGATTATTGATCAGGGGCCGGGAAACAAAGCCTACCTTGTGAGCTATGACGATGGGAAAGTGATTCGCTCGTTCGACACGGAAACGGACCGCTCCAGCGGGATTACGTTTGATGACGGAACGCTCTGGATCGGGTCCACCTACAGCCGCGAGATCGTTCACGTTGACGCGCTGACGGGCAAGACGCTGGACCGGCATTTCACTCCCGGCGCGGGCGTCATTTATCAAATGGTCGGAGACCCGCCAGCCCGGACGAGTCCACTTGCCAAGATGCGCCAGCGGCCGCAAGGAGCAGGGCGCGGGCCGGGACAGAATCTGGACCCGAACCGAGTTGGAGGATTTCAGGCAGGGCGGTTGCTAGGAGCTCGGGCCCTGGGGACCGGCGCACACGGGCAGGAGGTGAGAGACGGCAAGCTGTGGATGGCTGTCCCGCCCGCGCGCATGGTTTTTTGCCTGGACCCCAAGACCTGGGTGGTCCAAAAGCGATTCGATACCGCCGGGAACCGCCCGCATGGCATCGGATGGGAGGGCAAGTATCTGTGGGTGACTGATTCCAACTTGAACGCCTTTTTCAAACACGACCCCGATACCGGAGAGATTTTGGAAAAAATTCAACTGGCGGATTCGGATCCGCTGCCGCACGGCATGACGATTTGGGAAGGCTGGATGTGGTACTGCGATGACGTCGGCGTGGTCTGCCGTTTGAAGATGTAGCTGCGCCGCGGCAGATGCGGCAGCGCACGCCGGACTACTACCTCTGTTTGCCGGTCCGCTCTTCGCATAAGGCCCCCGGCTTCCCTCTGCGGAGGCCGCGCGGGAAGGCCGCCCGCGGCGGAGTCACGCGCGAGCGGCCAAAATTTAAAGCGTAAAATCAACAATCTGCAAGTTTCACTTGGCGCGCCGCCGCTTGCCTGACGTTAAGCTTGGGCGAGAGAGGTTCGTTAACCGAGCCCTGCCGGCTCGGTTTTTTTATGTGGAGGCCAAGGGGAATGAGCCGACGCTGGTTGAGTTTGTTTTTCTCCCTACTGTGCTGGACTTCGATCTCGCGGGCGATACCGCAAACTAGCATTCAGGACACGCTGTACAATGCCGATGGATCACCGGCCAGCGGCCTCATTACCATAAGCTGGAACGGGTTCACAGCCGCCGATGGGACGACAGTGGCGGCGAACTCAATCACTCTCCGCATCGTAAACGGCGTTTTGAAAGTATCTCTCATACCTAACGTGCCGGGAACCAGCTACACAGCCGTTTATTTCCTAAGCGGAAAGACCAGCTCCACAGAAACCTGGATTGTCCCTCCGAGCGCGCTGCCGCTGCGTCTGGGCCAGGTCCGCGCCGGCGCCGCCCCGGCGGCGCCGGCGGGCGGTGGCAGCGCCTCGACAGCGAATGTCTACACTCTGGGCGGTTTCACCGGAATCGGACCAACGTCGTTCTCCCCCTCGGCGACCCTGGAGGTATTCGATGGCACGGCCGGCACGGGGACGACGCGGCAGATTCTGCGGTCCGGAGCAGGGCAGGGAAACACGCCGCTGCTCGAGTTCCACAACGGCTCCAACGCGAACGCAGTCGGGTTCCGCGTTCCTCCTCTGAGCGGCAGCACGACCTATACGCTGCCCGCGCAAGACGGCTTGCCGGGGAGCGTTCTCAGCACGGACGGAACCGGACACTTGGGTTGGAGCGCTCCGCAGTCGCTGGGCAGCGGGACTTTCTATCAAACGTTTGAGAACTCCGGCACGGCTCTGCCCCAACGCGACAATGCAAACTTCACAAACGGGCTGCAAGCAGTGGATGACGCGGCGGGAGACCGCACGAACGTGAGTCCAGTTTATGGCAATACTGCTAATACCATAACTCAGGGCAATGACCCTCGCTTGAGCGACGCCCGGACGCCGCTCGCTCATGCGGCGACGCATGCCGCGGGAGGGAGCGATCCGGTCACGCCAGGCAGCATCGGAGCTCTCAAGAACACCAGCGATACGATTCAAACCGGCGCCTCCAGCAACATCGGCCTGATCGTGAAGGGAGCTCCAGGGCAGGTGGCGAGCTTGCAGGAGTGGCACGACAGCAACGACAATCTGCTCGCTTCGATCACCTCGACGGGGCGGGTTTTTTTCCCGGAGGCTTTTTTCTCGGCGCGCCCGGGGGAAACCGCCACGAGTTTGTTTTATCAAATCGACGGCCTAAACCGCTTCTCGATGACTACCTTCGCCAACGCGTACAACTTCAACCGGTACGACGACAGCGGCAATTACAAGGAC
>Ga0070741_10009385_pt1 | contig 19045 bp, 13 predicted proteins | sample Coa_R1_4_FD_66440 | JGI IMG/M metagenome (GOLD analysis project Ga0070741, IMG submission 66440) | Surface soil microbial communities from Centralia Pennsylvania, which are recovering from an underground coalmine fire - Coalmine... | ecosystem: Environmental > Terrestrial > Soil > Unclassified ...
ATCTCTCTTTAGGTCTTCTCATGGTTTTATGCGTTGTTGGTTTAGTTCGCTACTGACAACAACGCTTCTACCGTGGGGAGACCTTTGTCTCAACCGCCCTTAATGTTTATCAGTTCTCACTTTTTACACTTGTCGTGTTGTTCATGCTCCTTTCCGGGAATGGGCGAGCAGGTTGGACACATTGTTCCAACTGCCCATCGCCAAATGGTCCGCTATCCATTTCAACGTCATGGTCGTTTCCCGGCGCAGCCGCGAGGCCATCGCCACCTTGTTTTTTGTCACCTTTGCGGCGCGCTTTCAAGTCCTCCTCCTGCCAGCGGCGAACCCACGTCTCGTGCCTCCCGGCGAAGTGTAAAAAGTGAGACCCCGTTTTATGGCTGACTCGTTTCCCATCGCAGCCATTAATACCCGGGCGGTGATAGCAACCTTGTTCTGAAGCCGTGATGCGCATCGGCTGGTTTGGATGCAACGTCTTTCAGCGTTGCGGGCTTCATGGAATGTCTACCCGGCGTAGGCCCTCGACAGGCTCGGGCCAACGCCGGGCTGAGCGATTCAATTCCTTTAGAATTGAGGATGCCTGGCCATCGCCGCTTTTCCCGGCCGCCTTTGGTTCGGCCCTTGCAGGGCGGCGGGAATTCGCCGGCCTGTTCCCCGGGCCTGCGCTTCGCTTCAGCCCGGGCTATCACATTGCGGGCCTTCGCCCTTTCAGAGCCGGACGAAAGGTGAACAGGAGGGAATGGAGAAAAAACGGAGACGGAAAGAAAAACCAGATCTCTCCAGCTCGATTTCCTCCTATTAAGATTTGGCCGATTCCCTGATTGAGCGGGGGCATTCGGTTTGATTGTGGCGGCGGGTGCATTCGCCTGGGCCGGTGGCAAATCGGCGTTGTGCCGCCGCACGGTTCGACCGGGCTTACCGCCGGCTCCAAACGCGGCGCGGGCGCTTCCGCACGGGCTATACGCAGCGACCGCCCTGCCTGGGATTGGTTGACATCTGGAGCATATCGTGCCAGTATACAACCGCGTTTGGGGTTGGCGCCCCTTTAACTACGGCGCTGATTCCGCAGGAGGGTTGTTCCAGACCATCCTTTCCTTTCCTTGGCCTGATGCTTCTTTCCTGCGTTCTTTGACAATTTAAAAGCGGATACGGAATGCATGATGCCGGACTTCGACAGGCTCAGTCGAACGATGCGCGATTCGGAGCACCGTTGCAAAGACGCCCCCTCACCCTGCCCTCTCCCCCGAGGGGGAGAGGGTCGGAGGCGCGGGTTCGGTGGTCGGCTCGCGAGCGTTCGCCGGATGAGCTAGCGGAGAATATCGGCGAGACTTCTACAAGCTCAGTCGAGCCATTGCGGAAGATTTTACGCTATTGTCCACATTTTCCGATAAAAAAGGGACGAATAGGACAAATGGGACGGGATAGGACCTGTAATCTCGGCTTTGCGTGCGGGGGATTACATTGGATTGCATGCCGCTCCGATGGAGCTTGGGATTCATTCCAGCCCGGCAGCTACAAACATGCCGCTCCCAAGGGAGCTTGGGCGCATTTGGGAATGTTTGGGAGTATTTGAGATTATTTGGGATATTCAGCGTTTTTCGGGATAAAAAAGCACATGGGGGGAGGGGGAGGCGCCGGGGCGAGGATGGAAGATGGCGGATGGCGGATGGCAGGTCGAAAGTTACGCCGAGCGGGACGCTCGGTGAAGCCGCCCCGGGACGGCGACGCTACCGGATCAAACCAGATCAAACCTTCAACTGTAGGCCTGGACGCACGATGGTTTCCGGTGGGTTGCCGATTGGGGGGCGAGTTTCCAATCAGATTGGAAACTCCGAAGGGAACGAAGGGACTGCGGATCAACCGGATGCGAAAGGGTGAAACGGGTAATTTCACGTAATTGCAGATCAAAAAGAAAAAACGTGTTGAGGATTTTTTCCGAATGGCAGGCGAGGCCGGTTGGCCATCGATTGCACCGCTGCACATATCGATCAAACCTCCGGTAAAACCTTTGACCCACCGGCGCAAGTATGGTGAAGCGGCCTAAAGGCCGCGCTCCCAAAGTCGGTCTCGAAACGCAATGAAGAAAATGGGGGTTGTCGCTTGCGGGTGGAAACGGTAAAACGGAGAGACAACACCCTGACTGGTGAAAGTTTGCAGATGACTGTGGCGCCGAATACCCGAGATGATCGGACAAGACCCCGTCCGACCGGGTGGGCGACCGCGGCCACGGCAATGGACCACAAACACCAGCCGGAAAAATGGAGAAATCAATGACTTCGGAAACCACTGGAGGCACCCTGACAAAATATCGCTGGCTCGTTTGCGCGCTGTTGTTCGTGGCGACCACCATCATTTACATCGACCGGCAGATTCTGGCGCTGGTCAAACCGATCCTGGACCGGCAATGGGGGCCGACGGTGAATGCCGGGGAACTTCAGGATTTGCCGGCGTTCACCGCGCAATTAAAGAGCCAGTCGGAAGAGATTTCCAAATACGTGGACAGCCGCCTTTCTCCCGAGCTGGAAAAGCAGTTGACCGAACCGGCAACCCAAAGTTTGACCCAGGCGCAGACGGACACGCTGGTGACAAACCTGAACTCCATCATTCTGGGGCCTTCCATTTATGATGAAAAACGTTTCGCAGGGGTGAAATTATCGTCGGAGACCGAATCGCTTCTGAAATCCTCCCAGCCGGACACGAGCCGGCTGAACCGGCTGCTGTTGCAGGACGCGTTTCCCGGTGACATCAAGAAAAAGGCGGCGTGGGATTACAAGCAGTACGGGTTGGTCACGTCGATTTTCCAGGGGGCGTATGCGTTGGGATTGCTGGGATTTGGGTGGTTCATTGACCGCAAAGGCGTGAAGGTGGGTTACGCGGTTTCGATTGCGTTATGGGGTGTGGCAGCGATGTGCCATGGGCTCGTAACGAGCGTGGCAACGTTCCGATGGGTGCGCGTTTTCGTGGGTGGCAGCGAGGCGGGAAATTTCCCGTGCGCAATCAAGGCGGTGGCGCATTGGTTTCCGCGGAAGGAACGGGCGTATGCGACGAGCCTGTTCAATGCGGGAGCGAATATCGGACCTGTGATCGCGCCTGCAATCATACCGCCCGTGGCGTTGGCGTTTGGGTGGAAGGCGCCATTCATCATCGCGGGCCTGACCGGTCTTGTGTGGGTGGCGTTCTGGTCGTGGTTCTACGCCAATGATCCCGACAAGCATCGCAGCGTGGGGAAGGCCGAGCTGGCGTATATAAAGAGTGATCGCGAAGAAACCAGCGGCACGGTCCAGAAGGTGCCGTGGCGGGTATTGCTGCAATATCGGGAAGCCTGGTCGTTTATCGTCGCCAAATTTCTGACCGACCCGGTGTGGTGGTTTTTTCTATACTTTCTCCCGGACTACTTTCACAGCACCAAGGGATTGAACATCAAGGCAATGGGCCTGCCGCTGGTGGTGCTCTATTTGATTGTTACCGTGTTGAGCATTGCAGGCGGCTGGATGACGAATTACCTGATCCAGAAGGGCTGGGGAGCCAGCAAGGCGCGGAAGGTTTGCATGCTTTTGTTCGCTTTTGGCGTGGTGCCGGTGGTGTTCGTCAAATTCTGCGGCTTATGGGGCGCGGTTTGCCTCATTGGGCTGGCGGGAGCCGCGCATCAGGCGTGGTCCGCGAATTTGTTCACGACGGTGTCGGACATGTTCCCGAAGCGGGCGGTTGCTTCGACTGTCGGACTGGGAGGAATGGCGGGCTCGATTGGCGGGTTGTTGTTCCCGCTGCTCTCGGGATCGCTGTTGGATACATTCAAAGCCAAGGGCGACATCAACATGGGTTACGGCATTTTGTTCGCCATCTGCGCGGGAGCGTATTTGGTGGCCTTTGGTTTGAGCCATCTGCTGGCGCCCAAGTTTGAGATGGTGACCCTTGCCGATGACCAACCCAAGCCGACGACGCCCCAGCCGGTTACGGGCTAGTTCTGCCCGGGAGCCGGTCACCTGGCCCGCCGAAGGGAGGCCACCCAGCCTCGGCTTCGGCGCCCTTGGGCAGTAGCGCCGGCTCCCGCATGCAAATAGCTGTGAGATATTCCCATCGGCAGCAAGGTTCCTCCGCATCCACGAAAACGCAATAGGGGTATTCACCAGCCAGTGACGGACTAAAAACCGGGGGCCGGGCGTCAGGACAATGGATCAGCGGGAAAAGCGGTGCTATCTCGCGGCGCCCAGACACTGGCGCGCCCCTCGACTGCCCACTCGCAGTTTACTTGTTCCGGCGATGGCGGGCGAACATTCCCAATCCCAGTAGGCCGCAGCCGATCAGGGAGAGAGTGCCGGGTTCGGGGGCGGAAGGAACGCCTTCGAGGTCCAGGACCTTGCTGACCTGGAAGGTATTGGTGATGCTGGCATCCCATTCGAGCGCCCAAGTGGCAGGACCGGAGGAATTGGTGGTGCCGTCCAGGACATAGTTGGGAACCGTGTTCAGGTTATTAACCGTGAACGGGCCATTATGGGCTTCACCTTCCAAGGCGGGAGGCGCCGTGGTGAGTTCCGAGAAATGATTCAGGGGATCGGTTGAGGAGGTCACGAGCACGTCGTTAAAGGAACCACCGCCAGGGCCGAGATTGACGTCAACACCCGGGCTGTTCAAAGGCATATGGCCGAATTCGAACAGATGGAACGGGAGCGGATTGGCCGTAAGGTTGTGAATGGTGATGGTTTCCGTGATGCCGGAATTGCCATCGCCCGGGTTGCCCCCGGCGAGAGTGTAAACGGTATCGAGGGTAAATTGAGCGTTGCCGTAGAGGAGATCCAGCCGGTTGTTGCCGGTGGGAGTCGCGTTCAGCAGATTAAGGGTATCGATGGAGAATTGCGGACCGGTGTTGTCGATGCGATACCAGAACTGTTGTTGTTGCAATTGATTCTGGCCATTAACCACCCAGGCGTTCATGCCCGCCTGATGGTTGGCGTCAATCTGAACCAGCGAATTGCCGTCCGTGAGCGAATAGATGGTCGCGTGAGCCGGCAGAGCCTGCATCAGAGCGGCGGATGCGCAGCACAGAAGTGAAATTGCCTTAGCGGAGGTGGGAACAGCCGAGTGTTTCATAGTATCTTTGCCAGCCCGGAGGCGGGCGCCTGCCAAATCTCTGCGATGCTTCAGTTAACCTTTCAGATGACCATAAAGTCAAGTGTTTTCTGGGCAATTTACGTTGAATTATACTTTGAACCGCGGGGCACAAAGTCTTCCGTACGAGAACGGAATACCGCGCCGTCCGCGATATCGTGCAGCAGCTTCCGCAATTATCGTTTTGTATATCAAAGAGGTTGCCAAGGCAGAAGCTTGACGAGCGAGCGGCACTCCGTAAAGTGGCCCGCATGAGCACACTAGGGGATTTTCAGACATACTGGAGCCATTCGATGAGAAAGAATCGGGAAGCGAATGGCCGCAGTATTTCTTCAAATGCTTGGGACCGTCTCGTGGGCATTGTCCTGGTTTGGCTGGCTTTGAGCGCAACGTCGTGTGGGCGCGCCGATGGGACGGCTGATTCCCAGAAAGAGGCCGCGGCCGTACAGGCGGAAATGAACCAGGCCGTCCAGAAGGTGGTGGCAATCGTCAACCAACCGGTGAAGGTCCTGCCGCTGGACGATGGAGTCGAAGTGTTCAGGATTTCGGAGCCCTGGTTCCATCCGGGCGCAATAATGCCGGAATTCAGAACAGTGGACATCCGCAAGACACAGGACCTCACTTATGCCAAGTGGCATTACGTAACCTGCGTCCTGACTCCCGGCGTAATGTTCGAAGGATCGGAACTGGAATTCAATTCCATGACCAAGTTCTTTTATGTTGACCGCTCGCTGCCCAAGAAAAAACTGACAGAGGCCGAGATGGTGGAAATCAACAACCTCTATCGGACCATCGGACGTTGCCAGGACCGATTGCTTTCTCTGCACGCGCCTCGAGCCATCGTGATTCCCCAACCGGGAACGGGATTTTCGCAGCAGTCGGGCGGGTTTCAGCCGGTTGGTCCGACAGTTTCCGTTCACTATGGCGACCTGACGCTGAAGGCGATATCCGGCGTGCCGGGGCGCCGGATGGCCATGATCAACAATCAAACTTTCATGGAAGGGGAAACCGCCAAGGTCAAATCCAATGACAAGCAGGTGGAGGTCACCTGCAAGGAGATCCGGGTGGATTCCGTGGTGATCATGGTCGATGGCAAGACGCAGGAACTGAAACTGGGGCATCACTGATCGCCCCTTTTCAATCTGGACAGCCACGCGGCGGGTTTTCATAGTAGCGGGGCAGATAAAAAACGGGGAATGGAGGCCAGCATTATGACGGACGCACCCAATAAATCCGCCCCGGAGCCGGCGGTAAGCGATGAGGACTTCCTGAAGCAGTTCGAGATGTGTACCTGGCCGCTCGAACACTGGCATCATCGGCAGCACATCAAGGCGGCGTATCTTTATCTGCGACGCTGGCCATTCGACGAGGCGATGGATCGGATTCGCCAAAGGATCAAGTCGTACAACGCGGCCCATTACCTGCCCGACCTGCTGGACAGCGGATATCATGAGACGATGACGCAGGCGTGGATGCGGCTGGTGCACCTGACACTCTCCGAATATGGGCCGGCAGAAAACGCAGACGCATTTTACGAGCGCAGCCCGCAGCTCTGGCAAAAGAAAATCCTGAGATTGTTTTATTCGCGGGAGGTGTTCGTGACAGCGCGCGCGAAGGCGGAGTTCGTGGAAGCCGATCTGACTCCCCTGCCCCGCAGTTCGAAATCGCCAGCCACACCTGGAACCTGATCATTTGCGCTTGGGCGGGGCGTGGATGCATTCGCCGTGGAGGGCGTGGGCGGTCTCCATCCAGATTTCGCCGAAGGTGGGATGGGCGTGAATTGTGTTGCCGAGTTCGCGCGCGGTGAGTTCGGCGCGGATGGCCGTGGTGGCCTCGGCGATCAACTCGGTGGCGTGCGGGCCAACGGCAGCAGCGCCGAGCAACTGGTCGGTGGAGGCGTCGGCGATCCACTTCACGAAGCCGACGGTTTCGCCGGTGGCGAGTCCCTTGCCGAGACCGGCGAAGCGGAACTTGCCGGTCTTTATGGCGCGATTCTGCTTCTTCGCGTCTTCCTCGTTGATGCCGACCGTGCCGATCTCCGGCGAGGTGAAGATCACATTGGGGACGACGGTGTCGTGCCTGCGCTGTTTCGGGCCAACGGCGTTTTCGGCGGCGGTGATGCCCTGGGCGGTGGCGTAATGGGCGAGCTGGATTTTGCCGGTGACGTCGCCGATGGCGTAGATGTTCGCGGCGGACGTGCGGCAGTAGTCATCGGCTTCGATGTAGCCGCGCTGGCTGGTCTTGAGGCCGGCGTTTTCGAGCTTGAGGCCTTCGGTGACGGGTTTGCGGCCGACGGCGCAGAGGAGAATGTCGGCCTTGAGGATTTCGTCGCCAAAACTGCCGCTGACGGAACCGGCGCTGGCGGTGATTTTTTCGAGCGCCTGGCCGGTGAGCACGCGGATGCCGAGCTTCTTTTCCATGTGAGCGCGGACTTCACGGCGGACATCGGGATCGAGCAACAGGAGGATGTCCTCGAGCAGTTCGACGATGGTGACCTTGACGCCGAGCATGGCGGCCATGCAGGCGAGTTCGCAACCGATGAAACCGCCGCCCATCACGATCATGGAGCCGGGGAGTTTCTCGATGTCAAGGAAAGCGCGGCTTTCGACGACGCGCTCATGTTTCGGCAGGAAGCCGGGCATGGCGGAAGTCGAGCCGGTGGCGATGATGATCTTCTTCGCCGTAAGACGGGTCGTGCCGCTGGAACTGGTCACGTCGAGGGTGGCGCGGTCGACGAAGCTGGCGGTGCCGGAGAATTGTTTCACGCCATTGGCGGTGAGCAGCGAGCCGACGCCGCCGCGCAATTGCTGAACGACCTTGTTCTTGTGGCCGATCATGGCGGCGTAGTCGGCGGTGGCGCCCTTGACGGTGATGCCGAGGGCTTCGGCGTGTTTGATGCGGTCGAGCGTGTCGGCGGCGGCGATGAGGGCCTTGGTGGGGATGCAGCCCCAGTTGAGGCAGGTGCCGCCGAGTTGTTCCTTCTCGATGATGGCGACTGACGCGCCGAGTTGAGCGGCGCGGATGGCGGCAGGATAGCCGCCGGGTCCGGCGCCGATGACAACAATATCAAATGTATCCATGAGATTTTCCAGATTCCCGTGAACGCCGCGACGATGCGCCTAGGCGGTCAGCATTTTCCACAATTCGAGGTTTTCCAGCTTCTGCCGGATGGCGTTGACGAAGCGCGCGGCCATGGCGCCGTCGATGATGCGATGATCGGACGAGAGCGTCAGCTTCATGATGGAGCGGACGACGATCTTGTCATCGCGCACGACAGCCTTCTTGAGCGTGCTGGAGACGGCGAGGATGGCGCTTTCGCCGGGGTTGATGATGGCGGTGAAATTTTCCACGTCGAGCATCCCCATGTTGGAGATGGTGAACGTGCTGCCCGACATTTCGTCGGGCGCGAGTTTGCCGGCGCGGGCCTTGTCGGCAAGTTCCTTCGCGCGCTGGTTGAGTTCGGCGAGGGTCAGTTCGCCGGCGCTGCGGATGACGGGAACGACGAGCCCCTGCTCCAGCGAAACGGCGAGACCGAGGTGCACCTGGCTGTTCCAGCGCACGCTCTTGCCGTCGGTGGCGCTGTTGACGTCGGGAAATTCCTTGAGCGTCAGGACGGCGGCCTCGGCGATGAAATCGGTGACCGTGTAGGGCGCGCCTTTTTCCTTCAGTTGCGCGCGAAAGCGGACGAGATCGGTCATGTCCACTTCCACCGTGACGAAGAAATGCGGCGCAGTGACGACGCTCTGGGTGAGGCGCTGGGCGATCACCTGCCGCATCTTGCTCATCTGGCGCGGGCGCTCGGCAAGGGCGCGCTCGACGTCGGCCACGGTGATGCGGCCATCGCCGGCGGCGCTGATGACGGTGAGGATGTCGAGATTCTCCTTCGCCGCGCGGGCCTTGGCGGAGGGAGTGATGCGCAACTTATCGTAGCCGCGGCTCTGGAGATAATTGCGAACGTCCTTCTCGACGACGCGGCCTTCGGGACCGGAGCCGCGAATCTGTGCCGCATCAATGACGGAATCGCGCGCGAGCGCGGCGGCGCGGGGACTGATGCGCAGGAACGCCGGGGCGGCGGGTGCTTGCGCGACCGGAGCAGCAGGCGCCGGAGCAGCGGCAGCGAATGCCGGCGCGGCGGGCGTTGCGGCCGCGGGTTTGGGTGCAGTCGGAGCCGGGGCAGCGTTCGGCGCCGGTTCGCTCTTCCTGGGAGCGGCGGGCGCGGGCGCCGGGGCGGCGACGGCGGGGATGGCCTCGCCGGGTTTGCCGAGGAAGGCCACGGTGCTTTGCACCGGGACATTCACGCGCGGCGGGACGATGATCTTGAGCAGCGTGCCTTCCTCGAAGCTCTCGACCTCCATCACGGATTTGTCGGTCTCGACGGTGAAGAGGATGTCGCCTTTGGCGACCTTGTCCCCTTCCTTTTTGAGCCATTCGACGATGGCGCTTTCCTCGGTCATCTGACCGAACTTGGGCATGATAACTGGCGTAGCCATGGTCGGTCCGATTAGAGGATTTGGTTGGCGGCGGCGATGAGGTCGTTGACGTTCGGGAGGAACGCCGCTTCGAGAATGTGCGATTGCGGCGCGATGCCGTTCTTCGCGCCGACGCGTTTGACGGGGGCGTCGAGGTAATCGAACACGGCGTCCTGGATGGTGGAGGCGATTTCGCCGGTGTAACTGCCGATGTGTACCGCCTGGCTGGCAACGACGCAGCGGCCGGTCTTCTGTACGCTGCGCAGGACGGTTTCGATATCGAGCGGCACGAGGCTGCGGAGATCGATGACTTCGGCGCTGACGCCGCGTTCGGCCTGGAGCTTGTCGGCGGCCTTGAGGCAATCGTGAACGAACGGTCCCCAGCTCACGAAGGTGAGATCGGTGCCGGCGCGCTTCACATCGGCGACGCCGAGCGGGACGAGATAATCGCCTTCGGGCACCTGGCCTTTGAAGCCGTAGAGCCCCTGCGACTCGACGAAGAGGACGGGGTTGTTGTCGCGGATGGCGGACTTGAGCATGCCTTTCACGTCGTAAGGCGTGCAGGGATAGACCACATACATGCCGGGGATGTGGCAGAACATGGACTCGAGCGTCTGCGAGTGCTGTCCGCCGTAGCCCTTGCCCGCGCCCGCGGAGGCGCGGATGACCAGCGGCACCTCGGTTTGTGCGCCGGACATGTAATGCCACTTGGCGGCCTGGTTGCTGATCTGGTCGGAGCTCATCAGGGCGAAGTCGAAATACATCAGTTCGACCACAGGACGGAGGCCGTTCATCGCCGCGCCGCAACCGGTGCCGCAAATGCAGGCCTCGCTGATCGGCGTGTTGAAGACGCGATCGCGGCCAAAGGCTTCGAGCAGGCCCTTGGTGACCTTGAACGCGCCGCCGTAGTCGGCGACGTCCTCGCCGTAGTGAACGACGCGGCGGTCGCGGACCATTTCCTGGACGAGCGCTTCCTTGATGGCGTCCTTATAGGTGAGCTCGCCGTTGACGCGCTTGATCTCGGGCAGCGGGCCGACAAGTTCGACCTTGGAGAATTCGGCGGGAACGGTCTCGACCTTCGTATCGGTGTACATGAAGGTGAGGACATCCTGCGCCGCGGGATCGGCCGCGGCGGCGGCCCTTTTGGCGGCGCGGGCATTGCGGTCCGCGACACGCTTTTCGACCGCCGCCACTTCCTGCTCATCGAGCACCTTGGCGTGAAGGAGTTCCTTCTTGAAAGTTTCCACGGGATCAATCGCCTTCCACGCCGCCTCCTCTTCCTTGGTGCGGTATTCATTGCGCGGATCGCTGAGCGAGTGGCCCCAGTAACGGTAGCAATCGGATTCGATGAGCACCGGGCCCTTGCCTTCGCGGCAGAGCTTGGTCGCGCGGAGAATCGCGTCGCGAACGGCGAGCACGTTCATGCCGTTGACGACCTCGGCGTACATGTTGTTGCTGGCGAATCCGGACGCGCGGCGGGCCATGCGCTCGACACCCATCACTTCGTCGTCGCTGCGATGGGTCATGCCGTAGTGGTTGTTGCAGATGAGGAAAATCATCGGCAGGCCGCACGCCTTGTCGCCGGCGAGATGGTTGGTGAACTGCGCCTGCGAAGCCCAGTTGAGCGCTTCGAGCACGACGCCGTTGGCGTAGGCGCCGTCGCCGGCGAAGCAGCAGACGACGTTGCCGCGCTGGAGATAACGGTTGGCCATGGCCGCACCGGTGGCGATGGGCACGCCGCCGCCGACGATGGCGTTTGCGCCGAGGTGGCCGACGGTGAAGTCGGCGATGTGCATCGAACCGCCGCGACCGCGACAGTAGCCGTCGTCCTTGCCGAACAATTCGCAGATGGTGCGATAGACATGTTCTTCAAGCGCGGCTTCGACGAGGTCCTCGTGTTTGGAGCCCTTGAAATTGGGCACGCGCATGCGGAGTTGTTCGTCGGTCATCTGGCGGATGGCGACGGTGCCCTTGGCGAGACTTTCGCCGTGGCCGCGGTGCGTGCTGGTGATGTTATCGCGGAGTTGCAGGGCGGAGCAGACGCCGGCCGCCGTGCCTTCCTGGCCGACGGAGACGTGGGTGGGGCCACGGTAGTTGAAATCGCGGATCGGCTCGTACGCGCCGGAGCGGAGCTTGACGATCATCTCCTCCATTTCGCGGATCACGAGCATGTCCTCGTAAATCGCGACCGCCTCCTGGGGCGTGATGGAGCGGGCCTTGAGTTCGGATTTGAGGCCGCCCTTGTAGCGGAACAGGTTGATCTTGCCACAGTCGATCTCTGCGGGCTCGAACTGGGGCCGCATGTCGCTGAGATACGTGGGCGTCTGTTGCTTCTTCGGGGCTTTCTCTGATGTCTTTGTTGTCATGTGGTGAAATTGGGCTTGGGCGGTTGGGGTCTGGGCTATGGGTTATGGGTCTGGGCTGGAAGTCATCTCATAAATGAGCACGGATGGCGCGGCCAGAGATTTGGGCAGCCCACAAGGCGCGAGGAGGGAGCATGGCCAAAGCGCCCTGTGACCGACGAGCAACGCCGTGGGCGGCCCAAAGATCGTGCCGTTTCCACGCTCGACTCTATCTCGCTTCTCTTCATTCTGTCTCTTTTTTCCTTCGCTAACGCCGCCGTGGGCATTTATGAGATGACTTCTAAGCTCGGACGAGTTGAATTCCTTTTTTGATGAGTTCCTTCGCAAAATCCTTGTCGAAACGTTGATCGGTCACGATGGTGTGAACCTTTTCCAACTGGCCGGCGCGGGCGAAGGAAACCTTGCCGGCCTTGCTGGAGTCGGCGAGCAGGATGACCTGCCGCGCCTGGCTCATGACGAGTTCCTTCGTGAAAGCTTCGCTGGGGTCGGTGGTGGTGAGGCCTTCCTCGATCGTCAAACCAATGGTACCCATGAAAGCCTTGTCCACGTGCAAGTCCTGGAGGAGCAAGCGGGTGAGCGGGCCGACCATCGTCTGGCTGAGGCGACGCAGTTCGCCGCCGACCAGAATGAGGCGCGGGCCGCGTCCGGCAAGTTCGTGGGCGGCGCGGAGGGAATTGGTGACGACGGTGATATTGGCGCGGTCGCGCAGGAGACGGGCGAATTCGAGGACCGTGCTGCCGCCGTCGAGGTAGATGGTGTCGTCGGGCGCGACGAACTGGAGGGCGGCTTCGGCGATGCGATGTTTTTCGCGCGCGGCGAGGGAGGCCTTGTCGTCGAAGAGCGGTTCCTCGAGTCGGCTTTCGACGCTCATGGCGCCGCCGTGGAAACGGCGGATGGCGCCGGTGGATTCGAGTTGGTCGAGATCGCGGCGGACGGTGGCGGGGGATACCTGGAGTTGATCGCAGATTTCCTCGATGCGGACGGCGCCCTTGCCGCGGATGAATTCCCGCAGATTATCGAGGCGCCGGGGCGCGAGTTCGCGATGATTGCCAGCGATCATGTCTGACTAATTATGATTGAATTTAATCAAATTGTGACAGAAGTCAATCAGAAATGATCACTTGGAATATGGGTCGCACAGTGCGTTTCCATCCGCAATCGCCCATCCGGGACGGATGTAACCACGTCTCTTTAGTGCTCATACGTTTCAATGCCATCCTCCATCCGCCATCCTCCATCTTCGCGTTCCTTCCACGCCCCCCTCCCCCCGGTCTTTTTTTTACCCCCGAATATCGGCGAATAGCCCAAATGATCCCAAACGATTCCAAACGATTCCAAATAGTCCCAAATGCATCCGTCCATTGCTGTCGTCCCCATAAAATCCTCTCGCCCGCCCGTGGTGGACTGCACTTCGAGGGCCAGATAGCCAAGTGCGTCCGAAGCTGTCCCCTCTCCCGAGAACGGGAGAGGGTAAGGGTGAGGGCGATCTTTCCATCTGATTTTGTTTTCAGGTTCATAGTTAGGGCGAGCGTTCTGCCTATCCTTGTCTTCATCCCGCAAACCGTAATCCACATCCACCCACCCCCTCCCCCATGCCTTTTGCTGCAAAGAGCCGCACACATCCGCAAATTTCCCCAAAAACCCGCAAACCCCACTTCCCCCATGGGCAACCTTGCGCCCCAACCCGCCGAACCTCGCGCCAGCCTCTTGGAGTGCGTGTGCGGCAGCACCGCTTTTCCTCGTGACCGCCTCAACCACGCCCTGGTCCGATTCCGCACCAAAACCAACCGCATATCTCCGAACCCTCCAACTGAACACTGGGAAACTGAAAACTCCGTGCCCCCCGGCGCAGCCCAAATCTGCCGGTCGACCGTCCCGGCGCGCGGGTTTGTCCGCCGTAGCCTTGGCGAAGGCGGACGTCGGTGCCCGTCCGGAAGAACTCCGCAGCGGCAGCGATTTGCACAGGGCTGTTGGACCGTCCCCCCGCCCGAACGCACCGCCGCCTCTTCCCTTCCAATCCGCAATCCGTAATTGTTCGCCGCTCTTGGACCTTGGATCTTGGAATTTCTCTGGAGCTTGGATGTTGAATCTTGGAGCTTTTGCCGCCCCGCCATCCAATCCTAGCGTCATATCATTCATTTTCACGCCCGCATTCTACCAAGGGGGGTAGGACAACGACGGTCCAACCCCCCTCCCTATTTTTCACGAGTTATTCACACTATTCACACCCCCCGGCAAAATCTTCCCCCTCGGACAGAATCGACGGAATCCCCCGACAATCAGAAGCTTACGAAGAAAACGGAAGGGCCGGTGGTAACTTACTTACCATACAAAGTCGTCGTCCCACCCCCAAAAAAGTACGTGTTTCCAAAAACCCAACCTGCGGCGTTCTTCCAAGGTAGGGCGGGTCACGCTCGACTGAGCTTGCCGAAGTCTCCCGTGCCCGCCGCGAATGCCGCAATATCTCACGGCTGCCGTTGCGTTCTCCTGCCATTGGCACCCGGCCTCGCGAAGCGTATGGAGTGCGCGGAGCTTGCTCCCGCTTTCCCCCGCGCCCGCCAACCTTCGCCCCGTCCGCCGAATCCCATCCCCGGAGCGCCGGTTTGCAACCGGCTTAGCCCTGCCTCAAACCCATCGTGTGATTCAACCAGCACCCCCAATCACCACCACCGCCGCCTCATTTACTTTTCACATTGGACATCCTCCTGCCACTTGGTATCCGGCCTCGCGAAGCGTATGGAGTGCGCGGAGCTTGCTCCCGCTTTCCCCCGCTCCCGCCAACCTTCGCCCCGTCCGCCGAATCCCATCCCCGGAGCGCCGGTTTGCAACCGGCTTAGCCCTGCCTCAGACCCATCGTGTGATTAATCCAACACCGCCAATCACCACCACCGCCGACTCATTTACTTTTCACATTGGCAGTGATTGCCTCGGTACTGGAAGCCGGACGGAGTCCATTCTTGATATTCAGGCCATCCATCACATCCTCCTGCCACTTGGTATCCGGCTTCGCGAAGCGTCGTAGAGCCTGCGGCGAGCTTGGTCGAGCCGTGCGGCGTTTTGCGCCGCTTTTCACCCGCCCGCACACCCCGCGCCACTGAAAATCCCCAACACCCCGTCCGCCGCATCCCATCCCCGGAGCGCCGGTTTGCAACCGGCTTAGCCCTGCCTCAAACCCATCGCGCGATTCATCCAACACCCCCAATCACCACCACCGCCGCCCCATTCACTTTTCACATTGGCAGTGATTGCCTCAGTCATGTAATCCTCTTTGTTTCTCAAATAATTCGCGTCCATTCGCGAAATTCGCGTCTTCCCCCTCTGGAAACACGATCACTCCCTCAAAACCTACCTCTTCGATTCAGCTAAAGCCGTCTCCTCATTCATCCTCAGGCAATTGTCCCTCCCCGGAAAAGTCCGGAGTTTTGGTGGTGACGTGCCGGGTGGCAAGGGAGGACACGCCGGTTGCATGCGAAAGCGGAACTCCGTTCCGCACTCCAAGACACTTCGCGAGGTCCGTGGGCAAAAACGCGATGTTCGACTTGCTGGAAGGCAGGGTGCGCCGAGGCACGCGAAATACGCGCTCCCAAGGGAGCTTTGGGGATGGAGAGTTCCCGGTGATTACTTCCGCGCCGGGACCAGGGAGACTTTTTCGGCTTTGGCGGCGGCGCTCAGGTCGCGGTCGAGGGAGGCCAGGGGCAAACCGAGGCGGATGGCGAGTTCGAGGTACGCGGCATCGTAACTGGTGAGCTTGTGCTTTTGCGCGAGAAGATGGGTCGCGGTCCAGGCCTGATCCAATGAAGCATCGTCGGTTTCGATGGGCAGGGAATGGAGGAGCGAGAGATGGCGGTTGACTTCGGCGGAAGTGGCGCGATTTCGGCGTTCGATGCCGAGCAACCCGTTGCTGATCTCCCAACGCCAGAGAGGCGGAACGAAAGCCTTGGCGCCCTGACCGAGGGATTCGAGCACTTCGTCGGTGGAAGGACCGGCTTCGTCCTCGATCACCCAGGCCATGGCGAAGGAGCAATCCACGACGAAATTCACGGGCGGCCCTCGTTGATGAGAGCTTTCAAGTCAAGCCGGGGCTTACCGCGGGGATTGAGGACGATTCGCCGGGCTTTCATTTGGGCGATGGCGGCCTGGACTTCACTCAGGCTTTTTGTGCGGGCGGGAATCAGCTTGGCGACTTCCTCGCCATGCAAGGTGATGGCGAAGCCCTCGCCCTTGCTGGCGCGGTCGAGCAGTTCCGAGAACCTGGCCTTGGCTTCAGATGCGGCGATTAATGTTGTCGCTTTCATATGGGTAACGGAATATGACCGGTCATTGACTAGTTTACGATAAAAAGGGGACATTTGCAAGCGGGAGGGAGAATCGCAGGTATCGAGAGGATCATCAGATGGGGAAAACGACCGGGCGAGTGTCGGATGTTGACAGTGACGAGGGGGGATTTAGGCTCGGCGGCGAAGACAGGACATTGAACGAACGGAGAATTTTATGCCGGAAGCTGACGCAAACAAACCAAAGGAAAAGAGTTATTACGAGCACATCCCGATGGCAACGCCGGGGTTCTTCCTGAAGGGGGCAGGATCGCTGGATTGGGGGATGAAGAACCGGCTGGCGCGGATCTTCAATCCGGACACGGGCCGGACGGTGATGCTGGCGATCGACCACGGTTATTTCCAGGGGCCGACGACGGGGCTGGAGCGGATCGACCTGAACATCGTTCCGCTGATGCCGATGGCGGATGCGCTGATGCTGACGCGGGGGATCCTGCGGACGACGGTTCCGCCGGCATTGACGAAGCCGGTGGTGCTGCGGTGCAGCGGCGGGCCGAGCATCTTGAAGGAGTTGTCGGACGAGGAGCTGGCGGTGGACATCGAGGATGCGGTGCGGTTGAACGTGGCGGCGGTGACGCTGCAGGTGTTCATCGGCGGCGAGCACGAGACGCGGTCGGTGCATAACATGACCCGCCTGGTGGACATGGGTTTGCGGGCGGGGATACCGACGATGGCGGTGACGGCGGTGGGCAAGGCGCTGGTGCGCGACGCGCAGTATCTGCGGCTGGCGTGCCGGATTTGCGCGGAGCTGGGGGCGCAATTCGTGAAGACGTATTTCTGCCCGGAGGGTTTCGAGACAGTGACAGCGTCGTGCCCGGTGCCGATCGTGATGGCGGGCGGCAAGAAGCTGCCGGAACTGGAGGCGCTGACGATGGCGTACAATGCGATCCAGCAGGGAGCGGCGGGGGTGGACATGGGACGGAATATTTTCCAGAGCGACGCGCCCAAGGCGATGATGCAGGCGGTGCGCAAGGTGGTGCATGAAAAGTTGAAGCCGAAGGAGGCGTTCGCGGTGTACGAGGAATTGAAACAGCAGGAGATAAAAAAGCCGAAACGGAATGGATGAAAAGCAACAGATCGGGGTGATTGGGCGGATTGCGCCGGTGCTGCGCGGCTTGCTGGCGGAGCCGACGGGAAATGATGATCATCCGTATCGTCCGATGATTTTGAGAAGCGGAGCGGAGGAGAAGAAAGGAAAAGGGAAGAAGGCTGGCGGGCGAGGGCCGGTGGTGTCGAAGCCGAAAGCGGGCGAGAGTGATCAGGATTTGCGCGCGCGATTGGCCGCGGCGATCAAGGAGCACAAAAACGCGCACGGAGCGAATCCGCGGTCGGTTCGCGTGGAGGACGTCGGGACTTTTCGGATTGAAGAAGAAACAGTGGCGGCTGCTTTGGGTTCGGAGCTGGCGGGGCGGACGGCGATTGTGACCGGCGCGGCGGGGGCGATCGGGTATGGGATTTGCGCCGGGCTGTTGAAGCGCGGATGCCGCGTGGCGATCACGGATCTGGCGGGCGCGAAGCTGGATGATTTTGTGGCGGAGTTTGGCGAACGCGATCCCGGGCGCGTGATGGGCGTGGGGATGGATGTCACGGACGCGGCGTCGGTGGCGCGGGGATTCGCGGAGGTGAGCGCGAACTGGGGGGGCGTGGATATCGTGGTGATCAACGCGGGCATTGCGGCGACGGGCGCTTTGACGGAACTGGATTTGGAGAAATTCCGGCAATTGGAGCGGGTGAACACGGAAGGAACGCTGCTGGTGCTGGCGGAGGCGGGCCGTCATTTTGCGAGGATGGGCACGGGCGGCGACGTGATCCTGGTATCGACGAAGAACGTGTATGCGCCTGGCGCGGGCTTCGGGGCCTACAGCGCGACGAAGGCGGCGGCGCATCAATTGGCGCGCATTGCGAGCCTGGAGTTCGCGCCACTGGGAGTGCGAGTGAACATGGTGGCGCCCGATGCGGTTTTTTCGGGAGGGACACACAAATCGGGGTTGTGGGCGGAAGTGGGGCCGGGACGGATGAAGGCGCGCGGGCTGGATGAGAAGGGGCTGGAGGAGTATTACCGGAATCGAAATCTGCTCAAGGCGAGGGTCACGGCGGAGCATGTGGCAAACGCGGTGTTGTTTTTTGCGACACGGCAGACGCCAACCACGGGCGCGTGCATTCCTGTGGATGGCGGTTTACCGGAGGCAACCCCGCGATGAGCCATGAACCCGATCACCTCAGCCCGGCTTGGGATCAAACCGGCGAACGGTGAGTTCGGCGAGGTCGATGTTTTCGGGCTGGCGCAGGAGGAAGATCACCATTTCAGCGATATCGTCGGGCTGGATCATTGGCTGGCCCTTGAGGCGATCGCCGAGGTAGGTGCCCTTGATCAGGTCAGTCTCGACGCCGCCGGGACAGAGCGTGTGGACGTGGATGTTGTGGGGCTTGAGCTCCATGGCGAGCGAACGCGCGAAGCCGAGAAGGCCGTGCTTGCTGGCGACATAAGCGGACTGGTGGAGGTAGCCCTGCGAACTGGCGGTGCTGGCGATGTTCACAATGCGGCCTTCGCGGCGCGCTATCATCTGCGGCAGAACTTCGCGAGTGATCAGGAAGGGAGCGGTGAGATTGACGCGCTGGACGCGGTCCCAGTCGGCAAGCTGCATCCCGGCGACCGGTTTCTCGAGAAACGTGCCGGCGTTGTTGATGAGAAAGTCCACGCGGCCGAGGCGCGAGATCAGTTCACGGACTGCGCCGGGGATTTTGTCCACGTCGGCGAGGTCGCAGGCGATAAACT
>Ga0070741_10009386_pt1 | contig 19040 bp, 16 predicted proteins | sample Coa_R1_4_FD_66440 | JGI IMG/M metagenome (GOLD analysis project Ga0070741, IMG submission 66440) | Surface soil microbial communities from Centralia Pennsylvania, which are recovering from an underground coalmine fire - Coalmine... | ecosystem: Environmental > Terrestrial > Soil > Unclassified ...
GGCGGCACCGTCTCGAAGAACGGCTGCATCATCCAGATCACCAGCGGCAGGTTGAAGCTGGTGTAGACCACCACCAGGCCGGTGACGGTATCGAGCAGGCCGATCCAGCGATAGAACAGGAAGAAGGGAATCGTGAAGGCGATCGGCGGCGCCATGCGCGTGAGCAGGATGGCGAAGCCGAGCGCATGCTTGCCGCGCCCGGCCCATTTCGACATTGCCCACGCCGCGGGCACGCCGAGCAGCAGCGCAAGCGCGGTCGAGAACGACGCGCTCAGGAGCGAATTGACGAACGACGCCGAGAACGTGCTGTGCCAGAGCGCGGCATAATTCTCGAAGGTCGGCCTGAAGATCAGCGGCGGCGGGAACTGCAGGATCTGGTCGTTGGTCTTGAAGCTCATCTGCAACAGCCACAGGAACGGCAGCAGCAGGATCACCAGCGTCACCGCGATGGCGACGTGCCTGCCCGTTCCCGCGCGGCGTCCGGACGGCCCGCTCATGCCATCGCCTCCCGGCGCCGGCCCATCCAGATCAGGCCGAAACTGACGATGGAAACCAGCAGCAGCATCACCATGGTGACGGCGCTGGAATAGCCGATCTCGTTGTTATCGAAGGCGAGCAGATAGGCGTAGTAGTTGGTGACCTCGGTGAGGTTGCCCGGCCCGCCCCCGGTGAGCAGGAAGATCAGCGGGAACGCCTTCACGCTGTCGATCAGGCGGAACATGCCAGAGATCACCAGAATCGGCGCGATGAACGGCAAGGTGACATACCGGAAAATCTGCAGGGGGCCGGCGCCGTCGACCAGCGCGGCTTCGGAGAACTCCTCCGGGATCGTTTGCAGCGCGGCCAGCACCATCAGGAAGGTGAACGGTAACCACTCCCAGGTGTCGGCGATGATGATCGAGATCAGCGCGAAGTCGACGCTGGAGGTCAGCGATGGCATCGCGACGTGCAGCAGGCTCGCGGCATAATACAGCGGGCTGATGTCGGGCGTGTAGATCAGCTTCCAGATCACGGCGACCACGATCGGCGGCAGCACCATCGGGATCAAAAACAACGTGCGCGCGAACTCGATCACGCGCGATTGCGCGTTGAGCAGCAGCGCCAGCAGCATGCCGAGCAGCACCTGGAACAGCACGCCGAAGGCCGACAGCTTGGCCTGCACCCACAGCGAATTGACGAAGCGGGGATCGCCCGGCAGCAGGCGATAGTTGCGCAACGGCGAACTGAAGTTCGTTGCCGAGCCAGGTTCGGTCAATTGAAACGGCGTCAGGCTCGCCGCGAACAGATACAGCGCCGGCAGCACCGCGATCAGGAACAGCACGATCAGGCTCGGCGCCAGCGCCCAGCGGATAAAGCTGCGGCGCCCGGCGTCGAGATCGCCAGTGCCCGCTTCCCGAAGTTCGTGCTCCATTGCCGCACCCCCGTTCACGAACTTCGGAAAGTCATGGGCACTGGCAAACCTGCGATTTGAGTGCTGCTTCCGATCCGAAGTGCCCGAAACTGATTTGCTGCGAATGCGTCAGGGACTTCAGATCGGCGGTACGCGTGTCGGTCAAAGATTGCTTCCGGCGCGGCGCAGATTGGCGACCGCCTGCTCCTGCGCGGCATTCATGGCGTCGCGCGCCGAGAGCTGGCCGGTGAAGACCTGCTCGAACGCCTTGTTGATGACGTCGCCCACGATCGGGAATTCCTTGGTCGTGCGATAGGCCATGTAGTTGTCGCCCTTGGCCGGCAGCTCCAGCACTTCGAGATAGAGCGCGCCGAGATCCTGGCCGTTGACCACATTGAGCTTGCGGTACTCCTCGCTCTGGATCACCGAGCGGCGGCAGATCGAGGAATGGCCGTGCTCCTTGACCAGCCGCATCGAGATGTCAGGGCTGAGCGCCCATTTGATGAACTCCCACGCCGCCTTCTTGTTCTTGGCGTTCCTGGGAATGCCGAGCCCCTGGCTGTTGGACGCCGGACAATCATGCACGGGCCCCGCCGGCGAGCGCACCACGCGCGAGGTGTCCTTCACCTTGCTGTCGGGCGAGAGCAGGATCGGCGTCACCCAGGCGCTGGAATGGATGAAGATGTTGGAGCGGCCTGACAGCAGCGACTGCCGCGCCTGATCCTCGGTGTAGGTCAGCACGCCGGTCGGGGCGTACTTCAACAGATTGGCATAATACTCGACCCCCTCGATCGCCTGCGGTGTGTTCAAGGTCGGCATGATATCGGTCGGCGGGTTCCTGAAGATGTTGCCGCCAAAACCCTGGATGTAGGGCGGCAGATTCCAGTGATGCAGCTGGAACGAGACGATGCCGCTGACGCCGTCGGCGCCGTTGATCTCGCTGCAAACCTGCTGCAATTCGGCAAAGGTCTTCGGGATCTTCAGGCCCTTTTTCTCCATCAAGTCCATGCGCGACAATCCCATCAGCATCGCGCCGCCTTCCCAGGAGTAGCCGTATGTCGCGCCCTTGGCGTCGCGATAAGGCACCTGCGCGCCTTCGACGAAATCCTTCGGATTCCAGTCGGCAGGCGTGAGGTTCGGATCGGAGGTGAATTCGTCGAGATTGGCGAGCAGACCGGCCGCGACCCAGCGCGCGGCAAGGATGAAAGTCACGTTGCAGAAATCATAGGCCGAGCCGCCGGACGACAGTTCGAGATTGGCCTGCTGGTTATAGACCGGAAAAGCCGAGAGCTGCAGGTCGACCTTCATCCCGGTCTTCTCTTCGAACTCGGGAATGTAGGTCTGCAACAGGGTGAAGAAGCGATGCTGGAACGAGGCGCCATGCAAGGTCACGCCCGCAAAGGGTTTCGATTGCGCGATCGCGGGCAAGGGAAACGCCGCCGCGCCGAGAGTGGCGGCGCTCGCTTTCAGCAGCGTCCGGCGGCTCAGGCGACGTCCGATTTCGGCGGATTTGGGGTCGGCCATGGCATCCTCCCATATTGTTTAAGGGTTAATATGACCGACATAAAAACTGCTGTCAAAAGCCAAATGGCTTCCAAGAGGCAAGTAATCTGGGGTATGATCCCGTCCGTATTGTAATAAAGCAGACATTATTTCGGAACCGCAGGATTGTCCAAGGCCACCGAACCACGCCTGAGCGGCAACCACGTGGCGCGCGAGATCGCCAATCTGATCGTGACCGGCGCCTGGCAGGAAGGCTCCACGCTGCCGCGCGAGATCGAGCTCGCTTCGCAATTTGCCGTGAGCCGCACCTCGATCCGGGAGTCGCTGTCGATCCTCAAGGCGAAAGGCCTGATCGCCGCGCGGCAGAAAGCCGGCACCCATGTGCGCGAGCGCATCAACTGGAACATGCTCGACGCCGAATTGCTGGAATGGACCTGGGCGCACCGGCCAAACGAGGAGTTCGCGCGACAGCTGCTGCAGGTGCGCCGCATCGTCGAGCCCGAGGCGGCGGCGATCTGCGCCGAGCGCGGCTCGGACGCCGATCTTGCTAGAATCGAGCGCGCCTATCGCGAGATGGATGCCGCCGGCATGGACAGCCGCGCCTATTCCGAGCCGGATCTGCGCTTCCATCGCGGCATCCTCACCGCGACCGGCAATGAATTCCTGGTCGCGTTCGGCGCCACCGTCGAGGCGGCGTTGCGGATGTCGTTCGAGCTTTCGACGCTCAATCCGGGCGCGCCGCGCAAGAGCCTGCCGTTTCACCGCGCCATCCTCGACGAGATCTGGGCGCGCAACCCCGACGGCGCGCGCGCGGCGATGCACCGCCTGATGGACCTGACCGAGCGCAATATCGCTTCCGCGCTGGCGCGGCGGAAGAACGAAATGGCATAAGCGGGTAGTGGAGCGGATTTGACGTTCGCTATCCTGCAGGTCGCGCACTCGGACGCGAACGTCAAATCCAAAGCTCCACTAGAATCAATATTTTGCTAGTGGTCCTTTGATTCCAACATTCGCAAAAGTGCCTGCTGAGAAGGGATGCGAATGTTGGAATCGGACCACTAGCCGCGCCGCGCCGTTCCGTCGCCACGTCATCCCTGTTACAAAACTGCGTCAATGACGGACCGGCGCCAGGCGACCGGTCCGCACAACATCAGGGAGCAGCAAATGGCCAAGGCGCCGCCGTCAGCCAGGCGTGACCGCATCAGGAATTTCACGCCCGCGCTGGTCGATTACACCAATGACGTGGTCTATGGCGATCTGTGGGAGCGCAAGGGCCTCTCCAAGCGCGACCGCAGCCTGATCACGGTCGCCGCCCTGGTTGCGACCTACCGGCCGGAGCAACTGGTCTCGCATCTGACCCGCGCGATCGACAACGGCGTGACGCAGGAGGAGATCACGGAAGTCATCACCCACATGGCGTTCTATGCCGGCTGGCCAGCAGCGATGTCGGCCGCGCAGGTCGCCTACACCGTGCTGGTCGAAGGCAACAAGGGGGGCTGAACAATGGCAAACGATATCGTCGTCGGGTTCATCGGGCTCGGCACCATGGGCAGCAAGATGGCCACCAACATCCAGAAGGCCGGCTACAAGATCGTCGTGCACGACCTGCATCGCCAATCCGCCAGCCATCATCTGCAGGCCGGCGCCGAATGGGCGGAGACGCCGCGGGCTTTGGCTGAAAAGTCCGACGTGATTTTCACCTCGCTGCCTGAGCCGGCCGATGTCGAGCACGTCGCGCTCGGCGCGAACGGACTGATCGAAGGCGTGAAGAAGGGCGCGGCTTATTTCGACCTGTCCACCAATGCGCAGAGCGTGGTGAAAGGCATTCACGACGCGTTCGCGGCCAAGGGCGCGCAGATGCTGGACGCGCCGGTCAGCGGCGGGCCATCGGGCGCGGCCTCGCGCAAGATGGCGATCTGGGTCGGCGGCGACCGCGCGACCTACGACAAATTCAAGCCGGTACTCGATGCGATGGGCGATCGCGCGTCCTATGTCGGGGCGATCGGCACCGCGACCGTGGCGAAGCTCGTGCACAACATGTCGAGCTACGCGATCACCTGCGCGCTGGCCGAGACTTTCACCATGGGCGTCAAGGCCGGCATGGATCCGGTCGCGCTGTGGGAAGCCGTGCGCCAGGGCGTCACCGGCCGCCGTCTCACGCTCGACGGCCTGCTCGATCAGTTCCTGCCGGGCAAGTACGATCCGCCGAATTTCGCGCTGAAACTCGCCACCAAGGACGTCAAGCTCGCAACCGCCTTGGGTCGCGAGCTCGGCGTGCCCATGCGCATCTGCAACCTCGCCTATTCAGAGATGCTCGAGGCCTGCAACCGCGGCTGGGAAGGACGCGACTCCCGCGTGGTCATGCTGCTGGAGCAGGAGCGCGCCGGCGTCGAGATCGCGGCCGATCCGGAGCGGGTGAAGCAGGCGGCGGAGCGCGCCAAGTCGGGGACGTGAGGCGAAGCGCTACTTGATCGCGGTATCGGCCGCGATCAGCTCCCTGCCGTCGGCCGTTGCAATCGTCAGCTTGACGTTGCGGTCGCTGCCGGCAGGAATTGCCACAGAGATGCGGTTGCCGTTCCTGGGATCGGCGGTCGCGGCCTCGTCGAACAGCACTGCGTTGCCGCGCCTCAACGTGATGCGCAGCGGCGTCGCCGGTTCGAGGCTGAAAAACTGAAGATTCACGCGCGACGCCTCGGCCGAAAGATTGACCAAGATGTTTTCGTTCGCATCCGTCACGTTGCTCATTCCGACGGTCGGGCTGTAGGTCTCGGAAATCGACAGTTCACCTGATGCGGGCAGCGTTACGCTATGGAAGAACTGGTCCGACACGCCGGCCCATAGTTCGACATAGGGCTGCGCCGGATCGGGCCTGGTGCGCGCGACGGCGTCGTTCGCGCTCGACGGAAATCCCCACGTCCACATCTTCAGGCCCCGCGTCACCTTGTTGTCGGCGATGCGGATGATGCCTTCCTCGTTGTCGTGGTTGATCACGCCCCAGAAATTTCCCCCGCCCATGTCGGGCGCGGCATAGGCAATCCCCGGGGTTGGCCAATCCTTGAACCAGCGCAGTCTGTCGAAGCGATGCCGGTCCTCGCCCAGGCTCTCGTCGTTTTCGGCGATATTTTCCGACCAGCGCGGCGTGACATAGGCGGCAACCGGCGCAACGATTTCGGCGCCGCCGGTGGCTTTGGGATGTTGCGGGTCCGATCCCGGCGAGAGCGTCGTGCAGGTCCAGTATTCGTAATCGGCGGCTTGACTGTTCGGATTCTTCAGTGTCACGCGCGTATCGAGCGCGGCGCGACCGGCCTTCAGCGTGACCTCGTAGGTCGCCTCCAGGCCTGTCGCGTCCTTTTTGAACCGGCGCGGCGCTGCTGCAAAATCGACGTCGTCCCTGATCGACATCGACACCGTGACCTCCTCCGCCGTCGCCCTGACGACCTTGAAGTTCCACGGTCTGAGCCACATCTTGCCGTGCTCGGCGGTCGGGAATGTCGGGAAGATGCCGCCATAGACCATCATCCAGTCGTAATAGAAATTGCCGGCCTTGATGCCGTAGGGCACGCCGACTTGCGTGCGATACAGCTCCTCGTGGCCGGTCGGCTTGTAGATGATGGACAGGACACGCCCGCCGAATTCCGGAAGCAGCGTCACTTTCAAATAGCGATTTTCGAGCACGTACGTCTTGAATGTGCGATCGACGATCGCTGTCTCGTCGAGCGAGCCGTCGACGAATCCGTTCGCGGCATCGGTCGCATACTTCACGGTGCTCCACTTCATGGTGGACTCCGCAAGCGACACGCGATCTTGCGCATATGCGGCGGCCTGCAATGCGCAGGCCGCCAGCAACATCGCAAGCCGCAATACCACTAGTTCAACCGCAATTCGGTGATGTGCCGCGGATCCTGCTTCAGCTCGCCGCGCTCGACCTTCTTGACGATGTCGGTCAGGATCGCGTTGGCGCGGCAGGTCATGCCGAGCTTCTCGCCCTCGCGTACGATATGGCCGTTGATGAACTCGATCTCGGTGCGCCGGCCCTTCGCCATGTCCTGGCCCATCGAGGGACGCTGCTCGGACGCCGTCTTCTTGCCGTCGGCAAAGCGCTGCGCGTCATAAGCTTTGATCGCCGCCTCGTCGCCCTCGCCGGCGCGCGCGATCGTCTCGGGCGGCAGATGCAGGATGTCCTCGAGCTGATAGCCGTGCGCCTGCCCAACCCGGATCGCCTCGCTGCCGATACGCGCCGCGAAGCGGCGGATCGGCTCGCTCTCGAGCATCTGGCCGCCGGACAGGCCGGTGCAGGCCGAGAGCCCGTTCTGCATGGCATTGGCGACGAGCTTGGACCAGCGCTCGCCCCACAGATTGTTGGTGACCAGCGCGCTGTCGGCAAAACCGACCAGGCGGCCGATTTCCCTGGCGCGCGCGGTGATGCGGCCATGCACCTCGCCGGCGCGGAACACGGTGTGCGCCGCGCCGCCCTTGCCGGCGCCGCGATGGATGTGGCCGGGCTCGGGCAGGTTGACGCTGATGCTGCTGGCGATGCAGCCGAGCGTCTTGCCCCAGCCGACCACGCCGGCGATGGTCTCCTCGTTCATGCAGTTCTGCAGCGAGACGACAAAGCCGTCCGGCGCGAGATATTGCCTGATCATCATGGTCGCCCACGCGGTGTCGTAGGACTTCATGCAGACAAAGGCGATGTCGACCGGCTTTTCCTTCGCAAGCTGCTGCGCGTCGGTCACATGCAGGGCCCGCACCGGCACGGTGAACTCCGGCACGTCGCGCGCATGGGTTACGCGCAGGCCATGCTTGCGCATGTGCTCGACGTGCTCGGGCCACGGGTCGATATAGGTGACGTCCTCGCCGGCCTGCACCATATGCGCGCCGGCATAACCGCCGACGGCGCCCGCTCCCACGATGACGATCTTGTTGCCCATGTTTGCTCCCCGAACTGTCGTTTTCGTTGGCCAAGCCTAGCGCGGCCGTGGACCCGATGACAGACCGTGATCGGCCATACCTGCCATTAGCGGCCTGCACTCCGCGCCGCCTGGATCGCCGCCCAGATGCGGGCCGGCGTGGCGGGCATGTCGAGATGTCTGACGCCGAGCGGCGCCAGCGCATTCATGACGGCGTTCATGACGGTGGCGGGCGACGCGATCGCGCCGGCCTGACCGCTGCCCTTGACGCCCAGCCGGTTGGCGCGGCTCGGAAAGTCCTGACTGAGCGAACCCTCGAACATCGGGATATCGGCGGCGCGCGGCAGCGCATAGTCCATCAGCGAGCCTGACAGCGCCTGGCCGCTCGCGCTATCGAACATCACCTGCTCCAGCAGGGCCTGGCCGATGCCTTGGGTCACGCCGCCATGCACCTGGCCGAGCGTGAGGCGCGGATCGAGCAAGCGGCCGAAATCGTCGAAGATGACATAACGGTCGAGCGTCACCTCGCCGGTCTCGGAATCGATCTCGACTTCGGCCACGTGGCAGCCGTTTGGAAAGGTGTAGCGGTCGCAGAGATGCGTCGCCTTGTACGAAAGACCCGGCGCGACGTCATCGCCCGGCCTCTCGTAGGAGGCCCGCGCGACCTCGTCGAGCGCGATTTCCTGTCCGGTCGCGGGCACGCGCAGCGTGCCCGCGTCATACTGCACGGCTTCCGCGCTGGTCTGCAGCAGGCGCGCGGCGAGCCGCTTCGCAGTCTCAATCAGGCCTTCGGCCGCCATCAGCACCGCGGTGCCGCCCTGATGCATCGAGCGCGCGCCGCCGTGGCCGCCGCCAGAGTCGAGCGCGTCGGTGTCGCCCTGCCGGAACACGAAACGATCGGGCGGCAAACCAAGCGCATCCGCCGCGATCTGAGCATAGGTGGTCTCGTGGCTCTGGCCGTTGGAATGCGTGCCGACCCTGAGATCGATCCGGCCGTCCGCGCCGACCTGCAATTCGGCGACTTCGTTGGGCTGGCCGCGCGCGGTTTCGAGAAAGCAGGCGAGCCCGAGGCCGCGCAGCTTGCCCCGTTTGCGCGACGCCCGTTGACGCGCCTTGAAGCCGTCGGCTGCATCGACCGCGAGATCGATCGCATGCGCAAAACTGCCCTGCTCGATCGACAGCCCCGTCGCAGAACGATGCGGGAAACGGCGGACGATGTTCCTGCGCCGCAGTTTGAGCGCATCGATTCCGAGCTGACCCGCGGCGATGTCGATCAGGCGCTCGATCAGGTAGTTCGCTTCGGGCTTGCCGGCGCCACGATAGGCGTCGACCGGCGTCGTGTTGGTGAAGACGCCGCGGGTGCGGAACGCGATCAAGGGAATATCGTAAACGCCGCCCATCGCGCTGCCCATCGCCATGGTCGGCACGACCGGCGCGACCGTCGAGATGTAGGCACCCATGTCGGCGAGCACGTCCGCGTCGAGCGCCAGGAACTTGCCGCCCGCGTCGAGCGCGAGGCGCGCGCGCACGCGGCTGTCGCGGCCATGCACGGAGGCCAGAAAGCTCTCGCTGCGATCCTCGATCCACTTGACCGGACGGCCGAGGTGCCGCGCCGCAAACAGCACCAGCACCCATTCGGGATACAGCACGTTCTTCATCCCGAAACCGCCGCCGACGTCGGCAATGCTGACGCGCAGTTGTTCACGCGGGATATGGAAGACCGCGCTGGCCAGGAGATCGCGGATCGCATGCGCGCCGGCGGCCGACGCCGTCAGGTGCAGCCGGCCGCTTGATGCATCGAACTGGCCGAGCGCGCCGCGCGTCTCCAGCGACGCCGCGACCACACGGTTGTTGACCAGTTCGCATTCGACAAGGTGGGCCGCTGCGCGGATCGCGGCTTCGACGGCCGCTGTTTCGCCGCGCCGGAATTCGAACGCGACATTGTTTGACGCTTCCGGCCAGACCTGCGGGCTTCCGGCCTGAACGGCGCCGGCCAGCGAAATCACCGGCGCGAGCGGCGTGGCCTCGACGGTAACCTGCTCGGCCGCGTCGCGCGCGGCCTGTTCGGTCTCCGCCACCACAAAAGCAACGGGTTCGCCGACATAGCGAACAACGTCGCGCGCCAGGGCATGACAGGGCGGCACGATCAGCGGCACCGCCATCGGGATGCTCGTCGCCGCGCAGGGCAACGGCCCGATATTGTCGGCGGCGAGATCGGCGCCGGTGAACACCGCCGCAACGCCCGGCATCGCGCGCGCCTTTTCGACATCGACCGTGACGATGCGCGCATGCGCATGCGCCGAGCGCACCACCACGCCATGAAGCGCACCGGGTGGGGCCAGATCGGCGACATAGCGCCCGCGGCCGCGCAGGAAGCGCTCGTCTTCGAGGCGGTTGAGGCTGCGGCCGAGAAGCAATGCGGTCATATCCGATGTATGCAGCGGCGGGAGCGTTGCGGCAAGATGCGCCGGATCGCTTCTATCGCTCGAACATATCCCGCTGCGCGGGCGAGAGCGCTTGACTGCGACTTGCGCCGGGCATGAATGAAACGTCGGTGCTTTTTCTGCGACAGCGGGACGCCGGAATTGTTCTACTTAACGACGGTTTTTTACCTGCCGGCGATTTCCGGCATCTCTATAGTTGCAGACAGATATGCGGCAGAGTTCGCGGCCTGGACAAAGAAGCCATCGTCGCAGCGCTGCCCGCAAAAGGTGCCAAAGGCCCATTGTCGATATTCACCGCCTGACGGGGAGGCAGACGTGAACCTGGGCGAGCCGCTGCTCGACCGCTTGCGCGGGCGATCGATCCGCGCCACCGATGTGAACCGCGTGGCTCCCCGACTTTTCTCCGAAACCGGGAGAAGTTGGGATGACGCCTGACGACGATTTCTTCCGCCGACGTCCCTACAACGCCGTCAGCGACATGATCGATGCCAATGTCGCACGCGGCCTTTCCGACAAGGTTGCATTCATCGATCCGGACCGATCGGTCACCTATGGCACGCTGCGGTCTCGCACGTGCCGTCTGGCCCGCGCACTGCGAACTCTTGGCGTGCGCCCGGAAGAACGGATTGCGCTGTTGCTTCCGGATACGGTCGACTATCCGGTTGCGTTTTGGGGCGCGATCCGCGCCGGCATCGTCGTCGTGCCCCTGAACCCGCTGCTGACGGCGGAGCAGTATGCCTACATCCTGAACGACAGCCGCGCATCGCTGATGATCGCGACGGCTTCCCTTGCAAGGACTCTTCTCCCGGTTCTCGATCGCCTGTCGAATCTGCGCACGCTCGTTCTGGTCGCGGCCGAGCCGGCAGATGCACCGCTCTTCGCCGGCGTCAGGGTTCACGAATTCGAGCGTGTGCTCGCGCAGGAGAGCGACGATCCATTCGTCGCAGACACGAACTCGGACGAGACCGCGTTCTGGCTCTACACGTCGGGCTCGACCGGCGATCCCAAGGGCGTCAAGCATGTTCACACCAGCTTGATGGCGACCGCCAGGCTGATGGGGCAAGGCATCATCGGGATCCAGGAGAGCGACGTGGTGTTCTCCGCGGCGAAGCTGTTCTTCGCCTATGGTCTTGGCAACGCCATGTCGTTTCCGATGTCGGTCGGGGCAAGCGCCGTGCTGTGGCCGCAACGGCCCACGCCCGACGATGTTTTCGACATCATCCGGCGCCACAGGCCGACGCTTTTCTTTGCGGTGCCGACGCTCTACGCCGCCATGCTGGCTCACAAGAGGATCTCTGCGGGAGCGGGTTCCGACCGGCTGCGGCTGTGCATTTCCGCCGGCGAGGCCCTGCCGGCCCATCTTGGCGAACGCTGGCGCGCGCTGGTCGGCGTGGACGTGCTCGACGGCCTCGGATCCACCGAGATGTTGCAGACATTCGTGAGCAATCGGCCGGGCGACATCTGTTACGGCTCATCCGGCAAGCCGGTGCCGGGATACGATGTCAAGATCGTCGATGAAAACGGCAACGAGCAAGCGACAGGCGTCGTCGGCGAGCTTGTCGTGCGAGGCCCTTCCGCGGGCGAAGGTTACTGGAATCAGCGAACCAAGAGCCGACGTACTTTTGTCGGCGAATGGACATATACGGGAGACAAGTATTTTCGCGACGAGCAAGGTTACCTGCACTACTGCGGCCGTACAGACGACATGTTCAAGGTCAGCGGCATGTGGGTATCGCCGTTCGACGTCGAGGCCGCACTGGCCTCGCACGAGGCGGTGCTCGAAGCCGCCGTCATCGGCAAGGAAGATGTCGACGGGTTGATAAAGCCGAAAGCGTTCGTCGTCCTTCAGAGCGGCTTTGCGGCAGACGAAGGGCTGTTCGAAAATCTCAAGCAGCATGTTAGGGAACGCGCCGGACCGTGGAAGTATCCACGCTGGATCGACATTCGCTCCGACCTGCCAAGGACGGCGACCGGCAAGGTTCAGCGATTCAAGCTGCGCGCCGAAGAACAGGCCCGCACGGGGACGCGCTAGCCCGGCAGGCTCTGTCGCTCAGGCCGCGAACAGCCGTTCCACCAATCGTCTCACCAACACGCCGGCGACCCTGCGCCGGTAATGGCCCGGCGTGAATGTGGTCTTCATCGCCATGATCTGGTCGCGTACGAGATCGTCGAGCAAGCGAAACGCGCGATCGTCGAGCGGTCGGGAGCAGACTTCCGCGGTACCTTCGAGCAGCACCGGGCGGGGATTGGTGCCGGTGACCGCGACACTCAGACGGGTAAGCATGTCGCCATCGCGGCACAGCGCCACTGCGACCCCCGCCACCGGATACTCGATCGATCGCCGGATGCGGATCTTGTCGTAGGCTGATCGCAGGCCCGGCGTGTTTCGCGCGCGTACGGCTGTCACGATGTCGTCCGGCCGCAGCGACAGGTAGAATTTACCGTCGCCAAGCGATGTCGTGATCGGCTGGTCCTGACGCGAATATCCGATATAGAGGCTGTTGAGGGGAAGCGTGCGTCTGCCCAGCGGTCCGTCGATGTCGACCTCCGCTGCGAGCGTCAGCAACGCGGGGGCGAGGTCGCCGCTGAACGTGGCAAAGCAGACGCCGCGGCTCTTGGGCGCGACATGGCAGATGTCACCGGTCGTCTTGAGGCAATGGTTATTGGCGTTACGCCACCATTCGCTCTGATTGTAGTAGATGCAGCGCGTATCCAGACAAATATTCCCGCCAACCGTACCCATGTTGCGATGCGTGGGGCCGGCGATGAGTTTCGCAGCCTGGGCGACGACAGGATAATGCCGCGCCACGTCCGGATGCGCCGCGAGGTCGGCGATCTTGACCGAAGCACCGATCTCCAGCGTGTGCGCGTCAGCCTTGATTGCATGCAGCTCGGAGACGCCGTTCATGTCAATCAGCATGGCCGGCCCAACGATGCCGCGCCGGATGTTGACCAGCAGATCCGTGCCGCCGCCGAGCAACGAGCTGCCGGGATGCGCTGCACGCAATGCAATTGCCTCGTCCAGCGAGGACGGACGCACGACTTCGAATTCGTGAAGCGCGTCCACTATTGCCTCCCGTTCGCGCCCGGGCTGCCGCTCGTCGCCCGAGCACGGCGGCGCTTCGCGATCGCTTCATAGACCCGGTCCGGCGTCATCGGCAGATTGTTGAAGCGAACGCCGATGGCATCGGCGATCGCATTGGTGAGCGCGGGCAAGAATGCCGCCAGCGATCCTTCGCCGGCCTCCTTGGCGCCAAAGGGCCCGTGAGGGTCGTTGCTCTCGACGATACCGACCTCGATCGGCGGAGAATCCTGGATGGTCGGCACGCGGTAATCGAGCATGTTGCCTGTGACCAGCAGACCCTCGTGATACCCCGTCTCCTCGCTCATCGCCTGACCCATTCCCATCCAGACCGAGCCTTGCACCTGGCCTTCGACGGTGAGCCGGTTGAGGGCTTTCCCGCAGTCGTGAGCGACCCAGACCTTTTCCACGGTCACGACGCCGGTGTCCTCGTCCACGCTGACCTCGACCACCTGCGCCGAGTAGCTGTAGCCCATGGTGCCGCCGATTGCGGCGCCGCGGTATTTCTTGCCGCCGTGGGACTCTGGGATCGTCGAATAGTTGCCCGTAACGGTGATCGTGCCGCTGTCTCTGAGCGCCTCGACGACCACCTCATCGAAGGTCGCGCCCTTGTCCTGGGCACCCGCGCGATAAAGCTCGCCGAGGCATTCGATATCCTCGGGCTTTGCATCGAGCTTGCGTGCCGCCGCCGCGACCAGCAGTTGCTTCAGATTCCGTGCGGCATCGATCGCGGCATTTCCCACCATGAAGGTGACGCGCGAGGAGTAGGAGCCGTTGTCCTTGGGGACCACGTCACTGTCGCCCGTCACGATGCGGATCCGGGAGATGTCGAGACCGAGCACCTCGGCGACGGTCTGCACCAGGATGGTGGACGACCCCTGCCCGATGTCGGCGGCACCCGAAAGCACGACGACGGAGCCGTCGAAATCGAGCTTGATCTTGACCGTCGCATGCGGCTCGCCGGTCCAGTTGACCGGCTTCGACGCGCCGCTGATGTAGTGCGAGCAGGCCATGCCGAGGCCCTTGCCCTTCGGCAACGCGCCCTTGCGCGCGCGCCAGCCGCTGCGCTGCTCCACCCAGTCCAGGCATTCCGGCAGACCGTAGCTGTTCACCATCAGGTCGTTGTCGGTGAAAGCCGGCGCTTTCATCAAGTTCGCGCGGCGCACGGCGAACGGATCGATCCCGAGTTCAGCGGCCATCTGGTCGAGAAGACTTTCGAATGCGAAGCGAACGTCAACCGTGCCATGGCCGCGAAAGGCGCCGCAGGGCGGCGTATTGGTCAGCACGCGCTTGCCCAGATATTTGACGCTGTGCAGGTCGTAGATGGCGTAGAGCATGGAGCCGGCATAGAGGATGGTCACGACCCCGTAACCGCTATGCGCTCCGCCGCGCTGATAGCATTCGCATTCGACGGCCGTGATGCGGCCGTCCTTCTTCATGCCGACCTTGAGCCGGATGTCCGTCTCGGGCCGGCCGCGGTGGGTGATGAAAGTCTCCTCGCGGTTTACGACCAGCCGGACCGTGCCGCCGCATTTGCGGGCCAGCAGAGCCGCAATCAGTTCGACATTGAGCGTTTCCGTCCGGCATCCGAAGCCGCCGCCGACGAACGGCTTGACGACCCTGATTTTCGACATTTCGAGGTCGAGGATCTGCGACAGCATGAGATGCACGTAGTACGGCACCTGCGTGCTGGCATGGACCGTCATCCGGCCCCGCACCGGATCCCACTCGGCCAGCGCCGCATGCATTTCCATCTGGTTCTGGCAGACCTCGGGACAATTATAGGTTTCCTCGCGTACCAGGTCGGCGGCAGCGAAACCGTCCTCGACGTTGCCAAGCTCGAACAACACGTCGCGTTCGACATTGCCCGGCTTCTTCTCGTGCAGGGCGACGGCATCGGGCGCCAGCGCCGCCTGCGCGGTGTAGTAGGCCGGCAATTCGCGAACCCTGAGCTTGATCAGCCGGATTGCGGCGCGTGCAGTGGCGTCGTCGACCGCGGCTACCGCCGCCACGGGCTCGCCGCGGTAGCGCACCCGATCGCGCGCCAGCGGCCGTTCCTCGCGGGCGATCGGCAGAACGCCGAAGCCGCGGTCGCAGTCGGCGCCGGTGACGATCGCCTTCACGCCCGGCAGCTTGAGTGCTTCGGAAATATCGACGTCGACGATCTCGGCGTGCGAGTAAGGGCTGCGATAGATGCGGGCCGCCAGCATGCCCGGCACGACGAGGTCGGCGGTGTATTTGGCGCGGCCTGAAACCTTCTCCGGGCCGTCCACCATCGGAACGTAATCTCCGATGTTGCGTGCTGGCAGTATCTCGTTCATGGCGCAATTCCGCTGGCGTGCAGTTGGGCCGCGTGTCGGACGGCCTCGATGATCTTCACGTAGCCGGTGCAGCGGCAGATGTTGCTGCCGAGTGCCGCGACGATCTCCTCGTCGCTTGGATTCGGGTTGCTCCGCAGCAGGCCCACCGAGGCCATGACGAATCCCGGCGTGCAATAGCCGCATTGCGAGCCGAGTTTCTCATGGAAGCCGCGCTGGACCGCGGACAAGCCGCCGTTCTGGCCCAGCGCCTCCACCGTATCGACACGACGGCCCTTCACGCTGGTGGCGAGCGTGAGGCAGGACAACATCGGCTTGTCATCGACCAGCACGGTGCAGGCGCCGCATTCACCGCCGTCGCAGCCCGTCTTGGTGCCGGTGAGCCCGGCGACCTCCCGCAGGTAGTCGAGCAGCAACAGATTGTCCGGCGCAGCATCGGTGCGCTTACGGCCATTCAGGACCAGGTCGAGCAATTTTGCCATCGACGCCACTCCCTTCGCTTGCCCTCAAATCGGAAATGCCAGATCCCGCCGGTCACAAGCGGGCCGGCGTGCAGTCTAATCGCCCGTCCCGGGCTTCGGCGAGAAATACTTCTCGAACTTGTCGGCGACGCCCTCCCAGTCTGCGGAATCGGGCGGCGGCACTTTCTTTGCGGTGATGTTCGGCCATTTTTGCGCGTACTCCGCATTGACGGCGACCCATCTCTCCATACCGGGATCGGTGTCCGGCTGTATGGCCTGTACCGGGCATTCGGGTCCGCAAACGCCGCAATCGATGCATTCATCGGGGTGGATGACGAGCATGTTCTCGCCCTCATAGAAGCAATCGACGGGGCACACCTCGACGCAATCCATGAGTTTGCATTTGACGCAGTTTTCGCTGACCACGTACGTCATGCCGCCTCGCCTGGAAATCCGGACAGCGCGCCTTGGGTTGCGCTGCACCTACCCCCAGAACTTGTTCTCTGGTGGTACAATATATTGTTCTATATCATAACAATGTCAATCGGCAAACCGGCCGGCGCGACGCCCCTTTTCAGCACCTGGCGTCATTCTCCGGAGGCGTCGGCGCAGGACTTGATCGTATTGAGCATCTCGATCAGCAACCTGCGTTTCGCCGGGCTCAGGCCGGCTGCGATTCTGGTCTCGTGGACCGAATTCGCCTTTCTGAGTTTCCGCATCAGCGCCTTGCCACTCTCGGTCAGGTACAGGGCGCTGGCACGCTGGTCGTGCGCAGAAGGTCCACGCCTTGCCAGGCCCCGATGCTCGAGCTCATCCAGCAGGCTCACGAAATTCGCACGTCTGATGCCGATCGCCTGGCAAACATGCTGTTGCTTCAGGCCAGGGTTACGCTCGATGACGGCCAGGATGCCGTATTGTACCGGGCGAATGTCGAATCTGGCAAAGGCCCTCACGAAGTCGCGAAAAATCGCCAGTTGCGCCTGTCGGAGCGCATATCCTACGAGCTCAGGAAGATGACCGAGATCGATCGACGTAGGCGACGAACTCGAAGACTGGCGGGCGCGCCGGGTTCCTTTCGCTTTCTTTGTCATCGACCCGATTGGCCCATCCTAATACTGGTCAGCGACCGGCCGTCCTGAATTGTTCGATCAACTCGGGCGGCAATGGCAGGGATTTGAGATTTGGAGGCGGTCCGGAATCCATCATGCACCAGACCCTGGTCTCCTGCGTTTCGGCCGCCAACTCTCCATCCTTCAGGAACTGATGCGTGACGTCAAAGCTTGAGCGACGAAAATCGAGAACCGTGCTGGCGATTTCCACCAGGTCCGCAAGCCTGAGCGTTTTGAGAAAGCGGCCGCGCACATCCACCAGCGGCATATTGGCACCGTATCTGGCCATCAACTCGGGTTTATTCCTGCCCGTGGCCGCCTCGAACAGCAGCGCGGTGCTCCAATCCGAAAATTCGAAGTAGCGGCTGTTTGAAAGCACCCCGGAAGGATCGCAATGACCCCATTCGATCGCAACATGCCTCCGATTCACGAGATAAGCCAACGGCAAGACTCCTGATTTCAAAAAATCAGCTCATTTTTCCTTCCCGCTCGCGGAAGGCCTGCGGGGTGATCCCGGTATACTTGCGGAACGAGCGCACGAAGTGCGAGCAGTCGGAAAATGCCAGGTCGTAGGCGATTTCGTTGATCGGCTGATCCGAAAATACAAGCTGGCGCTTGGCTTCGGTCAGCACGCGCTGCCTGATGAGGTGCCCTGCCGTGACCCCGGTCGCACGCTTGACGTGATTGTTGAGTGTGTCGGGAGTCATGGCGAGTTTTGCGGCGTAGAAATCGAGCAGCCTTTCGCTGCGAAAGTGCTGCTCGACCAGGTCGCGCAACTTGTCGACGATCGGGTCCGCCGTCCGCAGCGTGACCGCGCCCGAGGGCCCCCTCGCCATTGCAAGCCGCGCAACCTCGATCGCGATGAGCGCAAGATAGCTATGCGCCGCAAGTCGGGCCCCTTCGCGAGACAGCAACATCTCTTCCTGCAGGCTGGCGCAAAGCAGCGAAAGCCGATTGACCTGTTCGATGTCGGCCATGGGGACAACCGGCTCAGCCGCCAGGACATTGAGCCGCGCGATGGCCTCGCTCGATCGTTCGCCGAACAGGCGGGCAACATCCTCCGTAAAGCTCAGGACCCAACCCTCGGTCGATTGCCGGAACCAAAAACCGTGCGCTACCCTCGCGGGTACGAGGATCGCAGCCGGGGCAGTGAATGCGGTCGCGCTCGTCTCAAAGCGCATTTCGCCGCCGCCGCGCTCGATCACCAGAATCTGACACAGATTCGAATGGCGATGCACTTCGATGGTCCAATTGTGGACCGAGCTGCGCGACGAGATGGTCTCGATATGAATGAAGTCAAACGCCTGCTCGTCCGGCGGATCGCCGTAAAGGTGAAACAGTGGCAAACCCTGCAGCGACAACATGTTCTACCTCAGCACAAGTGCCTTGCCCGCACCGCAGCTCGGCGAGATTAACGGTGCTCCGGCGGGCGCTCAAGACCGAAGGTGCCGTCCTCCGGGATCTGCACCGAACAAGACCTCCTTTCAATGGGCGGCTCGAGCCGGTTCTGTGACGCCGATCGTGCCCGTCAGAGCGCGCGTCCCAAGTCGATGGCGCTCGCCCGCAGAACCGGCAAGAAGCCTCTGACCATCTGCTGCATGGAAACGCGCGCCGACGAGGCGCTTGCGCTCATCGCGCCGACAATGCCGCCGCGACAATCGACGACGGGAACTGCGATCGACCGCAATCCGATTTCGAGCTCCTGATCCGTTGTCGCATATCCGGCCGCGGTCGCCCTCTGCACGGCTTCGCGTAACGCGGCCTTCCTGACCAGCGTGTATCTGGTGCGCGCCTCGATCTTGATCCGATCGAGATAGGCGGCAAGC
>Ga0070741_10009387_pt1 | contig 19038 bp, 16 predicted proteins | sample Coa_R1_4_FD_66440 | JGI IMG/M metagenome (GOLD analysis project Ga0070741, IMG submission 66440) | Surface soil microbial communities from Centralia Pennsylvania, which are recovering from an underground coalmine fire - Coalmine... | ecosystem: Environmental > Terrestrial > Soil > Unclassified ...
CGCACGATGAATCATCTGGGCGGGTCGCTCGATCCGCACGCGTGCTTCCTGTTGCATCGCGGGCTCAAGACCCTGGCGGTGCGCGTCAGGCATCAGAACGAAAGCGCGCTGCGCATCGCGCGATTCCTCGAGCAGCATCCCCGGGTGGCGCGGGTCAACTATCCGGGCCTGGAGAGCCATCCCAACCATCTGCGCGCATGCGAGCTGTTCGACGGATTCGGCGGCGTGTTGAGCTTCGAGCTGGAAGGCGGGGTGGAAGCCGCCGACCGCTTCATCGCCAACACGACCATACCAATCTCCGCGCCGAGTCTCGGCGGAGTGGAAACCCTTATCACGCGGCCGGTGACGACATCGCATTCCGGGATGACGCCGCAGGATCGGGCGCGTGCCGGAATAGGCGACGGGCTGATACGGTTGTCGGTCGGGCTTGAGAGCAGCGACGATCTGATCGAGGACTTCGAGGCCGCGCTCATCGCGACTTACGCATAGGCATTAGCGGGCCTGAAAACGTTTTCCGCGTTTTTCATGCGAACGCGCTGAAGAACCATCGCGGGGCCGGCGTCTGATTAGACGGATGGCCCTCGCCGCAACCGCGACCGGCCGCCGCCATACCTCCGTTTTCCCTCGCCGACGGCCAGTGACGGCTCCTCAAACGGCATCGCACATCCAAGTCGCGTCGGTCTCACCGGCCGACAGGAGGTGTTTCGATGTTTGCCCTGAAAGGATGGCGAGCTTCGATGGTCGCGATGGTGGCGGCGATCGTGCTGACTTCCGCCGGCGCCCTCGCACAGCAATCAACTCCGGCGGTCAAACCTGCACCGGCGAAGGCTTCACAGGTTCGCCCGGACGAGACGATCACGGCGGACAACGCCGCGACGGTCCGCGACCTCGTTTCTCCGGGGGTTTACTACAAGATCATCAACGGGATGACGCTCAGGGTCGCGCCGACGGAGCGTATGGAGTGGCCGCCTCCGTATCGGGACGCGACCGAGAAATACAGCGGCCAGGTTCGTCTCTCTCCGGATGGGAGGACGATGGTGAACTATGTGGCCGGGCAGCCGTTTCCCTTCCTCGATCCGAATGATCCGAATATCGCCACCAAGATCATGTGGAACAACGCATTCCGGCCGATCACCAGCGACGACTACGATCTTCGCTACTACGACTGCGACGTCGTCTATAGCGGGCGCAACCGTTCGATGCGCGTGATCGACTACTATCAGATTGGTCATTACGCGGGTTACGACGAGGTCGGGCGCACCGAGGTGGAGCCGGTTCCGATCGATCCCGACTTCAAGCTGACGAACCGGTACTGGTTGTTCGCGCTGTATCCGATTCTCGCGCCGGAGAATCTCCGCGGCGGCGGGTTCATCCGCTACCGCTACGAAAACCCTTCCAAGGCCGACGACATCTGGGAGTGGTCAACCGGCTCGCGCCGCGTGCGGCGTCTCAATGAAGGGATCATGAGCGACGCGGTGGTGAGCGGAGGAAATCCGGCAACCTTCGATCCCGACCACTATTCGGGCTTCAACGCGAAGATCGAAGAGTATGACTACAGATTCCTCGGGCAAAAGCCCATGCTTGCACCCGTCAACGCGGTCCACTCGCCCGAGATAACCTGCGTCACTGACGGCGGCGCCAGCGCATGCCCGGAGAATTGGGAGATGCGCGATCTTTATGTCGTGCAAACCTCGCCGCGATGGAATGCCAACAACCGTCAGGCGCTGCACGCGCGCTCGATCCTGTACATCGACTCCGAGATGTGGTTCGAGCCGTACGTGGATGAATACGACGCGGGCGGAGAGCTGTGGCAGAACCACATTTACTGGCTGACGTACCGAGACCGCCCGGTTCCCGACGCGCGCATCGCCATCTATCCCTTCAAACGGGAGTTCGTGGTGGGGGCTGCGTCAACGGATGTTCAATCGGGGCTGGCGACGATGTGCTACCTTCCCGGACAGAACACGCCGGAGCGCGAATGCTGGTATATCAACATGGGAGCCGTCGGGCGCGACTTCTTCACGACGGACGCGATGGTCAAGGCGGCTCCCTGAGCGGGCCAGAGGACACGAGTTACTACCAGGATGGAGCCTTGTTAAGGAACCGAGATCGCGAGGCTTCTTTTGGCGAGAAAATGCATCCGATCGGTGCATTTTTCGTCCTCTGGCCACTTTCGGAAAGAAATTAGTCCATTCAGACGACCAAACGAATTCAAACAGCGTCTTAAACGCATTTGTTTCCAGCGGGCATTCGAATCAAGTATAGTGACCGGCGGATTTTGACATCCGCCTTCACTTGACGGCTTCATCCACAACCGCACCGCCCGCCGATCTCGCGTCTGCGGAAGACTCGCCTGTCCTCCTGGAAGCCGACGTCGCCCCAGGAGACATCCGCTTCATGCGGCTGGGTGCGGCGATACTGCTCGCCTTTCTTGTCGTGTTCACGCTGCGCCCGTGCCCGGTCGCGAACACCAACAAGGTGTACTGGAGTATCCCTCTTCACCTGATAGCGCTGCTCGACGGTGCGTTGCTCCTTGGGCTGACGTTTTCACGATGGATGCCGATCTACTGGCGGCAGATCGAACTCGGGACTTCGGGCGTGTGTATCGCCGCGATGACGGGGCTGTCGCTGGTGTATCGCGATCCGGAGCCGCTCTGCATCCTGGCCATGGGGCTGATGGTGTCCAAAGGAGTGGTGCTGCCGTGGGGCGGACGATGGCAGGCTGCGCTCAGCGGAGTGAACCTTGCAGCGTTCTGGATTTACGAACTTGCCGCACCCGCATCGGCCCGGGCAACCAACGTTCAATGGATAGGCCTGGCGAGCGCGACCGCTCTCGGCCAGACTTTCTCGGCCCTCATTGAGCATCATCGGCTGGAACTCCGCGATCGGCTGCTCGCGCTGCATGAGAGCCAGGTCCGGCTGAGAGGAGAGATCCGAGAGCGCGAACGGGCGCTGAAGGAGCGCGAGCGCAGTCAGCAGGAGCTGATCTCCGCGCGCGAAGCGGCAGTGGCGGCATCGCGCGCCAAGTCCGAGTTTCTCTCGATCATGTCGCACGAGATTCGCACTCCGCTCAACGCGCTGCTCGGGATGGCGGATCTGCTGCAGGACACGACGCTCGACACAAGACAATCGCGCTATGTGGAAACGCTGGTCAGCAACGGAAACGCGCTGCTCGAGTTGATCAACGGAATCCTGGATCTCACGCGGATTGAAAGCGGACATTTTTCGCTGGAGAAGATCCCGTTCGATCTGCGGGCGACGATGGAGAGATGCCTCGATACTTTCGCGCTGCGGGCGCGCGAGAAGAATCTCTCGCTGACGCTGGAAATCGGCGAGCAGGTTCCCAATTCTCTGGTCGGTGATCCTCTGCGATTGAGGCAAATCCTGACCAATCTCATCGGCAATGCGATCAAGTTCACTGAACGCGGCGGCGTTGCCGTGACCGTCGGGTCCGATCCCGCCGGCGGGGCTCCGGGAAGTCTGCTTTTCAGCGTCGCCGATACCGGGATCGGCATCGCTCCCGACAAGGTGCCGATGCTGTTCGCGGCGTTCACCCAAGCGGACTCCTCAACCACGCGCCGATATGGCGGCAGCGGCCTGGGACTGGCTATCGTGGAACGGCTGGTGAGCCTGATGGAGGGGCGGGTATGGGTGGAAAGCGCGCCGGGACGCGGCAGCACTTTCAGCTTCACCGTCAGCTTCGACATCGACGACCCCTCCTCCTCCCATCTGCGCTCCTCAAGCCGGCCCAGGTCCTCCGTCCAATCCATCGTCGATCGCCCGCTTCGAATCCTCCTGGCGGACGATTCCCCCGACAACCGCCTGCTGGTCAGGAACTATCTCAAAGCCACCCCGTACATTCTCGACGAGGCGGACAACGGCAGGGTCGCCGTCCAAATGTTTCTGGCCAATCGCTACGACCTTGTCCTGATGGACATCCAGATGCCGGAGCTGGACGGATACGATGCGACCCGGACGATTCGGCGATGGGAAGGCGAACAGACGCGTCCCCGCACTCCGATTCTCGCTCTCACCGCTTCGGCCCTCGACGACGACATCCGGAGCACGCGCGAAGCGGGATGCGATCAGCACGTGACCAAGCCGATAAGAAGACACACTCTGCTGGAAGCGATCAGATCGGCGATCGGCGACGTTCCCGGCCCGGAAATGCGGGACTGCGGAGAGGGCTGATGAGGGAAAAGCCGGTGGTGACGATAGATCGCGAATTGGCCGACCTCGTGCCGGCTTTTCTGGAGCGCAAGCGCGCCGACCTTGAAGGGATCATCGCGTGCGCCCACTCCGGCGAGTTCGACGCCATCGTCCGCACCGCCCACAGGCTAGCCGGCGAAGGCGGCAGTTACGGGTTTCAGAAAATCACCGACGACGCGCGCACGATCGAGCGCGCGGCCCGCGCATCCCAGGCCGATCTGGCGGCATCGCTCGCCCGCGAACTGCTCGACTATCTCGACAACGTACAGATCGTCTACACCGCCGGGGAGTAGGCGGAAGATGGCGGCGGCGCGGCGCCGGCTGTAGTGTTGCCCCATGGTCTCGCTGCAAGGTCTTCGTGGATTCGGGGTGCTGCTGGCCGCAGGCTCGATGTTTATCGCGCTTGGAGGGGATTGCGAGGCGGAAGCGGTGCTTCCCCCGACCGTGGACCAGTACCTTCAGCAGTTGAATGAAGTCCGCGAGGCGGGCTCCCGGCAATCACTCCAGTCCTTGTACGAACTCGCGGTCCGCTCAGCCCCAGGCATCCTGGCGGTGCTGCGCGATCTTTCCGATCCCGAGTACGCGCGGCTGCAAGCCCGGATGGCAGGATTTCTGATGACGAGGAATGAGACGGCGGCAGTCCGTCCGAGCGCCCGTTTCTTTCTCGAGCTTGCCAGGAAGAAGGGAACCAAGGCCGACATCGCCTTCTTTGAGGCCTATGCGGCGACCGAACCTGACAGTAGTACCATCTTCCCGGCTCATATACGGCAGCAGAACGCCAATCTGGGATGTACTATCTTCAGCGGCTCGATTCTGACCAACCTCTACAGGCGATGGCTGACGTTTCGCACGACATTTCCCGACGCATACACCACGGAAGCGCAGGGCGAGCTGGACGCGATCGATGCGGAGCTGCTGTCGGGAGCCTGCGCCTGCGAAACATCGGAAAAGGTGGCCGCGGGGCTGGATTCGTTCGTCGGCGCGTTCCCGGATCTTCCTGTCGCGCCCAAGATCAGGACGCGGGTGGAGCGGATTAAAGACGGAACCTCGAACATCCGCTTTGAATGCCACGCGCGTTAAGGGAGCTGCGGATGTCGATTCGAACGGCGCGCCGAATCCGCTAGGCGGCGAGGTTGCGGCCGTGCGGGCCCAACTGCTCGAAGCTCAGACCGCGAAAGGCAGGTTCCTGAGACGCCATCTCGCCGAATACCGCCTGCGCCGAGCTGTCGCGCTGGACGCCGTCAAGGGCGTGGCCGAGGCGCGCAATCGCCTCGAGCGCGGGGATCGCGTTGCCCGGAGGGGGAAAGGCGCTATGAATCCGCTGCACGCGGCCCTTGAAGTTGGTGAAGCTGCCGTCGATCTCCGGATAGGCGCCCACGGGCCATAGCTGGTTTGCCATCTGCCCGGTTTCGTTCGCATCCGTGTCGAGCACCAGCATGTAGTCGAGAGCGCCGAACTTTGCGATGAATTCCTTCTCGCCGAGCGCGCGGACCAGGTCCGCTCGGAGGACGATTAACATCTTTAGCTGGCCTGCCGCGACCGCCGCCGCCATCGTATCGAGCGAATCGGTCGGAATTCCGAGCGCCGCCAATCCACGGGTGTTGGGGTTCTTGTTCGCGCGGATGAGAAGCTCGTCGTCGCCGCTGGCTCCGGGAGGCGTCCAACTGAAGCCGCATATGCGGTCAGAGCCGATCGTGTTCCTGACGAGATGCTTGAGTGCGAAGGCTTCTTCGTTGGTCGCCTGCGCGCCGACGATCGCCCCGATCGCGTTAGCGCCCGACCGGCTGCCGATCTCCATGATTTGCGCGGCGGCGCGCTTGAGCGCCTCTTCCCATCCCTCGGGCGCCATTCTGTCGCCCGATTGATAGAGGGGGGTTGTGAGGCGATGTTCGGTCTGGAGGGCGGGGAAGCCATGGCGCCCCTCGTCACACATCCAGTACCCGTTCACGTCGGGATTGTGGCGCGGCTTGAGGCGATAGATGCGTCCGCGATGGTGATGAATGTCGATGGAGCATCCGCGCTCGCATCCGGCGCACACCGATGGCGTTCGGTGCAGGTACCATACCCGCATCCGGAAGCGGAAATCCTTTTCGGTCAGTGCGCCCACCGGGCAGATATCGACCACGTTGCCGGCATAGCGGTTGTCGATGGGCCTGTCGGGCCAGTGATCGATCACGTTGCGGTCGCCGCGGCCGAAGATGGCGAGTTCGCTGGTGTGGGTGACTTCGTCGAAGAAGCGGGTACATCGCGCGCACAGGATGCACCGCTCCTGATCGAGCATCACTCCCGATCCGACATCGATTGCCTTGCCCTTCTTGTTCTTCTTGCCGAGTTGGAAGCGCGAGGGCTGCCGGTCGTAGTCCATGTAGTAGTCCTGCAGCTTGCACTCGCCGGCCTGATCGCAAACCGGGCAATCGATGGGATGGTTGATCAGGAGGAATTCGAGCACCGCCTTCTGGGCGTTCCGCGTACGGTCGCTGCGGGTGTGCACGACCATCCCCTCGGCCACTCGCGTGTTGCACGCGATTTGCAGCTTGGGGGCCTTCTCGACTTCCACCAGGCACATCCGGCAATTGCCGACTACGGACAAGCCCGGATGGTAGCAGTAGTGGGGAATTTCGATTCCCGCCAGATCAGCGGCCTGGACCAGGTTGAGGCCGTCAGGGACTTCGATTTCCTTGCCGTCGATCGTGAGCTTCGGCATCTAGGATTCCTGCGCGTGTTCCTCGTAGGCGGCGTGAGCCGGGGGCGCGAGGCGACCGTCGCGGTCCCGGAAGGGGCATCGCCCAAGCCGCACGTGATCTTCGAACTCGGAGCGGAACTTGGTGATGAAACCGCGGGTCGGCATCGACAGCGAATCGGCGAGCACGCAGATGGTGTTGCCTTCCATGTTGCCGGCGATATTGAGAAGCAGGTCGAGATCTTCCATCCTGCCCCGCCCCGCTTCCATGTCGATCATCAGCTTTTCGATCCAGCCGCATCCTTCGCGGCAGGGGGTGCACTGTCCGCAGGATTCATGATGGAAGAAATGGGCGATGGTTCTCAGCACGTCGACCATGCAGGTGTCGTCATGCATCACCATCACTCCAGCCGTGCCCATCAGCGATCCCGCCGCACGCACGGAATCGAAATCCATCATCACCTTTTCGGCTTCTTCGGCGGTGAAGGGTGGGAAGGAGGCTCCTCCGGGAATTACGGCCTTGAGCTTGCGGCCATCGAGGATGCCGCCACCGACGTCGTAGATGAGATCCTTCAGAGGGAATCCCATCGGTAGTTCGTACAACCCCGGTTTGTTGACGTGGCCGGAGAGGCAGAAGAGCTTGGGTCCGGGGCTTTTCTCTGGGCCGATCGCGCGATACCAATCGGCCCCTTTCCTGATGATCCACGGGACGTTGGAAAGAGTTTCGACGTTGTTGACGACGGTGGGACAACCGAATGCGCCCTGGATCGCGGGAAATGGCGGACGGTTGCGCGGGTAGGCGCGTTTGCCTTCCAGCGATTCAAGGAGGCCCGTTTCTTCACCGCAGATGTAGGCGCCGGCGCCGCGATGGGTATAGATCTCGACGTCGAAGCCGGAGCCCATGATATTGCGGCCGATGTAGCCTTTGGCGCGGGCCTCGGCGATCGCGTTCTCGACCGTGCGCTTCTGATGAGCGAATTCACCGCGGAAGTACATGTAGGCGACGTGCGCGTTGACCGCGCGGCACGCGATCAGAATTCCTTCGAGCACCTGATGGGGGTCGAATTCGAGCTGGTAGCGGTTGGCGAACGTTCCGGGTTCGCTCTCGTCGGCGTTGCAGCAGAGATAGACGGGCTTCTTTGAATCCTTGGGGATGAAGCTCCACTTGGTTCCGGTCGGAAACGCCGCTCCGCCGCGCCCGCGGAGATTCGAGTTCTTGACCTCGTTGATGATCTCCTCGGGCTTCATGTCGAACAGGGCCTTGCGCAGCGCCTGGTAGCCGCCGTTCGCCTCGTAGACCTCCAGCCGCCGGATATCAGGGATATCCAGCCATCGCGTCAGAATCCGTTCCATCTCGGAATTTCAGGTTTGCAGGTCAGGCTGCCTGCTGCTTATCGCCAAGCGCGAGCAGTTTCTGCTTCTGGCCCTGGATCTTCCGCTGCAGCGCCATCAGACCATCGAGCACGGCCTCGGGCCGCGGCGGGCATCCCGGAACATACACGTCCACGGGGACGATCCGGTCGATGCCAGGGAGCGTGGCGTAGTTGTCGTAAAATCCACCGGTGGAGGCGCACGCGCCGAACGCCATCACCCACTTCGGCTCTCCCATCTGCTCGTAGACGCGACGGAGAATCGGCGCTTGGCGAACTGACACCGTTCCGATCACCATCAGCAGGTCGGCTTGGCGGGGGGTGAAACGCGGGAGCAGCGCTCCGAATCTATCAATGTCGTACGGCGTCATCGACAACGCCATATACTCCATCGCGCAGCATGCGGTCGCGAACGGATAGGGAAAGATGGAGAACTTCCGCGCCCATCCGAGCGCCTTGTCCAGCCGCGTCAATATGGCAGTGTCGCCGAGCAGAACCTCGTCGCCCTTCGACATCGTCTTGATATCCTGGTTACCAGCCATCGATGCTATTTGCGCCCTTTGGTAAACCCAACGTAGCAAGCAGCCCGAGCGCGGGTCAACAAACCCTCCAAAACCCGAGCTTTCGCGCAGCCTTCGCCGTTCCGGCGGACGGGCACGATGTCGCGGGCGCTAGGAGATTCTCAGGACCGCGGCGCCGCGAATCTCGTCGTGCTTGAGCATCGCGAGCGCCATGTTCGCCTCGGCAAGACCGAAGGCGACGGTATGAGTCCTGACAGGGACTTCACCCGCCACCCGCAGAAACTCGCGCGCATCAGCGCGAGTATTCGCCGTCACGCTGCGGATCTCGCGCTCCTGGAAGAGGTGTCTCTCGTAATCCAGCGTGGGCACGGGGCTCAGATAGATGCCTGCGATTGCGAGAACGCCGCCGCGATCGAGCGCTTCCATCGCGGGAAGCACCAGGTTGCCGGCCGGCGCAAACAGGATCGCGGCATCCAGTGGCGCGGGCGGACGGTCGTCGGCGGCGCCGATCCAATCGGCGCCCATAGCGACGGCGAGGTCGCGATGGATGCCGCCGCGGCTCATCACGAAAACCCGGCATCGCCAGTGCTTCAACACCTGCAGGGCGATATGGGCGGAGCCGCCGAAGCCGTAAAGGCCCACCGTCGCGCCGGGCTCGATTGCGGCTCGCTTGATCGCGCGAAAGCCGATAATTCCGGCGCACATCAGGGGAGCGGCCTCCTCGTCACCGATCGATTCGGGGAGGGCGTAGGCGAAGTCCTCCCGGACGACCGCGAACTGCGCATAGCCGCCATCGTGGTCCCATCCCGTGAACCGGGCGTTGGGGCACAGATTCTCGCGTCCGCGCCTGCAATAGACGCACATCCCGCAGGTCTCCCGAAGCCAGGCTACGCCGACTCTCGCGCCCTGCTCGAACTGCGTCGCGCCAACCCCGCGCTTTTCGACGGTTCCCACGATTTCATGCCCCGGGATGATTCGAGGATGCCTGGGCGGAAGATCGCCCTCGGCCACGTGGAGATCGGTGCGGCAGACGCCGCAGGTGCGGATTCGCACCAGGATCTCGCCGGGACCGGGCTCCGGGACTTCGACTTCAATTTCGCGCAGCGGGTCGGACTCGATCGGCCCCGGCTGATATACGGCCATCGCCTTCACGGGGGATCGCTCCGGCCCCACAATATGAACGGCGAACTAAAGTTCAAAATCGGCCTCCTCGATGATTCGCGCGGTTCGATACAGGAAGCGATTTCCGAGAACGCCGTCGATCACGCGATGGTCATACGAGAGCGCGAGATACATCATCGGCTTGATCGCGATCGCATCGCCGCCGGCGGATTCGATCACGACCGGCCTCTTCCTGACTTCCCCCATCCTCAATATGCCGACCTGTGGCTGGTTGATGATCGCGAATCCGAAGAGGTTGCCTTCGCGGCCGGGGTTGGAGAGGGTGAAGCTTCCGCCCGCGAGATCATCGGCGGTGATCTTTCGTTCGTTAATCTTGCGGCGCAGGTTCTCGATCTCCCGCGCGATACCCACGACCGACATCCCCTCCGCGCGCTTTATCACGGGGACCAGCAACCCCTCCTCGGTATCCATCGCAATTCCAAGATTGATCTCCCTGCGAATCACGAGCGAGTCGCCCACCACCGATGCGTTCATTCTGGGAAATTCCTTGAGCGCCTTGACGGTGGCGGCCGCTATCAGCGGGAGAACGGTCAGGGCAAATCCCTCACGCTGCTGAAAATCGCGCTTACGATCCTCGCGAAGCTTCATCACCGCGGTCATATCCACTTCGGCAAGGGTGCCTACATGCGGCGAATGGGTCTTGGAATAGACCATGTGTTCGGCGATGAGCTTGCGTCTTCGCGTGAAGGGTTCGGTGATATCGCCTTCTCGCGGCTGATAGACGGGGGGCGAGTAGGCGGCAGCGGGAGGCGGCGCGGGCGCTTCGACCGGCTTTCCGGGCGAGGCGGGAGGGGCCGCAGGTTTGGGCGCGCCTGGAGCACCTCTAAGGGAATCGAGATACTGCTGCAGGTCGCGCTTTGTGACACGTCCGCCGATTCCCGTTCCGGTTATTCGCTCGAGATCGATCCCATGCTCCTGCGCCATCCGAAGGACAACGGGAGAGTACCTTCGAGGAGAGCCGGCCTCTTTCGGAAACGGCACGGGTTCCGCCCGCAATGCCGCCGCAGCCGACGACAAGGGCATCCGCATGACCTGCGGCTCGGGCCGAGGAGGCGGCTCGGACGGGGTAACTTCGGGCTTGCGAGGCTGCGCCGTCTCCGCTTTCGGAGGACTCGGCGCCGCACGTCCCTGTTCTTCTATCTCCGCGAGCGCTCCCCCGATGGGAACCGTGTCGCCCTCGCGCGCGATCAGCCTTGAGATTCGTCCGGAGGATGGCGAGGGAATTTCGGTATCGACCTTGTCGGTCGAGATCTCGCAAAGCGGCTGATCCTCGGCGACGAGGTCGCCCTCCTTGACGAGCCACTTCGTGATGGTGCCTTCGACGACGCTCTCGCCCATCTGGGGCATCTGCACCTGTATAGTCATGTCAGTAGGCCGCAAGACTCCGGATCGCATCGACGATCTTGTTCGTGCCGGGCAGGATTGCCTCCTCGAGGGGAGGGCTGAAGGCGGTGTGCGTATCGAGTGCGGCAAGCCGCCGCACCGGACCGTCGAGGTATTCGAACGCGAATTCGCTGACTATTGCGGCGACCTCGCCGCCGATCCCGCCGGTAAGCCGGTCCTCGTGAACGATAAGAACCTTGCCGGTCTTGCGCGCAGTCGCCAGGATGGCCTCGCGATCGAGCGGCAGCAGGGTGCGCAGGTCGAGAACCTCGACCGAGAGCCCATCCTCCTTCTCCACGATCCGCGCCGCATCGAGCGAATGAGCGAGCGTGCCGCCGTAGGTGATGACGGAAAGGTCGGTGCCTTCCTTGCGAAGCTCGGCGACTCCGATGGGTACGGTGAAATCGCCTTCGGGGAGATCCTCCTTGATGCTGCGATACAGGCGCTTGTGCTCGAAATAGATCACAGGGTTGTTGTCCCGGATCGCGCTTTTGAGAAGGCCTTTGGCGTCGTAGACGGTGGCGGGCGCGACCACTTTGAGACCGGGGACGCGGGTGAACCACGCCTCGGGGTTCTGGGAATGGAACAGCGCGCCGTGAATTCCGGCGCCTGACGGCGCTCGCACCACAATCGGACATTGCGCCCGCCCACCGTGCCGGTAGCGGAGGGTCGCCGCCGAATTGACGATCTGGTCGAACGCGCAGGAGATGAAGTCGGCGAACTGCATCTCGAGCACGGGGCGCATTCCGAGCACGGCGGCGCCGATTCCCGCGCCGACGATGAGCGATTCGGAGATGGGAGTGTCGATGACGCGTTCTTCGCCGAACTCCTCGAGCAATCCTTCGGTGGCCTTGAATGCGCCACCCAATTCGCCGACATCCTCGCCCATCACGAAGACGTTCTCGTCGCGGCGCATCTCCTCGAACAGAGCGGAATTGATCGCCTTGACGTAAGTCATTTCCATCGCGGTCGGCCCCTCACCTGTTCTTTGCCTGCCCGGCCGGTGGGGGAGCCAGCAGGTCCTCCATCGCCTCCTCCGGCCTTGGGAACGGGCTCTGCTCGGCGTATTCGACGGCGGCCTGGACCACGTTGCGGGCGCGCTCATCAACCTGATCGCGGATATGCTTGACGTCGTGGCCTTTCTTTTCGAGAAACAACTCGTAGCGCGGAATCGGATCGCGGCTCTGCCATTCGATCAGCTCCTCCTGATCGCGATAGAGGGCGGCATCGTGCTCGCTGTGCCCGCGATAGCGGTAGGTCTTGCATTCGATCAGCGCGGGACCTTCGCCGTTTCGGATTCGCGCTATCACGCGCTCGGCGACGTCTAGAACCGCGAGCAGGTCGTTTCCGGAAACCACGTGTCCGCGGAAGCCGTAGGCTTCGGCGCGGTCGGCTACGTCTTCAATGGCCATCTGCTTCTCGAGCGGGGTCGAGTAGGCATAGCGGTTGTTCTCGCAGACAAACAGGACGGGGAGCTTGTGCACGCCGGCGAAGTTCATGGCCTCGTGCACGTCGCCGCGCGAGGATGCGCCCTCGCCGAAGAAAGCGACGGCGATATGCTTCTCGCGCTTTATTTTGAACTTGAGCGCCGCGCCCACCGCGATCGGAAGCGACGAACCAAGCATCGAGGTGGAACCAAATATCCCGTGTTCGAGGTCGCCGCCGTGAAGGAACGAATCCTTGCCGCGCGAGAGCCCGGTTTCCTTTCCCATGAGCTGCGCCATCAGCCGGCCCGGATCGGCCCCACGCACGAGGAACACTCCGAGGTCGCGATGGAGTGGAAACACGATGTCGCCGTCGTTGAGCGGGGCGCAGATTCCGGCGACGATTGCCTCCTGGCCGGCTCCGGAATAGACGCCGCCGAAGATCTTGTTCTGGCGATGAAGTCTCGAGACGCGCTCTTCGAACGCACGAATCAGCTTCATCCAGTAGTAGAGTTGAAGTTCCTGCTCGACTCGCGCTGCGGGTTCGGCAAGATTTCGAGCGCCTTCAGCTTGAGCCATTATCCTTGGTCTCCAGCAAGACGAGGGCTTCCAGAAGAGAGTATCCCGCCCGCGCAAGCGCGACAAACCGCGGATGGTAGCAAAAGGCGGCGCGGTTCATTGGCCCGCGCCATTCACAGGTCAGGGCGCGGCGGAGCGAATCTTCGCCATCACGGTCGAGTCCGACGGCAGCAACTGAATCGGGACGAGGCGCTCCGCCAGATCGAGCCATCGCCGGTCGCGGGAAAACGCGACCCGAAAAAGGGGCAGCGCATCGTCAACGCGGCCGATGTTCGTGAGCATCACGCCGTGCCAGAAGTGCATCTCGGGGTTCTCGCCCATCAGCTCTTCCGCGCGGCTGAATTCGCGATTCATCCCATCGAAATCGCCGCGCCCGAGCGCCACGTCCGCCGCGGCTCGGCACTGATAGGCACGCCGGACATTGAGAAGGCGGCGCAATTCCTTGAGCGGGCCCGTCGAGTCCTCGACCCTGATGTCCACTATCCGGTCAACCCACGGCCTGTTGGTGGATGTGCCTTCGACGATGATGATCGCGGCCGACTGCATCCCGCGCACGTCGCCGCCCTCGGCCTCCGCCGCCTCGAGCGCGGCCATCAGTCGCTCCGCGAAGTCGCCCGAGGCGCCCTTGTACGCCTCGGCCATCGCGCCCCAAACGGTCGAGCGATGCATCATGTTGGCCTGGACGGAGAAGCCATCGCCGACGAGATGGCCCGCCTCGGCGATGCATCTTGCGCCGGTGTGCGCGGCGGCGGCGCCGTTCGCATCGACCATCGCCACCTGCCGCACCTCCCTTGCGGCGTCGGCGGCGACAAGTCCCGCAAGCGCATCGCCCGCGCTGCGCCCGGCCCGCATCAGGTCGAGGCCGAGCTTTCCGTAACTGGGATCCACGAACGACTGGGTCGCGACGGCGCCGACGCCTGCCTCGGCCCATGGAACGAGGGAGCCTACCGAGAAGTAATGGGATTGGACGGCAACGCCGAACTGACCTGTTGATGGGTCACGAGCCACTATCGAATAGGTGGCGGCGAGATTGGCGGGAACGCCGGGATGTTTTTTCACGGCGATTGAATCTCCAAGTTTGCCGGGGTGAGTTTGACCGGCGGCGCGAGCACCTGTCAATTGCGGGATGTTTTGCACGCGGGCCGCGCCCTGCGGGCTCGCGCGCGCTAGACTTCGCGATCGATCTGCTCGTCGATGAGGATTGCCAGGCTGTCGCGATACGGGGAGGGGCGCAGCTCGTTCAGCATCTCGCGCGCGATTCGCACCTCCGCCGCCGCGAGCGCGCGCGCCTCCGCGATGAGGGCGGGATCGCGCAATATCTCCATCGCACGGTCGAAGGCGTCTCCGCTCAGACCTTTCCCGTTCTGAAAGATGCTTCTAAGCTCGGCGTTTCGCTGCGAAGCCAGAACGACGGGCAGGGAAGGAATTCCCTCGCGCAAATCGGAGCCCACGGGCTTGCCGATCTTTTCTTCGGGTCCGACGATGTCGAGCACGTCGTCCACCATCTGGAAGGCAAGCCCGATAGCCATCCCCAGCTTCGCCATCGCCTCGATCGTATAGCGGGATGCGCCGGCGAGATCGGCGGCAACCTTGCCGCCGGCATGGAAGAGCGACGCGGTCTTGCGGGTGATGACAGCGCGATAGTCGCGGATGCCGGCCGCGGCGCTATGGCGCAGCCTTCCCTCCATCATTTCGCCCTCGGTCAGTTCGATACAGGCCTGGGCTGCCGTTCGGACCAGGTGCTCGTCAAAGCGGCCGCACAGCTCGAAGGCGCGGCAGAACAGATAGTCGCCGGCAATCAGGGTGGGGGCGAACCCGTAGCGCGCAAATGCGCTAGGCTTGCCGCGGCGCAGCTTGCCGCCGTCGATGATATCGTCGTGAAGCAGGGTCGCGGAATGAATCAGCTCGAGCGCGATTCCGGCGTCGATCGCATCTTCGATCTTCTCGTCCGTCCCCCCGCAGGCGCGATAGACGAGGAGCACGAAGGTAGGTCGAAGCCGCTTCCCGCCGCCATCGACGAGGTAGTGGCAGATTTCGGAGATGAGCGCCTCGTTCGAATCGAGGAGGCGACCGAGCTTGAGTTCGGCGGCGGCGAGGTCGCGTTCGACGACGCGCGCGGGATTCGGCGGCGCCACGGAACGGACCAGCTCGATTGCTTTGGCTTTTTTCACGGGTTAGCGGAATAAATCTGCTTCAGCAGGCCGAATCAAGACTTTGGCACTTCCTTCGTAAGGTTGATAGGCGTAGCCGCGCACCAGCACCGCCGGAACGCCCGCCGCCTTCTCCATCAGCAGCCCCGCCGCCGAGGCCAGCTCGTCGGCGATCGCGACGACGGTATGATGGAGTTCACGGCCGCCGAGATCGGTGCTTCCACGCAAATCCAGCATCGGGTTCATTCCGGAGATGCCAAGGCATATTTCGGTCAGTCCGTCGCGCCATGGCCTTCCGAACGTATCGGTCACAAGGACGGCCATTTCGACGCCATAACGCCCCCTAAAGGCCGATCGGATTCGGGCGGCCGACGCATCCGGGTCAACAGGCAGCAGGATCGCGCGGTCGTCGCCGAGGCTGTTCGACTCGTCCACACCCGCATTCGCGCAAACCCATCCGGGTCCGGTCTCCACGATGATGACGCCGCGGTCGTTGCGGACGATCCTGCTGGTCTGGCGCAGCACGAGTTCGACGGCGCGCGGATCTTTCTCCCATCGCCGGGCGAGGTTGTTGGCGAACTCAGAGGGTTGGATGTCCTTGAGGTCAACAACCCGTCCTTCGGCCTTGGAGATGACCTTCTGGCAGACGACGAGGATATCGCCGTCGCGGGGCGTCAGGTCCCCGCGGTCGAGTGCATCTGCGATCAAGGCGGCAAGGTCATCGCCGGCGTTGATCATCGGAATACCCTCGATCGCGGTGAGAGTAATCGAACGCATTGAAGGCTAAGCCTACACCTCAAGAGCGCGCAGGACCACTTCCGCAAGACGTGCGGCGCGGTCGGAAGTTGTCATGACGGTGTCGGTGATGACGCTCCGCATCCCCATCCGTTCGATCTCCGGGGCGTGGATGCGGTCGAGGGAGTCGAGAACGAAGGTTCCCACGAGGTCGCGATAAAGGCGCGCGATGCTGACCGGCGTAACGGGCATCCCGAGCCCGCGCAGCATCCTGTCTGCCGGACCCTTGATCGTCCGGCCGCCGACGATCGGGCTGATGGCGGCGACCCTGGTCCGAATCCTTCTGAGCGCGGCGCGCAGGCCGCGAAGGGCAAGGATCGGACCGATTGAGACGAACGGGTTGGATGGGGCAATAATGACCGCCGCCGAGCCGTCTATCGCGCGCAGCGCCTCGGGCAGGGGGCGCGCGCGGCGGGCGCCTCTGAGGTCGATACGCTCGACCCTGCCGCGGGCGCGTCCGCGCACGAAGTACTGCTGAAACGGGATTGCGGAGCGTCCGCGCAGCTTCACGAAGGTTCTTACGGGATCGTCGCTCATCGGGAGCACGGTTGACTTGACGCCGAAGGCTCGTGCGATTTCCGCGGTCACCTGTGACAGACGCGCCCCTTCGCGCAGACGCTGCGTGCGATAGAGATGGGTCGCGATGTCGCGATCGCCGAGCGAGAACCAGGGCGATCCGTAGAACCGCTCCAGCTCGCCCAGGGTCGTGAACGACTCATCCGCCCTGCCCCATCCGTGCTCGCGGTTTACCACGCCGGCAAGCGTGTACGTCACGGTGTCGAGGTCCGGAGAGACGTGCAGCCCGTAGAAGGTCTCGTCGTCTCCGGTATTGACGACGACGGTCAGGCGCTCTGCGGGGATGCAGCGGACGAGGCCGCGGATAAACTTAGCTGCACCCACTCCCCCCGCAAGCGTGGTTATCCGCCGACGCGGGGGAAGCAGGAATCGGCCGCGCACCATTGGGCGCCCTTTTTCCGTAGAGCTTCTGGTAGAGAGTAGTGCGTTCCACGGCGACGCGGCCCATTTCGCGCGCCTTTTCCTCGATCAGATCGACCGGCACGAATTCGCCCGCGTCTCCTCCCGCCTGCGCCGTGATGCTCTCCTCCATCAGGGTGCCGGAGAAGTCGTTGCATCCGGCTTTGAGGGTGGTCGCCGCAAGGTCCACCCCGCATTTCACCCACGAGGTCTGGATATTGTTGATTTGGCCGCGCAGGAAAAGCCGGGAGAACGCGTACATCTGGAAGTCCAGTTCTCCGCGCTTGGGGGGCTTCACCAGTCCCTTTCGGAACATGACCGTGTTTTCATGGATGAAGCGCAGGGGGACGAACTCGGTGAACCCGCGCGTTTCTTTCTGGATGGTGCGGATGAGGTCGAGGTGGTTCACCACCTGGCGGGGCGTCTCGACATGCCCGTACATCACCGTGGAAGTGGTCGGGACTCCGAGCGAATGGGCGGTCGTGATGATATCGACCCAGGTGGCCACATCGACTTTCTTGTGGCTCAGGATTTCGCGCACGGTGTCGTCGAGGATTTCGGCGGCGGTTCCGGGGATCGAGCCCAGTCCGTGCTCGCGCAGCATCGCGATGTACTCGGGATATTCCATCCGCACCCGCCGCGCGCCGTACATGATCTCCATCGGAGAGAAGGCGTGGATATGGATTTCGGGAAAGCGAGCTTTGATGACGTCGAGCAGGTCGCGGTACTTGAAAGGCGGCATGTCGGGATTGATGCCGCCCTGCATGCAGACCTCGGTGGCGCCCCTGGCGACCGCGTCGGCCACTTTCGCGAGGATGACCTCGTCGGCGTGATCGTACGCATCCGGCTCCCATCGCTGGCGCTTGAAGCCGCAGAACTGGCATCCGACGAAGCAGACGTTGGTGAAATTGATGTTGCGGTTTACGACGTAGGTGACCTCGTCGCCGACGTCCTCGGCGCGGGCGATGTCCGCGCATTTAACCATCGCGCGCAGATCGTCGCCGGTGCTGGTGTAAAGCGCGAGCCCCTCTTCGGGGGTGAGTTCGCGGCGTTCGAGGGATCGTTCGAGGATGGAGCGGATTTCGGGCGAGGCGCGGTTTAGCAGCGCATCGACCGGAGTCGCCTCGATCTCATCGACCCAGTTTCGCCAGTACTGAACGTTCATGATTGGCCTCCGACGGTTCGATCCCACATCGCGCGCACTCTTGTCGCGACCGCCGGGTCGAGCCACTCATCGTCTATGTATTCCGGGTAAATTGCCAGACGCTCGCCGAGCGAGAAGCCCGCGCGGGCGCACCTTTCGCCAAGGCGCTCGATGTGCGGCCAGGGCGCCTCGGGGTTCACATAGTCTTTGGTGAGCGGGGAGATTCCGCCCCAATCGTTGATTCCGGCGCGCAGGAAAGCCTCGATCTGGTTGGGCGAGAGATTCGGAGGCGCCTGCACGTTCGCCTCGGGGCCCATCACGAGCCGGGCCGTCGCAATCGCGCGCAGCATGTCCGGCGCATCCGGTTCCGCCGCGTCAGCCATCGCGATGTCCGGTTTGGCACGGAAGTTCTGGATGATGATTTCCTGGATGTGCCCGTGGCGCTCGCGCGCGTCGCGCAGGGCGATCAGGCTTTGCGCGCGCTCCACGGCCGTCTCCCCGATCCCGAGCAGGATGCCGCTGGTAAACGGGATGCGCAGTTCGCCGGCCTCCTCGATCATCTTCATCCTGAGGGCCGGGTCCTTGTCGGGGGCGGCCTGATGAGGCCCGCCGCGGCCGCGCAGGCG
>Ga0070741_10009388_pt1 | contig 19038 bp, 19 predicted proteins | sample Coa_R1_4_FD_66440 | JGI IMG/M metagenome (GOLD analysis project Ga0070741, IMG submission 66440) | Surface soil microbial communities from Centralia Pennsylvania, which are recovering from an underground coalmine fire - Coalmine... | ecosystem: Environmental > Terrestrial > Soil > Unclassified ...
ATGCCGCTCCAGGCGCATGAAGGCGCGCACTATCGCCACCATCGCGCGGTCCACCTGACGCAGCGAGTTGACCAATGCGTCCGGGTTGATGTTCCTAAGGCCGAAAACTTCAAGGGCGGAACGCACGATCTTTCGTTCGTCGCCCCACCTGATACGCCAACCGGGACCAGTCTTGTAGTGACGGACGCGCAGGTTCTCCAGCACCGTCAGCTCGGGCGCCAGGCCGAGGTCCTGATGCACGAAGCTCAGACCGAGCTGGTCGCTTTCATGTGGGTTCAGCGGCAGCACCAGGGGCACTCCGTTGACCGTGATCGCTCCGCCGGGGTCTGGCGAATAGACGCCCGCGAGGATCTTGATCAGCGTCGATTTCCCTGATCCGTTCTGACCCACAAGGCCGTGGATCTCGCCGGGCAGTATTTCCAGGTCGACGTTCTGGAGGACAGTGCGTCCTCCGAACGTCTTCGATAGCCCGCGAGCCAACAGCACCGGAGCCTGCGTCGCCGTCATCTCAATTCGTCTCGAATCCTTCTATCGAACCTGTTCTAAGAGACGCCCCATTGGGCCTTGAACTTGGATACGTAGTCGCCGACCCCATACCACTCAGACTCCTGCTTGGTCAGGTCGACGCTCCCGATGTTGTTTGCGTCGAACAGTCGCGTCGGGATGTTGAGGTCGTTGACGGGCTGGCCCCCGGCCAGGATCCGCAAGGCCTCGTCGGCAAACGCCCAGCCCTGGACGAGGTTGGGGCCGCCGGTGTCGCCGGCGACGACATAGTGATTGGCAAGGTTCTGCATCACCGAAGGTGAGGCGTTGAAGGAGACGATCTTGACTTTGTTCTGCGCATTGGCGGACGTGACGCCGGGCACCATGTAGATGACCATGCCGTCAAAGTCCGGGACCATGTAGTTGACGTCCGGGTGCGTTGCGATCAGGGTGGCGGTTCGGGGAGTAAGAGCGCTCCATTGCGACGAGGGCACGTCCTCGATCGTGACCTTGCATGCGGGACAGAGCCTGCTCAGTTCGTTGGTGAAGCCGTCCTTGACCGCGGTTGTGATGACGGGCACGTCGGTTGTGCTGAGGAAGAGCACGTTGGCTTTGCCCTTGGAGTCGGCGACCACGAAGTCGGCCTCGATCTTGCCCGGGTCAGAGAACGGGTGGGTCGCAATGCCCGTGACGCCCGGCGGATAGCCCGGCAGGGGCGGCCCGGGGTCCTGCGTGTTGGCCGTCAGCACAGGGATTCCCGCCGCCTGAGCCTGCGCGATCGCAGGAACCATGGTCTGCGGCTGGAAGCCGTCGATGAAGATCAGGCCGGCTTTGGCCTGGATCGCCTCCGAGACTCCTCGTGATGCGGTCGCCGGCGAGAAGTTGCCGTCGAAGCCGACGCCCTTGGCGCCGACCAAAGCTGCACCTTGCTGGATGCCTTGAAGCACGAACTGCTCGAACGGGATCGAGAGGCTCAAGGAGATGTACCAGATGGACTTTCCTTTTGCCTTGGTGGCGTCGAATGAGCCGCCGGCCGGCTTCCAATCCGAGATCGGCGCCTCCGCCTTCGTGACCAGGCTCTGAGCCTCGGCGATGTTGGCGCTCGTCGTTCCGCCTCCGTTGCTCGAACCACCGCCGGAGCCGCAAGCCACCGCCAGCACGCTGACGGCCAGGGCCAGGGCGATCCGGCTCGCGGCCGAGTCCCTGAAGTGACCTATCGACCGACTAATTCCCATTCCTATCTCCTTATTTCTTGGCTTCCCGATTTCCGACACGTGGCCTTCACCACACCCTCAAGTGGCAAGCCGCCGACCGACCGCAAACGTGGACACCGCGACCGCAAGGACCAGGGAGGCGCCATAAAAGACCTGTTCGATCCACCCCGCCAGACCGAGCAGCTCGAGACCGGTCACACCGGTCACCAGGAAGTACACCGCTGCGAAAGTTCCCCACGGGTTGAATCGGCCAGGTTCGATGACGCTGGAACCAAGGAAGGCTGCTGCGAACGCTGGAAGCAGGTAGCTCGGACCGACGTTGGGATCCGACGCGGAGATCCATCCTGCGAGCAGGACGCCCCCCAGTGCACTGAGGAGGGCGCCGGCCACGAACGAGCCGGCTCGAATCCAGTCCACGGGGATGCCCGAGAGTTGGGCCACGCTGCGGCCTGCCCCCACGAAGTAGAGGTACCGTCCAAGCGGCGTGAACGAGAAGACATACCAGAAGATCGCGGTCAGGATCAGGCCATAGAAGAAGGCCAGAGGAAGTCCGATCAGGTTGTTGTGAGTCGCGTTCACCAGAGGCTGCGAGATGCCGCCCGTGCTCAGCGAGTTCGTGCCGACCGCTGCACCGATCAGGAGCGTTCCCATGCCGAGGGTGACCACGATGGAGGGCACGTGGGCCACCACCACGAAGAACGCGTTGACGAGGCCGATGAGGATGCCGACTCCAAGGGCGACGGCGATCGCGGCCCAGATCGGCCACCCGTGCAGCACGTTCAGCCATCCGATCAAGACCAATGACATGCCGGTTACCGACGCGACCGAGGCATCGAACTCGCCGGCGGTCAGAGTCGGGATGAGCGCGAGGGAGACGACCACCAGGACCGCCTGTGACCCGGCGATTGTCTGGACGTTCGAGAAGGTGAAGAAGGTGTCGGGCAGCAGGATGGAGTAGACGATCGCCAGGATCAGCCATACGACCAAGAGTCCGTAGCGCCACAAGAACTCGGTGACGCGCCCCGGCCATATTGACGAGGTCTGCTTCGGGTCGGGCGCGCCGGGCTGCGCGGAGCCCGCGGTCTCATCAGCCGACTTCGCCGTGCCCTCGATCAAAAACGACTCTCCCCTTCTGGTGGCCACGGGCCCCAGGACGACAGAACAGTTGACTCATGATAGCTTCGGACTATCCTGTTAATGGACTAGCCTTTGACGTACTAGATACTCGTCGACGGCCCTCATGTCAACTGTCGAGCAGAATTCGGACTCAAGACGCGAGATGCAGCAAAAGCAGCGCAACGCAACGGTGAAACTTCGGCCGATACGCAAAACGCGCGCCTACGAAGAGATCGTGCGGCAGGTTCAGTCGCTTACCGCCAGCGAGGCTTTCAAGCCCGGCGACCGGCTGCCGAGCGAGCGCGAGCTGGCCGAGCAGTTTCAGGTCAGCCGGGTCACCGTCCGGCAGGCACTCTCCGTGCTGCAGGCGATGGGCGTGATCGAGAGCAGGGTGGGCGACGGGACGTTTGCGGGCGGCGCGCAAAACTCGATCGTGACTGTCCTCGCACCCATGCTTCACCCGCCGAAGAGCACCTTGCTCGAGCAGCTCGAGCTGCGGCGCCTCATTGAACCGGAGGTCGCGCGCCTGGCCGCGGAGCGGGCCAGCGAGGCCCAGATCGGTGAGATGCGGCGAAGCCTGGCACGTCAGCAGGGATTGCTGGATCGCGGCCAGTCGATCATCGAAGAGGACAGCGCCCTGCATCTGATCATCGCCAGGTCGTCCCAGAACTCACTCCTGGTGCGGATGATGGAGAGCATCCACGAGCTCCTGCGCGACAGTCGCGAGGAATCGTTGCGGGCGAGGACCACCATGGAGCGCTCCCTGGCCGGCCATCGCCGCATCGTCGATGCGATCGCAAAGCACGACCGCGCCGGCGCGAGGCAGACGATGCTCCGTCATGTGCTCGACGTGCAGGCGATGATCATCGAGCTTCACGGCGGCCGCGGACCGGAGCGTTCGGTCTAGCCTGCGCCACTATTCGGCTCCGACCCGTACTTCACCATCGACGCCGCGGCGCCCCTCGCGCGCCGGCGATGGTCCGAATGGCGAGACGCAGGCGTGGCCGCGATCGTCGCCACTGTTGTGGTGGACGAGGCCACGGCAGGCCTCGTGATGGGTCGCAACTTTCTTCGCGTGTTCGAGGCCGTGTGGCGCGACCCTACGGGATGAGAACGACCTTGCCGAGCCGCTCACCGGCCTGAAGCGCCCGATGGGCCTCGGCCGCCTGTCTCAGCGGAAAGGTCCGGGCCAGCACCGGCGTGAGGGTGCCCCGCTTGATCTCGCCAAGGATGGTGCGCAGGTCGAGTCGCGAGCCGTTGCCGCTCGCGATCAGAGAGCGGTGGCCGAACCACAGCGATCGGAGATTGAGGTCGGAAAGGTTCTCGCTGGCAACGCCGCCCACTATGAGCACCGCTCCACCGTGGGCAAGTGAATCCAGGCTCCTCGACACAGTCGAGCCTCCGTTGTCGAGCACGAAGTCGAGGCCCCGGCCTCCGTTCGCATCTCGAGCGCGCTGCCACACGTCCTCGGTGCGGTAGTCGAAGACCGCCTCCGCGCCGAGTGCCTTGAGCTTCTCCGCGAACTCGGTGCGGCTCGTCGCGGCGAACACGCGAGCTCCAGACAGCCGTCCGACCTGGATCGCCGCTGAACCGACCGAGCCCGACGCGCCGACTACGAGCAGCGTGCTGCCTGGCCTGAGCCGGCCCCTGTTGAGGAGGATGTTCCAGGCGGTCGGGAACGCCACAGGCACGCAAGCAGCTTCCTCGAACGACATACCCTCGAACGCGATGGCGTTGGCCGAGGGAACGCAAATGGCCTCGGCATACGTGCCCGGCGTACCCACACCGACGTGCACCATTCGCTCGCACATCTGCTCGCGACCGGCAAGGCACGAGACGCACTCGCCGCAAACGATGAAAGGCCACAAGATCACGTATTGGCCGAGTCTTGCCGCATCAACGCCGGGCCCCACGGCATCGATCACCCCGGCGCCGTCGAGGCCCGGTTGGTGCGGCAGCGGCAGCTGGGCGATCAGACCGGCGCGGATCTCGGTATCAAACCAATTCACTCCAACTGCCCGCATCCGTACCCGTACCTGGCCCGCGCCGGGTTGCGGATCGGGTATCTCCTGCTCCCGCAGGACCTCGGGCCCACCAAACGACTGGTAGACAATCGCCTTCACTGCGTGCTTCCTCCCAGTTTCGTGATGATTGACCGATGTTCGTTCATGTGGTGATGTTCACGTGGCGTCCCGGGACGACCGATCAGGAGATCGACGACGCCGCCGTCGCGCTGAAGCGCCTCTGCGAAAGCACCTCCGGGCTGGTGGAATTCGAGATGGGCCGCGACAGCGGACTTACGAGCGGACGGTTCGGCGCCGAGATGGGCCTGACGAGCGAGAAGGCGGACTTCTGCGTCGTGATGAAGTTCGACAGCGCCGACTCGTGGCACGAATACAACGCCGACCCTGAGCACCGCGCAGTCGTGCGCGAATCCGTCGGCAAGCTGCTGGCCAGGCGCATTTCCGTTCAGTTCAAGATCTAGCTGGTTCGTGCCGCGGTTGATCTCATGACGGATGCGCTCTCGCCTGGGCACATCTGGCACTCGATCTCGACTCTATGGGCGGTTCTCATGACCTCGCTGATCTCATTCCTCGAGTAGGCACGGTCCGGGATGAGCATGGCGGCCACGCCGAAACCGTGGCGCGAACCACCGAAGGGGTACGGGTTTACAGCCACCACACCTGGTTCGACAGGTCGGAGCACAAGGTCCACCGGAGGCCGGCCCGGCGCCGTGGGGACGTTGGGAATGACCCTACTCCCGGCCTCCTGGTCGAGCCGCTTCAGCGTCGACGTCAGCAGGACCGGCTCCGCTTCACTGTCAACCACGTCCACGACCGACATGCAGATGAACAGTGAAAGCATGTCCCATGCTTGCAGGCGATCGTAGTCGCGCCACAGTCGGGCCTCGAAATCCGATCTCGATCCGTGCCCGTCCCACAGCGTGTCCTTGACGCCGATCCACCTCTTTTGCTCCTGGAGGACCACCTCGTCCTGGAGCTTCTGGATCGGAGTGCGGTCGGCCTCAAGCAGGCCCGCCGGGCTCGATTGGAGCCCCCACCGTCCTCGATACAAACCGGTCCAATGCATGCCGACGAGGACACCGGCATAGGGGTCGAGCTCGGCGACGCTCTCGACTCCGGACCGATAGAGGGGGATGTGGTCCTTCATGTCGATCTCGAGGAAGTGAAGAGGCCTGTGTTCACTTTCGTTCATCGCGGGCCGGTCATCCCAGCTACGCCATCCCTCGTCATGCCGGGCCGCCGCGAGGCATGCGGAATCGCGATGGGCGGGTGGTTCGAACTGATCGTTGCCCCAGGCTTCGGCGATTCGTCCCGCCAGCTCGCCGTGGTCGACCTGCTTGACGAGGACTAGATTCGTTCCGCGTTTTGTGATCAGCATTGGAAGGCGCCTCGGGCGCAACATACATCACGCAGGAGTTGATGTCGCAGCCGATCGATGACGCGGACCTCTACCGCTGGCGAGGCCTTGGCGGGCGCCAGGAGGCCGGGAGCCGCCCGGCCCTGATTGTCGTCGACATGATCCTCGGATTCACCGATCCCGATTCGCCCCTTCACTGCGATACCGATGAGGCGGTCGCCGCCATCGCCGACCTCCTACAGGCTGCGCGGGCCGGCGGGAGGCTCGTCGCGTTCACGACGGTGATCTACGACGCAGCGACCCGGCGCGTGGCACGAGCCTTCATCGAGAAGGTGCCTTCTCTGTTAGCGCTGGAGAAAGGAAGCCGCTGGGTGGAGATCGATCCCCGGATCGCGCCACTGCCTGACGAGCCCGTGCTCACCAAGCTGTTCGCCTCGGCCTTTTTCGGAACCCCGCTGGCGGCGACGCTGGCCGCGCACGGCTGTGACACGGTCGTCGTCACGGGAGCATCGACCTCCGGCTGTGTCCGCGCAACCGCGGTGGACGCTCTGCAGCATGGCTATCGGGTGGTCGTACCGCGGGCCGCCGTCGCCGATCGGGCTGAGCGCCCGCACCAGGCGAACCTGTTCGACATCGGGCAGAAGTACGGCACCGTGTCCGACCTTCAGGACGCGCTCGACCTCCTTGGCGGGGCCTCCGGCCACACCTAGAGAGGCTGGTACCGTCGCCGGTGAACGAGCCGGCCTCGTCCGCCCTTCGCGGTGAGCTTTCCCCCCTCGACGATGACCTCTCCGCGCGAAATGGTCATGACGGGCCACCCGCGTGTCGAGTAGCCGTCATAGGGATCGAAGTCGGACTTCGACTCCATGCCGGCGCTCGAGATCGTGACCGAATGCTCGGGATCGATGAGCATGATGTCAGCGTCCGAGCCGACCGCGATCGTGCCCTTGTCCGGCCAAAGGCCGAACAGCTTGGCCGGGTTGGTGGCTGTCACTGCGACCATCTGGTTGAGCGAGATCCGACCTTTCTTGACGCCTTCTGCGTAGAGCATGCCAATGCTCGTCTGCACATTGGCGACGCCGCCCGGGATGTCGGCGAACGAGTGGCCGGGATCCATCTTCTGGGCGGCCATCCAGTTCGTGTGATCTGTGGCGTAGGTCTGAATCTCGCCCAGCCGCAGGCCGGCCCAGAGTGCCTTCTGGTCATCCACTGTTCGCAGCGGGGGCCAGCACACGTACTTGTTGCCCTCCCGCTGTGGCAGCGCGTACCGGCTCTCGTCCATGAAGAGATAGGCCGGACGCGTTTCCACGTAGACCTCGGCTCCTTCGCTACGCGCCGCGCGCACCGCATCGAGGGCCTTTCGGCACGAGAGATGGACAAAGTAGATGGGGCAGCCCAGCGCCGATCCGTATCCGGCCACCCTTGCCGTGGCAAGGGCTTCGGCCTCCGGCGGCCGGGCCGCCGGCAGGTTCTCCACTCCCCGCCTCTTCTGGGTCAAAAGGCGCGCCGAGAGGTGGTCGACCAGGGGGCCGTCCTCGGCGTGGACGTTGACCAGGATGCGATGCTCCGCCGCAGCGGCAAGGACGCGCAGAAGATCGGCGTCGCTCAGCTGGAACTCGCCTACGGCGGTGAAGAGCTTGATGCTCGGAAAGCCGTCTCGCACGAGCGCCGGGATCTCGTCCAGGCTGGCCGGCGCGGCGAGATCCGTGATGACCAGATGCAGGCCGAAGTCGATGTACGCGCGGTCCTTGGCCTTGGCCACCTCGCGGTCCAGTGCGGAGCGAAGTGTGTGGCCATGCTCCTGAAACGCGAAATTGACGAAAGTCGTAATACCGCCAAGGGCCGCCGCCCGGCTGCCGCTCTCATAGTCGTCGGCGGTCGCCGAGCCGCCCACACCGGTGTCGAAGTGCGTGTGCACGTCGATGCCCCCTGGAAGTACGAGCAGCCCGTGGGCGTCGACCTCGCGCTTCGCCGAGGCATCGATGCGTGCCTCGATGACGGCAACCTTGCCGTCTGAGATTCCTATGTCGGCGCGGTACATGGCGTCCGCGGTGACGATCTGACCACCTCTGATCACGCAGTCCAGTGCCATACCCCTCCTTCAGATCGAAGTCATGACGGTGAGTCGCACCGCATGGCTCAACGTTGCTCGAGCTGTCGATCCACATCGCGCCACAGTCTCGGCAAGGCAACCATGATCGCCGGTTTCGACGCCGCGCCACGTTCGCGTCTCCTTGGTGCCACTATGATCTCGGCGCCGATGCCTGACTGTCGCGGGTCCCGGATTGCTTCTCACTCCTGACGAAAATCGGCTTCTCTCCGGCGCCGCCGGCGAGGGCACACGCTTTGCGATGAGCGTCATGGTTGAGTACGGGGAGGCGATCGGGGCTCCCCGGCTGCGGCCCATCACGAGGGCGCATGTGGACAGCTGCCTTTACCAGGGGCCTTCCGGACTCGATTTCGTCGGCCGCCTGCTCGAGGGGAAGACGACCGTGGCGGTGCCGACGACGCTCAACGTCGGAGCCGTCGATCTTCTTCATCCAGCGTTGAACCGCGGCGATGCGGACGGCCTGCGAGCCGGTCGACGGTTGATGAGCTCGTATCAGAAACTCGGGTGCACCCCCACATGGACATGCGCGCCTTATCAGCTGCCCGACCGACCGGCGTTCGGCGAGCAAGTCGCCTGGGCGGAATCCAACGCCATCGTTTTCATCAACTCCGTGGTTGGTGCGAGGACGGCGCGTTATGGCGACTTGATTGACATCTGCGCCGCCGTCACCGGCCGGGTTCCCGAGCATGGCCTGCATCTTTCCGAAAACCGGCGAGGCGAAGTGGTGTTTGATGTCTCGACACTCAACCCGAAGTGGTTTGGGGAGGAGCTCCTGTGGCCGCTGCTCGGCCTTCTGGTCGGCCAGCGAACCGGCAAATTCATCCCGGTCGTTGTGGGAGTCCCGGGTTCGCCGACCGAAGACGACCTGAAGGCGTTCGGCGCCGCCTCGGCCTCGTCGGGATCTGTCGCGCTGTTCCACGTTGTCGGGACCACCCCGGAAGCACCAACCATTGAAGCGGCCCTTCAGGGCGGGAAGCCAGTTGCCGAGATCACCGTGACCGATGCCATGCTGCGCCAGGCACAGCAGAAGCTTGGCAGCGGTCGCGACGCCGAGCTGGTCGCCGTCAGCGTCGGAACGCCGCACTTTTCAAGATCAGAGTTCGAAAGGCTGATACGAATCATTGACGGCCGCAAGCGCGGGACATCGATCGACTTCTACGTGAGCACGGGGCGGCGGATCTTGAATGATCTCGAGCAGGACGGGATGCTGGAGCCGCTGTTGAACTTCGGCATAGAGATAGTCACGGATACGTGCACCTACCTCAAGCCGATCATTCGCCGGCGCGAGGGCCTCGTCATGACCAACTCGGCCAAGTGGGCTTACTACGCCCCCGGCAACCTCGGCTATGAGGTGATGCTCGCCAGCCTCGCCGATTGTGTCGAGTCTGCAATCGCCGGGCGACCCTCCAGCAGGGGCCTCCCCTTCGATGCCTGAAACCTTTCGGTTCTTTGCCGCCGGCGCCTCGGCCGGGCGTGCACTTGTCCTGGAAGAGCCCTTGAGCTTTTGGGGAGGTCTCGACCCAAACACTGGGGTCGTCATCAACAAACACCATCCCCAGCACGGGCTTTCTGTAACGAACCGCATGCTGTTCATGCCGCACGGCAGTGGTTCAAGCTCGAGCAGCAGTGTCATCCTAGAGGCGATCCGATTGAAGACCCATCCGGCCGGAATCGTGCTTCGCGAGCCCGACGAGATCATCGCTCTGGGTGCGATCGTGGGGAGGCAGTTGTACGGAATCTCGATTCCGGTCGTGGTCGTTGGCGCTGGCGACTACGACAGCGTCACGGACGGCGATCTGGTCGAGGTTTCGGCAAGCGGTCTTCACGTAAGGGGCTCCTGAAATGAGTGACGGGCGCATACGCAGCCTTCTGTCTCTCCATCCGAAAGGCGGAGACTACGACGCGGTCGTCGACTACTTTCGTTCCCATCGGATCCTTGAGCTCGCCAAAGAAAGCGGCGGCTGCCTCGATGCCGCGCTTCTCGTCCCGATCCCCCGCACCGGCCCAATGCTCGCGACGGCGACATGGTCCCGCGAGTCCGACTACCGGCGGTGGACCACCAACCCAAACCGCGTCGCCTTCACGCCAGGACTGGCTGCGCTGTTGGAGAACGATCCCGTTTCGGGCGATACATACGACGTGAGGATCGAAATCACCGAGCGAACTTGAGGGGTGATTCGATACCTCACGAGCTTGCATGTCCGCTCGCAGTAGTCATCTCCTGACTCCGGTTCGTTGGACCTGGGTCCTGCGGGGCATTCTGGTTCAATCCGGCGCCGGCGGCGCCAGCATCGCGACTCCTGATCCGTGGTGAAACCGGATGCCATCGATCAGGTCCTCGCATTGGGTCGAAGCAGGCTCCTTGAGGACTCGCCACGCGGCAAACCCGTCTCCGACGCAGCCTCCCAGATGAAGAGCCAGCGGCAGGATCAGGTAGCCGGCCCATGGACCGAAGCATGCCCACAGCCCCAGGCCCGAGACGAGCAGCCCCGGTGCCACCGCTATGGCCAGATACTGACTTCGGCTGAAGTGGTGCCCTGCGGCCGTCGCGTACAGCGCAGGCACAAACCTGCCGACGAGCGTGGCGCCGAATCGGGGCCGGGCGCCAAAGCCGCGCATGAGCATGCCGTGGATCCCCTCATGCCCGATCACGAGAAGCAATGTGATCCCGACGACCAGAACGACGTCACCCAAGCTGATGCTCACCGAGCCACCCGCAAGCCCTCGAAGCACCGAAGGCATTGCGAATCCAGGAATGGATATCAGGGTAACCAACAGACCCACCACGTTCCAGGTGATGGCCTCCGACCGACCCGGGCGCCATTCGACGACGTTCGGAAGTTCCGGACCGAGACCGCTCGCGGTCGAGCCGGTGTGATCGGGCAACGACCGGCCTGACGTCAGCTGTCCCGCCGAGTTAGCCGCGCCGATCCGGTTCAGATGGGTCGAGCATTCCCGCCAGCGCCTGTCGGGCGTCGCCCGCGATCGCGGTATGGACCGCGATACCCATCTTGCGAAGCATGTGCTCCATCGGCGGCCCCATGTGACCGGCGCCGACGACTTCGACCTCGTGCTCGCGGAGAAACCGGGCGATCCGGGCGTGATGACCACCCTCCGTGCCGGCGTCGTGCAGCCGGTCCCAGCCGACGTCGTACTCCTCCCATGACTCGAGCTCGCCGGCCTTGACCCTGGCGACCGCCACGCGTCCCGCCCTTCCCCATCGCGGATCCACCGAGCCGTCGACCGCAACCGGGATGCAGACCACCATCAGTGCGGAACAAACCCTACTCCGGCTCGAAGTCGACAGCAGCCGGCGCGCTCGGTGAACCCATTTATGCTCTGGTCCGTGGCCAGCTGGGCCGGGATTCCGTCGCCGCGCAGATGAAGCTGCTGATCGTCCTCACCTTCCCCGAGCCGATCCGAAACCAGTATCGCGACGGGATCGCGAGGGCTTTTCCCGAGCTCGAGATCGACGTGGCCGACCACCACAGCAAGGTCGGTCCCTACATCGAAGATGCGGACATCCTCGTCACATTCGGCGCGCAGATGTCCGATCACGTGTTCGAGGAAGCGAGCAACCTCAAGTGGGTCCAGGCGCTGGGAACCGGCGTCGACGGGATCGTGGACAGCCCGGCTCTACGTCCCGGTGTCGTCGTGACAAATCTGCGCGGGCTGCACGGGCCCGCCGTCTCGGAGTCGGTCCTGGCTTCGATCCTGGCCCTGTCGCGGAATCTGCCGCGTGCGATCCTCAGCCAGGCCGGGGGCCGGTGGGATCGGTTTCCCGTGAAGCTGGTCAAGGGCAAGACGGTCGGCATCCTGGGCATGGGGCTGATCGCAGCCGAGCTGGCGCCCCGCTGCCAGGCCCTTGGTATGACCGTGATCGGCATCACGTCGACGCCTCGTGCCGTCACCGGCTTCGACCGCGTGGTGGGTCGTGACGAGCTTCTCGACGTGGCGGGCGAGCTCGACTTCCTCGTCCTGCTGGCGCCGTACACGCCGGAGACCCACGGCATGGTCGGAGCGAAGGTTCTGAGCCGGATGAAGCCTTCGGCGTTCCTCGTCAACGTGGCCCGGGGCGGACTCGTCGACGAGCCGGCGCTGGTGGAAGCCCTGAAGGCAGGAACGATCGCGGGCGCCGCGCTCGACGTGTTCGCGGAGGAGCCCCTGCCGCCTGGGCACCCGCTGTGGTCGATGACCAACGTGCTCATCACGCCGCACATGGCGGCATTCCACGCCGGATATCCCGACGAGGCCATCCCCATCGTGGTCGAGAACATCCGCCATTTTCTGGCCGGAGACTTCGATGGCATGATCAACGTCGTCCGCCGCTAGAAAAGGAGTCGACTGTTGCCCGACGTCTCCGACCGTGTCAACCATCCGATGCCGGCGCGAGAGCTCGAGCGCCGCTGGTCCTTGATCAGGTCGGCGATGCAGGATCACGCCATCGACGTCCTGCTGGCCCAGGCCAACAACGACTTCATGGGCGGCTACGTGAAATACCTCACCGACCTGCCCGCGACGAATGGGTACGTCCAGACCGTCGTGTTCCCTCGCGACGAGCCCATGACCGTCATCGGACAGGGAGCCTTCGGACTCGACCAGCGTCTGCCGCCCGAAGGTGACGGCGTCAGGCGCGGCGTCGCGCGACAGATGGGCGTGCCGAGCTACGCCTCCGCCCATTACACCGCCGGCTACGACGCCGAGCTCGCGGCCAAGGCACTCGGGGCATATCGCGGCGCGAAGATCGGAATGCTCGGGACCGCGGCCATATCGTTTGCCCTGATCGACGGTCTCAAACGCGGCCCACTTGCCGGTGCAAGGTTCGTCGACGCGTCGGATGTCGTTGATCCGATCAAGGCGGTCAAGAGCGCAGACGAGCTCGAATTCGTGCGCCACGCGGCCGCCGTGCAGGACGCCGCGATGCAAGCGGCCATCGGCGCGATCAAGCCGGGAATGCGGGAGCTCGAGGTCGCCGCGGTCGCCGAGCACGTCGGCCACGACCTCGGCAGCGAGCAGGGTCTGTTCCTCTCCTTCTCCGCGCCCGCGGGCTCGCCCGGCCAGATCGTCAACCGCCACCTGCAGGGCCGCGTGCTGCGCGAAGGCGACCAGTTCAGCCTGCTGGTCGAGAACAACGGGCCGGGCGGCTTCTACTGCGAGCTCGGACGCACGGCGGTCCTGGGCAAGGCGACGGCGGAGATGCAGGAGCAGCAGGCCTTCGTCCTCGAAGCCCAGAGGTTCTGCCTCGACCTCCTGAAGCCGGGTGCGCGTCCTGACGCGATCTGGGACGCGTACAACCGCTTCATGCGAGAGCACGGCCGGCCGGAGGAGAAGCGTGTCCATTTTCACGGCCAGGGCTACGACATGGTCGAGCGCCCGCTCATCCGCTTCGACGAGACGATGCCGGTCGAGAAGAACATGTACTTCGCCCTGCACCCGGCGTTCTCGACCGACCGGACCTACAGCTGGGCCTGCGACAACTTTCTGCTTGATTCAAACGGCGATGTGGAGCGACTGCACCGGTCGCCCCAGAAGATCTTCGAGCTCGGCTGAGCTCGGCGCCTGGCCCGGAGAGCCCGGCAGTTCTATGACGTAATCTCCGGTATCACCGTGACAGCGGACAGGCAGGCGGCATTGATCTCGTCGTTCACCGCATGCATGGCCGCAGCCGTCGATGTGGCGGTCGAAGACGTTCCGGCGATCGATTCCGTTCGCGGCGATTGGCTGGGCATGCTCCGGCAGTGGTTGGCCGGGCGGCACATGGGCCTGGTACGCATCGCGGACCCACAGAGCTTCAAGTGGCCCGGCTACTGGATCGCGATCGCGGGCAACGACTCCGACGCCGAGCTGGCCGTCCTCATGTTCGGATCGCCCTCCGGAGTGGTGCTGAGCCCTTCAGACCCGACGCTTGTCGGCCGCGCTTCGAGCACGCTCTCCATCAAGGAGGGCTACGTCGTTTCGGCTTTCGACCCGGTGCGCCCGATGGTGGGCGCACGTCCGAGCCTCGAGGGCACGGTCGAGGGGCTGTTCGTCGCGGGGAGCGCCGGCGCGTCGATGCGGGAGGTCGAGCAAGCCGTGGCGATCGCGGGCAAGGGACTCCAGGGAGACCGGTACGCCGCGGGCGCCGGGACCTTCACGCCCGCGGATCCCACACTCAGGGGCTATGACCTGACGCTGATCGAGAGCGAGGTCATCGACGGCCTGAGACCGTCCGCCGAGGGCCGCATCGCCCGGGGTGAAGCGCGGCGCAACGTCGTCACGAGGGACATCGAACTGAACGCGCTGGTCGGCCGCACGTTCACCGTCGGCGAGGTCATGTGCTTCGGGCAGCGTCTTTGCGAACCGTGCAGCCATCTCGAGCGGCTGACGAAGCCGGGCGTCTTGAAGCAGCTGGTTCATCGAGGAGGGCTGCGCGCCGACATCCTCACCGACGGCGTGATCAAGTGCGGCGACTCGATCCGGCAGGTCGCTCCCCAGTAGCTTCGGAGGGGCGCCGGCTGAGAGCCGCCTGCGGCTTCGAGCTTGGCGCCTCGCGCACCTCTTCGTGATTCCTCGCTGACGCGCCTCGCCCGGACCGAGCCAGCGTCTAAATATTCGTCAAAATTTGCCCCGAACTCGGTATCATGCGGCAGCGCCTGGACGGCTTCCGGACGAAAGGCGACCGGTGGTTCTCGAACGTACCTCTCGCCCGAATGACAGGTTCGAGTAGAGGACACCCATGGCAGCGATCGCATCCTCGGCCGCCGTCCGATCCACGGCTGTCGCGCAGCCGTACGCCGAACTGAAGCGACGGGTCGAAGCGGCCGGCCTGCTCGGCAAACGCCCGGGCTACTACATCCTGATGCTCGTCACGAACACGCTGGTGTTCGCGACGACCCTCTACCTGCTCGGCGCCTTTCACTCGATCTGGGCCACGATCCTCATCGCGGGCGTGCTTGGCGTGGTCTCCGGCCAGCTCGGGTTCCAGCTGCACGACTCGGGACACCGCCAGATGTTCTCGAACCGCCGCATCAACACGGTGGTGGGAATCGTCACCGGGAACGGGCTGCTCGGCATGAGCCATGGATGGTGGGTCGACAAGCACAACCGCCACCACGGCAATCCCAACAACCAGGACCTGGATCCCGACATCGGGATAGGCGTCATCTCCTACTCGGAAGAGCAGGCCCTGGCCAAGACAGGCGTGGCGCGCTGGATCGCGAAGCATCAGGCGGGCCTGTTCTTCCCCCTCCTTTTCGGCCTGGCCTGGACCATGCACGTCTCGAGCGTGCGGTTCCTGATTCAGACCAAAGAGAGGCTGCGCTGGGTCGAGGTCGGCGCGCTGTGCCTGCATGCCATCGCGTTTCCGGCGCTGCTCGTGCTCATGGTCGGGCCGTGGCGCGCGCTGCTGGTGATCGTGATCGACAAGTGCGTCGGAGGCTTCTACATGGCGTCGGTCTTCGCGCCCAACCACAAGGGGATGCCGCAGATCGAAAAGGGCCAGGAGCTCGATTTCATGCGCTCACAGGTCCTGACGTCTCGCAACGTGAGGTCGAATCCGGCGACCGACCTGCTTTACGGCTCCCTCAACTATCAGATCGAGCATCACCTGTTTCCCACCATGCCCCGCTGCAACATCCGCCGAGCGCACAGGATCGTTCGCGCGTACTGCGCTGAGCTCGGCATCCCCTATCACGAGACGTCGATCTATCGCTCGTACCAGGAGATCCTCGGCTTCCTGCACGACGTCGGCGCCCCGCTCCGGCGAGCCACGAACCGACCCCCTGAGGGGCTTCCCGTATAGTGAGGCGGTCGGCAGATCGCCGGCACTCACCGCTGGCTCCGATTTCTCGAACAAGGCCCGCTAGTTGAGATGGCCTTCAGTTCGAGAAAAACAAGGAGTCGGATATGCCAAGTGGCACGATCAAAAAGCTCGTCTCGGATCGCGGTTTCGGATTCATCGCGGCCGAGGACGGCAAGGAGTTCTTCTTCCACCGCAGCGGCACGGAGGGCGATTTCGACAGCCTCCAGGGTGGCGAGAAGGTGACGTTCGAGATCGAAGCGAGCCCCAAGGGCCCTCGCGCACGGAGTGTCCGCGCACAGTAACTCGGCGAGATTCGCACGAAGAGCCTCGAGCCTCGCTCGGGGCTCTTTCTGTTTACTGCCGGCTAGCCGCCGGTCTGATGCTGGGCGTCCCTTTTGGGCTCGACGTCTGGAGGCGGACCGCCACCCTGGTAGCGATCGTTGACCTGGACGACCGCCTCTCCAGGAGCCTGGTCACTCGCCTGAGGCTTCGCCGTAGGCCGGACCGGGGGGACGCGTCGCTTGCGTCGCGGCATGCTCCAACGGTACACCGCCGGCCGGCGGTCGCTGTCGCCCGGCGATGCCCCTGGGGAGGCTCGGCCGGTGGGAGCGGGGTTCACGACCCTTGAAACGTCATGGCCCCGACGCGCGTTGTTCAAGCATTGCAGTCGACTTAATGCCCATGCAAGATGTAGTTGCCGGCCGGGACCGGGTGGAATAACAAAGGGACAAATGGGGCTGGGAACTCAGGTCGCCGGACTTGCGACACGCCGTCTTGCGCTCGTGCCGAGCGCGGGATCATGGGAGACCGTGTGCTGAGCGGCTACCGCACCGAGATCCTGGGCGTCGCCGCCGTCCTGGTCTTGTGGTGCCTGCCCCCGGTCAGGCGGCGCCTGCCCGGCATTCGCAGGTTGCCCGGGAGTCTCGAGCTGGCGCTGTGGATCGGCCTGGTCGTCCTCTGCCTGGCCGCCCTTGGCGCCGTCCAGACGCACAGGTCGAGCGAGCTGACGGTTGCGACACTGCGCGCCGGGCTCAACCTGGCCGGGCAGGCGTTCGACGGGCTGCTGGGCCCTTCGATCGCCTGGGCGTCCGGGCACGAGCCCGGTCTCGCCCTGCTCACCGCGGGGACGGTGCTGGCGACCTGGCTGGCGGTCGCGTACGCGTTGACGCGCGCCGTCGCCCGCGCCCGCGAGCCCCGTCCCCGGCTCCACGACTGGTGGGTCGTCAAATCGGGCCGCCGCGGCTCCATCCGTCAGCAGAGCCGTCAGATAGCGACGGCCGCGCGGCAGGCAGAGGTCATGGACTCGCGCACCGCGGCGCTTTACGTCGGAGTCTCCCGCGCGACGCTCTACCGGTGGGTGCGAGCGGGACAGCTGCCATGCGTGCGCGACGGGTCCAGGCTCCAGTTCCGGTCCAGCGACCTGGCAAGGATGCGGGTGCGCATGCGCGGTGACGGCGACATCGTCGCGACCGGTGCGACGCGGTGAGGCCCGGCAACCGCCGCGACGCGCGCCCCCGGGCAAACAATGGAAAGCCGCTGCGTGCAAGCCTTTTTCACGAGCGGGGTCCATGGAATCCGTCACCGACTGCCGTCCTGTGGGTCTTCCCCGCCGCGGCGAAGATCGCCGTGATCGCGCTCCTGGTCGCAACCACTTTCCTCGCCACCTCACCAGGGTTCACCGACTACATCAACGGCTTGCCCGACGTGAAACTCGTCGCCGCCAGGCCGATGGTCCAGGACACTCTCATCTACGCGTCCGACGGGTCGACCCTCCTCGCCGATCTCCATCCGCCGGGACACCAGCAGTACTACGCACCGCTCTCGTCGATGGGCCAGTACCTGCCCATGGCTGCGGTCGCGATCGAGGACCACAACTTCTACTCCGAACCAGGCGTCGATCCGGGCGCGCTGCTGAGGGCTGCGCTGGTCGACGTCCGCGCGGGGAGGCCCGTCGAGGGCGCCTCGACGATCACACAGCAGCTCGTCAAGCTGACCCTCGTCGGAAACAAGCCCACGCTCAGCCGCAAGATCGAGGAGGCGCTGCTGTCCCTGGAGGTTGAGCGCACCTACACCAAGCGCCAGATCCTCGAGATGTACCTCAATACCGTCTTTTTCGGCAACGACGCGTACGGCGGCGCCGCGGCGGCCAAGATCTACTTCCACACCGACGCCGCCAAGCTCGACCTCGCGCAGGCCTCCCTGCTGGCGGGCCTCCTCCGCGACCCCAGCTACAGCAACTCGTTCGTCAACGAATCCGTGGCCAAGGCACGGCAGGCCCAGGTGCTGCAGGCGATGGTGCGGTCCCAGATGATCACCGCCGACCAGGCCACGACCGCTCTCGGCGAAGACCTGAGCGCCCCCAACCACATCTTCCTTCCCGAGAACAACATCCTCGCGCCCGCTTTCGTGAGCTTCATGACCGACGAGCTGATCGCCAGGTATGGGCGCACCGTGACTTATGGCGGCGGCCTGCGGGTCGTCACGACTCTCGACTGGGCGATGACCCAGAAGGCACAGCAGCTCATCCAGGCCCAGGTCAGCCGTTACGGCTGGGGAAACGTGCACCAGGGGGCGATGGTTGCGCTCGATCCGCATACCGGCGCCATCCTTGCGATGGTCGGATCTGCCGACGCGCGCGCCAACGGCGGTCAGTACAACTTCGCTGTCTGGCCGCCACGCAATCCTGGTTCCTCGATGAAGATCTTCAACTACACCGCGGCCATCGCGAGCGGCAAGTTCACGATGGTCTCGCCGATCCCTGACAGGTCGATCTCAATCTCCCAGGGCGCGGGCCAGCCGCCATACACGCCGCGCAACTACGACGGCGGCTATCACGGCACCTGCCAGCTCCAGGCCTGCTTCCTGAACTCTCTGAACATCCCCGCCGTGCGCGTCGAGATGAGCCTCCCGAACGGGCCAGCGGACGTCGCCCAGATGGCACGCGCGATGGGCGC
>Ga0070741_10009390_pt1 | contig 19033 bp, 17 predicted proteins | sample Coa_R1_4_FD_66440 | JGI IMG/M metagenome (GOLD analysis project Ga0070741, IMG submission 66440) | Surface soil microbial communities from Centralia Pennsylvania, which are recovering from an underground coalmine fire - Coalmine... | ecosystem: Environmental > Terrestrial > Soil > Unclassified ...
ACAGCGACGTCGAAATCGCCCGTGCGCAACTGGTAACTCAGTCCGAACTGATCGGCATAGCCGCCGATATCGCTGCCCGAAGCGCTGACGTTCAGTCCGTTGCTCACCGAGTTAATGCTGCTGGCAATTGGCGGGTTGCCGATGTCCTGGGCCGAATAGGGCAGGGCAACGAAAGTGACGACGGTATTGGCGGCGATGCGGTTGGGTGTGCTGGCGCGGTCGCGCACACCGTTAATCAGCATCGAATAGTTGCTGCCGTAGACCAAGCCGCCGGTGGTCAGCGTCACTGTTTGGTTGTCCGATGCCAGGGCGGCGCCCGTAATCGCCAGACCGTTGGTGAACACGTAATTCGCTAGGTTGGTAGAACTGGCCAGTTCCACCGGTTCGGAATAGACCAGCGCCACGCTGTTGCTGCCCAGATTCAGCACTCGCATGACGGTGGGTGGGTTAGTATCGGCCAGGACGCTCAAGGTCATGGCCGTGCTGGTGATGGAACCGACGGAGTTGGAGATGTTGCAGCGATAGACCTGGCCGTTATTGACTGAGACGCTGACGTTGCTGACGGTGAAAAGCGGGCTGGTGCTGCCGGAGATTCGCTGGTTGTTAAGTTGCCAGGAATAACTGACCGGCGCGCTATTGGTGACCAGGACCGAGAAAGTGGCGTTGCGACCCTCGACGACCGTGACATTGGTCGTTTGCTGGTAAATGCCCGGCTGGGTGTCCAGGCCGTTGAAGGGAATTAAGTAGGTTCCGGCCGCGCTGGAGGAGGGGATGGGCTCCTCGAAACTGCCGCCGGGAATTTGCCAGCGGACGGCCAGATTATCGCCGCCCTGGCCTTGCTGCATGATGGCCTCGAGGTAATAACGGCGTCCGCCTTGCAGCGCGATCGGTGCCGATTGCTGGTCGGGGTACTTGCTCCATTCGCGTGAGGAGGTCCAGCCGGGCACCCCGGCGATCAGCCGCTTATTTACCGGGTTTTCGTCGGTGCTCAAAAACAGGTCTGAATTGTCGTCGCTGGAGATCCAGAAGCTGTAATTGCCATCACGGGGCGGAACGATAAACGAGCGCATGCGCTCGCCGTAATAATTTATCCCGGTATTCGCTTCGGTTTCGAAATTGGTATAAATGCCGGTGTAAGCCTGATTCGGATTGTTTGGCCAGTTGGGGTTATAAGTTGAATTGGTGAGAGCAGCGAGGCCGCCAATGTTTGGATTGAGTCCAGTCCAAAGCTCGCGGTAAGCACCAAAGGGGGCTGGGGATTGGCCGCTAAGGGAGAGCGTCACTGTCGCCACGCAAAAGCAGAACAGCGGCGAAAGGAGCGATTTGAAGCGAGAGTGACGAACGGAGCCAAGCACAAAACAAACGATGTCAAAATCCGGGCCCGCGTGTCCCACCGCCGCGCAAAGTCACGGGGAACCGTTTAACGGACGCAGCCACGATTGAGCCTAGCCGGGGCAAGTTAATTTGACAATGTTAAACGCGACAAATGGAGGCAATTTGTTCACCGGCTCCTGGCCGTTTCACAGTGACAAGGCGAAATTCGCAAAAGAGCGTGTTTTAAAATACCGACTTGGACGTGGGCGTATTCAGTTTGGAGTCCCGCCTTTAGGCGGCCCAGCGCCAAAACCGCCTGAAGCCGGGACTCCAAACCGAATTCTAAAACACGCTCCTAGGGTCGGCTTGGAGTTCTTCGCACACCCGAGCGGCCACTCGCCCCGGCTCGATCCGGGCAAAACATTCAGCCTGACCGAGCCGTTCACACGGGGCATCGACGTGATCCACACAATGACAGGGCATGCTGATGACGCGATGCCGCGGCCCACTGGGCATAAAACTTTTGTAATTTCCCTGTTCGCGAAAAAACGAGACGGTCGGCAGCCCAAGAGCGAAAGCGAGATGCAGCACACCCGAATCGGGTCCGAGGTGCAGACGGCACCGGCGCAACAGCGCGGCCAGTTGCGGGATGCTGAGGATCTCAGACAGCACCTTCAGCCGGCTATCGTTCACTGTGTGGGCAAAGGTATTGAGTCGGTGCCTTTCTCTTTCATTGGCACCGGTCGAAGCGACCACCCCGAGCTGCGGGAATCTCTGCCAAACCGCTGCGAGCATGAGCCGGTGATGTTCGAGCGGCCATTCGCGCGTGGCCTTGCTCGCATTGAGGGAAAGATGCATCGCGAAAGAGGGAACAACGCCGGCGGCCCAGGAATCGGCAACGGGATCGATGTGCAGGTCAAAGCGCGCCGGCCCCAAAGGCAAACCGCAGGCGGCCAGCATTCCGCGGCGTTGTTCGAAAACAATTCGGTCCCGGTCCTGTCGAGGAGCCCAATTGCGAATGAGCCAGGTGTTCCAAAAATGCCGGCGCGCCCCCGGGTACGCGACGGCCTCGCGCGCGCCGCTCAGGGCGGTCATAAACAGAGTGCGATCGGCACCGCTGAAATTGAAAGCCACGTCGAAATGCTCGCGGCGCAATCCGCGGATGACTTCCCATTGTTGGCGCAGCGTTCGTTTGTCACGGTGCATTTCCACCGCCCAGGCGCGGTCGACGCAAGCGGCCAGCCGCAAGACCTCGGCGCCCACCGGCGTGGTCAACACGTGCAAGGCGGCCTCAGGATAGGCGCTCTTAAGCTCCCACAGCGCCGGGATCAGGTGGATGGTGTCACCCAGGAAACCCAGGTCCACCACAATTACTTTGCGAGCGCGGCGCGTTCTACTGTAGAAATGAGCAAGCTCAGACGGCATTTAAATCCGGACAGCACTTAGCCCAAATCCAAAACCCTGGCGATGCAAAAACCGCTGCCGCTTTCGGTCTGTATGATCTCCGGCGCGGAGGCGCCCCGGATTGTGCGGGCTTTGCAAAGCGTCTCCAGCCTGGCTGCCGAAATTATTGTGGTGCTCAACGAGCAGGTCGACGATGGCACGGAACAAATCGCCTTGAAACACGGCGCCAAAGTCTTTCGCGAGCCGTGGAAAGGATTTATCGCCCAAAAGAACTCCGCGGCGGACAAAGCCACCCAGCCATGGCTGCTGAACCTTGACGCGGATGAAATGGTTCCGGCGGCGCTGGCCGCCGAGATTGCAAAAGTGGTTGAATCGCCAGGCAATTCCGCCGCTTATGAATTTCCCCGGTGCACGTTTTATTCCGGGCGCTGGATCCGCCACGGAGATTGGTATCCGGATCGAGTGCTGCGTCTGTGGCGCCGCGGCTCGGCCCGCTGGTCGGGAGAAGATCCGCATGCGCGGTTGGAAGTGACGGGCGCGGTTGGCCGGTTGAGCTCCGACCTGTTGCACTACAGCAATGAAAGCATCGCTCACCAAATCGCCAAGATCGCGCCTTACCATGTGGATTTTGTGAAACGCCGCGTCAGTGAAGGCGGTCCGGCCGGCTGGATCGAGCTGGCGTTTCGGCCGGGCTGGCGCTTTGTGCGCGCTTACTTTTTGCGTCGCGGCTTTCTCGATGGCTGGCAGGGGTTTTACATCGCGGCGCTCGGGTCTTTTTCGACGCTCACACGGTATGCGCTCGTGCGCGAAGCCAGGGATGCCGGGCAAAACCGCTCATGAACCAGGCGCCGCAGCTTGGCCTCATCATCAACACCTGGCAACAAGCCGATTATCTGTCCCGGGTCTTGCGCGCCCTCTCCGCGCAACGCTCTGCGCCGGATGAAGTGCTGCTCGCGGACGACGGGTCGCAGGATCACACAGCCGAGGTGTTTAAACAATGGGCCGGCGGACAGCCTTTCGCCACGGCGCATGTCTGGCAGGAGCACGTGGGATTCCGTCGCGCCGGCATCCTTAACCAAGCCGTCGCGCGAGCTAGAAGCCAGTACCTGGTGTTCCTCGACGGCGATACTGTGCCCCATCCGCAATTCGTTGCGGATCACCGGCGGCTGGCGCGGCCCAGCGCATTCATCCAGGGACATCGCGCTCTGGTTGGGCAGAAGGCGGCGGCCTGGTTTGGCCTGGGAAATCTCAAGGCAGAACGCTGGCGGGCGCTGTGGTCATTGCAAATGCAGGGCCTGAAGCATGCCTTTCGCTGGCCGCGTCCCCTGGCGAAGGCGCGCGCGGATTTAAGAGGAATACGTGGCTGCAATCTTGGCATTTGGCGCGAGCACCTGCTGCGGGTCAATGGCTACAATGAAGCCTTTGTCGGCTGGGGCCGGGAAGATTCCGAGCTCGCGGTGCGTTTGATGAATACCGGTGTTGGACGCCTCGACGTGCGCGGCTGGGCGGTGTGCTTTCACTTGTGGCATCCGCCGGCCAGCCGCGCGACTCTGCCGGAGAACGACGAACTGCTGGCTCAAGCGCAACGCAGCCGCGCCACGCGCTGCGAGCACGGGCTGGGGGGCCATCTTGCCTCATGAACCCGGCACCTTTGCGCATCGCTCACCTGAACTCGTTGCTCACGGGCGGGGGCACGGACGACCAGTGTGTCAAACTCGCGAAGGGACTTTGCGAGCTTGGTCAAGCCGCCTGGGTCATCGGGCCCGAAGGCCGGGAGTTCTCGGCGATCCTCCGTCATTTGCAGGTCCCATATCATCCCATGCCCGGCGAGGGTCCGCTGAAACTCCCACTGATGTTGGCCGCGGCGAAATTTGTGCGGCGTTTTAATATCCAGATTCTCCATGCCCACCATGGACGCGACCTATGGCCCGCGGTTTTCGCGGCGCGACTCTCCGCTCGCAGACCATTGCTGGTCGTCACCCGGCACCTGGCAAAAAGTCCCAGCTCCTGGTTCAGCCGGCGGTTTCTGCTTAACCGCTGTGACGGATTGATTGCCGTCTCGCAATTTGTGGCGCAGGTGCTGCGTCAGGGAGCGTTTGAACCCAATTCGCCCGAAGCCGAACGCCGGGCGCGTCCACCGATGCGCGGCGATCACTCAAAGATCCGCGTCATTCATCCGGGCATCGACACCGATCGGTTCCGCCCCGCTGAGGCCGAACAGTTCAGAAAGTCCTGGGGCATCGGACCGGATCAATTTGTTTTTGCCGTGGTGGGCGGCTACGACTTGCCGCGCGGGAAAGGACAACGCGAGTTCCTGCGGGCGGCGGCTCAAATCCAGTCGAAGCTGCCGCGGGCTCGATTCCTGATCATTGGCCGGGGCAACCTGCGGGCCACGCTGGAGAGAGATATTCACCAACTCGGGCTGAAGGAAAAAGCTTGGCTGACGCCTTATTGCCAGGATATGCCTGCGGCCATGAACGCACTGGACTGCCTGGTGCATCCGCAGGTCGGCACCGAAGCCTTCCCGACTGTGCTTCTGGAGGCGTTTGCCAGCGGCAAACCGGTGATCGCTTCGGCGCTGGACGGTATTCCGGAAGCCTTTGCGATCGGCCAGCAAGGCAAGTTGGTGCCGCCGGAAGACGTCGAGAGTCTCGCCGCGGCTCTGCTGGAACTGGCCCAAGCTCCAGTTTTAACTCATCCGCAACGGCAGGCGCTTCACGAACGCGTGGCGCGACAATGTTCGCTGGGAGAACTGGCGGCCAAGGTGCTTGCAGTTTACCAGGACCTGATCCAAACGCGCCCCACTCCCGAGACTATTTGATGGAATTCAAGCTTTCAAAAGCAACGGCCAAAGCGCCAACGCTGAAGCCGTATCGCTCCAATCGCAAGGCGCTCGCGCGCGGGCGCGAGTTGCGCAAAACCGTGCCTCGCTCGAGCCACGCGAGGTGGAAGACGCCGCCGCGGCGCTTCGACCCGGTTGCTCTGTTATTGGAAACGGGCAAACCCCGTTTGGCACATCTTTTACCCCTGCGCTACCAGCGAATGAGCGAATCGGCTTTTGCGTTCATGCGCGGTTCGGCAGTGATTATGGCCGCCGACCTTGCTGGAACGCCCGTAACGGGCCTCCAAGTCCAGGCCTGCGGCGATTGTCATCTCGCCAATTTTGGCGCTTTCGCCTCGCCCGAACGCAGGATCCTGTTTGATATCACCGATTTCGATGAAACGTTGCCCGCAGCCTGGGAATATGATCTCAAACGCCTCGCCACGAGCTTTACTCTCCTGGCCCGGGATAAGCAATTGACCCGGTCGGCCGCCAAGGACGTTACCCGCGCCGCCGTCGCGTCTTACCGCAGCCACATGCACGAGTTTGCGGACATGTCGCCGCTCGAAACCTGGGGCTTCATCATTGATTCGGAACTGCTAATCCGAACCGCTCCGGACGCGGCGACGCGACGAAGGCGCATACGGTTTGAACAGAAAGCCCGCACGCGCGGAGTCAATAGCCTGCTGGGCAAATTGCTGGTGCGCCAGGGCGGCACGTGGCGCTTTCAGGAGCAGGCGCCAACGATCTTGCGACTTCGCCGGGGCAGCGGGCTGGAAAAGTCATTCCTCAAAGCCCTGGAGCGCTACCCGGCCACTTTGCCGCTCGATCGCCGGACCCTGCTGGCTCGGTACCGACTCGCTGACCTTGCTTTTAAAGTGGTGGGCGTGGGCAGTGTCGGCACCCGCTGTGCCGTGGCTCTTTACCTTTCGGAGAGCGGCGATCCGCTCGTGCTTCAAGTCAAACAGGCACTGCCGTCCGTCCTCGAGCCATGTGCGAAAAAAACCGCCTTTACCCATCAAGGCGAGCGAGTCGTGGTGGGCCAACGGCTCATGCAATGCGCGAGCGACATTTTTCTCGGTTGGGCGAGTGACGACGAAGGTCACGACTACTATGTGCGCCAACTGCGCGATATGAAAACCTCAGTTGCGCTCGAGGCCTTGAAGGGACCGGTGTTCTTCAATTTTGCGGCGATGTGCGGCTGGGCCCTGGCGCGGGCTCATGCCAAGGTCGGCAACGCCTCTAGCCTTGCGGGTTACATGGGCCGCAGCGGGCGCCTGGATGATGCTCTGGTGAATTTCGCCCAGGATTACGCCGAGCAATGTGAACGCGATTTTGATCTTTTTAAACGCGCGATTCGCGCGGGAAAGATCCCGATAGAAATTGAGCGGCGCCGACGCGGCTAGCGGATGAGCCCGGCCAACCAGTCGCTCAGGGAATGGAACCAACAGAAGAAACAAAACCAGCCGCTCGGCCGGTCGTCTATTACTCCGGGCTCGCCCCATTTCGCGAGACCTTCCAACGCGGCCTCCCGATACTGACCTACCACAAGCTTGGCCCCCGGCCCCGAGGGGTCCGGCTCAAGGGGCTTTACCTTAGCGCCCGCTTGTTTGCGCGGCAATTGGCGGAATTGAGGGAAGCCGGTTTCCAAAGCGGCTCGCTGGAAAACTGGAATGCTCAGGCCGGGCGCCGAATAATCCTTACCTTTGACGACGGGCACACCAATGTGCTCGAAGAGGGCGTCGAACCACTGGCGCAAAACCGGTTCCGCGCGATCCAATTCCTGCCCGCTGAGTTGCTGGGAAAAACCAATCAGTGGGATGTGGCACAAGGAGAAGTTCCAGAGCCGATTATGGATGCCGCGCAGGTGCGCGAATGGATCGCCTCCGGCCACGAAATCGGTTCACACACCTTAACCCATCCCTTCCTGACCAGGTTGACCCCGGACCGGGCACGCGAGGAGATCAGCGCCAGCCGCAAGAAACTCGAAGATCTGTTCGGCCGGCCGGTCGAGCATTTTTGTTATCCGTATGGCGATTGGAACCCGGCCGTCCGGGATTTGGTCGGTGAATCCGGCTATAAAACCGCCTGCACCACCGACACGGGAATCAACCAGGCCACCGATTCACCCTATAGTCTGAAGCGCTTTACGGCTCGCTACCCAACGCGCAATCTCAAATCGTTCTGGGGTTGGTTGTCATCGCGACGCCGCGAAAAGAAGAAGTAATCCTTGCAGTTGAAGCGCACGGATAAAACACCGATGGAGACGGATAAGGCGCGAACATTCTCTCGCCGCTCAAATTTGTTTTTAACGGTTCAACGTTTTAACCTCTCAACCTTAGCCTTTACCGCCGGATCCATTTTAATGAGCGGCGGCCAGGTGCGTTTGAAACCTTCGCCCGGCAGCTTGCGGGTCGCATCGATACCCATTTTCGAGCCGACTGCGATTTCGCTGGTCGCGTGGTCCAAAACGTCAGCTGGTCCTTTGGTGAGAATGGAGTCGCGCTGGGGATCGGTTGCGGCGCAGAGCCGGAAGAGCACCTCGCTGGTGTTGTGCACGTTAACATCCTCATCGACCACAATGATATACTTGGTGAACATCATCTGCCCCATACCCCAGAGCCCGTGCATGATTTTGAAGGCTTGCATCGGGTAGGTCTTGTTGATGCTCACGAAGACCAGATTGTGAAAGACACCTTCGGCGGGCAGAGCGATGTCCACGATCTCCGGGAAGGTCATTTTGAACACCGGCAAAAACAGTTTCACCGACGCGCTCCCGATGTAAAAATCTTCCATCGGTGGCATGCCTACAATCGTTGCGGGATAAATGGCGTCCTTGCGGTGAGTGATTCCGGTTAGATGAAATACCGGGTAAGGCTCGGGCAAGGTGTAATAACCCGTATGATCTCCGAATGGCCCCTCCTGACGCAGGGGTTCGGTGGGATCGACATAGCCCTCCAGCACAAAATCCGAATCCGCCGGCACTTCCAGCTCGTTGGTCTCGCACTTGACCAGCTCAACGGATTTTTTGCGCAGATACCCGGCGAGCAGGAATTCGTCGATCCCGTCCGGCAGCGGGGCAGTGGCGCAGAAAGTGAAAACCGGATCGCCGCCCAGGAAGACCGATACGGGCATACGCGTCCCGGACTGGTAGTACCGCCGGCCATGGCGCGCGCCCACCTTCTGCAATTGCCAATGCATGCCGGTGGTCTGGTGGTCGTAGACCTGCATCCGGTACATCCCGACATTGCGCTCGCCGGTATCGGGATCTTTGGTCACCACGCACGGAAGCGTAATGAAACGGCCCCCATCCAGCGGCCAGCATTGTTGAATCGGCATGCCCGCCAGAGTCGGTGGTCGCAGCTCGCGTCCGGTCGGCGGCGAATCGAATTGAATTTGGGGAGCGTCAGGCCACGGCTGCTTTCGCGCCGCGGCAGGCTCGAACCGGCGGACCACTTCTTTGCAAGGCCCGCTTCGCACTAGTTTGGGCCTGGCATGGCGAAGCTCCAGCGCCATTCCCAACAGTTTGGTTATTTCACGGAAACTGGTGGGTGGTTTGGCTTTCATCAGCGCACCCAATTCCGCCGCCGCTGCCTCGACGGATTCGGCGCCCAGACTCAAAGCCATTCGCTTCCAGGAACCAAACGTGTTAATCGCCAGTGGGAAGCCGGCTGGTTCACCGTTTACCGTCGGCTTTTCGAACAGCAGCGCCATGCCCCCCGATGGTTTTTTCATCTCGCGGTCGGCCAACTCGGTCATCTCCAGCTCGGTCGCGACCGGTTCGTGAATGCGCGTCAATTCGCCCTCGGCCTCCAAGGTGGCCAAAAAACCGGCAAATGATTCAAACGCCATGCCCGGCAGCTTAGCCAAGGCTCGGTGGAACTCACGCCTTTTCAAAAAGTCTGCGCTACGGCGCGCGGGCATTCTGCCCGCAGAGACGCCCGACCGCTACCTGATGACCGCGCTTTGTTTTGCGCGCCTAAGTCCTCGTTCGTCTCTGCGGCCCGGGAGGTCCGCGGTCCGGCGCGGCTTCCGCTGCGGTCACTGGCCGGGCTTGGGTTCGATACTTTCGGCGCCGGTTTGCATTTGATCGACCAGAGGTTCAACCCGATTCCACAATTCCGGCGGCACTTTGCCGCGCTCTTCGGAGGATTCGATCGGTCCATCAAACAGCAGTTTGCCTTCCTTATCATGGGCCGTGAGGTACAATCGCGGACTGCTGATCAGCACGATCGTCCCGGCGTCATCAGACTTGACGAGGCTCTTAACGTTTTGCCCCGAACTCCGCACGACCACGTCGGCCTTGTCGCCGATAATGACGCCCGTGTGGGCAAGATTCTCGAGCACCTTGCGCATCGGATCGGAGTTGGTCACGTCGTGCAACGCGTCCTGAATCGCCTTACGCGCTTGTTCCATCCCATGACGAATATTTTCCTGAAGCTGTTTCTGATCGATTTTAATATTTCCCAGGGACTCGCGGAGGATGCGCATTTGTTCACGCGCCGCGTCGTCGAGGTGCATATCGCGAAATTGCCTGTGCAAGTCTTCCAGGTTGCCTTTGAGCGCGTTTCCTTCCTCTTCCCAGCGCGGGTTTCCGGATTTGATTGTGCCAAGCGCAACTGAAACTGTGTCGTGTTTGCCGCTGCGGTAAAAACCCAGTTTGATCGATTCCCCCTCTTTTTGGACCCGAACGAGTTTGCGCAGTTGCGCCGGGTGAACCAGCTGTTGATCGCCGAATTCGACTAAAACATCGTTTTTGCGCAGCCCGCTTTTGGCGGCGGGACTGTTCGGCGCGATATAAGTAACCAGCAGCCCAACTCCCGGCGGCAAATTGAGCTGCGCGGCAAGAGCATCCGATGCTTCGACGGTCGAAACGCCCAGCCACGGAATCTCTTTGCGCGCGCTTTCCTGGTCCGTGGTCTCGATTCTCACGTCGTTGTCGCTGATGGAATGCGATTCCCCAGCCGGCTTTGCCTCCTCGGCGGGCTCTTCCGCCTGTTCGCTTGTCGCCGCTTTCGCGACCTTAACCACGGCCGCCATGTTCGAGAAGGTCGATAAGGCCAGGGCAGCGGCCAGAGTCAGACCGAGCCTGGGCATTTTGATTGAATTGCTTTTGATTTCCATAAGTTTGGGATTGGTGAGACGGACATCGTTTCATCAATAGGTTTCAAATCCGAGGGGGACGATTTCCAGGCGGGGGGCGGTTCGTTTGAGGACCAAGCCGTCCGCCGAATCATGGACGAGCAAATCGTCCATCCACTGCGCGCAACGGAAACGAACCGGCCGTCCGTCTGGCAACCGGCCCACGGCCTCGAATTGGGCCACCAGTTGCCGGTCGAGCTCCACTTTGTCGGCTTGCAGCGGAGCCGCAGCCGCCGCGAGCGCGGTGGCCGGGGCCGGCTTAATTTCGGGCTTCGCGTAAGTGATGACAATTGCGGCGAAGACCGCCAGGGCAGTGGCTGGCACCACCCATTTGAGCCATTGCGTCCAGATTGGCGTGCGGAGAAAGTCCGGCTGCCGCCGCGCAGGAGCAAGCCGTCTCAACAGCTCCTCGCGCGTATTCGACGGCAACGGGGCGGGGCGGAGCGTGCGCAGTTCGGTTTCAAATTGTTCGGGATCAAACTCGTTCATGTGAAAACTTCCTTCGTCAGTTTCCGCAATTCCTGCAAGCCGTACCGGTAGCGCGACGCGGCCGTATTTGGCGGAATGCCCAAAGCCTCGGAGATCTCGGCAAATGTCAGATCACCCCAAACTTTAAGCGCGACCACTTCTCGATACGATTCAGGCAGTTTTGCCAAAGCGCTCTGAATGAACTGCGCGCGCTCACGTTCTTCGGGCGTTACATCAAACCATACGACAGGTTGGTCGGTTGCCGCCGATATCTCCCGCGCCGCGCGACGGCTTGCGCTGCGCGCACGGTCGATTGCCCGGCGGTGAATCGTGGCGAACACCAGCGGCGGTGGCGGCAGTGCCGGTGCGACGCGCTCTGCCGCTTCTAAAATCGCTTCCTGCACAAGATCCTGAGCATCCATTGCCGAGTGCACTTTCTGTCTCGCAAACAGCCCAAATCCCGGTCCATGGCGATCCAACCAACTTCGCCAATCCGCATCGGTCGGCTGCTTTTCCATGCCGGCTTTTGACTGCACTCTCACTGGTTTAAGCGTCGCACGAAGCGGAATTTGTCTAAAGAAAAACACAGTGACCGCCTGGGCGCGTGCGAAGTCTTTAAGGTCTTGGATTGCGCGGGTCCCCCTGGGGCTATTCCACCGACGTCGGAAGGAATGACTCCAAATCGATTCATGATTCCATCCGAAAAGCGGTGGAGGGCCACCGCAGTCCAAGACGCTTCGCGGCTTCTTCAAATTACTAACAAAGAGGGGTTTACACAGCGTCTCATTTCGGGACAATGCCTCGGCGCAAGATTTATTTAATTAATACTTGCCTTCAGATTGCCGATAGGTAGAGTGGCGGCCGTTTTTTCGACGGATTGAGTGGTCCAAGGCAGGGCAATGACCCCATCGGAAGCCAAACCGTCGTATTCACGTAATCAAACTATAAAAATGAACATGAACATTGAAAAATCGGTAGCAGGAAATGAGGCGAGCGTGAGCCGCCTTGCGTATCAATTGTGGGAAAACGCCGGGCGTCCGGCCGGCCGGGACCTTGAGTTCTGGTTGGCGGCCGAGGCCCAGGTGCGGACGTTGGCAATGTCACGCCATAACCCTGTGGCTCCCCAAAGCAAGATCGCGGAAGTGGCTGACAAACCTTCACGCGCCAGTCGTCCCGGGGTAAAGAAGAGCTGGCCGAAGCCTTATCCCAGCCTGCCGAAATTCTAAGGCTGGATACTTGCGCCGAGGTCTCCGCTCGCCCTGGCCGAGCGGAGACGCGGCTGTCCATAATTGCCCCGCATCCGCTTTCCTTTGTCTCCTTCGCTCGCTCGGTCCTCCGCGGTTAGCCCAACGGCAAGCCGAAAAACAATCTTAACCACGGCTCGAGGTCAGGGAACTCGACGGCTTTGCCGGTGGAAATCAGGAACAGCTTCATATTCTCTGTGAATCCCGACCCGGCGAACACGACCAGGCCGGGGATTGGCCAGGCTGCGATGTCGTTGATGATTGCGGGAATTTTCTCTTCCGCGGTGCCGGTGACCGCCTGATATTTGCACTCTACGCCCAGCGTCTTGCGCGTTTGGGGGTGGGTCACCACCACATCGATGTGCCGGATGGCGCCCCAGATGCGCCGCGCGACCCGCACTTGCTGACGTGACTCCAGGCCAAGCGCCTGCGCGAGGTCGGCAACTGCCTTCACCAGCTCATCACCATTCGTTACAGCTAATCCTTTGCCTGGCACGTGGAGAACCTCATTTCATTTTGGCGCATGCATTGGACCATTAACCCGCCCCAGGACGGCGCGCCAGCGTCTTGGAGTGCGGTGCTCTGCGCCGCTTTTGAACGTGGCGCGATCCCGAAAAGCGCCGCACAGCGGGCGCACTCCAAAACCTTCGGGTTGTCCGTGCGGTTCATGGAAAAGTTCAGATGCCGGTTTCCCCTTAGCCATAAGTCAGGGCGACCAGCTCGGAAATCCGGCCACGCTTGGCGCCGTCACAATTGACCGCCCGGCGCGCCTGAACCGTGTGCAGCTTAAAGCCGCGGTAGAGCTGTCGAGTGGTGGGAGTATCGGAGTTGGAAAGCATCACCTGCGCGCCGCGTTTAGCAGCTTCGGCCACCAGAGCGGCCAAGTCCTCTTGTTCACCATGTCCAAAGACTTCCTGGGTATAAGAAGTAAAGTTGGCGGTTCGGGATAAAGGATAATAAGGCGGATCAACGTACAAGAAATCGCCCTCTGCTACCGAGGCCAGGGTTTTACGAAAATCCTGAACCTTTAAATCCACGCCCTGCAAAGCATGGCTGGCGGCCAGCAGGTTGTCCCGATCGTAAAGTGAGACTCGGTCGGGGCGGTACGAACCGATCGGAACGTTGAACTGGCCCTTGTTGTTTACCCGGTAGAGCCCGTTATAGCAGGTTTTATTGAGGAAAATCATCCTGGCGGCGCGCTCGAGGGGGCTGGAATGCGCCGACAACGCACGAACCTCGTAAAAATACGGCTCGCCTTTGGCGCGGAACTCTTGCAAGTGCTCGTCCAGCGCTTTCATGAGGTCCCGCACCTCATCACGTACCACCTCATAGCAGTTAACCAGTTCCTTATTATTATCTCGCAAGACGGTTCGCATTTTTGGAAAGCGCGCTTTCAGATGGAAAAAAACCGCGCCCCCTCCCAGGAATGGCTCGCAATAACTTCGGATTGATGCTGGGAAAAAAGGCTCAAACTGTTCCAATAATTGCGCTTTACCACCAGCCCATTTCAGGAACGGTTGCGCTTCCCTTTTTGAAACAGCGTGCCGAACCGATCGTCCCGCCGGAACCAACCTTTGGCGCTCTTTCGGAGCAAGCTCAAGCTGGCGCGGCGTTTTCGGCATCACAAGATCGAGCCATGAGAGGGAGGCAAAGATCAAGGGGATAATCGCGCATCGTCTGGCAGCCGCCGGCGTCTCACGCGTCGCCACTTGGCGGATCTTAAGCCGCCTGCAGTCGGCGTTCCGGAAGAGAGCGCCCACCTAAGCCAAATATGGAATCGTGAGCGGCCCTTGAGGCAGGACGCCGATGTGTATGCCAGTGGGGTTCTGTGCGAGAAAATGCTGCACTGCCGCCCCGATATCGCGGCAAGGCGTTAGATGAGACGCGCGCACATGCTCGTCCGGCAGCGCGCTATACAACAGGATGCGGGCTCGGCGCTGCAGCAACGCCTGGATCTGCACCTGCCACTGTTCCGGCCTTGTGTTCTTCGACTGAGCCAGGCCCGCCAGGAATTCTTCGGGCGTCGCCGCACTTCTCAGCAGTTGGTCGAAACTGGAGTCACCGGGAACGCCATCACTGCATTCGCAAGCCAGGATCAACGTGCCGCCGGGTTTGAGCACCCGTGCGCCGGCGCTCATGCCTTTCACCCCCTGATACAAATTCTGGTCCAGCGGATAACCACTGTTAGTCGTTATGACCAGATCAAATGGACGCTCCACCCGTTGCATCGCCGAGTCTTTCACAAAAGCGCAACCTGCCTGGTGCGCCGCGATCAGGTCGCCAGCAAAGACTCCCGTAATCTCCCGTTGCTCGTTCAAAGCGACATTCAGCAAAAAACTGCGCCCAGCGCGCAGCGCAATATCGCGCATTTCCTCCCAAATCGGATTTCCTTCGGTAATGCCAAAGGTGGCGGACGGATCCGCGATGTTGTGAACTCCGTGATTACTCAGCACGGTTGGTAACCCCGCCACGCCCGGCATGATTCCTTTGGGGCCGCCGCTAAACCCGGCAAAAAAGTGCGGCTCAATGAATCCTGTGACGATCCGCACATCGGCTTCGATCAAATGTCGATTGAGCAAAGCGGGCGTCCCGTCGCGCGTAGTGCCGACCTGGGTGAGCTCTTTCGGGTTTTCCGGTTCGTGGTTCAGGACGCGGTAACGCTCAACGACCTGTGCCGTGAGCAACTCTTCCAATTCGACGCGCGTGTTGGGCCGATGGGTTCCCAGGCCGTTGAGCAGAGTGATCTGCTCGCGCGGGACAACCTCTAAGTATTCCAGCAACCATGGGATCAGCCGCTGGTTAGGTGTCGCTCGGGTAATGTCTGTGAAAACGATGCAGACCCGTTCTTCGGGTCGAATCCCGCTTTTCAGAGCAGGAGCGCCGATTGGATTTTCCAGGGCCTGAATGACCGCCCGGTGTTCATCCGGCAAACCATTCAAGTGCGCAGGCTCGATAATGGTTGTGTGCGAAGACGGCAACTCCACCGTCACGTGGCTGCGGCCATAGGCAAGCTGGACTTTCATCGAAACCTCGACCGCCTCTGCGGTGGGGTAATCGAAGCTTAGCGCACCGGCACATCGCCGGGTTCTCGCGCCAAAGACAAATTTCGCAATACCCGAGTCGTGGAGTTGGCTTTGTTCAAAGTGTAGAAATGGATTCCCGGCGCTCCCTGCTTGAGCAGGTCCGCGCACTGCCGGGTGGCATATTCGATTCCGAACTCCGCCACGGCCGCCTCGTCATCCGCCAACTGGTCCAACCGCGTGGCCAAAGCCGCCGGAATTCGCGCTCCGCACATGGCGGTGAAGCGCTTGATTTGCGTTCCGCTGAGGATCGGGACGATGCCCGGAATCAGGGGGACCTTGACGCCCTGCTGCCGCTGCATGTGGTCCCGGAACTCGTAATAATCACCGTTATCGAAGAACAGCTGCGTGATGATGAAATCGGCGCCCGCATCCACTTTCGTTTTAAGGTGGCCCCAATCGACGTGTTTCCCGCCTTTGCACGCGATGTGGCCTTCCGGAAAGCCGGCGACTCCGATACAAAGATCGCCCTGTTTGCGAATAAAGCTCACCAACTGGCTCGAATACTCGAACCCGCCGGGCGTGGACTTGAACTCGCCGCCACCGGGCGGGTCGCCGCGCAAAGCCAGAATATTTTGCACGCCCAGCTTGCGGATCTGGCCCAGCAACTCCTGGATCTGGGCTTTCGTCGAGCAGACGCACGTCAGATGCGCGACCGCAGTCAATCGATGCTCCTTCTGGATTCGGTCGACAATCATCAGAGTCTTGTCTCGGGTGCTGCCTCCGGCCCCGTAAGTCACCGAACAAAAATCCGGCCCCGTCTTCATTAGAGCTGGAATGGTTTTTTCCAGCAAATTCCGGTCTCCCTCGTCGGTTTTCGGCGGGAAAAACTCAAACGAGATTACCGGCCGGCCTGAGGCGCGCGCCTTCGCCAAGATGTCGCGAATAAACTGCATAAGCCGGTAAGATGCGCGGTTCCGGCCCAAAAACCAAGTTGGAACCGAAGTGCTGGACCGCGAAGAATTTTAACCGCGAATGGACGCGAATGGACGCGAATGGATGCGCACGGGAATTGCCAGGGCGTTCTCCGCGTTCGTAAGACCGTCGTTTCAGGACGTCTACTCAGGCCGATTAGTTCCGAAAGCCATTTCAACGGCCTTTTGAAAAAGGTCCTTTAACACCCGGCTCAACCCACCCCACCGGGCCAAACCCCCGAAAAAAGGCCCTGCTTTTTGGGGTGCATCCCCCTCTCTTTTATTTTTTGCTACAACCTAAGCTTTTAAAAGGAGGCAGTTTATGGCGGCGGGCTTAGAGAGAACCATCGAGGAGCCAATTCTCCTGGTAGAAAATAACCAGGACGACATTTTGCTTATTTTAAGAGCGTTTCAGCGAGCGGGGGTGACCCGACGGGTTCAGCCGGTCACCAGCGGTGTGGATGCCATCGCGTATCTGCAAGGGGCCACCCCCTATGATAATCGGGAAAAATATCCGCTGCCAGCCATGGTCTTGTTGGATATTAAAATGCCAGGAATGGACGGCTTTGATGTGCTGCAGTGGATACGCCGCCAGCCGGAGTTTTTTGAGCTGTGCGTCGTCATGCTAACCAATTCGGACCACATCCGCGATGCAAATGAGGCGTACCACCTGGGTGCAAATTCATTTCTGGTTAAGCCCCTTGATTTCCAGAATGCCGCCGAACTTTCGCGGTCGCTTGACACTCTACTCAGCAAGTCGCACTGCTAATACCAACCTGCTATTTTTCCCCGTCCAATTTCCCTCATTCGCGTCCATTTGCGTGCATTCGCGGTTTGGACTCCTTCGCGGTTCTCTTCATTTCCAATACACCAACCGACTTCTTAGTTCACGACGTTCTGCGGGTGGCCGTTGAGAAAGGCGCGCACATTCTCGACTGCCACCTTCATCAAGCGCTGACGCGCCGCTCGCGTACCCCAGGCGCAATGGGGAGTGATGAGGCAGTTGCGGGCCTGCAAGAGAGGATTTTCCGGCAAAGGCGGTTCTTGCGATAGAACGTCGAGGCCTGCCCCGGCAATGCGCCCGGCGTTGAGCGCTTCGGCCAATACGGGCTCGTCAATCAAAGCACCGCGGCTGGTGTTGAGCAGGAACGAGGTTGGCTTCATCCAGGACAGCCGTTGTGCATTTACCAACTCCTTGGTTTCCGGCGTCAGCGGACAATGCAGGGTGACCACATCGCTTTGGCGAAAAAGTGTTTCCAAATCCACGGGCCGAACAAAGGCCGGCGGCGACTTTAGCGCTGAGGTCGAAACCAGAATGTTCATGCCTAACGCGTGCGCCAGGTTAGCCATGGCGCGCCCAATCCGGCCGAACCCAATGATGCCCAAGCTCAGACCGCTGAGTTCGATCAGAGGTTGCTCCCAGTAACAAAAGTCCGGTTGTTGCGACCAGCGTCCTGAGCGAACGGTTTGGGCGTGATGGCCAACGCCATTCGTCAGCTCGAGCAACAAAGCCAGCGTGGCCTGGGCCACCGAAGCGGTCCCATAAGCCGGCACATTTGTGACGGGTATTGCGCGCTCGCGCGCCGCCTCCAGGTCCACCACGTTGGTGCCGGTCGCCAATACGCCGATGTACCGAAGCTGTGGAAGCTTTCCGATGGTTTGCCGATCGAGAAGAGTTTTGTTGGTAAGCAGAACCTCGGCGAAGGCCGCGCGCGGTAACAGCTCCGCGGGGCCGGACCGGTCATATATCTCAGCCGGTCCGAGTTCCCTCAACGCGTCCCAGGTGAGGTCACCCGGGTTAAGGGTAAATCCGTCGAGAACCACAATTCTCATTGAAGCAGGTTCCAAACCCGCAGCGCTTCGGTCGCGCCCCAGGCTTGGGCGTCGCAACCGCGCTGCGTGTGTGGAGCATCGCCGTCGATAATCTCGGGAAGCTGTCCCAGGCAGCCCCGCGCCATGAGCAGGTCCATCGTGCCGAGATAGGCCCGCGCCGCCGCCACGGTCGCCGGCGCGAAATCCCAGGCGCGCGCCAATGCCTCGCAGAATACCGGCAAAGTCCAGGTCCAGGCGGTGCCATTATGGTACGCGGGCTTGCGTCGAGTATCTTCGTCACCTTCATAGCGACCCCAATATGGAAACCTGGGATCGTTGAGCAGTCGCCCGTCATTGCCGTAGTTCGCCAGCGGCACCGATACCGGCAAGGGCGCCAATGAACGTAAGGCCCCGGGCACGACCAGGTGGCGCTCAGCCGCCGCTACGCACCGCTGAGCTGGCGCGCCGGAGGCGATGCCCAGGCTGACAACGAACAGGCAATTGCTGCGCAACGCGTCATCGACGCGCGCCTCCCGGGCCGGCCGGCGCTCGTTAATCAGCAACGCATCGGCGTAATACCCCTTTTCTTCGAGCCAAAACAAATTCTGGAGCGACGCCGTGGCGGTGTCCACCAGAGCCTGCCATGTTTGATGCTCGCCGGCCGTGGAAAGCGCCGCCAGTTGTCGCAACAATCGGATCCATAACGCCTGGATCTCGACCGGGTAACCTTCGCGCGGGGTGCAGGCCGGGTAATTGGTGTCCATCCAGGTAAAGTGACTCGGACTCCAGATCAATCCGGAGGCCGGATCCATCCGAATTCCGTTCGGGGTGCCT
>Ga0070741_10009391_pt1 | contig 19031 bp, 14 predicted proteins | sample Coa_R1_4_FD_66440 | JGI IMG/M metagenome (GOLD analysis project Ga0070741, IMG submission 66440) | Surface soil microbial communities from Centralia Pennsylvania, which are recovering from an underground coalmine fire - Coalmine... | ecosystem: Environmental > Terrestrial > Soil > Unclassified ...
CTCCGCCGAGGACGCCAAGGAGTACGGCCTGATCGACGACATCTTCACCTCCGCCGCGCACGACCCGGTGAACAACCCGGTCACCACCTCCTGACCCGCCGCGACCAGACAAGGAATTCCGCAATGACTGAGAGCCAGTCGGCCGCGCGCAGGCACGAGGCCCGGTACGTCCTGCCCCACTTCATCGAGCGCACCAGCCAGGGCGTGCGCGAGTACGACCCCTACGCCAAGCTGTTCGAGGAGCGCATCATCTTCCTCGGCGTCCAGGTCGACGACGCGTCCGCGAACGACGTCATGGCGCAGCTGCTGACCCTGGAGTCGATGGACCCGGACCGGGACATCACCATCTACATCAACTCCCCGGGCGGCTCGTTCACCGCGCTGACCGCGATCTACGACACGATGCAGTTCGTCAAGCCGGACATCGTGACCGTCTGCATCGGCCAGGCCGCCTCGGCCGCGGCGGTGCTGCTCGGCGCGGGCACGAAGGGCAAGCGGCTCGCGCTGCCCAACGCCCGCATCCTGATCCACCAGCCGTACACCGAGACCGGCCGCGCAGACCTCAACGACCTGGAGATCCAGGCCAACGAGATCCTGCGGATGCGCGCCCTGCTGGAGAGCCTGCTCTCCAAGCACAGCGGCCGCAGCGAGGAGCAGGTGCGCGAGGACATCGAGCGGGACAAGATCCTGACGGCGGCTCAGGCCGTGGAATACGGCCTGGTCGACCAGGTGGTCACCAGCCGGGTCGAGGGCATGGCCCGGCCATCGCTCTGACCGGTCGGCCGACCCCCAGATTTGCTTGAGGCCGCGTCGCGCCGGAACGGACGGCGGGGGGCGCAGGGAAGCTTCCCGGCGTTTACCTGCCCCCGTTCCGGCCGCGAACGCGGTACCTTCTTCCATTGAGGGCTTTTTCGGCCCCGCCGGGCCGGGCGTCCGGCGTCGAGGCGAAGGAGATCCACCCCGTGGCACGCATCGGTGAGGGCGACCTGCTCAAGTGCTCCTTCTGCGGGAAGAGCCAGAAGCAGGTCAAGAAGCTGATCGCCGGACCCGGCGTGTACATCTGCGACGAGTGCATCGACCTGTGCAACGAGATCATCGAGGAGGAGCTGGCGGGTTCCGCCGAGCACCGGTGGTCGGAACTGCCCAAGCCGCGGGAGATCTACGACTTCCTCGACCAGTACGTGATCGGCCAGGACTCCGCCAAGAAGGCGCTGTCGGTGGCCGTGTACAACCACTACAAGCGGGTGCAGGCGGGCGACACCGGCCGCTCCTCGCGTGACGAGACCGTCGAGCTGGCCAAGTCGAACATCCTGCTGCTCGGCCCGACCGGCTCCGGCAAGACCTTCCTCGCCCAGACCCTCGCCCGGATGCTCGACGTCCCGTTCGCCATCGCCGACGCGACCGCGCTGACCGAGGCCGGGTACGTCGGCGAGGACGTCGAGAACATCCTGCTGCGCCTGATCCAGGCCGCCGACTTCGACGTGAAGAAGGCCGAGACCGGGATCATCTACATCGACGAGGTCGACAAGATCGCCCGCAAGAGCGAGAACCCGTCGATCACCCGCGACGTCTCCGGCGAGGGCGTCCAGCAGGCGCTGCTGAAGATACTGGAGGGCACGGTCGCGGCGGTGCCCCCGCAGGGCGGCCGCAAGCACCCGCACCAGGAGTTCATCCAGATCGACACGACGAACGTGCTGTTCATCGTGGGCGGGGCCTTCGCCGGCCTGGAGAAGATCATCCAGGCCCGGATCGGCAAGCAGGGCATCGGCTTCGGCGCCACGCTGCGCAGCCGTGCCGAGCTGGAATCCCAGGACGTCTTCCACGAGGTCATGCCGGACGACCTGATCAAATTCGGGATGATCCCCGAGTTCATCGGCCGCCTACCGGTCATCACCAGCGTGCAGAGTCCCGACCGCGACTCGCTGCGCCGCATCCTGATCGAGCCGAAGAACGCGCTGCTGCGCCAGTACCAGCACCTGATGGCGCTGGACGGCGTCGAGCTCGAGTTCTCCGACGACGCCATCGAGGCCATCGCGGACCTGGCCATCCTGCGCGGCACCGGGGCGCGCGGCCTGCGCGCGATCATGGAGGAGGTGCTGCTCTCGGTGATGTACGAGGTGCCCTCCCGCCGCGACGTGGCCCAGGTGCTGATCACCGCGGAGTCGGTGAAGGAGCACGCGAATCCGACGCTGGTGCCGCGCGACTCGCCGCACCGGGCCAACCAGAACCGCACCCCGCGCGAGAAGTCGGCGTAGCGGGGCAGCGGGGACCGGTACGTTCCAGAGCGGCGAGGGATTCCCCGCCGCTCTCGGCGTCTCAGTGCTCGGCGGCCGCGCGCAGGTCGAGCGTGTAGGCGACCATCTTGCTCTGGCTCACGCTGGGCAGGAAGTAGACCCAGCCGAAGCTGTCCTGGTCCACCCACACGCAGGAACGCACCGCGGTCCCGTCCACGTTCAGCTTGCCGCAGTCCAGCGCGCCGCCCAGTGCCCCGGGATTCTCCACGGTCACGTTCGTCATCGACGCGCCGTTGGTGATCTGCTTCATCACGCCCGTCGGGCCCATGATGCCGAGGCTGGTCTGGAAATCCGACAAGTTGGCGGTGCTCTCCGCCAACAGCCACACGCTGAAGGAAGCCGCCGAACCGACCCGGTAGAAGCCGACCTGCGGATCCGGATAGGCGGTGTTCGACTGCAGGTTCTTCTTCAGATCGCTGATTCGCTGCTGAGTGTCCCCGTTGACCACCAGGTGCAGCGGCCCCGCGGCCATCGGGACGCTGAGCGTGTGCGAGGTCTGCGAACCGGCCGTACCGGCGCCGGTCGGCGAGGGGTCCGTCCCGTTGCTCGGCGTGCTCGACCCGGACGCGGGAGTGGCAGTCGCCGTCGGACCGGTCTGTGCGGCCGGTGTCGTCGGGTTGCCGCCGCTCATCGCCACGACGGCCGCCACGACTCCCGCGACCAGGACCGCGCCCGCGCCGAGCCCGACGTACCAGCCGGTCCGGCTGCGCTTGGGCGGCTGCGCGGTGCCCATGGGAGGCCCCGCGAAGAACGGCGGCCCCGCCTGGTACTGAGGCTGACCCCAGGGCGAGGGATTCGCGGCTCCCGGATTCCCCTGAGCCGCCTCCCACTGCTGTGTCGCGTGCCACTGAGACGGGTCCGGCTGCGGCGCGTACCACTGCGGGGCGTCTTGCTGCTGATCCGGTTGAGCCGGCTCCGAAGGCGGTTGCGCGTCCCATGACATGGCGTCAAACCCTCCCTGCCCCGCCGCGGCGGCGAAGCGCGCAAACACTATCGAGGCGGCGCCGAATAAGGCGGGTGCCTCCAGCCGCGCGACGACGGTAATTGGGAACGGAGCCCGCTGCGCGATCCGTACAATCGGAGCGTGACCGATACCACTTCCCCTCAGAGCCAGGGCGCCCAGCCGGACGCCGCCGCCACCCTGCCGACGCAATACGCGCCCGCGCAGGTAGAGGGGAAGCTTTACGAGCGCTGGGTACGGGCCGGCTACTTCGAGGCCGACGCGAAGAGCGAGCGTCCCGCGCACACCATCGTGATCCCGCCGCCGAACGTGAACGGCTCGCTGCACATCGGCCACGCCCTCGACATGACCATCCAGGACGCGATCACGCGCCGCAAGCGGATGCAGGGCTTCGAGACGCTGTGGCTGCCCGGCATGGACCACGCCGGCATCGCGACCCAGAACGCGGTGGAGCGCGAGATCGCCAAGGAGGGCCTGTCCCGGCACGACCTGGGCCGGGAAGCCTTCGTGGAGAAGGTGTGGGAGTGGAAGGCCGAGTACGGCGGCCGCATCCTGAACCAGATGCGGCGGCTGGGCGCCTCGGTGGACTGGAGCCGCGAGCGCTTCACCTTCGACGCCGGGCTCTCCCGCGCCGTGCAGACCATCTTCAAGCGCCTCTACGACGACGGCCTGATCTACCGCGCCGAGCGGATCATCAACTGGTGCCCGCGCTGCATGACCGCGCTCTCCGACATCGAGGTGAACCACGAGGAGGACGAGGGCGAGCTGGTCTCGATCCGCTACGGCGACGGCGCGCACTCGATCGTGGTGGCCACCACCCGGGCCGAGACCATGCTCGGCGACACCGCGGTGGCCGTGCACCCGGACGACGAGCGCTACAAGCACCTGGTGGGCACCGAGATCGAGATCCCGTTCACCGGGCGCCGGGTGCCGATCGTGGCGGACCGGCACGTGGACCCCGAGTTCGGCACCGGCGCGGTGAAGGTGACCCCGGCGCACGACCCGAACGACTTCGAGATCGGCCAGCGCCACGGCCTGCCCTCGCTGCTGATCATGGACGAGCGCGGTTCGATCACCGCGCACGGCCCGTTCCAGGGCCTCGACCGCTTCGAGGCCAGGCCCGCCGTGGTCGCGGCGCTGCGCGAAGAGGGCCGCATCGTGGCCGAGAAGCGGCCGTACCTGCACGCGGTGGGCCACTGCTCGCGCTGCGACACGGTGGTGGAGCCGCGCCTCTCGCTGCAGTGGTGGGTGAAGGTGGGCCCGCTGGCCGCCGAGGCCTCCGCCGCGGTGCGCGAAGGCCGGGTGAAGATCCACCCGAAGGAGATGGAGCCGCGCTACTTCGCCTGGACCGACAACCTGCTGGACTGGTGCATCTCCCGGCAGCTGTGGTGGGGCCACCGCATCCCGGTGTGGTACGGCCCGAACGGCGAGATGGTGTGCGTGGGCCCGGACGAGGAGCCGCCCGGCGCCGGCTGGACGCAGGACCCTGACGTGCTCGACACCTGGTTCTCCTCCGGCCTGTGGCCGTTCTCCACGCTCGGCTGGCCGGACGACACCGAGGACCTGCGCAAGTTCTATCCGACCAGCGTGCTGGTGACCGGGTACGACATCCTGTTCTTCTGGGTCGTGCGGATGATGCTGTTCGGCCTGTACGCGATGAAGGACCGCGGTCCCGTCGAATCGGTGCCCTTCCGCACCGTGTCGCTGCACGGCCTGGTGCGCGACAAGTTCGGCAAGAAGATGTCCAAGTCGCGCGGCAACGGCGTGGACCCGCTGGAGTGGATGGAGAACTACGGCTCCGACGCCGTGCGCTTCACCCTGGCCCGCGGCGCGAACCCGGGCGCGGACCTGGCCACCAGCGAGGAATGGGCGCAGGGCTCGCGCAACTTCTGCAACAAGGTCTGGAACGCGACCCGCTTCGCGCTGATGAACGGCGCGGCCCCGGCCCCGCTGCCGCCGCGCGAACGGCTCGGCGCGGCCGACCGGTGGATCCTCTCCCGGCTGACCGCGGTCACCGCCGAGGTGGACGCGTACATGGAGGACTACCAGCACGCCAAGGCCTGCGAGGCGCTCTACCACTTCGCCTGGGACGAGGTGTTCGACTGGTACGTGGAGCTGTCCAAGGGCCCGCTCGGGCGCGGCGGTGACGAGGCCGAGGCCACGCGGGCGGTGCTCGGGCACGTGCTGGACGTGACGCTGCGGCTGCTGCACCCGTATGTCCCGTACGTGACCGAGGAGCTGTGGCTGGCCCTGCGCGCTCAGGCGAACGAGGGCGGCGCGCCGGACGAGGCGGACTCGATCGTGGTGGCGGCCTGGCCGGTGGCCGACGAGTCGCTGCACGACCCCGAGGCGGAGGCCGAGATCGCCGCGCTCCAGCAGGCGGTGACCGAGGTGCGCAGGTTCCGCGCCGACCAGGGCCTGAAGGTGGGGCAGAAGGTGGCCGCGACGCTGGCCCTCTCCGGCCCGCTGGCCGCGCACGAGGCCGAGATCCGCACGCTGGCCCGGCTGACCGACCCCGGCGAGGGCTTCGCGGCCACCGCCACGCTGCAGACCGCGCGGGCCACCGTGCAGCTCGACCTGTCCGGCGCGATCGACGTGGCGGCCGAGCGGGCCCGGCTGGCCAAGGACCTCGCGGCCGCGCAGAAGGAGATCGCGGGGGCCGAGGCGAAGCTGGGCAACGAGGGCTTCCTGAGCAAGGCCCCGGAGGCCGTGGTGGCGAAGATCCGCACCCGGCTCACCGAGGCGCGGGCCGACGTCGACCGGATCACCGCGCAGCTGGAATCTCTGCCGCAGGGCTGAGAACGGCGCACCGCGACGACCGTACGCAGCGCGGCGCACGACCCGACCGGGTCGTGCGCCGCTTTGCTTCACTCAGCCCCGAGCGCTGTATCGGAACCCTTATTCAAAACCGAAGTCCTCGGTCCACCACGGGCCGGCCGAGTTTGATCCACTGGAGTTCTGCGCGCCGTTTGCCGGTGCGTTTTTCGACGGCCCGTCGTAATAGCCGACTCCGGCCGCCTTGTATGAACAGTTCAGAATATTCTGTCGGTGCCCCGGTGAATTCATCCAGCCGTTCACCACCTCCTGCGGAGTGCGGTATCCCTCGGCGATGTTCTCCGCCGCCGGCTGGGCGTATCCCGCGTTCTGCATCCGGGTCCACGGAGTGACCCCGGACGGCGTATCGTGCGAGAAGTAACCGTTGACTGCCATGTCCTGCGAGTGCTCGTAGGCGGCGCTGGTCATGGCGAGGTTGATCGCCAGCGGCGGGCACCCGTTGGCGGCCCGCTGCTGATTGACCAGTTCCATGACCTCCTCCGCGTAGAAACCCCCCGCGGACTGCACATCGTGCACGGCCCCGGTCTCCGGCGGCGCCTCGCGCAGCATGGGCGCCGCGACCGGGATCTGATGAAACGCCAAGGGCATCGGCACGGCCAGCGCCCCCGCGCCGACGGCCGCCTGAAGTACCCGCCGCAGACTGCGCTCGCGTGCCTCGTCCGATGCCGGACGGCTTTCGTTGATCATGCGGAAGACCATATTCCGCCCGAACGGCGGAACATGGTGCCCACGCCGAAGCGGAGCCAAACCTCCGAAAGGTAGCAACTCCTCTCCGGATTTGACCGGGGACGGGGTTGGTGAGACGCTAGAAGCCCGCGCACCTGTCGTTTTGCACCGTAGGACGCCAGTGGGCCGCCGCGCTTGCCGGGACGTACAAGAGTCGGCTTCAGCTGCACTACAGCCGGGCTCTTTACCCCCTTCGGCACCCCTCCAGCCCCAGCACCGACCATGCATGACGACGCCGCGCGAACCGACCTCACGTGACACGGCATACCAGACGCCGTGTCGGTCACTCAGCGTGGAGGACCCTGGAATGGCTAAGGCGCTACTCGGACACATCGGGGGGACGGACCCGCGCATGGTCGCCGAGATGCGGAGGCTGCAGCAGCGAGTACGTGACCTCGAAGACCAGCTTGTACGAGTACAGGCTGAGAACGACTCGCTCGCGGCGGCAGTGCAGACCACCTCTCTGGACCACGAGCTGTTCGCCACCACGGTCGCCGAGCGGGAGCCCGCGCTGACCTGACCGGATTCTCCGGTCAACCGGAGGCGCCGGCCGACACCGACGGCACCCGAAACACTGTGAAGGGACGCGGATCCGCGTCCCTTCTCCGCTTCCCGGGTCCGTCCGCCCCCGGTACCGGTACGACTTTCCCCGGAATCCGGACGGCTCGCCCGGAGCCGTCGCCTCGGCCGGGTACGCTCAAGGGATAAGCCTTCCCGCCCGGCCCCGCTAGGACTCCGACCGACGTGTACCTGAAGAGCATGACCCTCCGGGGCTTCAAGTCGTTCGCCTCCGCGACGACCCTGCGCTTCGAGCCCGGGATCACCTGCGTCGTCGGCCCGAACGGCTCCGGGAAGTCCAACGTCGTCGACGCCCTCGCCTGGGTCATGGGCGAGCAGGGCGCCAAGTCGCTGCGCGGCGGCAAGATGGAGGACGTGATCTTCGCGGGCACCGCGGGGCGCCCGCCGCTCGGCCGGGCCGAGGTCACCCTCACCATCGACAACACCGACGGCGCCCTGCCGATCGACTACACCGAGGTCACCATCTCGCGGATCATGTTCCGCAACGGCGGCTCGGAGTACGCGATCAACGGCTCCAACTGTCGCCTGCTGGACATCCAGGAGCTGCTCTCCGACTCCGGCATCGGCCGCGAGATGCACGTGATCGTCGGGCAGGGCCAGCTCGACGCGGTCCTGCAGGCAGGCCCCGAGGAGCGGCGCGCCTTCATCGAGGAGGCGGCCGGAGTCCTCAAGCACCGCAAGCGCAAGGAGAAGGCGCTGCGGAAGCTGGACGCGATGCAGGCCAACCTCACCCGCATCACCGACCTGACCACCGAGCTGCGCCGCCAGCTCAAGCCGCTGGGCCGGCAGGCCGAGGTGGCCCGGCGCGCCGCCGTGATCCAGGCCGACCTGCGCGACGCCCGGCTGCGCCTGCTCGCCGACGACCTGACCGAGCTGCGCACGGCCTACGAGAAGGAGACCGCGGACGACACCGCGATCCGCGAGCTGCGCGCGCAGCTGGAGCGCGAGTACGCGGAGAGCCAGGCCCGCGAGACCGAGCTGGAGCACGAAGTCCAGGAGCTGGTACCGCATCTGGCCGCCGTGCAGGAGGCCTGGTACCGCCTCTCCTCCCTGCGTGAGCGGCTGCGCGGTACCGCGTCGCTCGCCGGGGAGCGGGTGCGCAACCTCAACCAGTTGGCCCAAGGCGCCGACGCGAACGAGCGACGCGGCCGCGACCCGGAGGACATGGAGCGCGAGGCGCAGCGCATCCGGGAGCAGGAAGAGACGATCGCCGAGGAGATCGCCGAGGCCCAGCGCGTGCTGGCCGACGCGGTACGCCGCCGCGGCGAATCCGAGAACGCGCTGGCCATGGAGGAGAAGCGGCTGGCCGCGGCCGTGCGTTCGGCCGCCGACCGCCGGGAGAACCTGGCCAAGCTGGCCGGCCGGGTCGACGCGGTCAAGTCCCGGTCCGGGGCCGCGCAGGCCGAGATCGACCGGCTGCACGCCGCGCACGACGAGGCACGTGGCCGGGCCGCCGCGGTGCAGCGCGAATATGACCTGCTCAAGGCCGAGGTCGAGGGAATCGACGGCGGCGACGGCCTGGACGCCGAGGTGGAGGCGGCCACCGAGGCGGTGGCCACCGCCGAGGACACCTTGACCGCGCTGCGCGCAGCCGAACGCGACGCCGAGCGGGAGCGCGGCGCGATGGCCGCCCGCAAGGAAGCGCTTGAGCTCGGCCTCAACCGCAAGGACGGCGCGGGGGCGCTGCTGGCCGCCACCGACCGGCTCTCCGGCCTGCTCGGCTCGGTCGCCGCGATACTGACCGTCGAGCAGGGCGCCGAGGCCGCCGTCGCCGCCGCGCTCGGCCTGGCCGCCGACGCCGTCGCGGTCTCCTCCGCCGATGCCGCGGTCAACGCCATCCGGCTGCTGAAGTCCGAGGACAAGGGCCGCGCGGCCATCATCGTCGGCGGCGCCCCGGCCGACGACCGCTTCGCCGAGTGGCCGACGCTGCCGCCGTACGCGAAGTACGTCGTCGACCTGGTCACCGTCCCCGAGGAGATGCGCGCCTCGCTGCGCCGCCTGCTGCGCGGCATGGCCATAGTGGACGACCTCGGCGAGGCCTCCTCGCTGGTCGGCGCGCACCCGGACCTGGTCGCGGTCACCCGGGACGGCGACGTGCTCGGCCGGCACGTCGCACACGGCGGCTCCTCCTCCGCGCCCTCCCTGCTCGAAGTGCAGGCCGCCGTGGACGAGGCCGCCGAGAAGCTGCTGGAGGCCGGGGAGCGGGCCCGTCGCCTGCGCGCCGAGCTCGAAGAAGCCACCGAAGGCCAGCGCACCGCCAAGCAGACCCTCGACGCGCTGCTCGCCCAGCGCCGCGCCGCCGACGCGCAGAAGGCCTCGGTCGCGCAGCAGCTCGGCCGGCTCGGCGGCCAGGCCCGCGCCGCGCTCAGCGAGGTCGAGCGGTACGCCAAGTCCATCGAGACCGCCGAGGGCGCGCGCGAGAAGGACCTGCAGACCCTCGCCGACCTCGAACTCCAGCACGAGGAGGCGATCGCCGCCGCCGAGGCGCTGGAGGAGGGCTTCGACCTGGCCCCGGACGCCCGCGACGAGCTGGCCGCCGAGGCGAGTGCCGCGCGCGCCGCCGAGATGGAGGCGCGGCTCGCGGTACGCACCGGGGAGGAGCGCGCGCGTTCCCTGGCCGGCCGCGCCGACGCGCTCGACCGCAACGCCCGCCAGGAGCGCGAGGCCCGGTCCCGCGCCGCCGAACGTCAGCAGCGCGCGTCCCGGCAGGCCTCCGTCGCGCAGGCCGTGCTCTCCGGCGCCCGGCAGACCCTCGCCTGCCTGGAGATCTCGCTCACCCGCGCCGGGGCCGAACGGGAGGCGGCGGAGCGCGACCGGGCCGAACGCGAGGCGGCGCTGCAGATCCTGCGCGGCCGGGTGCGTGAACTGGCCGGCGAGCTGGAGAAGCTGACCGACTCGGTGCACCGCGACGAGGTGGCCCGCGCCGAGAAGCGGATGCGCATCGAGCAGCTGGAGGCCCGCGCGCTCGAGGAGTTCGGCGTCACCGTCGAGGCGCTGCTCGACGAGTACGGCCCGGACAAGCTCGTGCCGCCGGCGGCTGCCCTCATCAACGCCGACAACCCCGACGACCCGCGCAACGCCCCCATCCCCTTCGTCCGCGCCGAGCAGGAGAAGCGGCTGCGGCAGGCGGAGAAGGACTACGCCGCGCTCGGCAAGGTCAACCCGCTGGCCCTGGAGGAGTTCGCCGCCCTCGAAGAACGCTACAAGTTCCTCAACGAGCAGCTGGAGGACCTGAAGAAGACCCGCACCGACCTGCTCCAGGTGGTCAAGGAGGTCGACGAGCGGGTGCAGCAGGTCTTCGCCGAGGCCTACGCCGACACCGCGCGCGAGTTCGAGGGCGTCTTCTCCCGGCTGTTCCCCGGCGGCGAGGGCCGGCTGTACCTCACCGACCCGGAGGACATGCTGACCACCGGTATCGAGGTGGAGGCGCGCCCGCCGGGCAAGAAGGTCAAGCGGCTGTCGCTGCTGTCCGGCGGCGAGCGCTCGCTGACCGCCGTCGCGCTGCTGGTGGCCATCTTCAAGGCCAGGCCGTCGCCGTTCTATGTCATGGACGAGGTCGAGGCGGCGCTCGACGACACCAACCTGCAGCGGCTGATCCGGATCTTCGAGGAGCTGCGCGAGTCCTCGCAGCTGATCGTGATCACGCACCAGAAGCGCACGATGGAGGTCGCCGACGCGCTCTACGGCGTCTCGATGCGCGGCGACGGCATCACGACCGTCATCTCGCAGAAGATGCGGGACGCCGCCGCGGCCTGACGCACCGTCAGATAAGAGCCCTGCCGATCTGTCCGTCCCGGGCGGTATCCTCCCGTCCCGTAACGTAGGGGAGGACGTCGGCAGGGGGAATCGTGCCGGAGCGAACCGACAGCGCCGCGATCAAGACAGCCGCGATCAAGACAGCCGCGATCAGAGCACTTCCGGGCGTCGATCTGGCCGCGGTCACCGCTTTCGTCGACGCGCTCGCTTCCGCAGCCGAACGACTAGGCGGCATCGCGGGGAGCCTCAACGCCGCCAGGGTGCATGACGAGGCCTTCGGCAAGCTCATCGACGCGGCTAAGGTGCGCGACGCTTACCACAAGCGGCTTCCCGCGACCGAGCACAACCTCGGCGAGGCCCGCGCCGTCATCGAGCACCTACTCACCGAGTTCACCGCCGACGCCCCACTCGCGCCGGCGTCAGCACCGATCTGCCCGGCTGACGCCTCATGAGCCGCGCGCGCACCCGCCACTGGTCCCATCGCTACGACCGCGCTTGCAAGAACCCTGCGACGTACCGTGACCACGCCCACGACCCGATCGACGAGGCCGCGCTGGCGCAGATCGGCCGAACCCACCTCGCACGCGTCCACATCCCGAGCATCCCGGTACCGGGCCTCGGCACGCTGGAGAAGAAGCTGATCTTCTGGGCCTGCGACCACACCGGCGCGCCGAATCCGTTCCACGCGCTGGAGCGGCTCACCGGCGACTGCGCCGAACTCCAAGCGGCGGAGCGGGCCTGGGAGGCGGCGTTCCACGAGATCGAGGCCATCGCTGCGTCGATCCGAGCCGCGGCGCAGCCGCTTCGCGCCGCCTGGACCGGAACCGAGGCCGAGCGGTTCGGCGCGGCGCTGGACGCCTACCTGGCCGAACTCGATGTCCTCGCCGGATGCGTGCGCACCACGCGGGACTGCCTGAAGGCGGTGCGCAGCGAGGCGCAGCTGGCGGAGAGCACTGTGCAGATGCTGATCAACCTGCTGCTCGGTTCGCTCGGCGGACTCATCGTCGCGGAACTGATGACGGCCGGGACGGTGACGCCGGTGGCCGCGGCCCAGGTCCAGATGGAGCTGACCTACGTGGCCAAGAAGATCGCGACCATCGGCGGCAAGCTCAGTGCGCTGTACTCGGACGTGATCAAGGTGCTCGACGCGGTGCGCGGCTTCAAGCGGATCGAGGCGATGCGCTTCGTCTTCGACCTCGCGCCGGACGTGACGTCCGCGCTGTGATCCTCCTCCCGAGCGCTTTACGCCCGCGCGCGGGCGGCGTGGCCCCGGCAACCCCCGCGCCTTGAGAGAATGGCTTCATGGAGATTGTGATCATCGTCATCGCCGTCGTGCTCGCCTTGGCGGTGATCGGAGTGCTCGGCAACTACCTCGTGAGCGGGAGCCGCGCCCGCCGCCAGGTGCCGCCGCCCGCGGAGCCCACGGCGCCGCAGGTCGAGGAGCGCCCGGCCGGGGGAACGTCGACCGCCACACTCGCCCCCGAGGCACCGCCCGTCGAGGCGCCCACCGCCCCGTCGGTTCCCACCGCGCCTCCCGTTCCGACCGCGCCGCCGCTCGAGGTCCCGGAGCCCACGGCGGGCCGCCTGGTACGCCTGCGCGGCCGCCTCGCCCGCTCGAACAGCGCGGTCGGCAAGGGTCTGCTCAGCCTGCTCTCCCGCGACAAGCTCGACGAGGAGACCTGGGAGGAGATCGAGGACCTCCTGCTGACCAGCGACATCGGCGTCGCGCCGACCCAGGAGCTGGTCGAGCGGCTGCGCACCCGCGTCCGGGTCCTCGGCTCGCGTACCCCGGATGAGCTGCGCAATCTGTTGCGCGAGGAGCTGCTGACCCTAATCGGCCCGGACACCGACCGCACGGTGCGCTCGCTGCGCGCGGAGGGCGAGGGGCCGGCGGTCGTCATGGTCGTAGGCGTCAACGGCGTCGGCAAGACCACGACCACCGGCAAGCTCGCCCGCGTCCTGGTGGCCGACGGCAGGACGGTGGTCCTCGGCGCTGCGGACACGTTCCGCGCGGCGGCCGCCGACCAGCTGCAGACCTGGGGCGAGCGCGTCGGCGCGACCACGGTACGCGGCCCGGAAGGCGCGGACCCGGCGTCGGTGGCGTTCGACGCGGTCAAGCAGGCCAAGGAGAACGGGGTCGACACGGCCCTAATCGACACGGCGGGCCGGCTGCACACCAAGGTCGGCCTGATGGACGAGCTCGGCAAGGTCAAGCGCGTAGTCGAGAAGCACGGCCCGGTTGACGAGGTGCTGCTGGTCCTCGACGCGACCACCGGCCAGAACGGCATGGTCCAGGCGCGAGTCTTCCGCGAGGTGGTGGACATCACCGGCATCGTCCTGACCAAGCTCGACGGCACCGCGAAGGGCGGCATCGTCGTGGCGGTCCAGCGGGAGCTCGGCGTCCCGGTCAAGCTCGTCGGCCTCGGCGAGGGCGCGGATGACCTGGCCCCCTTCGAGCCGGGCGCTTTCGTGGACGCCTTGATTGGGCAGTAGCGGGAACGCTCGGCGCGCTCTGCCCGCGTCGAGCGTCTGCGGCTGGCGATAACGCCCGCGGCTATTCCGGCTCCGCCGGGACGCTTCGCTGCCCCCGCCCGCCGTCCCCTGCTCCGCTTCGCTCCGCCGCACTGGCGCTGCGCCGCCTCGCCTGGCGGCTCGGCGCCTCCGCGCACGCCTGCGGCTGGCCATAACGCCTACGGCTGCCCGCCCTCCGTCCCAGACGCTCCGCACCCTCGCTGACGCTCGGCTGCTCCGCTCTCTTCGCGCCCGTCGTCAGCAGGGACGGTCTCGCTGGCGTCGGCCGTTAGATGAGCGCGCCGGCCGAGCACCTTCGCGCGCCCTATTCTTCCCAACCCAGCGCGTGCGCGAAGGCCGAGATGACGGTGGCAAGCGCTGCCTCGGGCGTCCCGGGATCCAACGTCTGATGGCGCAGCTGGCTTTCCCAGTCGCCGCACGCCTGGCGGTCGAAATAGTGCTGCGTGACCTGGACGCCGGCGATGTGACGGTGAAGCCCGGCCGCTTCGGATGTGATCGCGCCGAGGTTCGCGAGCGCCGCGAGGTCATAGAGGTCTCGGGCCGTGCGGCGGTCCAGCCACGCCGCGGTCTTCATCGCGACGAACGCGGGAAGTGTCGGAACCGACATGGTTACCGATGTCGGCAGGTCACTGTAACGGAGGCTGACTTCTCGACGTTCCGAAGGCCAGGACCGCAACTCATGGTGATCTCTGCTGTCGATGAGTTGGATGCGCACGCGTAATGCATCACCGGTCACCAGGCTCGCCGGCTCTAGGTGCATGGTTCGACTGAGCGCGGGATCGCAAGCCAGGCCGGGAAACTCGCGCCGTAATGCGCGCGGCAATGCCGAGTCGAGGATCGACGCCAGCCTTGCGCGCTCCGGAGTGTGCAGGTCGATGTCCTCTGACAGTCGGCCGCCCCGTGCCGGATCGGTGAGGTGCGTGCGGGCCAACGCGGTGCCGCCGAAGAACACGAGCGGCAATTCAGCGTCGGCAATCGCACGCAGCAGGTGGCTGATGAGGTGGTCCCGGCGAACCTGATCCTCGGCGACGCCGAACTCGGCTGCCGTTTCGGAGAGTTCGGCGTCAGACAGCATCCGCAGTTCCGATCAGGTCGCAGACCGTGCGCAATGCCGATGGCCGGTGCTGGACGTCGGCGAGTTCGGCGAGCAGATCGGCATCGGCGCGCGGGTTGAGTGCCCGAATGGCGTCGAAAGCTTCAGTGGCAGGTTGGCCTCCCAGTTCGGGTCTGGCGGCAAGATCAAGCATCGTCTGCTCGATTGTCGTGACCCAGCCAGCTGTCAGCTCCGTGGTGATGCGCTCCAGGTCGAGCTTCGCGGCATCGCGCTTGACGAAGACGACGTTGCCTACGGTGGTGACGAGCTGGGGGCGCTGTTTAGGAACTGCTACGACGGCGGTCGCCAGAGCACGGGGCAGGGCGCCATGGTGTCGCGCCGCAGTGACACCCATCAGCGCCACCGCGTCCCGGCTGTAATCGACCTGCCCGATGCCGAGCGCCACAGCTTCGATCGCAGGCCGCCAGTGATGATCGCCGAGCCGATTCTGCGGGTTCAGCACGTAGTAGCCGGCGGCAACGCGCGTGATCACGCCGTTCTCGGTCAGTCGCCTGAGTTCAGGGCGCGGGTGTGCATACACGAGCCCTGCTTCCGCTGGCCGCAAGATCCGATTCTCACGCCGCGCCAGCGCAGGAGGGAGAGCAGTCGCCGTTCGGGCCACTTGTATCACCACCGTAGGCTTGAACCCTACGCTCATCATAGTCGATGAAAGTGAAGTGATCTGCTGATCGGTTGACGCTCGATCAGCGGGTCGGCAGTGAGCCGGTCAGCGCGCGGCGGGGTGCGAGGGCGAGGGCGCCGAGGACCACGTGGGCCGCGGGGAGGGTGGGGCGGGCCACGCTCGGCGCGCGCAGCCAGAACGGATCGGCCGGGGGCGGTGCGGCGGTGCGCTGGGCGAGGTGCAGTTGGAGCTGCGACTGCGACTGTGCCTGCTCGAGGACCTTGGGCAGCTCGACGTGGCTGCCGGTGCCGAGCAGGGCGGGGCCGGTGCGCGGGTCCATCAGGGGGCTGAGTGCGGCCGACGTGCCGACGCGTACGAGGAAGCTGATGCGCGCGCCGCGGGTTCGCTCGCCGGGCCGCGGGGTGACCAGGACCGGACCGAGCTGCACGCCCAGGCGGTCCAGGCGGATCAGTGCCGTGCGCCCGGAAGCCGCGTCCGCCTCGATGACGTCGAACGCTACGCCGCACGCCGCGAGGATCGGCGACTCGGGCGTCCGGGACCACGTCGCGAAGACCTGCTCGAGGTCCGTGGACGGCTCCTGGTCGGGGCTCGGCGTGATCGGCCAGTTCCAGGCGGCGTAACGCAACGCGGCGGTGCGGGGGGTGCTGGCGCTGGGACTCGTGCGTGGGCGGCCGATGGCGTGCGCACGGGACGCGGCGCTGGTGCGCACGCTCGGGGCCGGGCCGATCGCCAGGCCGAGGCCCGCGCCCACGCGGGGCGCGATCTGCCGCGCCGACTGGGCTTCGGCGTCGGGTCCGGATCCGACGCGGTCGCGTGGGTGCAAGCGCTCCGGCACGCTCAGGCCCCGTGCACGCGGTGCGGCCTCGGTATCGGCTGCATTTGCACGCGCCGCCGCCCCGGCCGCGTTTTGGCCGGCGGCACGGCGGCGCGCGGTTTGGCGCGGTAGGAGAGCGCCCAGTCCGAGCTGGCCACGCATCGTCGTCACGCCTCTCTCAACTGTGACGCCCCGATTCGGTTACTGCCGCACGCCTCCGGTTCCGTCCCCTCACCGGAATGAGCGATGGCGAACAGCCTCCCGCAATAGACCTTAGTCGGGGGGACAAAACGACGCGCCGGAGGCCGGGTGGCGAATCCTGGCGCATTTGCAGATTCCGCTGCGAACGCCGCAGTCGAGCGGTTACGTTCAGCTCACTAGGGGTTCACTAGCGGTCACAAGCGGCTTCAGACGCAGACGACGCATGGCATGTATGGGAGGGGCGGGCCGGTGCCTGAGCGGCTGCCGAACGAGCTGTTCGCCTCCTGGTTCCTGCGCAGCGGGTGGTCGAAGGGCGAGGTCGCCCGGCTGGTGAACCGGCGGGCGCGGGACCTCGGCGCGACGCACGTCGCCACCGACACCTCCCGGGTGCGCCGCTGGCTGGACGGCGAGCAGCCGCGCGACCCGATCCCGCGGATCCTGACCGAGCTGTTCAGCGAGCGCTTCGGCTGCGTGGTCACGCTCAGCGACCTGGGGCTGCGCGAGCCGGCCAGCCCGATCGCCGGGACGCTGACCGACCTGCCCTGGTCGGCCGAGCGCACCGCCGAACTGCTCGCGGAGTTCTGTCGCAGTGACCTGATACTCGGGCGCCGCGGCGCGGGCGGGGCTCCGCCGCTGGCCGCCGGGTCCGCGCTGGTCGAGCCGGTCAAGCGCTGGCTGCTGCCCGCGCCGATGGTACGCACGATGGGCCCGGCTGGCGTCATGGGAACGCTCGCCCCGATGAGCGCGGTCACCGTGTCGAGTGCGGCCGGCACGGCGACCGCGGCCGGAGCGGGCGCCCTCGGCAGGACCGGCGGCGTCGGCCTGGCCGGCCGGCCGCGGCTGAACCGCACCGCGATCCTCGTCGAGCAGCTGGAGGAGGCGGCGCGCACCTTCCGGGAGTGGGACGCTGCGGTCGGCGGCGGGATCCGGCGCGCGGCCGTGGTCGGCCAGCTCTACGAGGTCGCCGAGGTGCTGCGCCAGTTCCGCGAGACCGCCCCGCCGCGTGAGAGCGTCCAACCGCGCCTGTTTCGCATCGCCGCGCAGCTCGCGCTGCTGGCCGGGGAGATGGCGCTGGACTCGGGCCTGCAGGCCACCGCGCAGCGCTACCAGATCCTCGGCCTGCACTGCGCGAAGGAGGCGGGGGACCGGTCGCTCGCCGCCGGGATCCTGGCCGCGATGGGCCGCCAGCTGATCCATCTCAACCGGGCCCAGGACGCCCTCGACCTGCTCGCGGTCGGCCGGGCCGGAGCCCGCGGCGAACTCGAACCGCTGGCCTGCGCGCTGATCGAAGCGGTCGAGGCACGGGCCTACGGCGCCCTCGGCCGCGCCGAACAGTGCCGCAACGCCGCCGAGCGCGCCGCCGCCTCGCACGAGCTCGGCCGTGCGCAAGACCACACGCCGGAGTGGCTCGCCGGTTACACCACCGCCGCCTTACACGCCGAGCTCGGCCAGGCCTTCCGCGACCTGTCCGACCGCCTCCCGGCCGCCGCCACCGAGGCCGCCGCCGAGTTCGAGGCCGCGGTGCTCCTCTACGAACGCGAGGGCGCCTCGCAACTGCGTGGCCACGTGGCCGCGCTGATCGGTTTCGCCGACGCCCGAACCTTGCTCGCCGACGCCGCCTCGGCCGCCGACGCCCTGCGTACGGCCTGCTTGCTCGCGGTCCGGCTAAGATCGCGGCAGACCGAGGAACGGCTGCGCGAAGTACTGGCCCGCGCCCGGCAACGCTTCCCCCAGGAACCCGGTCTGCGCGAGCTCACCGAGCGGTTGCGCGACCCCGCTCCCGGCCCCGGCGGCTTCCCGATCCCGGCGGCGGCGCTCCCTCTCCAGGCGTTCACACGCTCGTAACCAGTTTGAGCAATCCGTCACGTCAGTGAAACATCACGCGCTGTGAGCGGTAACGGCTCGCGGCGATGGTTCTGCGCAGGACAACGGCGTCACCCCCCTGTGAACGGTCGGCCGCGTGGTCGGCACCCCCTGTGCGCAACCTTTCCACTGACACGACCCTGTTACGGTCCTCGGCCGCTGCGCCGGACCGCCGGGCGGGCCTCGCGAAGGATACGTGAACGATGCCAACTCTTGACTCCGGTAACACCGCCTGGGTGCTGGCGAGCTCGGCGCTCGTGCTGCTCATGACGCCAGGGCTCGCGTTCTTCTACGGCGGCATGGTGCGCGCCAAGAGCGTGCTCAACATGCTGATGATGAACTTCATCTGTATCGCGATCGTCACCGTTGCATGGGTGCTGTACGGATGGTCGGTTTCGTTCGGTAACGCGAATGACGCGAGCGGAAGCGGCTTCTGGGGCGGTCTGACCCAGTGGGGCATGCACAGCATCGCCACCGGCGCCAGCTCCGGCCACCCGGGCATCTACGGCTCGACCGGGGTCCCGCTGTTCGCGGTGGCCTGCTTCCAGCTGATGTTCGCGATCATCACCCCCGCGCTGATCTCCGGCGCGATCGCCGACCGCACCAAGTTCGTCGGCTGGAGCGTGTACGTGCTCGGCTGGGTCACGCTGATCTACTTCCCGGTCGCGCACTGGGTGTTCTCCCCCAACGGCTTCATCAACGCCAAGCTGCACGTGATGGACTTCGCCGGCGGT
>Ga0070741_10009392_pt1 | contig 19031 bp, 17 predicted proteins | sample Coa_R1_4_FD_66440 | JGI IMG/M metagenome (GOLD analysis project Ga0070741, IMG submission 66440) | Surface soil microbial communities from Centralia Pennsylvania, which are recovering from an underground coalmine fire - Coalmine... | ecosystem: Environmental > Terrestrial > Soil > Unclassified ...
TCGCCGATCCGAAGCCGGAGAAGCTCGCGATCTACGTCGCCGGGAACTACCCCGTCGAGTTCGGCGGGAACGGCAAGATCCAGGGGGTCGTCTACGCGCCGAGCTCCCCGGTCAGCCTCAGTAACAACGCGGAGTTCCGCGGCGCGGTGGTATCGAACACGCTCGTCCTCCGGGACAAGAGCGACTTACACTACGATAGCACGCTGCGCGGAAAGTAGGCGGTCAGCACGAGCGTTGGTCGTCGACCACGCCCCTCGGCTGTCGTGGACGCCATGATGACCTCCCCGCACATCGGACGGCTCTTCTCCGCGGTGCTGTTGGCGGTCGGCGTGATGGCGGCTACGGAATCGGCCGCCTGGCACGGTGCCGGGTTCCCAGGCTTCTTCGTGATGCCGAACCGCGTCGTGCCGTCGATCGCGCTCCCCGGATGGAGCGGCGTCGCAGAAGGTCGGCCGCTCTACCAGCACGTCATTCTCGCGGTGGACGGGGTGAAGACCGCTGGTCCCGGTGACGTCTACCAGGCCGCCGCCCGCCACCGAGCCGGCGACGACGTCGAGTACACGGTCGCGCGGGACGGTGCGATCGAGAGCCGCGTGCTGCCGCTCCGGACATTCGGGACCGGTGAGTATCTCGCCATCTTCGGTCTGTATTTCCTCTCCGGCGCCTGTTACCTCGCCCTGGCGGCCTTAGCCGTCGAACGACGAGCATCGAACCCGACGCTGCATGGCGGACTTGCCGCGGTCGCGTGGGCCGGCGCGGCGTTCGCACTGACGGCAATGGACCTCTACGGGCCAGGTCGGTTGTTCCGCGTACACGCCGCCGCCGAGGCGCTCTTGCCGGCGGCCTTTGCCCATCTCGCGCTCGTCTGTCCACGCGATCACTTGGCTCGGCGGCCCGGGCTCCTTCCACTCGTCTATGGCGTCGGGTGCGCGTGGATGGTGGTTTACGAAGTCTTCTTGTACGACCCGCGCGCGTATTCTGTCGTACACAACGCGGCGCAAGGCCTCGTCGTTGTGCCGGTACTCGCGCTTACCGCGATGCTCGCGCTCGCACGGTCGGATGCCCTGCCGGACGGGGTGCGAGTCGTCCGGCCGCTTCTCGTCGGCAGTTTCATCGGGATACTCGGTCCGGCCATCGTGCTCGGAATCTCAGGCGTGTCGGGCGGCAGCGTGCCGGTGAACGCGTGCGCGTGGGTGAGCTTCGTCTTCCCGCTCGCGGCGATGTTTGCGGTCCGCTCCGGCGCTTCGCAGCCTGCCTAATCAATCGCCGTCCCGTTCCTGGGGCGCATTGCGAGACTTGCCGCGACCGCCATGCTGCGTGCTCGCGCGGCAAGCCGCTGACTTTCCGCCTCGGAAAAGCACCCGTCTCACTGATCTGAAAGGCCGAGTTCATTCGCAAGGCTCCGCTCGACCACGAGGGAGCCGAAGTCACCTGCGGCACTGAGCTTCCGTCGCGAAAGGCCTGCGGCACCCAGAGCTGCTTCGACCCTATACGGCACAATGCCAGGTCCGGTCCTTGGCGCAGAAGCAGCACCTCGTGGAACGTCAGCCGCTGCGCCGCCGCTATCAGCTCGTCCTTCGTCCGCGCGGCGGCGCAACGCTCCTCCGTGTCCACGGCGATCAATACTTGCACTGACGCGCGGCGAGCCACTGGTGTGCCATCGCGCCGGCCGCATGTTAGAAGGAATCGATGGCGCCTTCTGCTGAGGATGCCGCGCTCCTCGCCGCGCGACGGGCGCGCGTCATGGAGATGATGGGCGGCGGGGTGATGCTGCTGGCGGCGGCGCCCGAGCGCCCGCGGACCGCGGACATCCTCTATCCGTATCGGCAGGACAGCGACTTCGACTACGTGACCGGCTTCCCGGAGCCCGACGCGGTCTGCGTGCTCGCGCCCGACGCGCCCGAGCGCTTCGTGCTGTTCGTCCGCCCGCACGACCCCGAGCGCGCGATCTGGGTCGGAGCGCGCGCCGGCGTCCAGGGCGCCGTCGAGCGCTACGGCGCCGACGCGGCCTTCCCGCTGGACGAGCTCGAGAAGGTCCTGCCACGCTTTCTCGAGAAGGCGCCGCAGGTCTACCACACGGTCCTCCGCGACGATCCGCTGACCGGCCGGCTCATGGCCGTGATCCGCGGCGCGCACGAGAATCGCCCGCGGATCGGCACGGGTCCGACGACGATCCGCGAGCCCGGGGACATCCTCCACGAGATGCGCCTCGTGAAGTCCGAGCCCGAGCTCGCGCGCATGCGCGACGCGATCGCGATCGCGTGCGAGGCGCATCGTGAGGCGATGCGCGCGGCGCGCCCGGGGATGTTCGAGTACGAGATCGAGGCGCTGATCGACTTCACCTTCCGCCGCCGCGGCGCGACCGGGCCGGCATATCCGTCGATCGTCGCCTCGGGCCCGAACGCGACGGTGCTCCACTACACCGACAACGACCGCCCGCTCGCCGGCGACGAGCTCCTCCTGATCGACGCGGGTGCCGAGCGCGCCGGCTACTGCGCCGACGTCACGCGCACGTTCCCAACCGGCCGCCGCTACGGCGCCGCGCAGCGCGACCTCTACGACGCGGTCCTCGCCGCACAGCTCGCGGCGATCGGCGCCGTCGCACCCGGGACGACGCTCGAGGCGGTCCACTCGACCGCGCTCCGCGTGCTCGTCGAGGCGCTGCTCGCCCACCGCCTCCTCCAGGGCTCCGTCGACGAGATCGTCGAGAAGGGCGCGTATCGGCGCTTCTACATGCACCGCACGAGCCACTGGCTCGGGCGCGACGTGCACGACGTCGGCCGCTACGCCGACGCCGGCGCGCCGCGACGCCTCGAGCCGGGCATGGTGCTCACGGTCGAGCCCGGGCTCTACGTTCCGGCCGACGCGGACGACATTCCGCCGGCGTTTCGCGGCATCGGCATCCGGATCGAGGACGACGTGCTCGTCACCGCCGGCGGGCACGAGGTCCTGTCCGCGGCGGCGCCGAAGCAGGTCGCCGAGATCGAGGCGCTTCGCGCCGAGGCGGCCTGAGGCGCGCGATGGCGGGCCCGATGACCGGCATCCGCGTCGTCGAGCTCGGGTTCTGGGTCGCGGGGCCGTCGGCGTCCGCCGTGCTCGCGGACTGGGGCGCGGAAGTCGTGAAGATCGAACCGCCCGACGGTGACCCGTTCCGCGGTCTGTATCTCAGCGCGTCTGGCGTCGAGATCCCCGCGAACCCGCCCTTCGAGCTCGACAACCGCGGCAAGCGCAGCATCGCGCTGAACCTGCGGACGGAGGAGGGACGCCGGATCGCCGACGCGCTGATCGACCGCGCGGACATCTTCGTCACGAACGTTCGTCCCGAGGTCCTCGAGGGCTTCGGTCTCGATGACGCCCGCCTGCGGGCGCGGAACCCGCGTCTCATCTACGGGCGCGTCACCGGCTACGGCGAGAACGGGCCCGACCGCGACCGGCCCGCGTACGACATCGGCGCGTTCTGGTCGCGCGCGGGGATCGCCGCCGCGCTGACACCGCCGGGAGCGGACCCGCCGTATCAGCGCGGCGCGCTCGGCGATCACATCGCCGGCATGACGCTTGCCGGCGGCATCGCGGCGGCGCTCCTTGCGCGCACCGCGAGCGGCCAGGGACAGATGGTGACGACGTCGCTCCTCCGCGTCGGCGTCTTCGTCCTCGGCTGGGACACGAGCGCGACACTACGGCTCGGCATCCCGGCGACGGCCTTCACCCGCACGACCACGCCGAACCCGGTCATCGACTCCTACCGGGCCGGTGACGGCCGGTGGTTCTGGCTCCTCGGCCTCCAGGGGCAGCGCCACTGGCCGGACCTCGTGCGCGCCGTCGACCGTCCGGAGTGGCTCGACGATCCGCGCTTCGCGACGATGCGCGCACGCCGCGAGAACTGCCCGGAGCTGGTCGCGCTGCTCGACGAGATCTTCGCCACCCGCCCGCTCGCGGAGTGGGGGCCGATCTTCGACCGCGTCGATCTCTGGTGGGCACCCGTCCAGACGACCGAGGAGGTGATCCGCGATCCGCAGGCGATCGCGGCGGGCGCGTTCGTCGACGTGCCGCAGCCGGACGGGACGTCGATCCGGGGCGTCGCGTCACCCGTCGACTTCTCGGTCGATCGCTGGCAGCCGCGTGCGCCGGTCCCCGAGCTCGGGCAGCACACCGAGGAGGTGCTGCTCGAGCTCGGGTACGACTGGGCCGCGATCTCCGCCCTGAAAGACCGCGGCGCGATCCCGTAGCGCTACGCGCTCGCGCTCGGACGCTCCTTGAACGCACCGTACCAGCGCGCGACGTTCTTGCACGACGGGTCGACCGGCGCCTCGGCGAACTGCGCGAACTCGAGCGCCGCGAACAGCGTGCAGTCGGCGATCGAGGGCCGGTCGCCGGCGACGAACTTCTTGTTGCCAATGGCGGCGTCGAGCACCTTGAGATTTCCCGTGAGCCGGGTCTTCGCGTTCTCGGCCGCGTCCGGCGACTGCTTGAGCCGCCCGGCCATGAACGGATGCGTGTTCTGGAAGTACGTCCCGACCGCCATCAGCACGCCGAGCTCGGCAATCCGCTCGAGCTCCCGGACGCGCGCGCGTTCGCGCGGGTTCGCGCCGAGCAGCGCGGGCGTCGGATGGAGCTCCTCCAAATACTCCATGATGGCGAGCGACTCGGTGAGGTGGGTGCCGTCGTCGAGCTCGAGGACCGGGAGACCGCCGAGCGGGTTCTTCTTCAGGAACTCGGGCTGCCGGTTCTCGCCGCTGACGATGTTCACCGGTTCGGTCGGGATCGAGATGCCCTTCTCCGCAAGGTAGACGCGGAGCTTCTTCGGGTTCGGCGCGCCGACGAAGTCGTAGATCTTCATGATGTGCTCCTCCTCGGTCGCGTCGAATAGCGCACCGGCGGGCTCACGCAAGTCGGGGCGTCGCCGCGACGACGTTCCGCTTGACGCCGGAGCGCGCGCGGCGTTAGCGAGACGGCATGCGCTCGCTCCCGCTCGTCCTCGTCCTGCTCGCCGCGCCGCTCGCCCGGGCGGCACTCGACTTCGACGGCGCCGGCCCCGAGACCGTCGGGATCACGACGGTGGTCTTCACCAAGACCTCCGAGACGACGGGGGCGCCGCGCGTCCTCGAGACGTCGATCTGGTATCCAGCGGTGCCGGGGACGGGGACGCGCGAGGGGAACGTCTTCCGCGACGCCGCGGTGCGAAAGCACCGCTGGCCCCTGATCGTCTTCTCCCACGGCCTCTGCGCGTTCCCGTTCCAGTCGCCGTTCTACACGGCCGGGCTCGCGCGCTGGGGCTTCATCGTCGTCGCACCGCCGCATCCGGGCAGCACGATCGACGATCCGGCGTGCGACTCGGCGCCGTCGATCGCCGACGCGCTCGTGAACCGTCCGGCGGACGTCCGGTTCGTCATCGATCAGATGCTCGCCGCCGCCAAGCAGCCCCGCTCGCCCTTCTTCCGCGCGGTCGCCAAGCGGAAGATCGGCATGACGGGCCATTCGTTCGGCGGCTGGACGACGCTCCGCGTGGCGGAGATCGAGCCGCGCATCCGCGGCGCGCTCGCGCTCTCGCCGGTGACGACGGCGCCGTTCACGGTCACCGACCCGATCAAGCGCCCCGCCATGGTGATGACCGGCGAGATCGACTCGCTGACCCCCTTCGAGACCGACGCGCGCGCGGCGTTCGCGCTGCTCCGCGGCCCGCGCTTCCTGATCGAGCTGCTGAAGACGGGCCACTGCGGCTTCGCGGTCGCGTGCGTGCCCGACTTCTGCGGCGCCGGGTGCGAGCCGACCGCGCTCCCCCTCGGCGAGGCGCACGCGATCGCGCTCCGCTACGCGGCGCCCTTCTTCCTCCGCTACGTCGCGGGAAGGTCGGGTCTCCGCGACGCGATCACGGCCGACCCGACGCATCCGGCGGCGGTGATCGTCGAGGCGGTGCCGCGGGGCTGACTCAGGCGTTCAGGGCGGCGATCTGCATCAGGAAGCCCATGTCGCCCTGGATCTTCATCTTGCCGGTCATGAACGCTTCCTGCCCGTTCAGCCGGCCCTCCCCCATCGCGATGTAGTCGGCGAGCTTCATCTGCATCACCGTCCGCGGCGTGGCGGCGTTGTTGAAGCACATCTCGACCTTCAGCGGGTCCTTGCCCTCGCGCGCGAGCTCGAGCGCCATCGTCCCCTTGATCTGCTTCGCGCGGCCGGAGTTGTCGGGACGCCCCGGGCGGCTCTGCGGGAGGATCACCGCGAGGGTCGCGCCACCGCGACCGAGCACCGCGTCCCGCCAATCGTCGACGGACAGCGTGAAGCCGAGGTTCGCGTCGCCGCTGCCCCGCTTCGTCGTCATCTGGCCGCCAGCGATCGACACCACCCAGTCACCGCCGCCGGAACCGGTCAGATGGTAGCCGAGCGTGAAGTCCTGCGGGGTCGCGCCGGCGGACTGCGCCTGCGCCGAGAAACCCATCGGCATCAGCTGCTCGAAGAACTGCTCGGGGGTGACGTCCTCGGGAAGCGCGGGCTGCTCGGCCATCGTCTCGGTCCTCCTCGTCCGTTCGTGCCACGGACGGGGCCCGGCCGGCAATGGGGTTCAGGACGTCCCGGCGTGCGCCGTGAGGTAATCGAGGAGCGCCGCCTCCTCGTCGGCGGCGAGCCATGGGACGCCGCGACGGGCGAACTCCTCGTGCATGCGCGCGATCTGGACCTTCCACATCTCGAGCGTCATGCTGCCTGGCGCGTAGACCCGGTGACATCCGCCGCACCGCTCGCGGAGCACGCGCGCGCCGGGCGTGTCGGGATCGGGGAGGGGCGCGGCACACCCGGCGGCGAGCGCGAGAAGGAGAACCGTCCTCAGAGCGCCTCGCGGCAGTACGCGACCTGTCCCGGCGCTTCGGCGACGCCGAGCTCGAGCGCCCGAAGCCCGCGGCCGCCGGCCTCCGCCCGGAGCGCCTCGCGGAGCCGTCCGAGGAGGTACGCCGCGAGCTCCTCTGCCGAGCTGTGTGCGATCGGCAGCAGGCGCGTGTCGGCGGCGGGGAAGCGGAACCGATCGCCGCGCTCGGTCGTCACCTCGACGGCGTCCGCGGTGCGCGTGACGGTGAGGCATTCGCTCTGTTCGGGGACGAGCACGCGCTCGTCGAGCTCCTCGCAGAGCGCCTTCGCGATGCGCTTCACGAGGCCGAAGTCGAGGACGTAGCCGTCGGGCCCGAGCTCCGCCTCGACCCGGACCGACACCTGGTAGTTGTGGCCGTGCAGCGGCTCGCGGAAGCCCGGGTAGGCGATGAAGTGCGCCGCCGCGAACTTGAGATAGTCCTTCGCGACGACGACGCTGTAGCGGCGTGGCTCGGTCATGGGCGGTTCCATGATGAAGACCCGGCGTCCAGCGTGTCAACGCCGGCGCTACCTCGGCTGCGCGGACGCGGGCCGCTCCTCGATCGGCGCGACCACGGCGAGCGGCGTGCCGGCGCGCTGGAGCTTCAGCTCGACGCTCCGCCCGATCCCGAGGGCGTAGAGCCACGTCTGGAAATCGGCGACCGAGGCGATCGGGTGGCCCGCGAGGCCGAGGAGGAAGTCCCCCGGCTGAACTCCCGCGCGCGATGCGGGGCTCGGGTCGTACACGTCGTCGACGTAGATCCCGCTCGGGGGGAAGACGATGGTGTCGACCTGCGCCCCGAGCCGCTGGCGCAGGAGCGACGGCTCGAGCACCGAGATGCCGAGCCACGGCGAGCGATGCGTTTGCGCGGTCTTCAGCGCATCGAAGAGCGTGAGGATCAGGTTGCTCGGCAACGTGAATGCGCGCTCGTCGGCGCCGGGGCTCGCCGACACCGGGTCCGCGCCCACCATCGCACGCGTGGGTCGCACGTTGAGCCCGACGAAGCGGCCGAAGATGTCCGTGACGGGACCGCCGAGCGCCGCCGGCGGGACCTGGAGCGAGGTCTGCAGCCCGGTCGCCGACAGATGCTCCTGATAGCACTGCCGCTCCGCCGGCGACGCGACGAGGCCGACGACGAACGTGCTGTCGGGCCCCGGCGGATCTCCGAGCGCGATCACCCAGTGGCCCGCCTCGAGCCGATCGCTGTCGCCGATCTCCGCAGGCGGCAACCCCGTCGGTCGGCGCTTCGGGTCGGCGATCCGCAGGACGGCGAGATCGAGCGTCGGCTCGGCGCCGACGATGCCCGCGAGCGCGCGCACGTGTCCCGGCAGCTCGACGTCGACGAGCGCGGCGAGTGCGCCATGGTCGTCCCGCAGGACGTGGTCGGTCGTCAGCACGAAGCCGTCGTCGTCGGGGAGGAACCCGCTGGCCGCGTGGAGCGGGCGATGGCCTGGATAGCTCACGTCCTCGGCGTTCGCCTCCATCCACGCCTCGTCGTGCGTCGCGCGCAGCCGCTCGACCGTCCAGTCGGGATCGGCGACGTAGCTGGTCACGCCGACGACCCGCGGGCGGACCTTCTCCGCGACGCTCGCGAACGCGTCCTGGAGCTGAAGCGCCGCGGCGAGTCCGCCGCCGGCCGCGGCGGCCGGTCCGGCGAGCGGCGCGGCGCGTCCGCCCGGTCCGAGGAAGTTGACGCGCAGGAAATCGACGTGGCCCTCGCCGGCCTCCGGGTCGCTCCCGCGGAGCCGCTCGAGGAGGTCGACGTTCGAGGACGTGGCGAGGTCGTCGAGACCGATCTCGGCGCCCGCGGCGGGGCGCACGGGCGCGAAGCCGATCCGGAGCGTCATCGTGAAGAACGCGACGTCCCACCGCTCGCCCGGCGTGTAGCCGAGCGCGAACGACGGCATCGCGGTGCCGTCGACACCGAGCGAGACCGCGTCGTAGACCTGGCGCGGCGTCACGCGCTCGAGGAACGGCCCGCGGAACGCGGTCGGGACGGGCGACTGCGTGTCGGCCGCCGGGCCGTCGCCACCGCCGGTCACGCCGTGACAGGGCGCGCAGTCGCCGGCCCAGAGGCGCCGCCCGTTCGCGACGTTCGGGAGGACCCGCGGCCGGACGTCGCCGCCGACCGCGCGGACCATCGCCGGGAGGACGGCACGCGTCGCCGCGTAGACCTCCTCCGGCGGCGCGCGCCGCGCGATCCTCTGCTGCAGGTCGGCGAGCCCGGCGGTCACGGCGTCGTGCCGACCGGGGCGCCGGGCGCCGTACGCGCGGACGACGTCCTCGACGAAGCGCTGGATCTCGGCGTACTCCGTCGGGCTCGCGACCGTGCCGCCCCGGACCGCGCCCGCGTAGTCGGTCCCGATGTACTCGAGGAGGAAGGCGAGCCGGCTCGGCTCCGTGTCGTGCGCCGGCATCGTCGTGCCGCCGAGCGCGCGCGCCGCGCCCGCGAGCAGCAGCCCGAGCGTCGCGCACCCGAGTCGTCCTGGCGACACCGGGCGGGGTCCCATCGGGGGCGCGACGTTATCCCATCGGGTGGTCGTCTGCACGATCGACGTGGTACGGAGACGCATGGCCGACGTCCACCGCATCTTCGGGAACGAGCTGTCGCCCTACTCCGTGAAGGTCCGCTCGTACTTCCGCTACAAGGAGATCCCGCACGAATGGATCGTGCGGAGCGCGCAGAACGAGGAGGAGTTCCGGCAGCACGCGAAGCTGCCGCTGATCCCGCTCGTCATCGCGCCCGAGGGCTCGAGTCTCCAGGACTCGACCCCGATCATCGAGCACTACGAACGCCGCGTCCCCGAGCCGGCGCTCGCGCCCGCCGACCCGGTGCTCGCGTTCCTCTCCGCGCTCGTCGAGGAGTACGCCGACGAGTGGGGGAACAAACCGATGTTCCACTACCGCTGGACGTATGCCCCGGACCAGGAGGCCAGCGCGGACCGTCTCGCGCGGAGCATGAGCCCGGGTCTCGACGACGAGGCCTACGCGAACATCCGGGCCGTCGTGAAGGAGCGCATGATCCCGCGGCTCGCGTTCGTCGGCTCGTCGGCGGCGACGCGCGCGCAGATCGAGGGCTCGTATCTCCGCCTGCTGACGATCCTCGAGAAGCACCTCGCGAAGCGGCGCTATCTCTTCGGCGGCCGCCCGTCGCTCGGCGACTTCGGACTCGCCGGCCAGCTCTACGAGTGCTCGATCGATCCGACGCCCGGGCAGGTCCTCCGCGAGCGCGCCCCGAACGTCCTCGCCTGGATCGGGCGCATGCTCGAGCCGACGAACGACGGCCCGTTCGAGACGTGGGACTCGCTCCACGCGACCCTCCTCCCGCTCCTCAGCGAGGAGATCGGAAAGGTCTTCTTCCCGTGGTCGCTCGCCAATGCGCAGGCGCTCGCCGCCGGGGAGCCGAAATTCACCCTGACGCTCGACGGCGCGCCGTTCACGCAGGACACGCAGAAGTACCACGCGAAGTCGCTCGCGGCCCTCCGCGCCCGCTACGCCGCCGTCGCCGACCGGTCGATGCTCGACCCGATCCTCGAGCGGGCCGGGTGCCTCGCGCCGCTTCGGTCCTAGCCTTCGCTCCGTCGGCTCGGAACTCGCACGGTCCGTGTGGCACAATGGACCATCACCTCGTCGCTCGTCCTCCGCTGTCATCCGTCGACGCCGACGGACGACGTCCGCAGCGTCACCGCGTGCGCGACGCGGGCGGGCGCATCGCTCGCGCTCGCCTTCGAGCTCGTCGGTGACCTCGCCCGGCTCCGGATCCCGCCACCCGCACCGCCGTGCCGCGGCGAGCGGCTCTGGGAGCACACGTGCTTCGAGGCGTTCGTCGCGGTGGACGGATCGCGCGCGTACCACGAGCTGAACCTCGCGCCGTCGCGCGCGTGGGCGGTGCACGCGTTCACGGCGTATCGCGACGGGGGTCCGCTCGCCGACGACCGGCGCGCGCCCGGGATCGCGGTCTCGCGCACCCGCGACCGGCTCGTCCTCGAGGCGACGGTCGCGCTCGATCGTCTGTCGCCGCATCTCGCGACCGCGCCGCTCCGGGTGGCGCTCACGGCCATTGTCGAAGCCGAGGACGGCGCGCTCTCGTGCTGGGCGCTCGATCATCCGGCTGGCCAGCCCGACTTCCACCACCCGGACGGGTTCGCGGTCGTCCTCGACCCACCGGAGGCACGCGCCTCGTGAAGACCGGCCTCGACCGTCTGCTGACGGAGCCGGCGCTCCGGCGACCGCTCGCCCGCCGGCGCATCGCGCTGCTCGCGCACCCGGCGTCGGTGACGCCCGATCTCGTTCACGCGCTCGACGCGCTGGCAGGCCTCGGCGACCTCCGCCTGACGGCGGCGTTCGGGCCGCAGCACGGGCTTCGCGGCGACAAGCAGGACAACATGATCGAGTCGCCGGACTTCGCCGATCCGGTCCACGGGATACCGGTCTTCAGCCTCTACGGCGACGTCCGTCGGCCGACGCCGGCGATGATGGACACGTTCGACGTGCTGCTCGTCGACCTGCAGGACGTCGGGTGCCGGATCTACACCTTCGTCACGACGTTGCGGTACGTCCTCGAGGAAGCCGTGGCGCGGAAGAAGGCGGTCTGGGTGCTCGATCGGCCGAACCCCGTCGGGCGTCCCGTCGAGGGGCTCCGGCTCCGGCCGGGCTGCGAGAGCTTCGTCGGCGCGGGCCCGCTGCCGATGCGTCACGGCCTCACGATGGGCGAGCTCGCGCGGTGGTTCGTCGCGACGCTGCGCCTCGACGTCGAGTACGAGGTCGTGACGATGGACGGCTGGGCGCCGGGCGCGGCGCCCGGATTCGGCTGGCCGCTCGGCACGCGGCCATGGGTGAACCCGAGCCCGAACGCCCCGAGCGTCTTCATGGCGCGCTGCTTCGCCGGGACGGTCATGGTCGAGGGGACGACGCTGTCGGAAGGACGCGGCACGACGCGCCCGCTCGAGGTCCTCGGCGCTCCGGACCTCGACGTCCGTGCGCTCGTCGCATCGATGACGGCGCTCGCTCCGGACTGGCTCACTGGCTGTCGCCTCCGGCCCTGCTGGTTCGAGCCGACGTTCCACAAGCACGCGGGGACGCTCTGCGCCGGCCTTCAGCTCCACGTCGACGACGGTGCGTACGACCACGATCGCTTCCGGCCGTGGCGCCTGATCGCGCTCGCCCTCAAGGCGCTTCGCCGTGCGCGACCCGACTATCCCCTGTGGCGCGACTTCACCTACGAGTACGAGCGCGATCGGCTCGCGATCGACGTCATCAACGGCGGCGACGTGCTCCGCCGGTGGGTCGACGATCCGGCGGCGACGCCAGCCGACCTCGACGCGGCGACGCGCGCCGACGAGGTCGCGTGGCGCGCCGAGCGGGAGCCCGTGCTCCTCTATGGATGAGGTCTCGGCGCCTCGGCGGACGCGTCAACCGCCCGACGGTCGCCGGTAGCCGAAGGACTCTCGACTCGCAGCGCGACGCTGGCCGACACGCCACCGCGCCGCGCACGCCCGCGTCCTTGCGGCGGTGTTGGCGGCGGTCGCATGCCATCCGCCGACGCGTCCGTGAACCGCGCGTCGTCGCGGAAGCTCCGGAGATGCTGCGCACGCTCCCCGGCGAGGCGCGATCGTGCGACGACGACGAATCCCGCCGCGCTCCCGGCGACCTGCGACAGCGCGCGCACCACGTCCAGCACATGCCGACCGCGCGTGGCGATGGGATGGTAGTAGACCGGCGCCTCGGGTGGAACGTCGTGTCCGCCGGTCACGCGGCCCCGGCGCGCGCCCTCCGCCCGCCACACGACGCCCACGAGGTGTCCCCTCGACTGGACGGCGAGGAGCACGTCGCCGCGATAGTTCCGGTCGGCAGCGAGCGCGAGCAATCGTGGCGACAGGCGGCCGGTCATCGCGCCGTACGTCCACGGGCGAACGCCGACGTCCAACTCCGACTCCGGCGCACACGCGATGCGATGGACGTGCCACGTCCGGCCGTCGCCCGCGGCGAGGCCGGGCACGTCGGGCTCGGATGCGAAGGGGCGCGGACCGAGCGCGAAACGGCGCACGCCCTCACGCTTCAGGCGTCGCAGCCATGGCACGGAACGCCCGGTGACCCACGCCTGGTTCCCGAGCCGCCGGAGCTCGCCGGTCAGTCTCGCCGGCGAGCGTCGCCGCCATCGGAGCAGCCGGAAGACCCCGCGCACGCCGGTCGCCCACGCGTTCTTGAAGTCCTCCTCGCCGACGGACATGTCGTACTCGGTCTCGCCGCGCCGGCACGCCGCCTCGAACAGGCGCGTGACGAGCACGCCGCCGGGGGAGTAGACGCCGAGCGCGTCGTCGTGCGCGAGCACGTAGCTCGAGGTCGCATCGCCGGCCGCCAGACCGTACGAGAACGCGATCAGCCGTCCGTCGAGCCGGAGCGTCGATACGCGGAGGTGTCCGGCGGCCGCGAGCGCCGGCGCGACGCGCTCGTGGAAGGGACGGTGGCGGCCGGCGAAGCCGCCCGATTCGCGGCGGCCGGCCCAGCGCCGGCGGAACAACGCGAAGATCTCGGGCAGCGCGTCGAGGACCTCGGCCGGCTCGCCGGTCTCGGAGAACTCGAGCGCGCCGAAGCGCTCGAGGGCCTTCCACTTCCGCACGAAGTTCGCGCGATGCTTGTGCTTGAGGCGCGCGAAGACGGCGTCCCAGCCGGCGGAGAGGTCGATGTAGGGCGCGGTCGCGATCTGGATGGTCCTGGCCTCGCTCCACTCGCGCCCCTCGTCCCGACGCAGGCTCGCGACGAACGGTGATGCCTCTCGGAGGCCCTGCAGATCGAGGAGCGTCACGCGTCGCTCGGCGCCGAGCAATGCGACGGTCGCGCGCACGACGTCCTCGACCCGGGCGCGCCGGTAGACCGGCCCGGAGTAGTCGGCGACCGCATCCCCGACGAAGCAGAGGTCGCCGCCCGCATCGAGCTCGGTCGGCACGATCCCGATGACCTCGGACCCGTCGCGCACGACGAGCGTGAAGAGGCGCCGGCTCCGCGGAGAGATCATCGCGCGACACGTCGCGATCCAGGCGAACGACTGGAATCCCGACGCCGCGGGCGTGTCGGCGAGGAGGTGTGCCCACACGGGCTCGAGCTTCGCGAGCGCGGCGTCGTCCTCCACGAGGTCGATCGTCACGCGCGGCATGGGTCGTGGGTCGCTATTGGCGGACTGGCCCGGGTTTTCTCGGTCGTGAGAGGCTCCTCTCGTAGTCGATCGCCGGGCCGGAGTCGAGAACAAAATGAATGGCAGATTCAGTTATGAGGGCGATCGACGGCCCGCGGACTCAACCGGCGGCGCGTCGCACGGCCGCCACGTCGACGTCCGCGCGCCCGACCGCGAGCGCCCGTGCGGCCGCCTCCCGCCCCGCCTGGACCGCGCCCTCGATCGTCGCGGGCAGGCCCGTCTGCACCCAGTCGCCGGCGAGGAAGAGGTTCGGGAGCGGGGTCGTCACCGGCGGCCGCACCGCATCCGCCGCCGGCGTGAGCGAGATCGTCGCGTGCCGCTCCCGGACGACGAGCGAGCGGACGCACGCGGCGTCGCGGGCCGCCGGCAGGACGGCGCGCGCGTCGGCGAGGACCTCGGCCGCGATCGCGGGATCGTCGGCATCGTCCCAGAAGCGTGCCCCGCTCGTCACGCTCGCGATCCGGTGTCCGCCGCCGGCGAAGAGCCACTGCGCGCGCCCGCCGAGGAGTCCGAGGAAGGGCGAGCCCCAGGCGACCAGCCGATCGAGCCAGAGGTGGACGCTGACGATCGTCGATGTCCCGATGGTCTCGAGCGCCCGGAACGACGCCGCGTCCCGCAGCGGGGGCGGCAGCAGCCGGAGGAGCGCGGCACACGGCACGGCGATGACGACGGCGTCCGCGGCGATGCGTCGACCGTCCCGGAGCACGACGCCGTCGATCCGTCCGGCGCCGAGCCCGAGGGTCGTGACCGTCGCTCCGGTCATGACCGTTCCGCCCGCCTGCTCGACCGCCTGCCGTGCCCGCGTCGCGTAGAGCGCCGACAGCGGGACACGCGACAGGACGAACCGTGCCGCGCTCGCGCCCGCGAAGAATGCCCGTCGCAGCACGGCGGCGAACGGACGCGCGGCGGCGAGCTCGGGCAACTCGTTCAGCGTGGCGATCGCGAGCGGATGCCAGAACCGCGCGCACGCCGCGCGTGACTGTCCGACGTCGCGGAGCGCGTCGGCGACCGTGGTGCCGTCGAGCGACCGCTCGCGGCGGACGAGGCGGAGCGCACCGACGACGAGCCGCACGCGATCACCGCGAGACAGGAGCCGATAGCGGAGCAGCGCCGCCGGCGCCTGGAGCGGCCCCGGGAGTCGGGGCGCCGCGACGCTGCCGACGCCGAGCGCGGGATCGGCGAGCGTCACGTGGAGTCGCGGCTGCACGTCCAGGTCGCGGGTCGCGCCGATCTCGGCGAGGAAGTCGAGCGCCTCGGTGTACGCGCCCATGAGCGCGTGTGGTCCGTTGTCGATCGCATCGCCGGTCACCGGATCGGCGAACGAGTACGCGCGTCCGCCGAGGAACGGGCGGCGCTCGAGGAGGGTCACGGCGGCGCCCGAGCGCGCCACGCGGACGGCGGCGGCGAGGCCTGCGAAGCCGCCGCCGACGACCGCGACGTGCCGTCGCATCAGGACGCGAGCCAGTAGAAGAAGCGGAGATGCGGGCGGAGCCAGGCGGCGACCGCGAGCCCCGCCTTCTCGGGCCGCGACAGACGCACCTTCGGCCCGAAGACGTCGTAGCGGCGGAACATGATCCGCCGGAGGAGCTGCTCGTAGATGAGACGCATCGCCTCGGCCGGTGCGAGCGACTGCCGGTCCTCCTCCGCGAGGAGGAAGCGGGCGCGCCCGTAGTGCTCGCCCGCGCGCGCACACTCGAAGGCCATCACCTCGCGGAACGCGTCGGTGCAGTGGCCGACGAGCACGTCCTCCTCGCGGCAGCCGAAGCGGCGGAGGTCGGCGCGCGGCAGGTAGATGCGACCCCGGAGCGCGTCGTCCGCGACGTCCCGGAGGATGTTCGTCAGCTGGAGCGCGAGGCCGAGCTCGACGGCGTACTGGCGCGCCGACGGGTTCTCGTACCCGAAGACCTGGATGCAGACGAGCCCGACGGCGCCGGCGACGCGATAGCAGTACTGCTCGAGGTCGCCCTCCCACGTCTCGTAGCGATCGCGAGCCAGGTCCATCTCGACGCCGGCGATCATCGCCTCGAAGTGCTCGCGCGCGATCGCGAAGCGCTCGGCGGTGTCGGCGAGCGCGACGCCGATCCGGTGGCGCGGCCGCCCCGCGTACGCGAGCTCGAGCTCGTCGCGCCAGCGCCCAAGGAGCGCGCGCGGGTCGCGCGCCTCGCCGGGCGCGTCGGCCATGTCGTCGGCGACGCGGCAGAAGGCGTAGACGGCGCACAGCGCGCGGCGGCGGTCGTGCGGCAGGAGGCGGAAGCCCCAGTAGAAGTTCGACGACGCGCGGCGCGTGAGCGCCTCGCAGTGGTCGTACGCCGCGGCGAGGGGGCTTCCTGCCACCGCGGGAAGGCTCATCGCCAGAGCCCCCGGAGGACGAGCCGGACGAGCGCGGCCCGCGTCAGCGTCGGGCGGCGCGCGAAGACGTCGTAGTCGACCGCGGCGATCCGGTCGAGGATCGCGAGGCCGCCGCGCGCGAAGATGCGCACCTCGCGCCCGAGGCGTCCCGCGACCTGGTCGGCGAGCGGCAGCCCGCGCCGGAAGAGCTCCCGCGTGCGTTCGACCTCGAAGGCAAGGAGCCGGCGGAACGCCGGGTTCGGAGCGCGCGCGACGAGGGCGTCGCGGCTTCCCGGGAAGCGCTGCAGGTCCTCGGCGGGGATATAGACGCGGCCGCGCTCCAGGTCCGCGGCGACGTCCTGCCAGAAGTTCGTCAGTTGGAGCGCCGTGCAGACGTCGTCGGCGCGCGCCTGCCGCTCGGCGTCGCGGTAGCCGAAGAGCGCGAGGACGATCCGCCCGACCGGGTTCGCCGAGCACCGGCAGTACGCGAGCACGTCGTCGAACGTCGCGAAGGCACGCGACTCGCCGGCGGCATCGCGGCGGAACGCGGTCAGCAGATCGCGGAACGGCGCGACCGGCAGCTCGTGACGGGCGATCGTGTGCCCGAGGGCGAGGAAGACTGGATCGTCGGCCGCCGCCGGATCCTCGGCGCACGCGATCAGCCGATCCTCCCACGCCTCGAGCCGCACGAGGCGACCGGCGTCGGGGCCTTCGTCCGCGAGGTCGTCGGCGCCCCGCGCGAACGCGTAGACGGCGGCGAGGTCGTGCCGGAGGCGTCGCGGCAGGAGCCAGGAGCCGACGGTGAAGTTCTCGTAGTGACCGCGCGCGATCCGGGTACACTCGGCATACGCGGCGGCGAGACGCGCGGGGTCGACGCGCTCGGCGCTCGGGACGGCGGCACCCGCGAGCGTCACGCGGCGATCGCTCCGGGCCGCGCGTACTCGCGACGGTCGCGGCGGACCCCGGCGAACACGAACTTGCCGGTGAAGTCGCGCGGCGGATCGCCGCCGGCCTCGCCGGCGCGGATCAGACGCTCGTACCCCTCGACGTCGATGAACGTGCGGCGCGCGAGCAGCGCGGCGACGCCGGCATCGGCGACCGCGCCGACATCCGCGGCGACCCGGCCGCTGAAGAACTCGGCGCAGCAGCCGCTGCCGTAGGAGAAGAGCCCGAGACGCTCGCCGACGAGCGCACGGCCGTGGTCTTCGAGCAGCGACGCGAGCGCGAGGTAGAGCGACGCGGTGTACGTGTTCCCGACGCGTGCCGCCGCCACGAGGCCGGGCGCGACCCGTTCCCGATACGACTCCGCCGCGGCGTCGTCGAGCCGGTCTTCCAGCGCCTGCCATCGCGCCGGCGTCGCGCGCCAGTCGAGCTCGACGAGCCGGCGATGCGCTTTCATCGCCATCTTCGGGAAGGGCGTGTGGTAGAGGACGCGGGCGAGTCGATCCGTGAGCGTCTCCGACGCCCCGAGCGGCGGCTGCTCGAGCGTGCGGTAGGCCTCGAAGGCGCCGGTCAGCGCGTCGAGGTAGCAGGCGATCGAGTACTTGCCGTCGACGATCGCCTCGCGGCGGTCGAGCGGACGCCAGAAGTCGTGGACGTTGCCGGCGTACGTGCCGCTTTGGCCATCCAGTACGAGCGCGCGCGGCTCGGGCCCGACGAGCATCGCAACCGCCCCCGCGCCCTGCGTCGGCTCGCCGGGCGAGCCGAGCTCGTAGCGGGCGATGTCGGCGGCGATGACGAGCGCCCGGCGCGATCGGCCGCCGCCGGCGCGCACCCAGTCGGCCGCCGTCATCAACGCCGCCGTTCCAGCGTAGCAGGCGTGCTTCAGCTCGTAGACGCGACACCGGTGGCCGATGCCGAGCAGGTCGTGGACGAAGATGCTGACGGGCTTCGAGTGATCGACGCCCGTCTCGGTCGCGACGAGGAGCATTCCGATCGACTCGGGATCGACGGCGGCCGCCCGGAGGAGCCGCGCGCCGGCGGTGGCGGCGAGCGTGACGACGTCCTCGCACGGCGCCGGGATCGCCATCTCGTGGACGCCGAGCCCCGCCGTCAGCTTCTCGGCCGGGACGCCGCGCGCCGCGGCGAGGTCCGTCAGGCGGAGCGCGTATTGCGGAACGTACACCGCGAGCCGCTCGATCCCGACCGTCATCGGCTCTCCTCCCGCATGCGCGCGAAGCGACCGAGCGCCATCAGCGGGAAGTAGTGCCGGTAGAGGTGGTAACGGAGGTAGAAGTGGCGCGGGAATCCGGTCCCCGTGAAGAGCCGCTCGCTCCACGTTCCATCGGCGTCCTGCGTGCGGACGAGGTAGTCGACGGCGCGCTCGACCGCCGGGCTCCGCGGGCCGTCGGCGGCGAGGAGGCCGAGGAGCGCCCACGCGGTCTGCGACGGCGTGCTGTCGCCCCTCCCGGCGAGCGACTCGTCGTCGTAGGAAGCGACCGTCTCCCCGAAGCCGCCGTCGGCGTTCTGCCGCGACGCGAGCCAGTCGACGGCGCGGCGCACGTACGGCGCGCGCAGGTCCTCGCCGATCGCGGCGAGCCCTTCGAGCGCGCACCACGTCCCGTAGATGAAGTTGACGCCCCAGCGGCCCCACCACGAGCCGTCCTCCCGCTGCGTCCGCCGGAGGAACGTGATCGCGCGCCGCGCGCGGCCGAAATCCGGCCCGTACCCCGCGGC
>Ga0070741_10009393_pt1 | contig 19030 bp, 25 predicted proteins | sample Coa_R1_4_FD_66440 | JGI IMG/M metagenome (GOLD analysis project Ga0070741, IMG submission 66440) | Surface soil microbial communities from Centralia Pennsylvania, which are recovering from an underground coalmine fire - Coalmine... | ecosystem: Environmental > Terrestrial > Soil > Unclassified ...
TGAGTTAGCCCGCGAGCCACGCCAACGCAGCGACGACGAGAGCTTGGGTACCGGTGTCGAGCGTTGGTTGAATGACCGGCGCGAAGTTTGGCGAGTGATTGACCGGGATGTCCTGCGCCACCCGCCCAGCAGTTGCCGCATTGCGGTACTGCGTCTCGTCGATTCCCCCTATGCCCCAATAGGTGTAGGGCACGCCCAGGGCGTTGGGAATGTCGCTGAAATCCTCGCTGGCTGACTGTGCCGCCATCGGCTGGAAGTGCTCGCCGAAGTGTGCGGCGAATGCGTCACTCACCCGATCGGTCACGTCGTCGTCATTAACGGTGACCGGGAAGTGGTCATAAAGCTCAAATTCGGGTTCTTTCGGGGAGTTTGACGCGTGGCACTCCGCGATGACGATGCGACGGATCGCGTCAAGTACTGCGGTCCGCACGCTGTCGTCATAGGTGCGCACATTCAACTCCAGCACGGCATGATCGCCGATCACATTGCTCTTGCTGCCGGAATGGATGCTTCCGGTCGTCAGCACCACGGTGTCGGTGGGGGCGATTTCCCGGGCAACCACGGTTTGCAGCCGGACCACGACCATCGCCGCTAACACAACCGGGTCGACAGCTGCCTGCGGCATCGAGCCATGAGCGCCGCGGCCGTGCACTGTGATTCGGATGCTGTCGGCAGCCGAAAGCACAGGGCCACGATGCGTACCGACATGGCCGGCCGGCGCGGGAAGGACATGCTGGGCCAGAGCAACGTCGACGGGCGGAATCGCCTCGGCCAGACCGTCACTCACCATGCCCCGGGCGCCGTCACCGACTTCTTCAGCAGGCTGAAAAAGCGCGATCGCGGTTCCTTTCCAATGCGAAGCCGCCGCGGCTAGCAATGCAGCGGCCCCGAGCAAGCAGGTGACGTGGACGTCGTGGCCGCAGGCATGCATGACGGGCACGTCGTTACCAGCGGCGTCGGTGGCGCGCACGGTACTGGCATAGGGAAGGCCCGTGGCCTCCTTGACGGGTAACGCATCCATATCCGCCCGCATCAGCACCGTTGGGCCGCTCCCATTCCGCATCACGCCGACGACGCCGGTGCCCCCGATTCCGGTGTGCACCTCGTAGCCGCACGCCGTCAACTTGTCGGCCGCCAAAGTGGCGGTGCGGTGCTCCTGATGCGACAGTTCAGGGTGCTGGTGGATGTCGCGGTAGAGATCTTCGTGCCACGGCCGGATCTTGGGCAGGCCGTCGAGAACAGCACCCGCGGTGTTTGATGCGATGCCCATTTGCCTCTCGCTTGCTGACCATTGGACTGCGGATACCCAAGAGTCTGCTCTGCCGATCGCGACGACGCGATCGTTCGCATATATAAAGGGTAGAAAGAGGTGTGGTCATGCCAGCCGTGTTCGTGGGTCATGGCAGCCCGATGAACGCGATTGAGGTCAACCGCTACACATCGGCGTGGAAGGCGTTCGGGCAAGCCGTGAAGCGCCCGCGGGCGATCTTGGTGATCAGCGCTCACTGGTACATGAATGCGACGGCCGTCACCGCGATGTCGCGGCCGCGCACCATTCACGACTTCTACGGTTTCCCGCAGGAACTGTTCGATGTGCAATACCCAGCGCCCGGCCTACCCGAGCTCGCCGACGAAGTTGCTGAGGTCGTCCATCCGACTTGGGTGGGCGCAGATCTCGACAGCTGGGGCATCGACCACGGCACCTGGTCGGTCTTGGTCCACGCATTCCCGGACGCGTCCAGTCCCGTTGTCCAGCTGTCGATCAACGCCGACAAGCCGCTCGACTATCACCTCGAATTGGGCGCCAAGCTGGCGCCATTGCGAGAGCGTGGCGTGCTTGTGATCGCCAGCGGCAACGTCGTGCACAATCTGGCCGCAATGGACTGGAGCCTCAACGACGCAGGCTACGACTGGGCCAAGAGATTCGACGAGGAGGCCAAGGCGCTGACCTTGTCCAACCCCGCCGATGCTTTGCGACTGGAGGAACATGCGGACTTCCGCGCCGCGGTGCCGACACCGGACCATTTCATACCGTGGGTGTATTTCGCCGGACTGTCCGGCGTATCCGCCCACACGCCGGACATCCTTGTCGACGGCTACGCGTACGGATCCCTGTCGATGGCGGCCTACACCCTGGGAGTGACCGCTGCCGGCAATGTCAGATCAGACGCTGCACAAACCGCACCGGACTTTCCCGCCGACGCCTCGAACATCTGATCCCCGCCGAATCGGGATCAGCATGGCCAGGGAGTGGGTCATACTGGCAGCCGGGGTCATCGACGATTGGGGCGGTGATGACTGATGGCTTGCGTTCGCGACTGATCGGCGCGTGGAAACTGGTGTCGTATCAGGAGATTCCGGTGGACGGCTCCGAGCCGTTCGAGCCGCTGGGCCACGAGCCGCAGGGCATCATCATGTACACGCCCGACGGCTATATGTCCGCACAACTCTCCAAACCCGACCGGCCCACCTTCGCTTCCGGCGACTGGTTCGACGGCACGACCGAGGACTACGTGACCGAGGCGAAGGCCTACATTGCCTATTCGGGGCCATTTCACGTCGACGAGGAGAAACAGACCCTCACCCACTCGATGTTCGTCTCCCTGTTTCCCAACTGGATCGGCCAAACCCAGCCGCGCGCAGTCACGATCGACGACAACACCCTGCATCTCGGCACCACGGCACCAATCCAATCCGGCGGCAAAACCGTCAACTCGGTTCTCACGTGGCGCCGGGCCGAACCCAACCAACCCGAGTAGTCAAATCGAGCAACCAGGAGAGCCGAGATGAACGACGGACGCCGGGTTGTGGTGACGGCAGCGGGCGCAGGTATCGGACTGGCGATCGCCAAGGCGTTCGCGGCAAAGGGCGACCGGGTCCACATTTGCGACATCAACGCCGAATCACTCGAACGGGTTGCCAGCGACAATCCGATGATCACCGGCACGGCCTGTGACGTGTCGGATCGGTCGTCGGTGGAGGCGTTCATCCAAGCCGCCACTGAAGCTCTCGGCGGTATCGATGTGCTGGTGAACAACGCCGGCGTCTCCGGACCCACGGTCTCGGTGGAGGAGATGGACCCGGACCAGTGGGAAGCGGTCATCGCCGTCAATTTGACCGGCACCTTCAACGTGACCAGACTCGCTATCCCGTACCTCAAGAAATCCGACGCCGGCGTCATCCTCATTATGTCCTCGGTCGGTGGCCGGTTCGGCTACCCCAACCGCAGCCCATATGCGACCACCAAGCGCGGACTGATCGCCTTCGCGGAGACTCTGGCAATCGAGCTAGGCGACGACGGAATCCGCGCCAACGCGATCGCGCCCGGCGCTGTCGCTGGCGACCGCATCCAGCGGGTGCTGCAGGGCCGAGCCGATGCCAGTGGTCGCAGCCTAGAAGACGTCACCGCCGATGCGTTGAGCAACCAGTCGATCAAACATTTCGTCGACCCGGACGACATCGCCGCGCTATGCATCTTCTTGGCCTCTGACGCCGCGAAATCTATTTCCGGACAAACGATCCCAATCGACGGCGACTCGAAGGCCGCGCAGTAGCCGCCGCCGGCGGCGCAGTCGTCGGCTAGCACGCGGGGTTGGCGGCGGTCGGGATGGTCAAAAACGTAATCGTTGCAGGCGCCAAGGTAGTTTCTCCGGCCGCAGTCGGAATACCGGACAGCTTCGGCAATGCGTCAGCGGGTCCCAGCGACAAGGGCTGCCCATTCAGCTTCACGGTGCGAGCCTCGAGATTGTCGGCAGCAAGCGTGTACCGTTCGGCGGCCGCCGGCAGGTGCAACCTCCGGTCGGTGGTGCGATCGTTGTTGATCGCCAGCAGTGACACTCCGCCCGGCGTTCCCGGTTGGCAGTGTGCGTAGAGGTGCAGGCCCTGCTGGATTGGCTCACCGGAATCGAGCACTGTTGGTCCCATCAACCGGTGCCAAAGTAACGCGGCCCAGTAATTCGGTTTAGGGGTGAAGTCGTTCTCGTCGAGCAGCCCGTAGTCGCTGGCGACGAGGGTGTTGTGCGCCACCACCCGCACTCCCTCTTTCGCCAGTCGGCCGAGTTGGTCCAGGTAGCGGAAGCTGTCCAAAAATGTTGCCGCCCATGGGTTCCCGCCGCATGCTGCGTCGGCGACCTCGGTCACCCAAAGCGGCTTGCCGGGCTCATACCGGTCGCGCAAGCCGCCGTAGTAGGCCCTCGTTTGGCTGGTGCGTGCCAGCCAATCCTCGGTCAGCGCGTCCTCGGCGGTGGTCTGCGGCATGCCCATGCCCGCACAGCGTTGCGAGGCCGCGCCGTAGTGATGGTAGGAGAAGGCTTCGATGCCTGGCCCGGTTGCGGCCAGCATGTCGGCGGTCTTGATTGTGCCCGCGGTGCCGTAGGCCATGCTCCACGGTCCCGGCGTCTCACCCACGGAACCGGGGCCTAACACAATCATCTCCGGCGCCGCCTGATCGGCAAATGCCTTGAACAGTTTAAAGTCGCGGCCGTAGGCCGCGGCGTCATAGCCTTTCGGTGCGCCACCCATGCCGGCCATCGTTGGCTCGTTCATGAACTCGGCTGCGGCGAGTTCGCCGCTAATGGAGCGCGTGTAGTTCAGCCAGCGGCGCGCCAAATCAGGCGTCCACGCGTCACGAGGGTCTCGCGTGCCGGGGCTGATTGCGAACGAGGACACGATATTGGCGTCCACGGCCTTCGAGAACTCGACCACGCCGCGCCACTGGCTATGACTCAGCACGCCGTTGAAGCCCGGTGGAGGTGTGGGGGGTGGCGGGTCGACGTCGGCGAAGTAGGTGGTGTTGGCCCAGGTGCCACTGACCCGGACATAGGCCGGCCCGAGTGCCGCGGCCAGCGCCCGCAGCCGGGGATTTCCGAGGTCAAGCGGCGGCCGGTATCGATAAATGTTCGGATCCATCCCCCCGGGAACTGAATTCGACGGCGACGATGACGGCGGTGTGGGTGCGGCGGGCGCGCCGTACGGCTTCCAGAAGTAGCCGCCGGTAACCTCGAGCATTTCCACGTTGTAGGACTGGTAACGGTCGTCAACCGCGCCCAAGCGCGCAAATGTTGCGGGATCCACTGACGCACTCCCGGTGTTATCCGCAGTGTGGCCGCACGCGGTGCTGCCAAAACGATAATTGCAAGCGCGCCGGCCAATCGCGCCGCCCTCACCGAGATCAGCCTTAGCCGCGGTGAGCTCCGACCGTGAGTCACGGTCTACGCGGTGCGGGAACCACGGCGTGAACCAATTGATGCAACCTTCGCGCGCAGAGGGTTAGACAGCCGAAGCCTACAGTGACTGCATGGCAGTCGACGACTCCGGACCGTCGAGCGTGCCGGCTGAGACGCCCGACGTCCACGAAGCATTTCCGAGGTTCACACCGGACCAAATGAAGGTCCTCGAACACTGGGGCCAGCGCCGGACCACCGGCGTCGGCGACGTCCTCTTCACAGCGGGCGACACCGTCGACGAGGTCTTCGTGGTGAACGCCGGCCGGGTCGCCGTCATCGAGCAAGGCATCCGCGACCAACGCGTGGTTCGGGTGCACGGTGAACGTCGATTGTTGGGCGAGCTGGGAATGGTCGAGGGCCAGCCAGCACTATTCAGCGGCCGTGTGGTCGAGGCGGGTGAGGTCGTTGCCGTACCGGTCGACCGGCTTCACGGTGTGGCGCTGCAGGATTCGGTGCTGGGCGAGACGATTCTGCGGGCATACTTGATCCGCCGTGCGATGCTGATCGAAGCCGGTGCTGGAATGCGGATCATCGGGTCGTGCTACTCACCCGAGACCCGCCGTCTCCTCGACTTCTCCACACGAAATCGACTGCCGTACAAATGGATCGACGTGGAGAAGGACCCGAAGGTCGACGCTTTTCTGCAGAGGATGAACGTCGGTGTCACAGACACGCCGGTGGTGGTGCTCACCGGCGGTCGGCTGCGTCGGAACCCTTCGATCTCCGCACTCGCCGATGAATTTGGTTTGCGTGCAATGCCTGACGATCCACAAGGCGACTTGCTCATCGTCGGGGCGGGCCCCGGCGGACTGGCTGCCAGCGTGTACGGCGCCTCGGACGGCCTCGACGTCACCCTCCTGGATGCGAGGGCCGTCGGGGGACAAGCCAGCACAACATCGCGGATCGAGAACTATCCAGGTTTTCCCGCCGGCATTTCCGGCTCGGAACTCACCGAGCGGACGGCCATTCAGGCGCGGCGGTTCGGCGCCCATGTTGCGGTTCCGGCAACCGTGACGTCGATCGCCAACCACGGCGACTGTTTTCGGGCAGTCGTGGATGGCCGCGACGACATCCGCGCACGCGCAGTCGTCATCGCGACGGGTGTCGTCTACCGACGACTTGACGTCTCGGGCTTCCACCGCTTCGAGACAGGCAACGTCTTCTACGAGGCGACGGTCAAAGAACGACAAGCCTGCGGGACGGATCCGGTTGCGGTCGTCGGCGGCGGCAACTCGGCCGGCCAGGCAGCGGTCTTCCTGGCCCGGACGACACCGACCGTGTACCTGATTGTGCGTGACCGCGATCTGGGCGCAAAAATGTCCCGATACCTAGTGGACCAGGTCACTCGCATCGAGGCGATCAAAGTCATGACGGGCAGCGAAGTTCGCGAACTGCGTGGCGACCGCTTCTTGACGTCAATTCAAGTGCGAGACAACACGACTGGATCGTGTTCAGAGCTGGCCGTCCGGGCATTGTTCGTGTTCATCGGTGCCCAACCGCGGACAGGGTGGCTTTCTGGGCTCGCCGAGCTGGACGATCATGGGTTCGTATTGACCGGCTCCGACGTCGGGGCTCTTTCAACGCCGGGGACAGGCGACGCGAACCGCGCGGTCTTGGAGACCAGCATGGCCGGCATGTTCGCCGTGGGCGACGTGCGCCACGGCGCGACCCGACGAGTTGCGGCAGCAATGGGCGAGGGCGCCATCGCTGTGGCGCTGGTGAATCAATACCTGACGAGCACCGGTATGGCATCACACCGTGACCACACCGTGCGGTCGCGCTGAAGGGAAGGGCATGTGAAGGAGTTAGCGATTACCGGCGCGGATACGTCTGCGGACAACGAGGGCGCTGGCGGTGGCGGTGAGACCGTTGCGCCGACTCCCTATGTTCTCGGGGACGTTCCCGGGCCTTTGGACCGCGACGAGTTGGTGGCGATCGACGCGTGGTGGCGCGCGGCGAATTACCTTGCGGTCGGCCAGATTTACCTGATGAGCAATCCGCTGCTGCGGGAACCCCTTGCGGCAGAACAGATTAAGCCGCGACTGCTCGGGCATTTCGGCACGGTTCCTGGCCTGAATCTGGTGTGGGCGCACGTCAACCGGCAGATTATGCGGAAGCGTTTGGATGCGGTGTTCGTGGCCGGACCCGGTCACGGGGGCCCTGGTCCGAACGCGTGCGCGTGGTTGGAGGGGACCTATTCGGAGCTCTACAGCCACATCCCGCAGGACGGCACCGGGATGGCGGCGTTCTTCCGCCAGTTCTCCTTTCCCGGTGGGGTGCCGAGCCACTGCGCCCCAGAAACTCCGGGTTCGTTCCACGAAGGCGGCGAACTGGGATACTCACTCCTGCACGCGTTCGGGGCGGCACTCGACAATCCCGATCTGACCGTTTTCTGTGTGGTCGGCGATGGTGAGGCCGAAACCGGGCCGTTGGCCACCAGTTGGCACGCCAATACGTTCCTCAACCCGGTGCGCGACGGCGCGGTGTTGCCAATCCTGGCGCTGAATCAGTACAAGATCGCCAACCCGACCATCCTCGCCAGGATGCCCGAGTGGCGATTGATGGAACTTCTGCGTGGCTACGGGTACGACCCCCGTGTGGTCGAAGGGGACGATCCGGCGATCGTGCATCAGGCGATGGCGGGTGCGCTCGAGGCGTGCCTTGAGCAGATCGCGGACATTCAGCGGCAGGCCCGCGACACGGATAGTGTTGGTTCCCAACCGATCTGGCCGATGATTGTGTTGCGCACACCGAAAGGTTGGACGTGTCCGCCGATCGTGGACGGCCAGCAGGTGGAAGGCACGTTCCGCGCGCACCAGGTTCCGCTTCCCAATGCCCGCACCGATGCCCGCCATCGCAGAGTCCTGGAGCAGTGGCTGAACTCTTACCGGCCCGCGGAGCTTTTCGACGACGCCGGGCGTCCGGTTCCCGGGCTACTCGATCTGGTGCCGGCGGGAGACCGGCGGATGAGCGCCAACCCAGTGGCCAACGGCGGAACCCTGCTTCGCGATCTGCGGCTACCCGACTGGCGCGACTATTGCGTCGAGGTGTCGGCGCCCGGGACCATCCAGCACGAGGCCACCCGGGTGCTGGGTGGCTGGCTGCGCGATGTCACCGATCAGAACCGGACAAACTACTTGACGCTGGCCCCCGATGAGTTGGCGAGCAATCGGCTGCAGGACATCCTGGAAGTCACTGGCCGCGACTGGCAGTCCGCGGTCGGCGAGTTCGACGAGAAACTCGACCCCGCCGGGCGTGTTATCGAGGTGTTGTCGGAACACATGTGCCAGGGGCTGCTCGAGGGCTACCTGCTCACCGGTCGGCATGGTCTCTTCACGTGTTATGAGGCGTTCATCCACATCGTGGACGCGATGTTCAACCAGCACGCCAAGTGGCTGGAGGCGAGTTCGCAGGTGCCGTGGCGACGGCCGATCGCCAGCCTGAATTACCTGCTGTCGTCGCATGTCTGGCGGCAAGACCACAACGGGTTCACCCACCAGGACCCGGGCTTCCTCGACGTCGTGTTGAACAAGCGCCCCGAAATCGTGCGGGTCTATTTGCCACCCGATGCGAACACCCTGCTCTCGACCATCGACCACTGTCTGCGCTCGCGCCAGTACGTCAATGTGGTCGTGGCGGGTAAACAACCTCAGCTGGACTGGTTGTCGGTTGACGACGCAGCGCTGCATTGCACACGCGGCGCAGGCATCTGGGAATGGGCAGGCAAAAACGACGACACCGGTACGGAGCCGGATGGGGTGCTCGCGTGTGCCGGTGACGTGCCAACGCTGGAAACCCTTGCGGCGGCGTCGATTCTGCGCAGCCGGCTGCCCGATCTGCGGCTACGAGTGGTCAATGTGGTGGATCTGATGCGGTTGGTTCCCGACACCGAGCACCCGCACGGGTTGCCCGACAATGAGTTCGACATGCTGTTCACCGAAGACAGACCGGTGATATTCGCTTTCCACGGCTACCCCTGGCTGGTGCACCGACTCACCTATCGGCGCACCAACCACGCCGGGATGCATGTCCGCGGGTACAAGGAAAGGGGCACCACCACAACACCGTTCGACATGGTCATGCTCAACGACCTCGACCGCTACCATTTGGTCATCGATGTTATCGACCGGGTGCCCACGCTCGGCGCCCGGGCCGCCGGACTCCGTCAAGACATGGTCGATGCCCGGCTGAGGGCCAGGACCTGGACCCGCAAACACGGTGCCGACATTCCCGAGGTGGCGAACTGGACCTGGCCAGGCTAGTGACAACCATCAACCCATGGAGGAAAAACCAATGGCCACAACAATTCCAGAATCACATCGTGACCTGTTGCAGGCGCAATTCGCCACGTTGGCCACCGTCCGTGATGGGCGGCCCGAGGTGACCGAACTTTGGTTCCCCTCCGACGGAGACGCGGTACGCATGTCATTCAACACCGCACGGCGTAAGGTCAAAAACTTACAGCGCACTCCGGCGTGCAGTCTGCTGATCCTGGATCTGGCGAATCCCTTGCGCTACCTCAAAATTCGCGGTGACGCCGAAATCGAACCCGACAGTGATTATACGTTCGCCGACAAGGTCGGCGCTAAGTACGACACCGAGCTGCGGACCATGGACCAACCGGGGGAGTCGCGGGTGATCGTCACGATCCGGCCGAGCCGCGTCCGTGTTTGGGGGTAGGCGATCGACCGGCATGACCTTTCCCAACCTCGGGCAAGTTAAATCCTACGCACCGACAGGGTGAAGGGGCAGCATCATGCAGGGATTCTCATCCGCTCCGGTCGGCGACGGATCGCTGGACAAGGTTTCGGACAGGGGCCGGCGCACCGTGTGGCGATGGGCGATCGTCATCGCCCTCGGCGGATTCTTGTTCGGTTACGACACCGGCGTCGTGTCAGGTGCGCTGCTGTTCTTCAAGAGTGAATTCCGACTTTCCGCCTTCCAGCAGGGCACCGTCGTCAGCGTTCTGCTGATCGGCGCGATGATCGGCGCACTGGGCGTCGGCCGGGTGTCCGACCATTTGGGACGCCGCAAAGTCTTCGGTCTGCTTGGTGTCATCTTCGTGATCGGATCGGCGATCGCGGCGCTGTCACCCGGCTACTGGGTCTTGTTGCTCGCCCGGCTGGTGCTGGGTGTGGCCGTCGGCGGTGCGTCGGCGACGGTGCCGGTATATCTGTCGGAGATTTCGCCGACGGAGATCAGGGGCCGGATCCTCACCCTCAATCAATTGATGATCACGATCGGCATCCTGATCGCCTACTTTGTCAGCCTCGCCTTCGCGGGTTCCGGGAACTGGCGAGGGATGTTCGCCATCGGCGCGGTTCCGGCGCTGGTGATGGTCGCCGGTGCGCTGTGGTCGCTGCCCGAGTCACCCGAGTGGTCGTTCAGACACGGCCGGCCGCAAGCGGCGAGACAAGTGATCGCATCCATCACCAACGAGACGACGGCCGACGAGGTACGGGAGTGGCGAAGGCACCGTGAGGCGGAGCCAGCTGAGCAGGAGCACGAGTCCACGGGTGGCGGGTGCTGCTGGAACCGTCGGTCCGTCCCGCGTTGATCGTCGGGCTTACCCTGGCCGCGGCCCAGCAATTCGCGGGAATCAACACGATCATCTACTACGCACCGACCATCATCGAACAGACCGGGCTGACAGCGTCGAACTCGATCTTCTACTCCGTCGCGATCGGTGTCATCAACTTCCTGATGACCATCGTCGCGATCCGGCTGATCGACCGTGTCGGGCGCCGCAAGCTGCTGCTGTTCTCGTTGGCGGGCATGACGGTCACCCTGGCGCTCTTGGGCCTGTCGTTTGTCGCGGGCTGGAGTGCGCTGGTCGCGCTGACCTTCATGGTTCTCTACATCGCCTGCTTCGCGGTCGGCATGGGGCCGGTGTTCTGGGTGCTGATCGGCGAGATCTTCCCGCCCGCTGCCAGGGCGCAAGGCTCTGGCGCGTCCACCGCCGTGAACTGGGCGTCGAACTTCATAGTCAGCCTGGTCTTTCTGACCATCGTCAGTGAGATCGGAGAGGGTGAAACATTCTGGGTCCTCGGCGTGATCTGTGCTCTTGCGTTGCTGTTTTGCCTACGCTTCGTGCCCGAGACCAAAGACCGTACGTTCACGGATGTCGATGCCGCGCTGCAACGCCGATTCGGCCAGCTACGGGGGTGACGAAGCGGAAAGCCTGGTCGGGAATAAGTCTCCTGTCGTCGCGGTTAACGAGATCGCTGCCGACGGCAGCGCCTGCGATCCAACATGGAGGACGAGAACTGAATTGCGTGACCTGTGGAGACCAGGTTCTCCCAGAACGAGCAGCGTTGGGGTTTGAGTACTGCACGAAGCCGACGTGTGTCCGCGAGAACCATGAAGGCTTGATTGTCGCCGAGATCGCCCAGCATAAAACGAATGCCGAGTATGTAATCTTGAAGGGTCCGGTCGGAGAGCAAGCTCTGAAGGACATGCGCGACGGCAAGTATCGCCGCGATCCGGTCGTGGTGAAACGAGAAAGAACGGCAACGCATTTCGACATTCCGAAGCGGCCGTTTTCCAAGCCCAGCGTCAAGAAGTATCCACCGAACAGAGTGAAGTTTGTCCAAGCTCTGCACGAGCAGGGCTACGGAGTCGACGACATCCTGCAGAAAGGTGCTTACATGAACCTGACTCGGAGCGAAGTAGTCCGGTACATGAGCGGGCGACGATCTGGCGGAGGCGCGAAATGAGTGTCGCGGACAGGCACTCGCCCTTCACATCGCATAGCTACGGGCTCATGCTTGATCGACCCACCATTGGTCTCGCTGAGCTATCACTTCTACGGTAGATCCGAACCCCACTCTCCATTGCCTGGTCCACCCAGGGTTTTCCGCGACACTGGGGGTATGGACGTTCTCGAAATTGGCGCGCTGGAACAACCGCTGGCCGACGCATTGGCGACGAAATACCAACCATTGCTGTTGCCAGCGGAGTCTCAGCGAAAGGCCTTTCTGGAAGAGCACGGGCAGGGCATCACGATTGCCGTGGTAGCGGGGCCGCCGGGTTTCGATGCGGACCTCATGAGGGCGTTGCCCCGGTTGGGCGCCATCGTCAATTACGGAGACGGTTTCGACTTGATCGATGTGGATGAGGCACGCCGCCTCGGTATCGGTATCAGCAATACCCCGGGTGTCCTTACAGACAGCGTCGCCGATACAGCTGTCGGATTGCTGCTCATGACGATGCGCAGCTTCGTTGCGGCGGACCGCTACGTCCGTGCTGGCCGTTGGCCGGTCGAGGGACCGTTTCCGTTGACCCAAGATGTCAGCAGAACCCGTATCGGCATCCTGGGATTGGGCCGGATCGGCACGGCCATTGCCTCCCGGCTGGCCGGATTCGGTTGTGCGATCGGCTATTACAACCGCCATGAGGTGTCCGAGTCTCCGTACCGTTACGCCGCATCGCCCATCGAGCTCGCCGAATGGGCCGACGCTTTGGTGGTTTCGGTGAGTGGCGGCAAGAGCACCAGCGGGCTGGTCAGTCGACAGGTCCTGGAGGCACTGGGCCAGCAGAGCTATCTGGTCAACGTCGCCCGCGGCAGCGTCGTCGATCAGGACGCGCTGGTGGAATTTCTTGTCCGGGGAAGCCTTGCGGGAGCCGGACTTGACGTTTATGCCAATCAACCTTACGTCCCCGACCAATTGCGCAACCTCAATAACGTTGTGCTCTTACCCCATGTAGGTAGTGCCACAACCCGCACTCGCTCGGCGATGGCCGCGCTGGTGTTGGAGAATCTGGACCAGTACCTCACCCACGGCACACTCACCACGCCCGTGGTGCAGCCAAAACGGTCACCGCCGTCAAATTAAATGCGCGAAGGCCGATTTCGGTAATCTCACCACACAGAGCCCGTATTTCATGTACCGATGATCGCGATCGTTGCCATGGTCACTCCTCGTCAGTCTTCGACCGTCCCGTCACCGCTGGACCGCGGTGAGGCGAGGAGGCGCTCCATCTCGGTCGGCTCCTCGGTGAATACGTCGCGGCGTGCGCGGCGGCGGCACGCTTGCAGCCGGCGCGCGGAGTCGCTGGCGGCCTTAGTGATTCGTATGCCGAGCTCTGCCGCGCCGCGCTGGGCGCCGAAATCGTCAGTGGCTGCGTACACGCCCGTCGGCGCGACGATCGCGTGCAGGTCGACGCTACGACGGATACCTCACTTCCAACAGCTCGACGTGTTGGCGTCCTTGGGGTGTCGAATAACTGACCGTGTCGCCGGGGTGGTGGCCCGCAAGGGCCAGCCCCAACGGGCTGTCCGCGGTCAGGGTGGTGTCTTGCTCGCCGGCCGGTGTCTCTTCGACGACCGCTACCACCCGCAGACGTACCACCCTGTCCGCCGGGAACCGCACGGTCAATTCGGTGCCGTCGGGCAGCCTTCCCGGTGATGCGGCAGCCGCGACCCCGCCATCCAGCAACCAGTTGAGCCGGCGGATCTGGTCGTCGATGGCGGCAACGTCGTCGGCGCGCTGGAGGGCGTCGGCGGCGTCCCCGCGATCGCCGACTGTGTCCTGGTCGCCTTCGAACGCGGCCGCCAGGCGATCGCGGCGTTGCCGGAGTTGGGCCAGCTCGTTGATGATCTGATCACGTTCTTCGCTGGAAAACGCCATCGCTTCGTGTTCGTCGCTCACACGGATCTCCCGGTCCCGGATTTGGGATGCCGGATCGTCTCGCTCCTGAGCCGGCGGTTGTCCATCGGCTCGCGCTCCGCCTTCTGGTCGTCAATCTGACGGATCAGCTCGCGCTTTGCTTCTTCGACGGCGCGCGTCAGGTCCCGATCGTCGGCAACGGCCACGAGTGGGGGAAGACCGGGCAGTTCGGTGCGCAGCGTGACGCGCTGCTGCCTACCGCCGCGGTCCTTGACCGAGACTTCCACGTCAACGTCATCGGCAGCCCACCTATACAGGTGCGGCGCCAGCGACTCCAACACCTCCACAAGGTATGGCCGTTCCTCCTCTTTGAAACCAACGCCCACGTGTAAAGCGCGCTCGTCGAACAGTTCTCGTCGATCGTCGTCGGATGTACTCACCGCGGCCTCCTCATCTCGGCCCCCTTCAGACGTAATCCTCGTGGACGTAGCACCAGCGCCAATCCTCGCCCGGCTCGAACGACTGCACGATTGGATGGTGGATCGTGTGGGCGTGCGCGCGGGCGTGTCGCATCGGCGACGAGTCGCAACAGCCGACGTGCCCACAGGTCAGGCACAATCGCAGGTGAACCCACGGCGTGCCGAGTTGGAGACATTCTTCGCAGCCTTGCGGCGTACGCGGGGTCACATTCCGGATCGCGGCAAGGTCGGGATCTGTGTGCATCGACGTCATGACTGGGCCTTCCTGGGTGAGTGGTCGGCGAGTGCCTGATCGAGCCAAGTCCTCAGCGCTGCGACTGGCGCGGCACCTGACTGGCGCGCCAGTACCGAACCCCCGTGGACCACAAGCAGTGTCGGCACGGCACGCACATCGAACCGCGCAGCGGTACGCGGCGCCGCGTCAACGTCGACTTGGACGAGCTTGATTCGGCTGGCGCGCTCCTGGGCCAACTGCTCGAGCGCGGGGCTGACCATCCGGCACGGCCCGCACCACGTTGCCCAAAGGTCAACCAGCACCGGCACTTTCGACTCTTCAACGACCTGGGCAAAGTCGTCGTCGCCCGCGACGGCGATCCAGGGCAGGGGCTGGTGACAGTTGGCGCAGCGCGGCGTGCCACTGGCGGCGGCAGGTACACGGTTGATCTTGCCGCAGTTGGCGCACTTCACATTGGTGGTTTGCATCGCGCACCTCTACGCCGCAACCGCTGGTTCGACGTAATCGACGGCAAGGCCGGCACCGTTGACGCTCACCCAGATGGTGCCGCCGGGTTTGATCTCACTGTAGACCGGGTCGTAGCCTTCCTCGGAGATCTGCTCAGGCGCATCCGGGGCGACATCCAGCTGGATCTGGCGCTCCGCCAACCGATCTCGCGGCTCCGCAAGTTGCGCCTCCACGATGCGTTCAATGTCAGGCAATTTGAGTGGTTCGATCCCCCCAAGCTACGACGATTTCATTGGTTTGCGCACAACACTCAGGTGATACACAGGAAAGTCGGCATCGTCGCGCAGTGTGTCGTCGGGTCGGTCAGTCGCGGCCATGGTTCGTCACGGGGTTCCTGTCCCGCGGATTCGACTGCAAGGGTCAGCTGTGCACTATTAACGATGCAGCGTAAGTTCTTCTCGCCAAGGGTATTTGGAAGAGTTGCACCCACTTACGTTGCGATCGAGGTGTTCGCGAAGGGGACGTCGCGACAGGCCATTGTCGCGCTCCGACGACGCTACGTACGATCCTGTCGCCGGCGCAGCCATCGGATGAATTCGACAACGTCTGCCACCGCCAGCGCCACGCCGAAGGACGGTGCCAACGCCGCGATCGCGTTGTTGGCAAGCGGGTGGCCGCCGAGGTAGCCCAGCAGAACATTGATGGCCGCCCACAGGAGGGCGCCGACCGTGTCGAACACCGGGAACTGGTGATAGGGAAATGCACCACCCGCACGCGATCGTTGTCGCGGTGCGACCGCCTGGTAGGAAGCGCGCGACGATGACGAGCGGTCCCCCATGGTCGTCCAACTCCCGCTGCGCCCCTCCCAGGCTGCGCCGACTCGGCTCGGAAGATCACTGACCGCAGGTGAGATTTATGGCGCTCGATAGACACACGCCCGGCAGGCATCAATACTGAGATGATCCGTCTGAAGGGGGCGACGATGGCCGTCGACAAGAATCGTTCAGGCGCCTCCCGGATCGTTAGCGTGGTAGGCGTTGCTCTCGCCGCGGGCGCTCTCGCGGTGGGCGCCCACTACTTCGACGGCCCCGCCTCCGGCTCGTCTCGCAGTGTCGCCGACACGTGCAGGCCCGGCGAAGACGTCGATGTCTACAACCTCGGGTGCGTCCCCGAGATCGCTCCGGGGCCGCCAAGCCAAGAGTTCCTCACCATCTGCAGCGGAGGCAGTAGAAACGACTGCGTGCGGGAGAACCTCTACCATCCTGAGGGCCCGCCATGGGTCAAAGTTCCTGACGTCGACACCAGCGTGAACCAGAGTCCGTAGCGGGCGACCGGGAGAGGGCGCGGTGAGCAGCTACACGGTCGGCTACATCATCGGTAGCTTGTCGGCGCAGTCCATCAATCGCACACTGGCCAAGGCCTTGATCCGCGTGGCTCCCGACAGCCTGAAGTTCGTCGAGATCCAGATACGCGAACTTCCTGTCTACAACCGCGACTTCGATGACGATTACCCCCCGGCAGGGTCGGCGCTCAAGGATGCGATCGCCGCAGTTGACGCAGTGCTGTTCGTGACACCGGAGTACAACCGGAGCATTCCCGGCGGGTTGAAAAACGCTATCGACTGGGCCAGTCGGCCTTGGGGGACAAACTCGCTGTCTCGTAAACCGTCGGCGGTGATCGGCACGTCGCCCGGCAAGATCGGAACCGCGGTGGGCCAGCAACATCTGCGCAGTGTGCTTGGCTATTGCGATTCGCCGCAGATGACTGCCCCGGAGGCCTACATTCAGTCCACCCCAGGCCTTTTCACCGATGACGGTGAGGTCACCGATGTCGGCACCGAGCAATTCCTGCGGGACTTCATGAGTGCGTTCGCAGACTTCATCAATCACGTCCTAACCGTGCCGCCGCCGCTCGATGAGGGTTGACGCGCGAGGTAGGCCGAGAGCTCGAATCTCGTATAACCGGCGCTATTGAGGCCCGCGCGTTACTGGCGGACCAGCAGAACTGTGGAATTGGTGTAGCGGAGAACGGGATGACAATTCAGGTCGACGAGCCCCGCGACGTTCTCCGCGTCGGCACTACCAACGATCACCAGTTGAATTGACTGGTCATCGTTCTCGATGCAGCGTGTCGCCGAACGGGCTTCGGCAACAGTGTGGACATGGATGTCCGGATAGCGTCGGATCCAGCTGTCGACTCGTCGGTCGATCAGAAGCACTGACGCCTTGCGCAGCCGCGCCTCGACCATGGCGCGTTGCACAACCGCGTCGTTATCCGGTTCGTCGTCGAGTGCCGCCGCGATCCAACTGCCGTAGCTATGCGCAGCGTCGCCGGCCGCCACGATGGCTACGGGGCAGTGCGAATGCCTGGAAAGTGCGGACGCGGTGGAACCTAGCGGCACGCTCACAACGCGTCCCCGTCCAACGAATCCGACGCAAATCATTGCCGCGTCACCGGATTCGTCGATCAGCACTTGGCCGGGAGGACCGTGCAGAACGGCCGACTCGACGTCGACCGGTTTGCCCAGGCTCTCGACGGCGGCCCGGGCGCACCGTAGCGCCAATTCGACCGTCTCGCCGGCCGGAGGCTGGGCTGAGCGGTTCGGCGGGATGACATACACAAGACGAAGCGGGACGCGGCGGCTCGCGGCCTCATCGACCGCCCACCTCGCTGCGCTGATTGCGGCTTCAGAGCCGTCAATGCCAACAACCACCCACTTCGATTCGGTTTCCCGCGTCCGGGCCATCGTGCTCATTGCGGTAGTTGGGCCGCATTGGGAACGCCTACCCGCCCCCGCCGCTGACCCGCGGCGCCGCTGGACGCGGGTGCTAGATGGGCCACGCACAGGTCGGGCTCGACGAACGGGTCGAGCTGGTCGACGGTCACTGGTCCCCGCATCTCGTTCAGTGCACCCTGCATCAATCCAAGGTGCAGCGCGCACATCATTGTGCCGTGAATACTTACAAGTTCTTGGAATGGGCAGTGCCGCAATCGAATTTCGGTGGCTCGGCTTGCGGGCGATTCAGGCTTGAACCCGAGGTCACCGAGAACGTCGACCAGTTCCGTCACGGATTGAGTCTTGGACCGAGCACGACGCGCGCGTCGCTTGACCAGTGACGGACCCCACGCGCGGCCGAGGTCAGCCGCAGCACTGGTGGGGTCATCCGTACTCGTCGCGAAGTTGTCGGCCAGGATTCTCGCGAGCAGCCGGTAATTCGTCGGCCCGGCGGGGTCCATCCGGCGGCTCGCCCGGAACAAGACCGGGGGACGGCCGGGTCCAGCGGTCTCGCCGATGACCTGCTCGACTCGCCCGGCACGCATCAGCCCATCGAGATGGAATCGAATTGTGTTGGGGTGTACCGACATTTCCTCAGCGATGCTGGCGATGCTGCGCGGCTCGCTAGAGTTGCGCAGCAGCCGCAGGATGAGGTCACGCCGTCCCGGCGGGCCTGCCATCTTCTCGGCTGATGCGTTCTCCGGCATCACTTCTCCTGCGGCGGGAGCGCAGCCACCATCTCCGTATCAGCGTCGACCGCGCCGAGCTTCGCGGCCCCGCCCGGCGATCCGAGGGGTTGGGCCTGACCCGGCAGGACGTCTGTGAAGAACTTGACGTTCTCCTCGATGTAGGGCTGTAAAGGCGCGGGCAGGTCGTCTTCGTAGTAGATCGCCTCCACCGGGCACACTGGTTCGCACGCTCCGCAGTCGACACATTCGTCGGGGTGGATGTAGAGCATCCGTGCGCCCTCGTAGATGCAGTCAACCGGGCATTCCTCGACGCAAGCGCGGTCCTTGATGTCCACGCAGGGAAGGGCGATCACATACGTCATGCTCAAAGATTACCACAATTCACACTTGTAGTATTAGTATCAAATTATGAGTCGTCCCGAACCAGCTAGAGCTACACATGACACCGCGCTCGACGAGCTAGATGTTCGGAAAGTGCCGAAGCCGCAACGCCATCCGATGATCTTCGCCCGATTCGACGCACTCTCGCCGGGCGATTCATTCGTGCTCGTCAACAGTCACGATCCGATA
>Ga0070741_10009394_pt1 | contig 19029 bp, 6 predicted proteins | sample Coa_R1_4_FD_66440 | JGI IMG/M metagenome (GOLD analysis project Ga0070741, IMG submission 66440) | Surface soil microbial communities from Centralia Pennsylvania, which are recovering from an underground coalmine fire - Coalmine... | ecosystem: Environmental > Terrestrial > Soil > Unclassified ...
ATCTCGATCAGCGGGATCGGGAGCAGGCCACCCGTCGGTATGTCAAGCAGTTGGAGCGCTTGGGCCATCGGGTGATCCTGGAGCCCGCCGCCTAAGCGGGGTGGCATTTTCAAAACAGGGATAATCATTCAATCGTATCAACAGCACCCGATGCGCTTCAAACTGGTAGCGCAGGTCAAGCGGCGCCTGACACCTTATTGTCCGGGGAACGCCTCTGCCGCACTTCGAACGAAATCTCACGCGTGGTTGTCTTCCCATGCGTATTCGGAGAGCGAGATACGCACATGATACGTCCCGGACGGAACGTTGGCGTCTTTCACCGAAATGCCTGTGAGGTCGAGATACGGTTTTAATAGATCTGTGGGATCAATGGGAATGAACTTCAGGAGGGCATTTTGAGGCTTGTCAGGTCGATCGTCACGGTTTTGGGCAGAAACCCCGAATCAATAATTCCGCCTGACAGGGAACGACCTCGCCGTCGACAGGTTTCACAATGTCTATGATGGGTCCGGCGTCGCTCAAGCGGCGTGAATGAATCCCGTCGCCTTTGGCCGGCGCCGACGCCGCCTCTTCAAGAGAAATCAACCAGCCTTGCTCTCCGGTCTCGGTATCTACCAGACTGGAACCAACGACATTGATCGCGAACGCAAGAATGGCCATTGCCCAGCGATGAATCTCCATTCGTTGCCAAGCCACCTTGCATCGAAGCCATCCGGCTTACAGTTCCGCTCTCACCCCGAACGTGCCCGCATAGTTGTGGAACTGGTTGTTACCCACCATCGCCCGGAAGTTGATGAAGGGCTGGAACCCGCCGGGCAACACCGCTACGAGACCGGTTCCCAGATTGAAGTAATTTCTGACCGGCACATCGTTTTGAAACGTGAATCGCGTAGGAGAGGGCTTTAGATCTTCAACGAAGTGCGCGAAAATGAACCGCTGGGAGTTTTCAAATTCGTGAATATAGTCCGCATTCACTTGGGTAACGAACACTCCAACCGGCGTACTGAAGGCGGCCGATCCCTGGGCGCCTAGGACGCTTTGAAACGACTCGACGTACTGAGCGTCGTAGCCCAGCTCAAGGCCGGTGGTGCCCTGCTCTTCATAGCCGGCAATGTAGGTTCGGCTGTAATTGAACCCGGCGCGCGGCCCGAGTGTAAACATGCCGATCGGGTGATCGTAGCCGCTCAGCGCGCCAAGTCGAAACACGTTCCCTTTGGAAGTGCTGGATGAATTGCCGACGATCGGCCCGTTCGCTCCTCCCGCAACGAAATCCAAGTTGGTGGAACGAGTCACTTTAAAGTTATTAATGGTGATGGCGCCGTTGACCTGCACAAAGGTCCGATCGGTCGGATAATAGGAGCCGAAAACGGTCACGGTGTACGCATTCGTGCTGAAGTTGCCGCCGGATCGAAAGTCGCCGTCCGTATTGGCATAGGAGAAGGCCAGTCCGACAGTGGATTGCTTGCTCATACGGTAATCGGCTCCCACAGTAAAACCGTGGATGCTCGACTTATAGCCATCCTGGAATGTGCCGATCTTTCGGTCCAACGTTTCCACGAGCCCGGACGCGAAGAACCCGACCCCATGCCAACGACCGGAACTCGCGGTATTGAACATAGCGCTGCCTGTGCCGCTCTGAGGAGAACCGGGCGTGGCCACTCCCGGCGAGCCGAACAATCCGGGCATGAGGACTCCGAACGGATTCGCGAGCATCGCCGACGCGGCCGCTCCGCTCTGGCCGGATTCAGCTCGTTCCACTTCCATTCGTTGAAGAATACTCCGGTTAAAAATCGACACGGCCGCGGTTTGGAGCGATGAGGCACCGCCGCCGCCCGCCGCGCTTGGCACGCCCGCCGCCCCTTGGCAGATCGGGTTCAGATGCGGCCCATAGGAACCGCCAACCCCTCCAAGATTGGCACAGTTGTTCGCGAGCATATTGACAAGCTGCTGGTTCAAGACTTGTGCGCGAGAATATCCCGTATCGATCAACAACATGATCGCACATGAGGCAACGACCAGTTGGGTGCGTTGACTTGAAGCGGGAACGAGCATCCGGTTCAGACACTCGGACCATTTCATCTGAGGACTCCTTTCGTATGAACTTTTCGTATGAACTGTTTCCAACAGTCTGTCGACGCACTCGACAGAAAGTTCGAGCGTCCGTTTCAGTCGCTTCCCTCCTCTTGGCAACGGGCGCTCATTATAGGTAGACTGTCCAAGGTATCGCAACGGGGATCTATGAGAAATACCCCCATTAGTCCTGAAGTGGCGCTGTTCTGTGCCCCCATCGTGGGTGCCATCCTGCTGGCAGGATGCGCCACAGACTCCCAGCCGGTTGACTCCGTCACGTCCGTCTTAAACGCCGTCAACGGTCCGGGCGGAGCGGATAGGTTGGAGGTGGTGGATTGCCTTCTCCCGGGACAAATCCGTCAGCTCGGCACGCAAGTAACCTATCTCACAGAACGCCGTCCCGTCCGAACCACAGCGGAAGATTGCGCCATCAGAGGAGGCGAATACACTGCAGGGGACCGTGCCGACTACGGAACTGCTCTCAAGATATGGGTGGGGGCCGCCCAAAGAGGCGAGCCGGAAGCGCAATACTATGCAGGCACCCTATATGAGAAGGGGGCGGCCGGGCGGCCGGACTATCGAGAAGCCGCGGTGTGGTATCGCAAGGCAGCCGAACAGGGATACAGCCGCGCGGCGATCGCCCTCGGTCGTCTGTATGAACAGGGGCTCGGAGTGGATAAAGATTCTGCCGAGGCGCTGAAGTGGTTCGCCAAAGCGTCGGGCTTGAGCGAATCAAAACTCTCGCTGCTGGCCAATTCGCAATCGAAAGACCGGATTCGCAATCTGGAAAAAGACTTGGTAGCCAAGAGCCAAGAGGCCGACAAGCTTCGCCGCGCTCTAGAGACGACCCAAGCCGACCTGGCAAACGCCCGGGAACAACTCCAAAACCGTAAAACCTTGGCGGCTGGAGAACGGGATAAGGTTCGGGACGTCGAACAACGGTATCAGGCTGCCCTGGCACAACTGGAGACACTGCGCAACCAGCCGAACCAGACTCCGACCATCGCCAAGCTCGAAGCAACCGTGAAACAGCTCCAGCAGGATATGGCCCAGGCCAGGCGCGAACTCGACGACCGGAATAAGGAAGTCGCGCAGCTCCAGCAGAAAATCGCCTCGCTGGAGGCGGACGCGGATAAGCGCGCCAAGGAAGTTCAGACCGCCTCGATGATTGATTTGGGCTTCGACGGGCCGTCGCTCGAAATTATCGATCCCCCCGTTGTGAAGACACGCGGTATTCAGGTCACCGCCGATGAGTTGGCCATGCCGGTAGGCACGGGCGCCAGGCGTTCCATCACCGGTCGTGTCCTGGCCCCGGCCGGTCTTCGCACCCTCACGGTCAACGGCGAGTCCGTGAAACCGAACGACGACGGCATCTTCACTGCCTCCCTGCCGCCGCTTCGATCGAAGAATGACGAGATTGCCGTGCACATTCTAGCGGTCGATGCGCAAGGCAAACGCGCCGCCCTCAAGTTTTCCCTGAAAGCGCGTGGCCCCGGCTATATCGCTCCGTCCGTCCCCGTGCAGGATCTGACGGCTTTCGGGCGTTATCATGCCCTCGTCATCGGCAACGATCATTACAAACACTGGCCTGAACTGATGAACGCAATCGCCGATGCCACCGCGGTCGCCAAGGTGCTCAAGGAACACTACGGCTTTCAGGTGACCCTGCTCAAAGATGCGACGCGCGGCCAGATTATGAAGGCGCTCAATCAATACCGGCAGATCCTCACGGAAAAAGATAATTTGCTGATCTATTACGCGGGGCACGGCCACCTGGAACAGGGGATCGATCGCGGCTATTGGATTCCCGTCGATGCCGAGACGAATGACAACTCGGAGTGGGTCCTGCTCCCGAGCGTGACCGATATGTTGCAACTCATCTCGGCCAAGCATGTCATGGTGGTCGCCGACTCCTGTTTCGGAGGCAAGCTGACGAGAAGCTCCCTCGCGCAATTGAAACCGGGTCTGACCGATGAAGCCCGGATCGATTTGCTGAAAACGCTGGCACAGAAACGGGTGCGCACCGCCATGACGTCCGGCGGCGTGAAACCGGTGCTCGATGCCGGTGGCAGCGGCCATTCGGTCTTCGCCGAGGCCTTTCTCGGCGTCCTGGAAGAGAATGCCACCGTGCTGGAAGCCGAACGTCTCTTCTGGGCCGTTCGCACCCGTGTGGTCAGCGCGGCGAAGCAGCTGAACGCCGACCAAGTTCCCACCTACGATCCGATTCACATGGCCGGTCACGAGAGCCTGGGGGACTTCATCTTCGTGCCGCGCTCAAGCTAGAGATTCGGAGGGACAAGATGAGATGGCATATCCCGGGTTGCTATAGCCGTCCGGTTCTGCTTCCAGCTGTTGCGTTCTGTGCCGGCCTGACATGGCTTGCTTCCGCGCCTGTCACGTGGGCCTGGGATCGACTGGACTATGCGGCGGGTGGCAAGGGAGGTACCGCTTTCGAAGCCTCCTGCGGTGAAAATGCCGCACTAGTCGGAATCAAAGGGCGCGCCGGGCAGACCGTCGACCAGGTTCAAGGGTTATGCGTCAAAGTCGACCCTGTTTCGGGCAGCTGGATCGGCGGCGTGTACCAGACGCCGGCCTTCGGCGGGGGCGGTGGATCGCCTTTTGTCATGCAGTGCGATGTCGGCTCCGCAGTCGTTCGCATCACGGGGCATACCACCTATTTTCCAGTCTATATTGCGCAGCTCGCGATTGCCTGTGCCACCATTGTCCGATCCGACGCTCTGCCTCAGTATCTGGTAACAGGCGGTAGAGTGAACTCGGATACTCCCCCGGTCGGAGTGAGGCCACCCGAGAGCAAGCATGAATTCTCCAGGCCTTGTTATTCACCGGACGCACACCTATCCCATGTGCTTCGGGAAGATAAACGCGGATACGACTCCTATCTGCATGACGGTGCCATAGCTACCGGCTTGATCGGTCGGTCGGGCTCATTGATTGATGCCATCGACGTAACTTGCGCGTTCATCGACAGACCGCTAAAGGACTATCAAGTCAAGATTGCCGTACAGCCTGCCGTTCCTATTATCTATGGCATGCCCGTGAAAGCCCAATGGAATGTATCGGGTGTCACGCCTGAATTGACGCCTCCAATGGACTTTTCCTGGACCGTGAGTCGGTACCCCGAAGGATACGGCCTCGGCGTAGTCGCAAGAACGTTTCCGCATCCCAATGGAGGAAGCTTCACCGCGTGGGTCCCGATCGATCTGCTACCTGTCACGGGAAGTCCCTGTCCTGAACCGAATCATACCGGCTGTTCCGGGAACCCGGCTCGCGCCGATCTCGGTGAACTGCGCCCTGGCCGGTATAAGCTGACCGTGACGACCCATCTTCGGGGGTTCGCTTTCCAACAGAACGAGACCACCTTCGAGGTCAGAGAGAATCGGCCCGTCTCCGTCGCGCTCAATCCCAATCCGGCATCCGGAGGGATGAACGTCACCGGCACGGTTTCCATCGAGGGACCGGCCCCTCGGAGCGGAAAGGTGATCCATCTGTACAGCTCCTCACCGGAATTGGTCGGTGTCCCTGCGACAGTGCAGGTCCCCGCCGGCGCAACCTCAGCCACATTTCTCGCATCAATAAGCCCGCAGATCCGTGAACCGGTGTCGGTGCTTGTTCGAGCCAGTGATCGCCCTCCGTTGAGCCAGATGGCCGCTCAACCGTCGGTCGGCAATACTATAACATCCAGAGGGGTGGAGCCTGAGGCGCTCCCAAGCTTTGCGGAATCGACGCAAGAAAGCCGACAGAATCCGGAAGGTCAGGCTGGCGGTGAATCGACAGACCTCACCGAACGCGGGGTCGGCAGTCTTAGTCCCGGTAAGGCGAGGCTACAAACACCGATCACCTCGTTGACCGGACCAGTCGCTGCCGCTCCCGTACCCTCGGTACCGGGTCTTCCACACGCTCCGAGTCCTGCCCTGCGACCGTCGACTTTCTCGTTGGACCGAGCAGAACTGAAGGGAATTCTTTATTTCCCGCCCGAGGTCGTGTTGAACGTGGTCCCGGCGAGTCCGTTACGGCAACAACCGGACAAGCAATCTCCACTGGGCGGCAGAATACCCTAAATGCAGGCCGGGAGGCGTCTCCGATGCCCTCGCTGTTTCCGTGAAGCCCCCCTCTTGATACCGATGGGGCCACGTGGAATCTGGAACCTGATTCAGGGGATAGCTACCATCGGCTTGACGAAGAAGCACGGGCTCCGCTAGGCTATCGCTGCACGTCGACTCCTCTCTGAGCACGACTGAACGAGGGAGTGCCCTACGTTATGACACCCACCTCCCAACTTCGAGTTCGAACGTGGCCAGCCATTCGTTGCAACCACGCCGTTGAACCTTCCGCCCGTTTCGCACGACCGACTCATCAGAACACACCATCGTCCCGTTCGTTCATCAGGAGATGATTATGACGCATGTATGGTTGCTGGTCGGTTTTCTCGCGGCGTGGCCGTTATTCCCCGCGCAGGCATCGGACGGTAGACCGGCCGACGCGATCACCTTCAAACAAGTCACGCATTTTACGGGCCGGGACGGATCCGATATCGCGGTGCAACCCGGCACATATTGGATCAATGTGGGAGACGGGCAGCGGGTCTGGCTCACTTCGGAGATGACCAAGGAAACGCTCGAACTCTCGGCAGACACAACCTCGCATGACTTGGACCTGGACGGCGACGTTGTGCTGCTCATTCCCGGCGAAGAGGACCGGACCCACCTTGTCGTGTTGTTTCAAGACAAGACTGCCCTGGCGGCCGTCGGGTTTCCGAGCGCCGCGCGCCCGCGTGGCGCCGGGCTCATCAGACTCAATCCCTCCGTCCTGCGGCAGAATGCGGGCGTGTTTTCGAGACCGACCGCGCCGCCGCCTTCGGCTCCGCCTGTCGCACCGCAAGTTCCTCCGAGTACATCCGGAAAGACTGCCGCAAAGAAGGTCGATCCTTCTCAGCCTGCCACGGTCCAAGTCGGAGCTCCCCGATGGCTGACTTGGAGTTATCTCCGGATGAACGATCCACAAGGCCTGGCCACAATATTGCGCGACGTGCAGGTAGGGAAATTGCCGCCGACTACGTTGAACGGACTCGCCCATCCTGCCGCCATTACCGAAATGATGAAGACCAATTGGGCGGCGGAAGTCGCCCGGCTTGAAGCGCTGCAGCCGAAGCAAGCACCCGTTCCGGGGAGCGGAATTCGCTCCCGCGGGACCGCTGGTGCAGGCGGGGGCGGCTTCTCCGCTGTTGCCACCATCCCTCGATTTTCCGAAGCGCCTCGTCCTCTTCAGCAGGCCCGGCGATCTGTCACCGTCGATCAGGCAGCCGTCGATTTCGGAGGGCTATTCTACGGACAGGTCCGTCGAAGACAGGTGGATCTGACGGCCTTCAAGGATGGGGAAATCGCCGTCGCGGTTCCTCCCAATGCAGCGCTCCGGATCATCTCCTTGGAGAGCTATACGGGCTTCGCCAGTCCCGTTTTCCTGCCTTCGGCGGGATCTGGCTCTCTCGCCACGATGGCGCCATTCGCGGAATTGCTCCGGGAAGTCGATAAGAAGCGCACCGCCGCCCCGTTCCGGCTTCCGGTCCGTGCCGGGCAGGAACTCAGTCTGTTGGTGGAGTTTGTCCCTCGGAAGGAATTCGGTGTCCCCGAGGGCCCGTTCCAGACCGCGATTCAGATCGACTGCACCTTGTTTGAGAAAGGTCAGGCCGTGCCCGAACAGATCGTCGTCCCTGTCCGTGCGCAGATCAACGGGCTGCTTTACGGCGCCGAGGCGAATCCGGTCACGGGAAACAGTTCGGTATTGCCGGAACGAGATTTCTTCGTCGAATTCGAGTTCAGCAACGAAGGCCAGCCGAGCGAGGCACTCTTGGAGATTGCGAAAATGCCCTTGGGATTCGTCTCCAACGTGCCGGCCCTTCGCGTGCCGCTGGCCAAAGGCGAGAGGAAAACCGCCGGCTTCGTCATGAAAGCCAGCGCAGCGTCTCGCGGGCCGGGAGGGGCTCCTGAAGAAAAATGGATCACCTTCAGGTTTACCAACGGACCCAATACCTACACCATCGACTATCCCGTCTATCTCTATCCGACGTGGATCCGCTATCCATTTCAAGGAACAGTTCCGTTCAGTAACGGAGGTGTCCTCTCCACCCAGGGGACGCTCGACCTACGCGGGGATGGCTGGTTCAACTTCCAGGGCAAGCTCGATCCCTCTACCATCTTGAATCGTCTGGACCTCGGTCTCTATGACGACCTGTACATGCGCTGGCTCGTCGGATTTGTCCTCAACAATGGCGAATACAAGCAAGAGATCACCGACTTTTCCAAAGGCTGGACGTACCAGGCGGACGGGATGGTTCGGGAGTTGGCCCAGGATTACGTCAGAACGGTCGATGCGGGGTTTCGACTCTTGCTGTCAGGATACCTGCAGGTCAATTGAGTTCGTGCGCGCTCAAGAACTCGCGCTTCGGAGCGAACGAGGCCGTCACCGGAGAAATTGTCGCTCGGCATGGCAGCGCGTTTCATCTCATTTCCTCACGCCGTGACTGCTTGTGAATCATCGACTGCCGCATGACCACCGGGATGGAGAGAACATGAAATCGTACCGAACCGTTCGCGCCCACAGTCGGGCTGGTCGGATGCCTCGCCTCTGTGGCCGGGCACATGTCGCCGGTCGAGTTCTTCCGCTGCACTGTCGATCTCGTTTGAGCGCCCGATCCATTTTACCACGCCGTGTGGAGACGACGTGATCACGCAGGCCGACACCTATCGCGTCGAAATGTCGGGAGAGGGGGCGGATCCGGTTGGAATCGGATCAAGCGGCAGTCCAAATTGTGATTGAGGGCCAGTCCATCACCCATCAAGCGACCTTGTCAGGCGTCTCGGCGCTGGCGATCTCCGGATTCGGCGATCAGCGCTGTATCGTGTTGCTGCTCCCCGATGGTATCGGTCTCGAAGCGATCGCTTCATTCAGTGGGTCGTGCTGCCCACCGGCCATATTGAAATCACCCTCGACACCACGGGTCAGTCTTCCGAAAGCGCCCGGCGCCGGGGGACACGCTTCGGGCGATTGCGAAGAAAGCGCTGCCTAGGCTTTGATGTGCACGGCCGTCTGCGCCGCGCGGGTTCCGCACTTCCACCGTTTGAAGGGAGCAGTGCTTGACAAGCGCAGTCTCCCCGCCTAGGCTTGCCGCCCGGCGTCGCCAGGTTGGCACGCTTCGATCTGCACAGCCGCCAATCGCTGTCTTCCGGCATGGGAACCAGGCGTTGGACCCGCGACGAGGGCATCGCGTGATTCGAAGCCTCCTTCTCCCTTTTCCGTTTGAACCGTTTTCTCTCGTCCAACGACACACGGTCAGACGCGATTTCCCCGCACAGGAAGGGCCGGCGCGACATGCATGACCGACGCCTGAACCTCTCTGCCCTACGCGCATTGAAACCCCTGCGACGGAAGTTCCGTTCCACCGCGCCGCCGGCACCGGACGCGCCTGAGACCACTTCTCTCTCGCGCCGTGACTTATTCGGGCTGGCGGCCATCACCGGACTTACTTTGCCACCCGCGGTCGGTCTTGCCGAATCGCTCCTTGCCGGATATACAGATTCCTTCGCTGTCACGGGCGCCGAACGCCGCATTGTATTTCGATTGCACGGGCATGACCGTTGGATCATCGATTGCGACCGATTCGGCGGCCGACCAAGATTGATCGCGCAGAAGAACCCTCACCTGATTCGCGTCGCCCTGCTCGATGCCCAGTTCCCCGGCACCCTTCTTCCAGCCGATTTCGACTGCGACATTTACAGAAGCGGGCTCAATTGGCGGATGGACATTCGCTTCCGCTGGGGGGGATTTCACAGCCGAGTGTCGTTCGTCCGCTGGCTCGCGCAGCGGGAACCGGCTGCGGGAACATTCACGCTGATCGGACCGGTCTGTTCACTGGCCCAGGAGGAGGTGCTCGAATTGGCCGGTCTCGCTGAGGGAGCGTTCGGTCCGGATTGGACTTTTCGATTGAAGGGACCGCGCATTGCGCGAATCGACAGTGCCACGACCCATGTTACGTCCGATGCGTTTACTCTGACGCTTCTGAATCCTGGAACGAATAGCTTGCTTGAACGCCCGGCTGCGAGACGATCGCTCCTGACGCTTGAACGAGGAACTGCTCCGTGGCGGTTCTCTCCGCCTGTCGAATGCGGAACGCATGGAGATCTTACATGTCCTGAGAATAGTTTTTCCTCGCTGCGCGTCGAGACGTGGGAAGGAGACAACGGCGAAACCGGAACCGCGATTTTGGCCCTTTCGGATTTCAGCAATCCCTCTCCCGTTTTCGAGACAAGCGGCACGGGGCCGATTCGACTTTCGGAACCGGTGCGCCTCCCGCTCACCGAAGCCCGCTATGCGCGCACCGCGCAGTGGCCAGGCGGACCGTCCCAACAGGTCTTCCTCGCAAGGTTCAGCGAAGATCCCACCTGGCTGACGGTCAACGGCTGCCGGCTGGCGGTCGGCGCCCGATTCGAAACGGCTCTGTTCGAACTGATCCAGGATGGCACCGATCCGGCGGCGATCCGATGCGAACCGGGCCTGCGCCATGCGCATGTTCCTCTGGCTGGCGCGATTACCCAGCCGATGGAATTGCCCTACGGCGCCAGGCTGCAATTGGTGCAAACGGCCCCGCTGCGGAAAGCTCCACCGGTCTTACGGGATCCTGCCCTCTCGACAACCCCCAAAGCCCAACCGGCCCCGCCGGCGCAACAGCTCCCGCCGGGAAGCGTCCTTGAAAGCCCGGCCAAGACCGCCGAGGCCGTCGCCCAGCTCTGCGCCACCGATTTCCGATGCCTGCTTCATATTCCTGGACCGGCGGCCGTGACCGTGCTCCGCCCGGACGACCTGCTCCATCTGAAGTTTGAGTTCCGCAATCTCACATTGCAAGTGGCTCAAGGACAACCCCCTCAACTCGTGCGAGTCCCCGGCCAACTGGCGTACCTGGTCGTTTACTTTCCACCGCAACACATCGCCGAGGAGGCCTTCCGCGAACCGCGAGAGTCTCCGAATCTCCCGAAACCCATACGTGCCCTGATCTCCGGATGGAGCCAGTTGGTCTTCGAAATTCCGCCTGCGATCAATACGATTCCATACACGTTACCGGCCCTGCTAGACTGGTCCCAATTCCAGCTCGTCACCGCGCCGGCTGCCGCTCCTCCACCGCCGCCCCCTTCCACCAGATTGCTCAAGACATTTCCGGGCCGCTTGAGCAGTCCGTTTCTCAAACCGCAGTCGCTGCCCGATCAGCATTCACCGAAACCGTCGCTGCGCGAAGCCAAGTCCACGACCGAGCCGCTTGAGCGGTCCCGGACTATTTTTGCCCGTGCCCGAGCGCGCGCGCTTCCCGTTGCCGACATTCATTCGGTCCTGCCGCGCCAGATCGCTCAGGGAATCATGGAGAGAGCGCCGAATCTACGAGTGTTTGCCACGCCGACCCCGCCGACACGGGAACAAATCAGAAATGTTACCGCCATCGAAGCGCCGTTCCGGTTGTTCATGTCTCCCAGTCCCATGGCCGGGTGGGTACATCCGACAGCGGACAAGCCCATCCTGCGCAACGGCCGACAGGAGGTCTGGCACACCAGATTGGGTGTGCGACGGCAGCTTCAGGACGGGCGTTGGATCGTTGACGAATCCGACGACTGGTATCGCACCCTCCGCGCCATCTGGTCGCCGGATTATGTCCCGCCCCCGGCGCCTCCAGCACCCGAGTATTGTCCTCAACCCCATCCGCCGAACCCTCAGAATCCGTTCCGAATGTCGCTCGATGCGCGAAACCGGCACGAGCTGGTTCAGGTGATGGCAGATGCAACCAGGGATACCGCGACCTGGCCCTCCCGTGTCGCGCGCGCGGACCATTTCATGTTGAGCGCTTTGGGCGCGTGGATGAAGCTCCGCTATGCCGGCAGCCTCGTCTGCCCGGCCAACCTGGTGGAGTGGGAACACATCGCCAACATGGGACGGGACCAGTACGTCAAGGTTGCGGAGGAAGGCTATCTGTATCCTTTCGGCCATAGAGCGGCGCTGGTCACGATCACCGAGCGCAAGTTCGACGACGTCCTTGTAAAGCCGGGAGAAAGCCGCACGTTGGCGCTGCTCCGCCAGCGCCAGTTCCTCGTTGTCCGCGAGCCGGTCAAACAATATCCGGAAGCCGATCCCCATTTGAGAACGATCGGACAGGCCACCACGCCGTCGAAGGGGCGCAATTTCCCTTATCGCGTTTTGCGCATCACCACGCTGGTAACGCCGGACATCGAGGACACGAAGCTGGCGCCGAGCATGATTACCGGCGATGCGTTTTGGCCCATTCCGATCGGGACAGGCACGCCGTTCCGGTTCCAGTTGACCGGAGAAGATATTGGCGGAAGAACGACGACGTTTTCAGCCTCGATGATTTTCATCAAAGCCAGCGCCGCGGTCTGCGGCGCGGCAGGCACCAGTTGCGAAGCCGGTCCTCCTTCTCCGGCAGGAGACCCCGTCTCAACCCTTACGCTGGTCATGGAGCGTTACAGAAGCACAGCCCCGTTTGGGAGACAAAACGACGCCTCCCTTCACGGTCAAAAGATCGCCTTCGTCCCTCCGAGCCGCGATGAAGACTCTGTGCTCGAAACGAGCGTGCTGACGTTCGACGCGGAGTTGGCGAGCAATCCCATCCCTCTGATCCAGGCCAAACACGTCTTCTTCTTTCCCATCGTCGCCGCCGCCCAGGTCCGCATCCCGGCTGTCCAACGCCTGTTGGGACACGACTCCCCCATTGCTATCAAGTATGCCGCGCCCTATGTGCAATCCGAATTCGATCCCGCGAAGAACGTCGGTGAGGTCTTTGCCGAACTCCTTCAGCCCGTCCTGCTCGGCTTTCAGCCCGACAAAGTGGGCGGCCTGGCCAGCCCCAACATCGATATCACAGGCTTGTCCCGCAAGACCGGCCCCTTCGGCGGGCCGCTTCAATCCATCGCCTCGGGCCAGTTCGATCCCGGTCAATTTTTCAAAAAGGCCCAGAACCTCAAAGATCCACAGCAGCTCCTGGGGCAAGCCCAGATCCTCGGCGGCATTTTCCTCGGAGACATCATCGGATCGGTGCTGGGCGCGCTTCCACCGCAGTTCGTCACCGAAAGCCTCCCGCCCGACTCTCCCGAGACCGTCCGAGTGATCAAAACCAGCTATAAGTTGGATACGACAAATTTGAAATCGGATCCGCTTCACATCTTTCAGCCGTTGAATCAGGCTCGTTTGACGATCACCAGCCAAGTCGTGGCCCGCATCCCCAAACCGGGCGCCCAGCTACAGGAACCGGAATTTACCGCCCTGGGCAGCCTGGTCAACTTCGAGATCAACCTGTTTGCCTTTTTGATCCTGACGTTCAAGGAACTCCGGTTCGTCAAGTTGCCGGGGAGGAAACTCGATGTAACGGCCGATCTGGCCGACGATCCACTGCGGTTCGGCGGGCCGCTCGAGTTCGTGAACGCGTTGCGCAAGTTTATTCCCGCCCAGGGATTCAAGGACCCGCCCAGTCTCGACATCACTCCGTCCGGCATCACGGCCGGCTACTCGCTCGCTCTGCCGAATATAGCGATGGGCGTCTTCAGTTTTGAAAACATCAAGCTCGGCGCAGGCCTGTCGATCCCGTTTACCAATTCGCCGGTCAGCGTGCGCTTCGCGTTCAGCACGCGCAAGGACCCGTTCAACGTCGTCGTCAGTCTGTTCGGCGGAGGCGGCTTCTTCGGCCTGGAATTAGATACGCGCGGTATCCGCACGGTGGAAGCCGCGATCGAATTCGGGGGCAAGATCTCGCTGGACCTGGCCGTCGCCAAGGGCACGGTTGTCGTGATGGCCGGTATTTATTTCAAAGTCAGCCGCAAGGAGGATCCGCAAGGGCGCACGATCTCCGCCGTCCAACTGGAAGGTTATGTTCGCGCGGGCGGCGCCTTGTCCGTCCTCGCACTGATCACGGTTTCCCTCGAATTGCGGTTGAGCCTCTCCTATCTTGACGACGGCTCGCGCAGCGTATGGGGCAGAGCCACTCTGGTCATCAAGGTCGAAATCGCGTTCTTCAGCAAGAGCGTGGAAGTGGAGTTCGAGAAACGGTTCGCCGGCTCGTCGTCAACCGCCGCCCTCGAGCCCAACCCGTATGTCCGGCCTGTCAGTTATAGCCACGCGCACCGGATCCAATTCAAACCGGCCACTCCAGCACCATCCATGAGACTGGCGCCGGTGGCGCCGCTGATTAGCCAACCGGCGAAAATCGCCGACCTCCTGTCGGCCGAAGATTGGAACCGCTATGCCGCGGCATTCGCCTAGCACGTGGCTTTGGAACCGTTGAGGAACGGATCATGCCGAATCAGTCGCCGTTGATCGATAAGCTCCAGCAATTCCCGAAGGTCGGCATCGGTCAGGTGCTCGGCGTGCGGACGCAGGAGATCATGCTGACGACTCTGGCCAACGGGATTCAGAACGGGAAGCTTCGCCTTTCGGTGACGGTTGCTCTGCGCCTGCGTCCCGTTGCCGAAGCTCCATTATCGTCGTTTCCCGATTTTCTGGATTGGCCGAAATTCGTCGCGACGCTCAAGTTCAAGGTCTTAATCGGTCCAGGCCCAGACCAGGCGACCGCGTTCGACGCCGAGCCCTTGTGGTCTTCCGCCACCTTGGACTCACCTCTATGGCAGGCCCTCTTTCCTCCTACCACGCCGGTGCATCCTTATCCGCAAGACAAGGACGGTTGCCAGCCGAAGTACGACATCAAACCGATCATGATCGAAAGGCCGTTTTTCCAAGGCGTGATCAAGGAACAACTTTATCAGGCCTTTGCGCTCGGGGAGATCGTTGCGGAACGACTCAAGATGGACGCGTTTACCCAGTTGCCATCCAGCGGCGTGCTCCAGCAGCAGCTCGAACAAGCCGGCATCCTGGTTCGGGACCCCAGCCTGGGCGGGAAGCTAAACGTCGGATTCGTAAATCCGCTGGCAAAACTCGATGCCATCAATCAGCAACTCCAAAAGAGTCTGCCGCAAGGTCCGGGAGGCGGACTGAGCGCGCCCCCGGGATTTACTCCCGGCCCCCCCGTAATTACGCCTCGCGGGCTCGGAACCGGCTCGTCGCGGGTTGCCCCGCGGCTCGTTCCGCCGAATCGGCTCGCGCAGGTAACCGGCACCACGCCGGAGCAACTGCATTTTCTCGAATTCCAGGCGTCCAAGCAGCTCCTTGCCTTGCCGCCTGAGCGGATCGCGCCGAAATTCGAGCCGCTCGATTTTCACCAAATCGTCAGCCATCTCGCCGAATACCCGCAGATCATGCGCCGGCTCGGGCTGACGCTCGACTTCCAGGTGACGGCCGATTTAGCAAAGCTGCCTCCCGCCTCCACTATCTGGGTTCGTCCGGTCGTGGACGCGGCGGCGGCCGGACAATTCCTTTCGCCTCGTTCTCAGTTCGAGTTGAATCCCGGTGCGGGGATCTTTCGTCTCAAACCGATGTCGTTCGATTCGCTCGTCGGGAACGGCTGTCTGCAGCTGGGGAGGACCGCGGGGACCTGGACGTTCGATGTCGTGCCGGGCGACGTTGAAGGCGCGGCGGAGAAGCTCGAAAAGTTCGCCCAGATGGTGCTGGATGCCGGACCGTCGATGGATCAACAGAACGACGGAGCGCTCCCGGCGCTGCGGTCCGGAGGCCTGGCCGTGGCCCAGAGCAACCGCGACTACTGGTTGAACGGCATCGTGGACACGCTCAATCAGCTCCATTGCACGCTGGAGAGGGAGCGTCAGATCCCCAACTTTCCTCCCGACCGTCGCGGCACCACGGTTCTGCTCGGGATGGAGCAGGTCATCCGCGGATTGCGCATCGACGTGCGCGAGCTGTTCGAGAACGCTCCGCCCGGTCCGTGGCGATCCCTGTGCTTCCGAAGAGGGCGATACCTCGTCGGTCCCGCTCAACAGCCTGTGCCCAATATCCAGGATGACGAAGGATGGGTCTCGCTCGGATCGATGAAGCCGACCGTCCCAACGGCTTCCCCGACGCTACTCATTTACGAATCGCTGTTCCGCTGGAACGGGTGGAGTCTTGCCGTCCCTCGACCGGGGAAGGCGCACGGCGAGGATGGGCCCGGCTCGCCGTCAGGGACCGGTATGAACATGATCGTCAGGTTCGACCCCGTTCCCGGTACCCTCCCCAAGCTCCGGTTCGGACGCCATTACCAATTCCGCGCCCGCGTGGTAGACTTGGCCGGCAACGGCCTGAGCGTCAACGACCTTCCGAATCCCCCCAGCGACCTCGTCACCAGTGCGCAGGACGGCTACTACGACCGGCTCGAACCGGTCGGCTCGCCGATCTTGGTGTTGAAATATCCGCTGCTGGGCCCGCCCACAAGTGCCTGCCCGCAAGGCCAGCCGCTGGCGCCGGGAGAATCGGTCGCTCGTTTGGTCATCAGGACAGCCAATACCGAGGGCAGCGGGGCTCCGGCCTGGCCGGTCAATCAGGCCTCCACCCGCCATCTCGTTCCGCCGCGCGCGGCTCAGGAAATGGCCGAGGCGCACGGCATGTTCGACGATCCGGCCACCGGAAAATTCCGGCCCGACGCCTATGCCGTGATGACCAGCAAGGACGGCACGCTCTCGACCACCTCTCCGGCGACGCCGGGATTCGGACCTGACGGCAAACCTCGATTCGAGGACGTTCACCCGGAAGAATCGTTCACGGTCCCCTATCTCCCAGATCCGCTCGCGGCCGGCGCCACCTTCTTCAATCTTCCCGGAACAGCCCGGACACAGTTCGTTCAGCAGATTCCCTTCCCGGGCGCATGGCCGGACCGGGCGTCGTTCCAATTGCAGCTGGAACCGGGGACGGGCGCGCCTGTTCTTTCCGGCAACGTGCTCCGGGTCTTCCTCCCTCCGGGAGAGCAATTGGTCGTGCAACTGAGTTCTCACTTCGCGCCAGGCCAGGAGACGCTCATGGCAGTCTGGCGGTGGATTCTCGAAGCGGCGGCCAAGAATCCCTCCATCAATCTGCAACAGATCCAGGCGCTCGTCCGCGCCGGGCGACATTGGATGATGACGCCGTTCCGCGATATCGTCCTGGTGCACGCGACACAACAACCCGTGATGACGCCGCGCTGGGTGTCGCTCGTCGTCAGTCCGCAGCGACAACCAGGGCAGACTGCCGCATCCCTCAGCGGCATGATCGACATCCACAGCCCCAGCACACAGAAGCTCGATCTCCTGGCGAACTGGATCGACCCGATCGATGAAGGCACGTGGCCGGATAACTCCCCGCCCGACCCGTCCGGCAACCCCTATAGTTTTCTGTTCGTCAAGAGGAACTCGGTCGCATTTGAGACCCTTGTGCCGCCCGACGGACACGGCGCCGGTTGCGGCACGACACCGCCGTTTGCCCGTCCCCTTCCTGGACTCTTTGCCGAGCGCACCGCCGCGCACATAACCGTCCGCCCGCGTGGCGTCGAGGGAGCAGCGGCTGAAGCCCCTCAACCAGGGGAATCGCCAGCGGAAGCGGCACCGCAAGCGCAGGCATCGGACGAATCAACCGTCCTAACGCCACAGGAGGAAGACATACAGGAACGAGGGGTACCGGGAGGAGTGCTGCGGACGCCTGGGATCAGGCCACCGATTCAGGTGCAACCGGCCCAGCCACCGTCTCAGAAACTCTTGACCCCCGGAATGGCGGAGGCACCGGGCCGTCTCCTCGCACCAGGACGGCCGTCGTATGACGAGTCCAAATTCCGGTGCGCACCGCCGCCCCCGAATCCGCCGCAACGCACGCCGAACACCTTCGATTTCTGCGGCACACATCAGTTCGGCGACACCAAGTACCGCTGCGTGGAATATTCGGCGCTAGCCACGACCCGTTATCGCGAATACTTTAACCCTCTTCCGGATTTTCCCAATTGCCCGCCTCAGAACAGTCCCGTGGAACCGCAGTTCACCAGGATTTCCGCTCCCATCAAGGTCGATATTCTCAGCTCTGCTCCGCCGGCTCCGCCGAAACCGTTGTACATCGTGCCAACCTTCCGGTGGGAAGATACCCAGCAGGGCCGCCGCCGCGTCGGTGGAGGCATCCGCCTCTACCTGGAGCGTCCCTGGTTCTCCTCCGGCATAGGGGAACAGCTCGCCGTCGTCCTGTACGGCCACGACTATCCCACGATCGTGGAGCAGGCCAAGTCCTACGTCACACAGTGGGGACTCGACCCCCTGTGGGTCGGCGGGGAACCGGCTGCCCGTTTCGGTCCGGCACTCGGAGCGCTGAAAGAATCCATCGTCCCCTCCGTCGTGACGCCACGCGGCGTGGAAGAAGAGCAGCCAACAGAACGCGGCATTTCACAACTCGGTATCGCCCCGCTCGCGATAGAAAGCGCCGGTGCAGTTCTGTCCCAGATGGCGGCCCTCTCGAAAGAAACGGCGGGCGCAACTTACCCTCAGCCGGTTCACTTCAGGAATCCCGCGGTGGTCCGCGAAGACCTGGTTCTCTCTGAAGTGGTCGGCCGATGGCCGAGCACGATCACGACTCCGAGCGGCGGCAAGGCCTCTCAGCTTCCGCTGCAGGCCACTCCGCTGCCCGTGAAGATTTGCACGTTCAACGTCCTGCCTGATCACAGCCGGCAGTTGTGGTATTGCGACATCGAGATGGACCCGGGAACGGCCTACTTCCCGTTCGTTCGCCTTGCGCTCGCTCGCTATCAGGTCAACGCCATTCCCGGCGCGCATCTCTCGCCAGTCGCGTTGGCGGACTTCGCCCAACTGATGCCGGATCGCCTGGCTAGCATGGTCGTGAATCCGGCGAACCCGACGAAAGCCACGGTGTCTGTCTCTGGAGTCATTGGAGCCGTTCCTCCCGCGCGCTCATCGGCCGTCGAGGTGCAGGTGGAACAATTCAATCCGGCTTTGCCCGGGGAACTCGGATGGGGTCCTGTTCCGAATATTCAGCCGGTCG
>Ga0070741_10009396_pt1 | contig 19028 bp, 19 predicted proteins | sample Coa_R1_4_FD_66440 | JGI IMG/M metagenome (GOLD analysis project Ga0070741, IMG submission 66440) | Surface soil microbial communities from Centralia Pennsylvania, which are recovering from an underground coalmine fire - Coalmine... | ecosystem: Environmental > Terrestrial > Soil > Unclassified ...
ATGAACGACCAGGGCATGCAGGCGCTGCTGTCGGATAAATTCCAGGTCGGAGGCGCAGCCTCTGCCGCAGCCGGTCCCGTGGGACGCGATGCCGCAGCGGGCACGGACTGGAAGCTCAAGGCGCCGATCCTCACCTATTCGCGCAGCAAAGGAGCTTTCGCCGGAATCTCGCTCAATGGCTCAGTGATCCGCGCCGACAAAGACGCAACCAAAGCCTTCTACGGCCAGGACGAAACCAGCCAGCAGATCCTGACTGGACAAGTTCAGGCGCCGCCAGAAGCGCGGACGTTTCTAAACGCAGTCCAACGCGCTCAAACTGTAGCCAGCAGATAGTTTCTTTCAACATTCGCCAAGGCGGGTGACGTTTACGTTGCCCGCCTTTGTCTTGTTGTCTCAAATGCGGGTGACAACTTCGGCGAGGAAGAGCTATAGAGCACTTGTGGTACAACTGAAGGGGTGGCCTACTTTCTCGCGATCGATGGTGGCGGTACGAAGACAGAGTGCGTGATTGGAGACGAGCACAGACTTCTCGGCTCGGCGGTTGGCAGCACCATTAAAATCAAGAAGGTCGGAAACAAGACTGCTGCTGAGGCTCTGCAATCCGCAATTAATGCCGCTTGCAAGCAGGCGAACGTCAGGCCTGATCAATTCTCCCGCACATGCATCGGACTCGCGGGCTCCAGCATTCCCGAAGTGAGGCAGTGGACGCGCGCGACTTTGCAGCAGCTCGTGAGCGGGGAGGTGATCCTGGTAAACGACACCATGATTGCCCACCATGCCGCCTTTGGCGGTGGTCCGGGCGTGCTGGTAATTGCCGGAACCGGTTCGAATGTGCTTGGCATCAACGAGCGCGGAGAGAGCGCACGAGCCGGAGGATGGGGATCGATCATCTCTGACGAAGGTTCCGGGTTCTGGATTGGGAGGACGGCGGTCGCACAACTGATGAGAGCGCACGATGCCGGGCGCCCGACTGAACTGCTGTCCGCAATCACGCGAGCCTGGGGATTGGGCACGAGAGAAGAAGTGGTGGCGATGGCAAATTCTAATCCTCCGCCAGACTTTGCTGCTCTTCTTCCTGCGGTGCTTCAATGCGCCGATGCCGGTGACGCGCTCGCGCGGGAGATTCTGTCCTCAGCTGCCAATGAATTGGCGCAGCTTGCCCGCATCGTAGTGCGCAAACTGTGGAACGGGGACGGGAAAATTCGCATTGCACTTACCGGGGGCGTGTTCGCGCATTCCGTTCAGATACGGCAGATGTTCTCGAACGCGATTCAAGCCGAGCGCCCGGGCATCGAAGTGAATCCTGAGCCCGTGCATCCTGTCATGGGAGCGCTGGCGATGGCGCGCAGCCAAGCGTAATACCGTAGAGACTTCCCGTCTGCCGGTCGATAGAATGCGTCTGCATGACCCGATTCGGCACAGCCCAGGCCAAAGCACAGCCGCTATCGCTGTCGCGCCCATCCGCGGCTGTGTCGGAGCTGATTGCCAGCCCTTTCCCAGAGGACCTGCTGGCCGCTGCTGGTCATGTCGGCCTTGAGGAGGATCATGCATTAGCTCTGCTGCGCCGCAATGACCTTCTTCCTGCAGCGTTCGAAGCTTTGGTTCGCAATCCCGTCGCGAGTAAGAGCCGAAAGACTCTGCTGAAGCTGGTGCAGCACGCGCGCGCGCCTCGACATGTGGTCCTTCGACTCCTGCGGCGGTTGTTTGCTTTTGAGCTGATGGAAGTGGCGTTGTCGCCAACCGCCCCGCCCGATCTGAAGCTCGTGGCTGAGCAACTGCTGATCGACAAGCTTGAGGCTATTTCTCTGGGCGAGCGCATCAACATGGCCCGTCGTGCATCGGCCGGCATAGCAAGCGGTCTGCTTCTTCAGGATGAGCGCGCGGTGATCGAAGCCGCACTGCAGAATCCGCGTATGACTGAAGGCAGCGTGGTGAAGGCACTCAGTGCTGCAAAGAATCCGACCACGCTGATCGCAATTGTTGTCGAGCACGCGAAGTGGTCGTTACGACGAGAGATTCAGCTGGCCGTGCTGCGTCGGCCCGAGACTCCGGAGCCAATCGTGATGCGGATCGCGCGCGCGCTTCCCCGGCCAGTGATCTACGAATTGCTGAAAGAGCTCCGCCTTCCAGAGCGGAAGGCGGAGCTGCAACGATGTTTGCTCGGCGGATAGCCCTCGGTTATGCCGCGATTCTGGCAGCGGGCTTCAGTTCCACTTTGATCCAGCCCGGCTGGCGCGTATCGAAAGCCTTATAGGCATCGAGTGCGCTGGTCATCGGCTCGGCTTGCGTAAGGACCTTTTCGGGATCGAGGACGCCGGTCAAAACTTTGTCGAGCAACATGGGAATGTACTTGCGGTGATTGCAATTTCCCATTTTAAGAGTGAGATTCTTGTTCATAGCCGCGCCAATCGGAAAGCTCTGTGCCGTTTCGGGATAGACGCCAATAATCGACAACGTTCCTGCTTTGGCAATGGCTTCGACACACCAGCTCAGCACCTGAGAGGGCGCATCGCCCGGATGCCAGTTCCCGTTGCTGGTGCCTCGCTTCGGGGCAACCATGCGGCGCTCGACTGCATTCTTCGGCGCCTTCATCAAGCCTTTGATCGCGGCAGGGCCATGGTGTGGACGGTTAGCATCGACTCCAACCGCATCGATAATGCGATCTACGCCAATGCCTCCAGTAAAGCCCTTCAATGCCTCCACCGGGTCTTCCTGGTCATAGTGGATGATCTCCGCCCCTTGCTCTTGTGCCATTTCGAGTCGCGACTGAATGGCATCGATGGCGAAGATGCGTCCGGCGTTCATCAGCTTGGCGCAGGCAATCACGAACTGCCCCACGGGCCCGCATCCGAACACAGCCACGGTATTGCCGGAGCAGATCTCGGCCAACTCTGCAGCCATCCAGGCGGTGGGCACGATGTCAGAGATGAGGATTGCCTGATCGTCGGAGACTCCTTCAGGGATCTTGACAAGTCCGACGTTCGCAAAGGGAACACGTGCGTACTCGGCTTGCAATCCGTCGAATGGCCCGGTCAACTGTGGTCCACCAAAGAAGGCGGTACCGGCATCCGGTCCATTCGGGTTAGCTTTATCGCACTGGGCGTAATAGCCCTCGCGACAGTATGAGCAATTGCCGCAGGCGATGGTCGAAGGAATCACGACGCGATCTCCGGGCTTGAAGTTGCGAACGGCGCTGCCGATTTCCTGCACGATGCCGACACCCTCGTGTCCCAAAATGGTTCCGGGCTTCATGCCCGCCATGGTGCCGCGGACCATGTGAAGATCGGTTCCGCAAATGGCACTCGCGGTAAGGCGCACGATGGCATCGTTCGGTTTCTGAATTTCCGGTTCGGGCACCGTTTCGAGCCGGATGTCGCCGACTCCGCGAAATACGACTGCTTTCATGAGAGCTCCTTTCTGGTTCGAAGAGGTTTAGGCGACTTTGCGGCTCTGCGCCGCAGCCTGGGCAAACAGCTTCAGCATTTCACGATTAAATGCGGGGATGTCGTCGGGCTTGCGGCTGCTGACCCAGTTGCGATCGACCAGCACTTCCGTGTCTTGCCATTCGGCGCCGGCGTTACGCAGGTCGTCCTGAATCGTGTGATAGCTCGTGATCCTGCAGCCCCCGACCAGTCCGCTTGAGACCAGCAGCCATGGTCCGTGACAAATCACAGCGATGGGTTTACCTGAACTGTCGATTGCTTTGGCGAACTGCTGCGCCTTCGGCACAACACGGAGAGCGTCTGCGTTGAGTGCTCCTCCTGGAAGGAGCAGAGCGTCGAATTGCGATGGATCAACCTGGTCCAGACTCTTGTCTGCTTTGTACTTCTTGGATTTGTCGTGATGCTGGAAGGCCTGAATCTCGCCGCCCTTTGGCGAGATGACAGTGACCTGTGCTCCGGCTTGCTCCAGTGCTTCTTTGGGTTTTACGAACTCTGGTTCTTCTACTCCGTCGGTGAGCAATACTGCAACGCGGATACCCGCGAGATCCTCTGCCATTGTCTGAGCTCCTGTGATGGCTTTTGCAAATGTCGGCGTTTCGTAGACCTTCGCTTATTTGCTTATTCGATTGGAGGATGAGACAGAGCGAGAGGTTGACCCCAAGATCAGGGATTCAAGGGTGGCAGGCCGCCCGCATAACCAGACATGTGAACTCAGGTTGTACTTCGAGTTATCCGAACCTCTGATGGTGCTTCCAGAACTCCGCCCAGGGCAGGCGAGGAGGACCGCAGACGAAAATGTCGGGATGGTAATGGCTCTCTTCGTTGTCCACTCCCTCTGAATTGGTGTTATGACCGGCAAGTCGGCAGGAGGCGAGGTTCTTATCCACCCACTCTGCCGAGTTTCCCACCACGATCAGCGTCGATGGCGGGGGCATTGGGTATCCCCGCAGCCATGCCGAGTTCGTCATCGAAATCGGAGGCGCCAAGTGGTAAGCACGACCGAGAAGCTCGATCGCACCTTGCTCACCATAATTGCCGACCAGAATGCCAACACTCTCGCGCTGAGCCGGAGGTAGCGAGTCGCGAATACCGGCAACATTCTTCACGAGTTCATTCCAGCCGATCTCCTCGCGCAGATCTCCGTTCTTCTTCAGTGCGCGATCACGCAATAGACCGCCTGAGCTCCACGGGACCAGGATGGTGCTTGCGTACGCTCCTCCAGCGATGAGCACGACCAAATACAACGCAGCAGCAGGTTTTAACCAGTACCGGCCGGACCGATGAATCCAACTCTCCATCATCACCGCGCCCATGGCAAGCAGCACGGGATAAACAGCTCCCGGATAATAACCCCGGCCTTTGGAGACCCATAGTATCAAAACGGGAATTACTGCCATCCAGGCCAGCGTTCTGAAACGGGCGCTGCGGAAGAAGCCGATCAGGCCCCCAATCCAAAGCGGCACCGAGACTGGATTTGTATTGAGAAGAAACTGCAAGCTCCAATAACCTTCTGCGCGCCCCTCGCCGACGTCGCGCGCATGGATGTTGTGCAGGAACTGCAAGGAAATGAAGTCGTGGCGTATCTGCCAGATGAAGTTGGGCAGAAACATAAGGAACGCCAGCCCGGCTCCGGCCCAGAACCAGCGAGTCAGCAGGTATCGGCGCGCCGGTGTCAGCCCCAGTCCGACCAGCAGGCCGGACAGATAGAAGAACATCGTGTATTTCGTCTCCAAGCCAATACCAACTATCGCGCCTATAGCGAGACACCAGCGCGGATTCTCAGTCTTGAGCAGGCGGACGACGAAGTAAGCGAGCAGTACCCACCATAGGTAATCGAAGGAGGTGTACTGAAATTCGGTTCCTTCGAACAGTGCCAGCGGAGCAACCGCGACAGCCAGCGCCGCCGTTGCTTGAGCCAGACGCCCGCCGCCGAGTTCCCATGCCGTTAACCCGGTAATGAAAATGGCTGTGCTCTGCGCTATCACGGAGAAGATTCGTAATCCAACCAGGGAGAGTCCGAACAGGTGAAGGCCGATTCTCTCAAGCAATGGCGTTAGCGGAGGATAGGCAACGAAACCCCAATCCAGATGAAGAGCATCGGAGAGCGTCTGAAGTTCGTCACGATGAAAGCCGTATCGCTGGTTGGTGAGCAGATGAACAGCTGCGATTCCCAAAGCTATGAGAGCCACAACAGCAGTGGCGCGCGGTGTATATGAATCTGAAAGCGTGAATCTGCGGGCTACGTTCGGAGTCGCCATTTGCATGCGCCGGCGCTTGGCAGGTCGAGGCTGTCCAAGGTTACCCCAGAGCTACGACAAACGCCTCGCATAAATTCATAGGCGGCGAGCACGTTGATTGCCGACATGCACAGGTTTTAACGCAGGATGAGTCCTCGTTGGGACATCGCCTACAGTTTGCCAAACTCTCCCGGAACACCTGCCTGAGATGTTGCCTGTTTTGTTCTGGTTCCGGAGCCGGGAACGAGTTTAGTGCAGGCTATGTCGTCAATATGTCTTTCGTAATCTTCGAAGAACTGAGGAGCGCCGATATTATCTGCGCATGGCGACCGCTACCCCCGCCCAATCCTCCGCAGGCTTCGCACGCAAACGGCGCTGGGAACGCAGCGGCATCGACGTACCCATTCGCCTGATCTTCTGGAACTCGCTGCATACGGCCAAGATCGTGGAAGCCCGCGGACGCGACATGAGCGAAGGTGGCATGGCCGTATTCGCCGGGGTCGAACTACGCATCGGCGACATTATCGAAGTGGAGTTCACGCCCGCATACTCCGGCCAGCCGATGCGAGTGAAGGCCGAAGTTCGCAACCGCCGCGGCTACTCGTACGGCATCGAATTTCTCGTAGACACCGATGAGGAACAAAGTCAGGCCGCGCGTCTCCGCGAGCTGCTGATCTCAGCGAGCGGAAAAACGAAGCTTTGAGCACTTTGCGCTTCTTCGCGATTCCCTCGTCGTAGACACTGGTTCCTAAAAACGTCTTTGGCTGCGATGAATCCCGCGAGCTTATCGACTTCGAGCTACAGAACGCTCCTACTTCTGAATGTCTTTTGCGACAGCTGCGCATCTTTAGCGGCGCACGCGAAGCTGCGATAGATCCATTTCCAGGTTGTCCTTCTGCAAATCATGAATGCCAGCCAATCGCCATAGCGAGATTATTGCCGCTGCGCTCCCATTTCGGCGAAGACGACCACATGACCGGCCGGATCTTTGAGACCGATCTCCTTGGCCCCATAAAACGTCGTGCGCACCGGCAGGACAACGTTTGCGGTCTTCGCTGCGGAGATGAAAGGTTCAAGCTTATCGACTTCCATGTAGAGGAACGTCCGTCCACCTTCTATATCTTTGGCGATTGCAGGTGCATCTTTCGCGGCGCTAGCGAAGCTCTGATACATAATTTCCAGGTCGTCTTTCTGTATGATCACAAAGCCCAGGCGATCGCCATCGGGAACTTCGACGGTTTTGTCAAAACCGAAGCGGCTAGTCCAGAAGTCCACGCAAGGCTCGATCTTCTCTACATAAAGGACTGGTGTAATTCTTTTCACCTTCATCTTTGTCTCCTCTGATTTGCTTTGTGAAAACGAAAGTGCCGAAAGGCAAACGACGGCTACCAGACAGCCGACGATGGCTTTCATGCGACTTGATTTCCTTTCTTTTCCTTGGTAGTATTATTTAGACTAGTTAAAGTATCGGGAGCTCTATGACTTCGTCAACTGGAATCTCATCCCAATCAACGGCGCGCAAACTACAGGACCTGGTTTCCGTCGGACCAGCGATACTCCGCGACTTCGAGCTGCTGGGAATCCGCGATGTTCCCACTCTGGCACGACAAAATCCGCGGCACATGTACAACCGTTTGTGTGAGCTCACAGGACAGAAGCATGACATCTGCTGCCTTGATGTCTTCCACGCAGCACTTGCGCAGGCGCGCAATCCGCTGCTCCCGCCGGAGCAGTCTGTGTGGTGGTACTGGAGCCGGAAACGAAAGGCGCGGAGTGGCAAAGCGTAGGAGCAAGCTTCCACTAACAACAGCAGACCTGGTGTTGCTGAGTCTCCTATCCGAGCGTCCCATGCACGGCTACCAGGCGAATCTCGAACTCGAACGCCGTGAGGTTCGCGACTGGGCCGGCATCTCGCGTCCGCAAGTGTATTACTCGCTGGCGAAACTGGAGCGCCTCGGCTTCCTTCGTGCCGCTCGTGACAAAGAGCCTGCAGCCGGGCCGGAGCGCACCGTTCTCGCCGTCACGGCGGACGGTCGATCCGCTCTCGCCGATGCGCTCGAACGCGAAGACTGGACCATGCAGAGCGAACGGCCTCCCTTTCTTACCTGGATTGCGCTGTCGTGGCTGGCACGCCCTGGAGTTTTCGAAACACAGATTCAGCGACGTAGAGATTTTCTCAACTCGGAACTGGCGCGAGAAGAAGACGTGCTGCGTTCGGTCTTACGCGAGGTGGGCCATCATTACCACGAGGCGGTTTGGATGCTGAAGCTCACAATCAGAAAAGTCCAGATCGAGTTGGAATGGCTGGATGATGTTGAACGCGAGCTACCACATCGCGCGCAAGCACGCCGCTAAAGATGATGTCCCGCGATTGAATTCAGCCGGATCGTTTTCTGTTTTTCCCACGATTATTACTTTTTCGGGAATCGGTTCCTTAGTTCTTCTGCGTCGCCGATATCTCGGCTTCTGCCGGTTTCCTCTTTGTTGCGTATGAGGGCAGATCTTCCGATAAACGCTACGGCTAGGCCATCCAGATCGCCTATTTTCCGCGAAGACCATGCTTGATCGAACGTCAAACCCGAAATGGATGTCAGCAGATCGATCCGATTCGGGCTCACTCCAAGCTGAATAACTTTATCGGCGCTTGAACACTCATGAACTGTTAACCCCGGGCTCCCGAATCCGAATTCATTCAGAGCACCCAGAACTCGGGTTCCGTTCTCGGGAGTTGGACGCACCAATAGATCGAGGTCCGCCGTGTAGCGGGGAATGCCGTAGAAGGCGACGGCAAAAGCTCCCACGACGAGATACTCAACTTTGTTCGCGTTTAATAACTCGACAAACTCGCGCAAGTCCTTGCTTAGCGGCATCTGGATGGCGGCGGTCGCGGAGTTCGATCACGATCTGGATGCGTTGCTCGGGAGTCATTGCCATATAGTCCTTTGCATCGGCCTCATCGGCTTCCTTGAAGCTGGAAAAGACTCGGACCTTTTTCTCCACGCACAAATTATACGAGCTAGGAGCACGGACCGCTGTTATTGTTTCGATTCAACCATCGCTCACGTTCTTCAGTAGTCAGCGTCTTTCTCGCTAGTCAGAGGAGGAGCCGCACATGAGATTCGCAACCGTACTGGCGGCTTTGATCATTCTTCCTACTCACGCATACGCCCTCGGCTTCGCTGCGCCGCAAATCTCGGATCTCGTCGGCGATTGGGCCGGAACGTCCATGTGCCAGGTGAAGCCCTCTCCGTGCCACGATGAGAATGTGGTCTTCCGATTTTCTAAGCCGCACGAAGACAAGATCAGTGTTCAGGCCGATAAAATCGTCGATGGCAAACCGGTGACCATGGGTGTGGGCGAGTGGACTTACGATAACTCCACAGGCACTCTCACTTGGCACAATCCCCGAGGTGACTGGAAGCTGATCGTGAGTGACACGACTATGGATGGAGCCCTGATCGCCCCTGATAATGTGGCCTTCCGCAAAATCCGCTTGAAGAAATCGAATTAGCGCAGCCCGGCGCCACATCGCGCCAACCTTCACCCAGCGTTCTGAATCAGAGATGCTGGGAGGAATTCGCTCGCATGATTCTGGTTCTACTCATCATTCTTCTGATTCTCGCAGCGGGAACAGCGCCGGTATATCCGTACAGCCGCGGATGGGGATACTACCCGAGCGGAACGCTGAGTACGATTTTGCTGATAGTGGTGATTCTGTACTTGCTGCATTACGTCTAAGGCCGCTTACACTTCGGGCGCAGGGCGTGAGCCCTGCAGCGTGATGGAATCGACAAGAATTGCCGTTTAGCGCTGGCCACGTGCAGACCGCGTTCTTGAGAGTTCAATCTCGCCAACGCCGGCGACAACTACTCATAACGTAACGCTACCATTGGATCCACCCGACTCGCTTTCCGCGCCGGCAGATAGCTGGCCAATAACGCAACACCGGCCAGAAGTGCCGAGACCACAAAAAACGTCGGCACGTCGGTGGGATGTACTCCATACAAGATGCTCTGGATGAGCCGAGCGCAAACGAGTGCTCCGGTCAGCCCGATTGCCAATCCAATTCCTGTGAGCAGTAAACCTTGGGAAAGCACATCGCGGGCAATGCTTGTTTGCGTTGCACCCAGAGCCATGCGGATACCGATGTCTCTCGTGCGCTGCGCGACCGCGTACGAGAGCACTCCGTAAACGCCCACCGCAGCAAGCAGCAGCGCGGCGGCGGCGAAGATGGCCAGCAAATAAGTATCAAAATGGGACTGCTCGAGCTGCGTCGAAATCCTCTGCTCCATCGTGGTCACGTTGTAGATCGGCACTCCCGGCGCAGCTTTCGCTACAGCGGATCGCAATTCACCTACCGAGAGCGGAGCACCACCAGTACGCACGACTACATCCATCGTGCGCCCAACCCAATCCCATGCAGCCGGCGGCATCTGTGCAATGGGCAGGTAGAACTCAGGCTGGACTTGCTGATCGAGTCCCCAGGCGCGTGTGTCGCCGACAACGCCGACCACTTGGTGCCAGACCGGATCGAGTCGTCCCTTCGGACCGGCTTCGCAGCAAGCAAAGCGCTTCCCTATCGGATTCTGCCCCGGCCACATGGTGCGCGCGAGGGTTTCGTTCACCAATGTGACGAACGCGGTTTCGCGTGTATCTGCCGGAGTAAATTCGCGGCCCATCTTCAGCGGCACGCGAACGGTGTTCAGGTATCCCGGCGTGACTACCCGCAGGCGGGCATCGACCAGATTCGATGGATCAAATGCCTGTCCTTCAGCGAGCAAGCCATTGCTATTGCCGCCAGTCATCATGGGAGCGCGAGAGACTACTGAGGCAGCCTGCACCCCGGGCAGCTGCTCTACATTGCGAAGGATGGCTTCGAACGTCTGCCGTGCGATTGCGGGATCGCCATAAGCTCTCTCCGAAAGACCCACACGACCGGCCATGAGGTTGGCCGTATCGAATCCCGGTTGAACCTTGGACAAAGCCAGCGCACTGCGGACCAGCAATCCCGCACCTGCGAGCAACATCAGAGCCAGCGCGACTTCACCGACGACGAGCGTGTTGCGAACGCGATCGCGCGTGCTCTTGCCGATTGCGCTGGAAATATTGAGTGCCTGCGTGAGACGCACCGCGGCGGAGCGCAAGGCCGGGGTCATGCCGAAGACAATGCTCGAGAATAGTGCGATCGCTGTTGCAAACAGCAGTGCGCGAAAGTCTAGTTGGGCATCTTCGATGCGCGGCACGCCTGCAGGCGCGCTGGCCACCAGCCATTTCACGCCCGCGGCGGCAAGGACAATTCCCAAAATTGCACTCAGAAGCGCCAGCACCACGTTCTCAGCCAGAAGCTGCCGCACGATCCGGCTCGGACTCGCGCCCAGCGCCGCGCGCACTGCCATTTCTTTTTGTCGCGCTCGCGCACGCGTCAGTTGCAGGTTGGCAATGTTTGCACAGGCGATAAGCAGGACAAATCCAACGGCTGCAAGCACGGTGAACAGCGTCACGCGTTGATCGCCTAAGAGTGCATCCGTTAGCGGAGTCAGACTGAAGCCGCGATCTTTGTCGTCGATGGGATAAAGATGCGCCTGGCGTGCCGCCAGGACCTGCATTTCGGCGCGAGCCTGCTGCAGCGAGACGCCGTCCTTCAGGCGCGCGAAAAGGATCAGGTAATGGTTGTCATGATCCTTCTGCTGCGCTGGGGTAAACGCCGCCGGAACCCAGATCTTTGACTTGCTCAGCAGAGGATCGAAGCTGTGTGGCATCACTCCTACGATCGTGGTCGGAGCGCCATTCACGTGGATGCTGCGACCCAGAATCGTCGAATCGCCGTGGAAGCGCGTTCGCCAGAGATCTTCGCTGATAACGGCGACGGAATTCTGCCCGGGAGCGTCTTCTTCCCCGGTGAAGTAGCGACCCATCAGCGGCGCCACGCCGAAGGTGTTGAAGTACTCAGCCGTGACTTTCTCGCCGTCGATGCGCTCCGGAGTATCTTCGGTCGCGAGATTAAAGGCCGCCGAAGCTGACGCTGAAAGACTGGAGAACGAACGACTAACCTCACGAAGGTCCGAGTAGTTGCCAACCGAAACCCCGCCCCCACCGTGTCCCTGCCACATTTCCTGAAGCAGCATCACTCGTCCCGGCCTTTGCATCGCCAAGGGCCGCAGCAGCACAGCGTCGACGATACTGAAAATCGCCGTATTCGCCCCAATGCCAATCGCCAGAGTCAGGACGGCAACGATCGTAAAAGCGGGGCTCTTGCGCAGGATGCGCAGACCGTAGCGAAAGTCGTGGGTCAGGGTATGCATGAATCCTCGGAAACCACGATTCTGAGAGCATTGCTGTTTCCACTGTTTGATTGACCAGATGGTAATGCGTTCAAACACTTACGAGTGGCTTGCAGGAGAAGAGCAAATGCCTCGGCGCCGGATGCGAAAAGGACTGTCCGAATCTGAACACGATGAAACCGGCGCTACGTGTCCACTAGTCCATTAACATCCACATTGTCCACGTTCTAACCCACCTTCGCGATTATTGGAAATGCGTAATGGGCTCGGGCGATTCTCGATTGCTCCTGCAACCATTGCATCAGCAATGCGAGTGTTCATCGGCAGATCCCGAGCGCTTTTTGCTTTCGCGCGTCTACATAAGTAAGACACTTATAGGAGGAGCCTTATGAAATCGAATCTCGTATTTCTGCTCTCTTTTGTGCTTTCGGTTCCGCTCGTCTCACTTGCGGCAACCAAGAACAGCAAGAACATCGATATCGCGTCGCCTGCGATGGTAGGGAATCAACAACTAAAACCCGGAACTTACACGATCGAATGGAACGGAAATGGACCCAACGTCCAAGTTGAGTTTCTGCGGAACAACAAGGCGGTGGCTACCGCGCCGGCGAGGGTAGTGCATGAGAGTTCGGCGTCCAGCGTCGCCCAAAATGGACCGGCTCTCGAAACTCACGCGAATGCAAACAACGCGAGTGTCCTCGACGAAATCGACTTCAAGAACGTCGCACTGAAGTTTCATGGACTCTCGACTGGAGCTTAGGCGCGTTCGATATTGGGAAGTTTGCTACTAAGTGATACAGATCCTTGCCCCACTCATCAGCTTTTTCGGTGAGTGGGTTGCTAGCTCGCGGCAGCCTGCATGCGTTTCACTTCTTCGCGCTGGCCGATTGCTGTCTTCAGCTTGTCGAGCAGAACCTCGGGACCTTCGCCTTTCACGATGTAGCTGTGGATCGCGCTGCTGCGTTCCAGCAACTCTTCTCCGGTAACCAGAATCACGGGTGGACCCGGGCGAATGGTTTTAATGGTTTGCGCCACGCTCAAGCCAGTGGTGCCAGGCAGATAGTAGTCAAGAAGGATTGCGTCGTAATGAGAGGTAATGACCATGGCAAGCGCCTGCTCGGCTGTATAAGCAAGATCGCAATCAAAGCCGCTGACGGCAAGCACCTTCTGGCGCATGAGGTTGAGCATTTTATTGTCATCAATGCTGAGAATTCTGGGACGTTGATGGCTCATTTCTCGAACATCCTCTCATATCGGAGCGGCATCCAGTGACTCTAAAGTTACCCTACTTAGTCCCCCTTAATCCTTGCTGCCAGAATGGAGGCAAAAGAAGCTCAGGTTCGCATTTCCCAATTGCGGAAACGTCAGTGATAAAAAACGCCCAGAATCGCTCCGAAAATGGCGTGCGTGACGAAGACCGCGACTGGAGTGCTGACTCCATAATTAAGGCCCATGAACCCAGGAGGCTCGAGCATACGGGCAGAAGTTGGGCCGTGCGTCTCGCTGGCCATGCGCGGATGAATTCCCGGCAGGGCTTGCCAGCCGATTACGCAGATGAACAAGGCATGGCAGAGCCCAATCACACTTCCTCGATACCAGTTCGCGCCACCCAGCATGTTCATGGCGATCACATAAAAGAGGGAGAAAGCCCAGCCCATCAGGATATGCAGTGCGATTCCGAGCGCGCGTGCGCGGTCGCGGTCCGAAGTAAAAGCCGCGCCCAGAATCAACGGCAGATTGAGGCGGGTGAGCCCAAGTCCCTGGGCAATGCTCTCTGTCACAACGAGTGCGAGGGTGGCAACGAAGCCCCAGAAGATCCAGGCTCCCCAATGAATCTGCATCGTCACGCCGCCTTCCCTGACTTGGATTCGCGCACCTGCCGGTCGGCGATCGTCAACGCAGTATTGATCAATCCGATGTGGGTGAAACCTTGCGGGAAATTTCCCAGGATGTTGCCGGTCGCCGGGTCGATTTCTTCTCCGTACAATCCCAGATCGTTCGCATACTTGAGCACGCGATGAAACTCCTCCTGCGCTTCTTCCAGGGTGCCGCCACCCAAAGCGAGAAACTCTGCCGCCCAGAAGCAGCAGATGCCGAAGGCTCCTTCGCCTGGGCTGAGATCGTCGCGATAGCGATAGAGCAATCCAGGACCGGCGCCGAGCTTCTCGCGAATTCTCGCGTAAGTGCTTTTCAGTCGCGGCGAATCTGCCGGCGCGAATTCGTGTTTCGGAAACAGCAGCAAGCTCGAATCCACTTCCCTGCCGTCGTAGATCGCCGTGTACGTCTGCAGTTCCTCGTTCCAGCCGCGGGTCTCGATCTCATGGCGAATGTGGTCGCGTGTCTGTTTCACTTCGTCGTAGTCGAGATCCTCGAGCAGTCCGGTGTCATGCAAATGCAGCAGCTTGTTCATCGCTACCCAGCACATCAGCTTGGAGTGCGTGTGATGCATGTCAGGCGTGCGCGGCTCCCAGATTCCCTTATCGGGAAGCATCCAATGCTTGCGCACGTACTTTCCAAGCCCGCGAAGCACCTTCGCGCTGGCCCGGTCGATCGATTTGCTGCTCTCGTCCAGTTGGGCGGTAGCAGAGATAACCTCGCCGTAGACATCGAGCTGGAGCTGATCTCGCGCTCCATTCCCAACGCGCACCGGACGCGACTCGCGGTAACCGTTCCAGTAATTCAGTTCGCGCTCCTGCTGCGCGCGCAGTCCGTAGACGCTGTACATGACGGCAAGACGGGGCTGAGTCAGATGTGTGGAATGCAACAACCATTCGATGAACGCCTCCGCCTCGTCCTTATAACCGAGACCCAGGAATGCGGTTGCGGTCATCGAGGCGTCGCGCAACCAGCAATATCGGTAGTCCCAATTGAGATTGCCGCCCAGACGCTCGGGCAAAGAAGCGGTTGGGGCAGCGACAATCGCTCCCGATGGCGCAAAATTAAGAAGCTTCAGCGCCAGTGCGCTGCGGACGACGTACTCCCGAAATGGTCCTTCATAGGCACAGCGATCGGACCAGCGCTTCCACCAGCCGATGGTCTGCTGCAGCGAGGCGTCGGACCATTTACCCAAAGGCGAGAGCACCGCAGGTCCATGTTCCATGAAGACCATCGAGCAGTATTTGCGCTCGCCCACCCGAAGTGTGTCGTTACACACGGCATAGTGGTCATCGAAGCGCCAGTCCAGATCGCTGCGAAACCAAACCGCTCCTCCGCGAAACTCAACGCGAATTCCCAGCGCGCGGCTATGGGTCCACTTACAGGAGCACTTCCCGTATTTCGGTGCTGGAGCATATACGCCGTCCAGACGAACTTCTCCTTCCATGCACTCAACCACGCGCAGCACCTCGCGGTCGGGCAGCATGTGTTCCCGCTGATACGACGTGTCATACACTGGCATGCAGTCGAGCACGCGCAGCTTTCCCGTTTTGGTCTGAAATTCGGTTTCGAGAACGTTCGTGCCAGGAAGATATCGCCTCGTGGCGCTGTACTCGCCCGCAGGCGCAATGCGCCAGAAGCCGCCTTTTTGCCTGTCGAGAATGGCTGCAAAAAGAGAAGGACTATCGAACCAGGGCCAGCAGAGCCAGTCAAGGGATCCGTGGCTGGAAATCAGAGCTGCGGAACGGCAATCGCCGATGATGCCGTAGTCGTTAATTCTAGGTGCAACATCTCTGCCGTAAAGCATTCCTTTTTTGGTGTGGCCACAGACACACTTACTCAGGTGATGCAAAAGGCAACAGCTCCTGTTGGCTTACGCCAGAGTTGCTGCCGCCTGATTGTTGATCCGCGCTAACGGCACGGCCTGGTATTGCACGGTTCTGCTTAACGCTCCTTCTGATTCGTGACCTGCAGATCGTCGGTGACGGAAAAAACGCCCGGGACCTGATTCGCGGCCAGCTTCGCCTGGGTGTCGTCAGCCTGACTGTCGACGAAGCCCTTCAGCGTCACGTGCCCATTGTCCACGATGATGTGGATCGATCCCACAGCGCCCATGAAGTAGCGATACAAACTGCTTTGGCGCGAGATCGCACGTGCGACTTCCAAGCGAATTCGATCGTCATTTGGCGACGGCGGTAGAACTTTGATCTGGTTGTTTACCTTGTTCACACCCTCTACGTGCTTCACCGCATTCTCCGCGTCGCTCTTCAACGTCGGTCGGGTCACGGAGCCGAGCAGCGTAACCGTATCGCCGTTCACCGTAAATTCCAGATCGTCAAAGATAGAGTAATACGGCAGCATCACCAGCTCATGACGGACTTCTTTCGCAATGCGATCCTGATCCGCATTCGGACCTGGTCGCATAGCCATCTGCGCCTGCGCGTTGCCTGCACTGCCATTCGACTGTGCCTGAGCGAACGACAATCCACCGAGCAGCAGGAAAGTTAGAACCAATCTCATAGTCTTGCCTCCAGCAAAATCTTTTTTCACCACTTTTACCCGCCTATATAGATGCTCCACAGACATGCCCTGATGCGTGGTCGACGCGTCGTTTCGCGGCGCAACTCCGTTGCTATGGCGGTGTTGCAGTCAAAGCACAATCGCCGCTGGTAATGGATAGGCAGCCGCGTGTTTGGCGGGCACGCTTCACCATGTACGCCCATGACATCGGAATACCGCTACAACGATGAGCTAACTTCGGGCGGGCGTTCCCATTTGCCAAGACCTTCCCTCGGGTTCTATCTTGGAGGGGCTGTTGCAGGCCCAATCTGGTTCTGGATCAAGGAGAGATCGGCAAATGGAAACAAAGCCGGCACAGAATATTCAGGACACTTTCCTAAACACTGCTCGTAAGGATAAGTCTCCGATCACCATTTACTTGATGAGTGGAGTCAAGCTGAGCGGGCGCATTCGCTCGTTCGACAAGTACTCCGTTGTGCTGGAGACCAACAGTCAGGAGCAGCTCATCTTTAAGCATGCGATTTCCACGGTGGTAATTGCTCGCGGACCGCATCACATTGATCGTCCCGCAGGAGAGCATCGCCCACCTGCTTCGGAGCGACCATCCAGCGGAGCTGCACACACAGAAGCGGGACCCGGCACCGCCGCCTCCGAAGGCTGAGTGGTTTCGTTAGAAGTTCATTGTGGCTAGAAGTCCTTCTGTTGCGAATCGCGATGGTGTTGCGGGAGCAAGCCGCGCCGAACGCGCTTTTCTCGTCGGTATCGACCTGCGCACGAGGCGCGGCTCCGGCCCGCCGCCGCAGGCGAAGCTCGCTCGGAAGGCGTCGGAGGTCTCGCGCAGTGATGGTGACGAGCCGTCCCCAAACGGCGATCGCAAACGGCGTTCCGAGACCGAAACGTTCACCAGCGAAGAATCCATGGCGGAGTTCCGCGAACTCGCCGCCAGCGCCGGTGCCGAGGTCGTTGGCGCGGTGGTGCAGCGACGCGACAAGCTCGATCCGGCAACGCTCATTGGACGCGGCAAGCTCGAAGAGATTCAAGGCGCGGTAGCTGGTTCTCAGGCCGACGTCGTGCTCTTCGATCACGATCTGTCTCCCTCGCAGCAGCGCAATATTGAACGCGAGTTGGAAGCGCGGGTGATCGATCGCACGCAGCTCATCCTCGACATCTTTGCCCGCCACGCGCGCACGCGCGAAGGTCAACTTCAGGTGGAACTCGCCCAGCTCGAATACCTGCTGCCCCGCCTCGGCGGACGGGGTATTGAAATGTCGCAGCTCGGCGGCGGCATTGGCACACGCGGCCCTGGTGAAACTCAGCTCGAAACCGATCGCCGCAAAATCTATCGCCGCATGCGCCACGTCCAGCAGCAGCTCGAAAACGTGCGCCGCATTCGCGCCCAGCAGCGGCAGCGGCGCGAATCTGTTCCGGTGGAGACCATCGCGCTCGTCGGCTATACCAATGCGGGAAAATCAACGCTCTTCAACGCACTCACCAAAGCCGGTGTTCTGGCGTCATCGCGAATGTTCGCCACACTTGATCCGACGCTGCGTTCGATCACTCTGCCGTCGAAACGCAAGGTTCTGCTGTCGGACACAGTAGGTTTCATCCGCAATCTCCCGCATACGCTCATCACGTCCTTTCGCGCCACGCTGGAGGAAGTGCAGCGCGCGTCATTGATTCTGCATGTGTCTGACGCAACCAGTCCAAATGCCGCGGAACAGCATGAGCAAGTCGAGAAAGTCCTGGCCGAGCTTGATGCGAAAGAAAAACCGACCGTCCACGTCTTGAACAAAATCGATCTTCTCTCGATCACAGAACGCGAATCGCTTCCCGGCGGAGAAAATGTCGTTCAGGTCTCTGCAATCAAGGGAATCGGACTCGAACATCTGTTGGAACGAGTCGACGCGATCCTCACTGCCGACCCAGTGAGCACAGCCAGAGTCAGCATTCCGCAAAGCGAAGGTAAGCTGCTGGCAATGATCGAGGCGCGAGCAAAAATCCTGAATCGGGAATACAAGCGCGATCAGGTAGAGCTCACCGTGGAAGGGCCGGAATCACTCTTGCGGAGAGTCGAGCGATTTCGATTTAGCGAAAGAAACCAATTCACCACGGAGACACGGAGGGCACGGAGAAGACGTTTGAATCTGGAATGATTACTCGAATGTGGGCTCTGAATTGAGCAAAGTTGATCGCCCCCAAAAAGCCACTTCTGTCTTTCTCACTGTCCTCCGTGGCTCCGTGGTGAAACTCGCCGTTAAAGAATGTCCCGCAAACTTAAATAGGCCCCCGACCAGGATGCGGTGACATTCCCAGGCCGAGAGCCCATTCGATCCTGAATCGGATCGGAGGTGATAGGTTCAAGTCTCCGCCCATCCCAAGAGCGTGTCAAGCAAAGTCGAGAGCTGCGCGAGGACTATTTTTACCTAGAGATCGTTCGAGAGTCCTCAACTTCATGGCGCTGAACGACTGCGATTGAAGGCGTTTCAAGTTTTCGGCAAAGCCCGACCTCAACAGAAGCGCCGGGACTGGCTTTGCCGAAACCCGAAACCTGAAACGCCTTCAGTCGTTTGGCCGAATGCCGAGTGCCGTCGTTCTCCGTTTGACCCAATTCCCCGCAACACGCTAAACTAAATGGGTTTGTCTGTCCTAGTTGTCCTCGTCTGAGGACCCGT
>Ga0070741_10009397_pt1 | contig 19026 bp, 16 predicted proteins | sample Coa_R1_4_FD_66440 | JGI IMG/M metagenome (GOLD analysis project Ga0070741, IMG submission 66440) | Surface soil microbial communities from Centralia Pennsylvania, which are recovering from an underground coalmine fire - Coalmine... | ecosystem: Environmental > Terrestrial > Soil > Unclassified ...
AATCTTTGGTGTGGTAACCGCAGATTCTACCCTCGAAGGCTCATTTCGCTTGAATTTTCAGTACTCTGTCCCATTTGTCGCCAGATAGTTTTCGGATGGAAACTATCTATGCGGGCATGGTCTTGAAAGTCTGCCCTTACTAAACGGAAAGCAAACCTGACGAGGGCTTGTCCTCGTCAGGTTTTTTCATGCGCGCGCCGTTTGGCGCATCTCTGCGCGCATGTTACACTCTGGGAACCAATTCTCACTCCGCTGCGTCCAGTACGCATCACACGCCCCATTCGAAACAACGGAGCACGGCATGACCAAAGCACTGCGTTGGCTCTTGGGGTTCACCGCATGGATTCTTTTGGGTGGACTCGCCGCATCGCTGCCCTCCACCGCGCACGCGCAAATACCCTATACCGGATTTCTCGCTGCCTATTTCAACGGGCGCAATTTGGAAGGCAGCCCGATTTTGACGCGCGTCGAACCTGTGGTGAACTGGTCGTATGACACGGGCGGTTCCCCTGCGCCCGGCGTTGTGCCAAGCACAGACTTTTCCGCGCGCTGGGAAGGGTGGTACATGATGGACCGCCCCGGCGCGTGGACATTCACATACACGTCCGACGACGGCGGACGCGTTTGGATTGACAATGAGCTCGTCGTGGACATGTGGTACGACCACGGTCCGCTCACGCGCGCCAAGACCAAACCATTCGCCGCCGGTTATCACCTCATCAAAATTGAATATTATCAAGGCGTCGGCGGAATGACCTCGCAGTTGACCATTACGCCGCCCGGCAGTTTTCCCGATTGGATGGGCGAATATTTCGACAATCCCTATCTGCTTGGCGAACCGCGTTATCGCGTCAACAATGTGGACATCAATTTTAATTGGGGCACCGGCAGCCCTGACCCGCGCATCCCTTCCGATAATTTTTCCGTGCGCTGGACGCGCCTTTACAATTTCGCGCCCGGCAATTACACCTTCACGGCGACGGCAGACGACGGCATTCGCGTGTGGGTGGGCGATACGCTCGCGATTGACGCGTGGGTGCCCCAACAAGCGCGAACGTACAGTGCGACGTTATACTTGAATGGGACCGTGCCGCTGCGCGTCGAATATTTTGAACAAGGCGGCGCCGCGGTGGTAAATTTTTATTTCAAGGCGAGCGGTCAAGCGCCCGCGCTGCCGCCGGACGAAATCTGGCGCGGGACGTGGTTCAACAACGCGAATCTCACCCCCCCCTCCGTGTGCGAAGAAAACACGCCGCAGCTGGATTTCCATTGGGACGGCACCTCGCCGGCGTGCGGCATCGGTGGACAATTCTTTTCCGTGCGTTGGGATTCTGCGCGGAATGCGCCCGTGACCGGTTTTTACACCGTGTACTTGACAGTGGACGACGGCGCGCGCGTTTTTCTGGACGGCGCGCTCATTCTCGATGCGTGGCGCGAACAGCCGCCGACGAATTATTCGACGACGGTGTATCTCAACGCGGGACCGCACAATTGGCGCGTAGAATATTTTCAAGGCGCGGGCGGCGCCCAAATCGCGCTGAATCTCGTGCCGGGCGTTGTTCCGCCGCCCCCCCCCTCACCCCCCCCTTCGGCGGATGTCATCGTGGACGCGCTCGGTCCGGGGTGGACGCAGGGCGGCAACGGCGCGGCATGGCGTTCCTCGCCCAATGGGCAAGGCGGCGGCTCGCTGTGGACGTACAACAACGCGTTCCTTCAACCGTTGTACAATTGGGGACGTTGGTATCCGCCGCTGACACAGGCGCGCAATTACGAAGTGTTCGTCTTTATCCCCGCTGGCGTGGCGACGACCAACAACGCGCGCTATTGGATTTATCACAGCGGGCGTTATGATTCGGTCGCCGTCGCGCAAGCGCAGTACACGAATCAATGGGTTTCGCTGGGCACCTACGCGTTCACCGCGCAGGGCGGCGAAAACGTTTCGCTTTCGGATGTGACCTACGAATGCTATTTGTGCACGACGATTGTTTGGGACGCGGTCAAATTCAGCCCGCGCTAAACTGAAACTCTCCCCTCGCCCGTTGGGAGAGGGGTAGGGGGTGAGGGCAAACGCCTCGCCCGTTGGCAGAGAGGGCGGGCAAACTGCCAATCATTTCACACAGGAACAACCCATGGAAACCTTTGACCTCATCGTTATAGGCGGCGGCATTCTCGGCAGCGCATCTGCTTTTTTCGCGTCCCGCGCGGGTTTGCGCGTCGCGTTGTTGGAACAACGTGCGTCGCTTGCCGCGCACACGACGGCAAAAGCGGTCTCGTGTTTTCGCAAGCAATGGGACGAGCCGGATTTTTTCTACTTGATGAAAAATTCCATCGAGGTCTATGAAAATTTCGGCGCGGTCACGGGACTCGGCGCGTACGACATCGGAATGCACCAGCAGGGTTGGTTATTTGTGAGCGCAACGCCGGAAGGCGCGGCGCGTTTGCAGACATGGATTCAAGGACAGCGCGCGCTCGGTGTGGACGACAGCGAATATCTCGACGGTGATGCCGCGCGCGCGCGTTTTCCATTTTTGTCGCCGCACGTCACAGGCGCAACGTTTCGCGCGCGGGACGGTTGGCTTTCACCGTACGAAGCGGCAACCGGTTTTGTGCGCGCGGCGGAATTGAGCGGCAGCGGAAAATTGTTTTTGGAAACGCGCGTGACGCGCATCTTGCTCGACGGAGAAACGGTTACGGGCGTGGAAACGACACGCGGAACATTTTCTGCGCCGCGTGTGGCGATTTGTGCCGGTCCGCATTCCGCGCAGTTGGGCGCGCAGTGCGGCGTTCATTTGCCGATTACGCTGGTGCGCCGCCAACGCGCATTCGTCGCCCATCGCGCCGTGCCTCTCGACGCGCCAATGGTGGCAGATGACGACACGGGCGCGTATTGGCGTCCCGAAACGGGCGGCGCGTTTTTGGGTTGGGCGCAAGACGAGCCCGCGCAGCCGCCGCTGGACCAAGTGCCGCCGGATTTCGATTTCGCGGCAGTCGTGTTGGACGCGTGCGCGCGGCTCACGCCATTTTGGAATGACGTCGCGCGGCAGCTGCGAAAAAGCGATGTGCAAATCGCGGCAGGGCAGTATTCCATCACCCCCGATTCCAAACCCTTGATTGGAGAATCGCCCGTCAGCGGTCTGTATTTTCTCACGGGCGATAACGGGTTCGGCATCGAGTCAGCGCCCCAAGCAGCGCGCCATTTAATCAAAATCATCACCGGTGAATTATCGCCATCGCAAAACCCATTCCGCCTCGACCGCCCGATGCATAAAACCAAAAAGTTGGTGCTCTAATGAACATTCCGGAACAAATCATTGCGCGCTATCTCGCGCGCACGCCCAAATCGCAGGCGCTGAATGAACGCGCGCGTCGCGTCATGCCCGGCGGCGATACGCGCACCGGCACCTATTACGCGCCGTATCCCGCGTACATGGTCAAGGGCAGCGGCGCGACGCTCACCGATCTCGACGGCAATCAATATCTTGATTTGTTGAACAATTTTACGTCGCTTGTGCATGGGCACGCGCATCCCGATTTATTGCGCGCGGCGATGGGGCAGCTGCCGGACGGCACGGCGTACGCTTCGCCGATGGTGCCGCAAGTGGAACTTGCCGAATTGTTGTGCGAACGCGTGCCGAGTGTGGAAGCGGTGCGTTTTTGCAATTCTGGAACCGAAGCGACGATGTTGGCGGTGCGCGCCGCGCGCGCGTACACCGGACGCAGCGGCATTATCAAAATGCGCGGCGGTTATCACGGCTCGCACGATTTGGCAGCCGCGACGGCGGACCCCGAAGCCGATCGCGGCATTCCCGACGGTTTGCGTCAAAATATTTATTTCGCGACGTTCAACGATTTGGATTCGGTCGAAATGCATTTGCGCGAGCACGCGGACAAGATTGCAGCGATTCTCGTCGAGCCGGTGCCGAACGCGGGAGGCATTCCGATTCCACACGAAAATTATTTGCCGGGGCTGCGCGCGTTGGCGGACCGCTACGGCGTATTGTTGATTTTTGACGAAGTCGTCACCTTGCGTTTGAGCGAAGGCGGCTATCAAAAAATCGCGGGCGTCACGCCGGACCTCACCGCGATGGGCAAAATCATCGGCGGCGGATTCGCGGTCGGCGCATTCGGCGGCAGGCGCGCAATCATGGAAGAATTCAATCCGACGCGCAAAAACAAAATCACGCATTCGGGCACGTTCAACGGGCACAGCGTGACGATGGCGGCAGGACTCGCGTCGGTCAGAAATCTCGACCAAAGCGCGATTGACCGCATCAACACGTTTGGACAAATTTTGGCAAAAGGGTTTGACGACGCATTTGTCGAAGCGGGCATCGCGGGAAAAACGACATCGGTCGGCTCGCTCGTGCAGGTGCATTGGCAAAACGGCGCAATCAACAATATGCAAGACGTTGCGCGCGGTTTTCAAGACGCGGGCGATTTGCCGTACCTGCTGCATCTCGAATTGATGAATCGCGGTGTGTTTGCCGCCGCGCGCGGTGAATTCAACATTTCGACGGTGCTGACCGAAGCGGACGTCCAGCGCGCCATCACGGTTTTCAATGAAGCATTGCAGTACTTGAAACCGCATGTCGCGGAAGTGAATGAAACCTTGCTGCTGTAACGAACAGCATTGGAGACCCGCAGTGTTTTTTAACGATGCCGCTCGTCGAGTCGCGCCGCGCGGCGAAAACACGTCGGGGCTTGTCCGATTCTCGTTTGTCACGTCGCAGTGAAATAGTTATACTGTGTGCGTTCCTCCGCACGCACGGAATGTGGAAAATGTCCGACCCGAACAATTCCGATTACCAACCCTTCAAGTCCTTGCCGGCGCGACGCGCGGTCACGCAATCGTCTGCGCGTCCGCGCACAGTTGCCCCCCCCCCTCCACCCGAACTGACGCCGGAAGCGCGCATGGATTTGCGCCGCGCGCAGCGGCGCGCCAAACGCCGCGCCGCGCCGCGTCTCGGCGCGCCGTTGTTTGTGCTGCTCGCCGCCGCGCTGCTCGTGGGCGGTCTGTTCGCGGGCTATCAGTTTTACCTTCACGACCGCGCCGTGCCGGGCGTGCGCGTGTTGGGCGAAGAAATCGGCGGCATGACACGCGCCGAAGCCGACGCGCGCATTCGTGAAAAATTGGGCGACCCGAATGTTTTGCTGTCGCGTTTCGGCGGCGAGCAAATTGTGCTGCGCGACGGCTCGAACGTGTATCGCGCCTGGCCCTGGGAACTTGGTTTTCGCAGTGATTTGAAACCCGCGCTCGACGCAGCATTCCAAATCGGACATCGCAGCGATTGGACGCTCGCGTTGATGGAGCAGGCGCGCGCGCTGGTTTTGGGCGCGGATGTAACGGCGTCCTCCGCGTTTGACGATGCGGTGGCGAAACAATATGTGAGCGTGCTCGCTGCGCAGATTGACCGTCCGCCGCGCGATGCGTCGTATCGCCTCGAAGGGCTGCAGTTGGTGGAAACACCCGCGCAGGCGGGGCGGCGTCTCGACGGCGATGAAACGTTCAAGCGCATCAAACACTTTGTGGAATTGCAGAGCAATTCAAAAAACCCGGTCGGCGAGATTGCGCTGCCGGTCCAAGACCTCGCGCCGCACGCGGTGGAGGCGAAAAAAGCGCAGGCGCAAATCAACGCGTTCTTGCAAGCGCCGCTCGTGTTGACGTTTGAAGATCGCGCATGGGCAATTGACCAAGCCGCGCTCGCGCAATTGTTGACCTTGCAGCCCGTGTCGAATCAAGACGGTTCCCTGTCGTACCAAGTCCAGTTGAACGACGCGGCAATCCGCGACAAGGTCGAAGCGCTGGCACGCGAAATCAATCAAGCGCCGCGCGACGCGCGTTTTCATTTTGACAATGGCACGCTGACGCCGATTGTGCCGAGTCAAGAAGGACGCGCGTTGAATGTGGACGCGACGGTGCAAGCGATTGCGCAGCGCTTTCAACAAGCGACGGCGATGTCGCGTGTGCAAGGCAACGCGTCACCCGACAATTCCTCCATCAACGCGCTGCGCGCCAACACGGTCGAACTCGCGGTGACGGTGACCAAGCCGACGATTGACGTGCGCGACAAGGACAAATTCGGCATCAAAGAATTGGTGGCGAGCGGCACGAGCACGTTTTATCATTCGATCCCGAATCGGATTCAAAATATCAAGACCGCGCAAGCATCGTTCGACGGCATTGTCGTTCCGCCCGGCGCGACGTTTTCGTTTGTAAAAAACTTGAGCGAAATTGTCGAAGCGAACGGTTATGCCGACGCGTACGTGATTTTTGGCAACAAGACGGTGTTGGGTCCGGGCGGCGGCGTGTGTCAAGTTTCGACGACGATGTTTCGCGCCGCGTTCTTTGCAGGTTTTCCGATTACGGAACGTTGGGAGCACGCGTATCGCGTCGGCTATTACGAGCCGCCCGTCGGATTGGATGCGGCGGTGTTTGTGCCGACGGCGGATTTGAAATTTGTGAACGATACGCCGAACTACATTTTGATTGAACCTGTGATTGACATTCCCAATTCGCGCTTGACGTTCAATTTTTACGGCACAAAGCCAAACGGGCGCGAAGTGAAAATGACCGACCCGGTGGTGAGCAATATCGTGCCGCATCCGCCGACCAAGTACATTGACGACCCGACGCTGCCGCGCGGCACAACCAAACAAATTGATTTCGCGGTGGACGGCGAAGACGTGACGCTGTATCGCGAAATTTATCAGAACGGGCAATTGGTGACGCGGGAAAAATTTTTCAGCCACTATAGTCCGTGGCAAGCGGTATTCCTGAGAGGAACGCGATGATAAAAGACTGCGCCGTTGATTCGGCGCAGTTTTATTTTGAAAGATTTATGCGGGGACGAACAAAATCGCGGACTTGCTTGGCAGCGTGAACCGCGTCTTTGGCTTCTTGGCGCGTTGCCTCCAATCCCGGATAGCGCGCTGCAACAGGATATTGGTTGAGCAGTCCCAGCCACTCTGTGAGCAATACAAATTCGGGAAAACGCTCTTGAATTTGCGCGGACAATTTCAACAGATCGTGGATTTTCTCAAAGGGTATCGCTTGTGAAAGCATAAATCCTTTGAGGTATTTTTCCGCACATTGATGCGCGTGAAAACAAGCGGCATTAAAATTTGGACGCACGCGCACTCGCGCTTCTCTTTGTGCTGTATCCAGATCGCCGTCCGCGAATGCGATCCATTCCTGAACTTCGTTCATACAGAGTTGTGCCTTTAGTTGTCACAGTCTGAATAAATGAATCCCCCAATGCCAGCCGTTCGCGTAAACGTTCCGGCGTTAACACGTGAATATCCATCGAAAAGGGATACGGATTAAAGGAACTGTAGATTGCGCCCACTTGTTTCCAGCGCGGCATGGTTTCATGCATGATGATGAGCAAATCCACATCACTCTCCGGACGCGGCTTGCCATACGCATACGACCCGAACAAAATAATTTTTTCGGGATGAAATTTCTCGACGATATGCTGCGCGGCGGCGGCGATTTGGCGGCGCGTGATGCGCCGACTCGACGCGGCGCGTTTTGGTTTGTTGCAGCGCGATTTCTTTTCCATCGTGCAAAAATTATAGCATCACTTGCGCGTAATGAGCAGGTCTCGCGCAAGCCCCAAACTTTTGCGTAACAATTTCGGATTCCCTGCCAACGCCCACAGCGTCCAACTGCTGACAAAATTCGACGCGAGCGCGTGTCCGAATTGCTCAGCGTTCAACTGATTCAGCAACTCGATACCTTCATCCCACTGCGCGTCGTTCCAACCCGCGATGCGTCGGTTAATCACGGCGGCGATGCGTAAATTTTTTCCGTAGGTTTTGCGCCACTGTTTTTCGTACTGCGCGAGAAACGTTTCCGACACATCGTTCACGTGCAATGCTTCTGCCGCGACGGTTCCCGCCAACATACCGCCGCGCATTGCCCAACGAATGCCTTCGCCCAATAACGCAGAGGGCTGTCCCGCCGCGTCGCCGACTGCCATAATGCCGTTCCCGACAAATTTCGTTGCCATGCCGTCGGACGGAATCAAGCCGTGATGATATTCGAGCGGCTGCGCGCCTTTCAAGTTGATGTTGAATTTTTCCGCTTCGCTTACAAACTTGTCCAAATAGTCGGCGGGGTTTTCGGTGGAATCGCCGTGAATGATGCCGACGCCCACGCGCACGCGATAATTGCCATACGGCGCGGTCCACGCGTAACCCGCCGGCGCGAACATGCTGCCGACAATCCCGACCGTTTCCCTTTCGTCATAGTGCGGCGCGTACATGTCATATTCCGCGCCGACGCCAAATCGTTGAAAGCCGGAATGCACGCCCGCGCGTTTGCACAGCGTCGCGCGATAACCCGTGCCATCAATGGTCAATTTCGCGCGCACTTGCATTTCGCGCCCGCGCCCATCTTGCGCGCGCACGCCGACGACGGTGTCGTTTTCCATTACTACATCTTTGACCGTCGCGCTCACTTGCAGCTGCGCGCCCGCGTCCACCGCGCGTTCGGCGAGAAATTGAAACACGCCGCGCACGTTGAGAATACACGCGAGGGGGGGGGAATACTCGCGCGCGACGCTGCGATGCGCGGAATGCATTCGCCCGCGTTTCAACGCATGATACAAGCGCGGCGGAATGCCTAGCTCGATTGCGTCTTGAATGAACGTGCCGCCCGTCGTGCGCGTCGGCGAACCGATTTCGGCATTGGCTTCGAGCACCACGACGCGATAGCCGCGTGCCGCCAAGATTTTTGCGGCGCACAATCCGCCCGGTCCACCGCCTGCAATCACCACATCGAATGGATTCATAGGTCAAGGGGCGCGGTGAAATTGCTGCGCGAGTTTTTTGGAGATGAAACGCGGCGCTTGGCGCAGCGCACGGCGCGTCAAGGTTCCATAATTTATTTCCGCGCGCACTAGCTCTTCGGTAAATGTGTGCAAGGGTTTGGCTTGTTGATAGAGGCGCAGCATCGGAACGGGGAGGCGATAAAAAATATAGCCCAGAGCATTCGCGTACCAGTACTCGCGCGTAAATTCCTGCTGAATGTGGCGCGTGTACGACGCGAAATCCAAGTTGCCCGCGTTGAGATTTTGCAAAATGTGTTCCGCCGCGAGTTTGCCGCTTTTCAACGCCGCAAAAATGCCTTCGCCCGAAAACGGATCCACCAAATTCGCGGCATCGCCGACCAACACCACGCGGTGCGCGCTGACGTGACGCGCGAATCCGCCAAGTGGCAGCGTGTGCCCGTGCAGCGCGATGCGTTTCGCCGTTTGCAGTGTGGGTTCCGACGCGATGTATTGTTTCAGGTATGCGCGCAAATTGAGTTTACGTTGGGTGTGGACGAACGCGCCGACGCCGACGGAAAGATGTTCGGCTTTGGGAAAAATCCATGCATAACCGTTCGGCACCGCGCCAAAATCCAAATGCCAAACGCCGCGCCAGTGCGCCACCGCGTCGTCGGGCAATTCCATTTCGGCTTCGAGCGCCGCGCCGAGTTTGCGCGCGCCATGCAAACCGGACGCGCGCGCGACGATTCCATTCGCGCCGTCCGCGCCGACGAGCGCTTGCGCCTGATATTCGTCGGTCTTGGTATGCACGCGCACGCGTTCGTTTTCGATCTCGATGCGCTGTACGGGCGCCGCGTCGCGCACATCTGCGCCCGCGTTCGCCGCTTCGCTCGCCAAGAGCGCGTCGAATTTGTCGCGCATCACCGACCAGCCGATGGGCGCGCGAAATTGCACCGGAAAATAAAGTTGCTGGCGAAAAGCGACGGAAGCGCGTTGAATCGTGTCTTCGACGGCGGATGAAAAATCCACGTCCAGAACGGTTTTCACTTTGGCGGTCAAACCGCCGCCGCACGGTTTGTAACGCGGCATTTTTTCTTTTTCGAGCAGCAGCGTTTTCAAGCCCGCCCGCGCCAAATGCCGCGCCGCCGTCGTCCCGCCGGGACCGGAACCGACGACGATAACATCGTACGAATGCATCATGAAAAACGCCGAACGCGCAATGGTTGGAATGCGTGCGACAGCGGCATTGGGCATTCGGCATTGGGCATTGGATTTATCCTCCGAGCGATTGCAGCGCGGCGCGCAGTTTGTCTTCGAGGGTTTTGCCTGGCGCGCCGCGCGCCGCGCGTTGCGCTTCCGCCGCGCTGTAACCGAGATTGATGAGCGTCGCCGCGACTTCGCCGTCGAGTGGAGAGAGTTCGGTGATTTCTTCTTCGAGTTCGACTTTGCCTTTGAGTTCGAGCACGAGGCGCTGCGCGGTCTTTTTGCCGATGCCGCGAATGCTGCTCAAAATTTCGAGGTTGCCCTGCGCGATGGCGCTGCGAATTTCATTGGGCGCCGCGGACGAGAGAATGCCGAGCGCGACTTTGGGTCCGATGCCCGAAACGCTCAACAGCATTTCAAACAAATCGAGTTCATCCGCTGTCGCAAAACCGAACAGGGCAAGATCGTCTTCGCGCACGTGCGTGTGAATATGCAGCGCGATTGGTGTGCCGACATCGCCGAGACGTTCCAGCGTGGAAGCGGGTACGCGCGCGCGATACCCGACGCCGTTGACATCCACGATGACGGAATCGGCCGCGCGTTCTAATAGAGTGCCGCGAAGATATGCAATCATGGGTTCAACTCTGTGAATCAATCAATTCCCGCAGGCGCGCGCTTTGGAGATGACAAATCGCGATGGCGATGGCGTCCGCCGCGTCGTCGGGTTTGGGCACGTCGTCGAGGCGCAGCAGCACGCGTACCATTTGTTGCATTTGATATTTGTCCGCGCCGCCGTAACCCGCCACCGCTTGTTTGATTTCGTTGGGCGTGTATTCGACGATGGGAATTTTGGCTTGGGCAATGGCGAGCATGGCGACACCGCGCGCGTGTCCGACGGAAAGCGCGGTGGTTGTATTGCGCGAGAAAAAAAGTTTTTCGACCGCCGCCTGTTCCGGTTTGTACGCGCGCAGCAGCGCGGTGAGTTCAGCGTAGATTTTGAGCAGGCGCGTCTCGAGGGGCGTCTTGGCGGGCGTCGCAATCGCGCCGTACGTGACGAGTTCGTAATTGTCATCTACGGCGCGCACAATGCCGTATCCGCACAACGCCGTGCCGGGGTCAATGCCAAGCGCTATCATAGTGAGATAGTGCGTTGGTGCAATCGTGCAATAGTGGCGCCGAATCTATCACACGATTGCACGATTGCACGATTGCACTATGCCGCCGCTTTTTCAAACTCCGCCATCACTTCGTCCGTGATATTGAGATTGGTGATGACCTTTTGCACATCGTCGAGTTCTTCCAATTGCTCGATGAGCTGCATGGTCTTGACCGTGTCCGCAGGAGAGACTTCGGCGTTCGTTTTTGCAATCAACGAAATTTCGGCGTTTTCGATGGGGATACCGCGTTTTTGCAATTCCTCGCGCACGGCGCGCAAATGTTCGGGCGCTACATAGGCTTCGATGTGTTCATCCGCCGTTTCGATGTCGTCCACGCCAGCGTCAATCAATTCGAGTTCGAGTTCTTCGGCGTTCTTGCCCTTGACGGGAATGGTAAAGATGCCGCGCTTTTCAAACATCCACGCGACGGAACCCGCCGACGCGAGATTGGCGCCGGCGCGCGTAATCACGCGGCGCACTTCGGACGCGGCGCGATTGCGATTGTCGGTGAGGACCTGCACAATCAACGCGGCGCCGCCGGGACCGTATGCTTCGTACATAATCTCTTCGAGCTGCCCGCCTTCGGTGCTGCTTCCCAGCCCGCGTTGAATGGCGCGCTCGATGTTGTCTTTGGGCATGTTCGACGCGCGCGCTTTATCTACGGCGAGCCGTAATTGGAAATTGGCTTCGGGGTCGCCGCTGCCGCCTTCGCGTACTGCTACGGTAATGTCGCGCGCGAGCCGCGTGAACAACTGCCCGCGCTTGGTATCGGTGACGCCCTTTTTGCGCTTGATTTGCGCCCATTTGCTGTGACCTGACATGGTATCCCTCCAAAGATGAGGCGAAGGAATTCGCCGCTGCAAAATAAAAACACGCTGCCTATTCCTTGGCAATGCCAAACAATAGAAACAGCGCGCCGCTCGGAGGTTTGCGAAAGCGCAAGCCGCGCCGCTGAGATGGCTTGAAGAGAATAATGACGTGGGTCATAAACCGAAATTATTATATCACGCGCTTGCGGATTTGTTGAAACCAAAGTAACCCCTCACCCCCGACCCCTCTCCCATCGGGAGAGGGGAGAGGTTCGTTGTCGGTTCGCCGCGCCTGCTCCCGCCTTGCGTGCAAATAACTGTCTCTCATCGGGAGAGGGGAGAGGTTCGTTGTCGGTTCGCCGCACCTGCTCCCGCCTTGCATGCAAATAACTGTCTCTCATCGGGAGAGGGGAGAGGTTCGTTGTCGGTTCGCCGCGCCTGCTCCCGCCTTGCGTGCAAATAACTGTCTCTCATCGGGAGAGGGGAGAGGTTCGTTGTCGGTGTTGAATAGAATTCATGTGGACAAACGGAAAAAAAGTCCCAACACTCTCGCCTTGGCAAGACCTTGTCGCTCATTGCTCGTTCTCCAGTGAATCGAATTCACTGGCTGAAAAAAGTTCCCATGCTCTCGCCTTGACAAGATCTCATCACTCATTGCTCATTACTCGTTACTCAAAAATCGCGCGTTGCAGATTTGTGCTATCATTCGCTTCTCCGCAATAAAACGGGAGCGGAAAATGTTTGCGCCGATTTTACAATCTTTCCAGCCGGAAGATGTTATTTTGTTTGTGTGGCTCGGATTTGTTGAACCGTTGTTGGCGCGCCTGCTCACGCAACTTATCGGCAATGCGCAGCCGTGGACCATCGGTGCGCAGCAAAATGTTTTGCTCGGTCTAGTCTTTATCGCGGCAGGTTTGGGAGGCGCGGCGGTGATTGCGACGCGCGCGCCGGGGCAGAGCGACCCGACCACCGACGAAGGCAATGTGTCGAATTACGCGCGCTTGCCGATGTTGGTGACGCTGGGCTACATGTTTTTGTACGGCACGAGTGCGTTGGGGCTTACCGACGATAAAACGTTCGGCTTGGTCGCGTGTTTTCCGATCCTCTTGATTGGCGTGACCGCCATGTTGTTCAAGTATTTGCCCACACTGTCGGTGCTGTGGCGGCGTCTCTTGGTTACGCCGCTCATTTTGTTGGGCACGTGGAATTTTTCTGCCGTGATGCAGTTGATGTTCGGCAATGCCGATTTGAGACAAACCTTGCCGTCGCTGTTGGTGCCAAGTCTGCAAAATCCAGACAGCTCGCTCGCGCTTGTCACAGGTCTCCTGGGCGCGGCGGTGGTATTCTTTTATTTGGTGTTTGTGTTGGCGCCGCGTCAAATTGCTTTTCCCAACGGCTCGTGGCGCGAGTGGTTGATTCGGTTCGGCTTGTTTGGCATCGGCTTGGTCTTTAATATTTCTTTCCTGCGCGTCTAACGCGGCGCGCGGGCACTTGTGGTAAAATACGCGACGCTTTATGAACGTAATGCAGCGACGATGGATGGTAGGACTCGTCGTCTTGAATCTGGTCATTTTTTTCGCCATCTTTGCTGCGCTCTACCTCCGCCGCGAAGCGATTCGCCAAACGCTCGCCGATGTGACGGGCGAAGAGGATTCGCGGTATCAACTCCGCGCTCTGGGCTTTTTGGTATTGTCCCTTTTCCAGACTCCGCACGATACTGCCGATTACGCGCCGATGCCGTACACGGACATGCCGCCGTTCGGTGTCAATACGTTTTTTGAGCAAGAAGTAGAGGAGGCGAAAATCCGCGCGAGTATGCAGCTCATTCGCGACGCGGGTTTTCATTTCATCCGCCAGGAATTTCCGTGGGAGGATTTGGAGCAGCCGCGCAAGGGCGAATTTTACGATACCAAATTCAATCACTCGACGTGGGACAAATACGACCGCATTGTCGCATTGGCGCACGAGTACGGTTTGGAAATCATTGCGCGGCTCGACCATCCGCCGAACTGGACGCGCGCGGATGGGGCAGCGCGCGGAAATTTTGCGCCGCCGGACAATTACGATGATTACGGCGATTTCGTCAGCGCGGTCGTCTCGCGGTACAAAGGCAAAATCAAATATTATCAATTGTGGAACGAGCCGAACATTTATCCCGAATGGGGCGAGCAGCCGGTCAGCGCACAGGATTACACGCGGCTGTTGAAAATTGGTTACACAAGAGCAAAACAAGCCGACCCGAACGCGGTCATCATCAGCGCGGGGCTGGCGCAAACATTGGAAACCGGACCGCGCAATGTCAGCGACTTGATTTTTTTGCAGCAAATGTACGACGCGGGCGCGAAAAACTATTTTGATATTCTCGCGGTGATGAATTACGGATTATTTACCGGACCCGGCGACCACCGCGCGGACCCGACGCGCACCAATTTTTCGCGTCCCATCTTGCTGCGCGAAATCATGGTCAAGAACGGCGACGCCAACAAACCGATGTGGGCGATGGAAATCGGATGGAACGCGTTACCGCTTTCGTTTACGGACGCGCCGTTCGGACGCGTGACGGAGGCGCAGCAGGCGCGCTATGCCGCACAAGCGTACGCGCGCGCGCAAACGGAATGGTCGTGGATGGGCGTAATGAATTATTGGTTTTTCAAACGCGCGTACGACGACGAACGCAATCAACCATTTTTCTATTTTCGCCTGTTCGACCCCGATTTCAAACCGCTGCCCGCGTACGCCGCGCTCAAAGCGTACATCGCCACCGCGCGTTGGCTCGGCAAAGGTTTTCACCAAGAAACGGATTGGGTGCTGCAATACAGCGGCGACTGGCAGACCGCCGCGTACGGCGCGCGCGTAACGGATGGATATCGCATCGGGCAGGTCGGGGACACGTTGGATTTTGATTTTCGCGGCGATGAAGTGGATTTGGCGCTCGCGCCGAATCCGTACGGCGGCGTCATTCAAGCGCGCATTGACAATGGCGCATGGCGCGCATTGGATTTGCGCGCGACGGACCCCCTCGCGCAGCACAGCGTAACGCTCGCCAAAAATTTGTGGGGCGATAGGCATCACGTTCAAGTGCGCGTCACACGGGGCGAATTGCGGTTGGACGGCGTCATCGTCCGACAAACGAACGCGGTCGTGTTACAAATCCTTGCGTGGGCGGCGCTCGGCATCGCGCTGCTGTGCGGCGCCGCAATCGCAGTGTTGCTGCGGCGTGCGCGCCGTTCAAACCTCGCCGGAGCCGCCGCATGACGACCCGCCCGGCGTTTCGCCTTTCGCGTTCGTACGCCGCGCAAGCGGAGGACGGCGCATGGTTGTCGCTCAAAAACCGCATCTGGCTTTGGATTGCGCTCGCCGCCGCATTTTTCGCGCGCGTGAACGCGCTCGACGCGCAAAGTTTGTGGAATGACGAAGGCACTTCGGTCGCGCTCGCGCGCACGAGCGTGAACGCGATAGTCAACGCGGCGGCGCACGATATTCACCCCCCCCTCTATTACATTCTCTTGCATTACTGGATTCAGGCGGCGGGCATCAGCGAATTTGCGCTGCGCTTTTTATCGGTGGTCGCGGGGGTCTTGGTCGTTGCGCTCACGTTTCGGATTGCGCGCGAATTTTTCGATCAGGATGTCGCGGTCATCGCGGCGGTCGTGTCCGCGCTCAACGCGTTTCAAACCTATTACGCGCAAGAGACGCGGATGTACATTTGGGTCACGCTGTTCGCGTGCGTCTCGGTCTGGGCAATGACGCGTTGGCTCAAGCCGCTGCTGATGGAACTTCAATCTGCGCGGCGTGTGTGGATCGAACCCATCGCCTTTTTCATGGCGACGCTGGCGGCGCTCTATACGAATTATTACGCGTTCACGTTGGTCTTGATCGAGAATGTTGCGTTTGTCGTGTGGTTGATTTTGGTGTGGCGGCGCGGCGCGCGTCCGCTGGCGGCGGTGGGCGCGTGGATTGCGGTGAATCTTTTTCTTGTTTTGATGTATGTGCCGTGGCTCGTGTTTGCGCGCGCGTCGCTGACCGCGTGGCCCGGCATCAGCGCGCCGCTGACGCTGTGGGAAATGGCGTGGCGCATTTTGAGCGCGTACATCACTGGCGCGGATTCGCTCCTGAATTGGCAGACCCTGCTCGTCATTACGTATCTTTTCTTTTCCATCGGTGGCTTGATGCCTTCGCGCGATTTGTTCAAACAAAGCGCGTGGGGGATTGTGACGTGCGCGTTGTGGGCATTTGTGCCGCTGTTCGCCATGTATGTTGTTTCGCTCGCGCGTCCCGCCTACAATCCAAAATTTTTGCTCTTGGCGACGCCCGGTTTTTTGATCTTGGTTGGTCGCGGCGTGTCTGTTTTGTATCCCGGACTGTTTTTGCGCGAACGCGCGCCGTACGCGTCACTGTCCGACCCGATGCATCGGCGCGTGGCGCGACAGCTGGTGGGTATTGGCAAATTGTTCGTCGGCGTCTTGTTCGCCGCCGGAACGGTGTTGGCTTTGCAAAATATGTACACCGACCCGCGTTTGCAGCGCGACGATTATCGCGGCATTATCCGTTACATCAACGCGTTGGCGACGAATCGCGACGCGGTGATTGTGGACGCGCCGGGGCAAATGGATGTGGTGCGTTATTATTATCACGGCGCGGCAGAATTGAGCACGCTGCCAATTGGGCGTCCGGTGCTGCAAGACCAAACGCGCGCCGCGATTGTGGACTTGATCAAGCGCCACGACCGATTGTTTGCCATTTATTGGGCGACCGACCAGGCGGACCCGGAGCAATTTGTCGAACGTTCGCTCAGCGAGGTGAGTTACAAGGCGAGTGATGAATGGCACGGCAACGTGCGGCTCGCCGAATACGCGGTGTCTTTGCTGCCGTCCAGTTTTGACGCGCGCATTCCGTTTGGCGATGAAATTTTTCTGCGGCGCTTTAGCATCGAAGATAAAGCGTATGCCGGCGGCGATATTATTCCGCTTGACTTGACGTGGGTTGCGCTCAAGCCGCTGTCAATCAATTACAAAGTCTTTGCGCATTTGGTGGACGCGCACGGGCGGCTGGTGGCGCAGCATGATGGCGAACCGGAAAATGGTTTTAGCCCGACGAGTCGTTGGCAAGTCGGTGAAGAGGTTTCGGACAAAGTTGGTATTCTTGTACCCGTCGGCATTCCGCCCGGCGAATATTCGATTGTGATTGGATTGTATCGCGGCGACACGGGCGAACGTTTGAAACTCAAAGACGGCACGGACGCGCTAACGCTCGGCAGTCTGACGATTGACAAGCGCATTGTGACGCCGGATGCGCTTTTTCTCAACGGCAAATTGAATGCGGCGTTCGATGCCGTGCGCGCGTTGGGATATAATCTGGAACGGGATGGAGCAAACGGCGCGGTGTACCAACGCGGCGAATTCATTCCCGTCGTATTGTATTGGCAAGCGGTCACCAAACCTGCGAACGATTTGGCGCTCAGCGTGCAGCTTGTGGACACAGGCAACGATGTGATTGCCACCGCGCGCGCGTTCGAAAATTATCCGACGTCGCGTTGGGAGCAAAATGAAATCGTGCGCGATGTCCAAACGCTCGCCATTCCCGCCAACGCGCTCACGGGCGAATACAAAATTGTGTTGAGTGACGGCGCGCGAAATTTTGATGTGACCAAAGTGGTGGTGCGCTGATGGCAGATGGCAGATAGCCAATGGCGCAGCGGGATTCGTTGGCAACAATCTGCAATCTGCGATTTGCAATCTGCAATTTCATGTACATTGGTCGGAAACCGCAGCGACTTCCGTGGCTGCGCAGTTGTTTGCTGATTCTTATCATCGTCATCGGCACGGCATACGCGAGCGTGCTGCTGCTTGCGGCAGGCGGCGTGTACGTCGCGCCGGTCGCGCTGCTGCCCGCAGAACTGCATCCGACGCCGACGATTACGCCCACACCGACCGAACCGACGATTAATATCGTCCATCGCGCCGACGGCTATTTTCAAAACGGGCAGGTGGACAAAGCGATTGAAGAATATCGGCGCGTGATTGATTTGGAACCGGACAACGATGTCGCGCGCGCGCGTTTGGCGCGCTTGTTGATTATTCGCCGCAAATATCTCGAAGCCGAAGATATGGCGCGCACTGCCGTCGAATTAAAACCGGACAGTGCGTACAACAACGCGGTGCTCGGCTTGGCGCTCGATTGGCAGGGCAAGTACGACGAGGCGTTGCCGATCGCGCTGCGCGCCGTCGAACTGGACGAAAACAATGTGTACGCCCAAGCCTACATCAGCGAACTCTATTCTGATATGGGGCGCGTGGACAAATCCGTTCCCGCCGCGAAAAAAGCCATCGAGTTGGACGACAACAATTTCGAAGCGCACCGCGCGTTGGCGTACGCGTACGAAACGTCCGGCAAGTACCGCAACGCGATTACGGAATATCAGCGCGCGATTCAAATTCAACCCAATCTCGGTTTCTTGTACGTCGCGGCGGCGCGCAACCTGCGCGCGATTGGGCAATATCGCAATGCGCTGGCATTGATTCAACAAGCCATTCAAGCCGACCCGAATTCTGCTGAAGTGTATGACGAATTTGGTTGGATTTATTACTTTTTAGGCGATTACGACGCGGCGATTTTGCAATTAAAGCGCGCGGTGCAAATTGACCCGAATTACGCGCCCGCGCATGGGCATCTCGGCATCATTTACTTTGTCTTGCAAAATTGGGACCAGGCGGTGCCGAATTTTGAAAAAGCGATTGCGCTCGGCGGCGACCGCACGGAATATTATTATTCGTTGGGTTTGGCGTACGTGAATCTGGACAATTGCCCGAAAGGCAAAGAGTGGATTGACAAAGCGCTCAACGTCAATTCTGATGACACGGCGGTGCAGGCGGCGGAACAGTTTTACAACGAAAACTGTTTGGGCCGGAACGCGCCGCCGACGCCCAGACCTGCAACGCCGGTGCCGCAGCCCTAAAAAATTTCACAAAAAAGTCGCCGCACCGCGCGGCGACTTTTTTTGCGTTCGTAACATGAATTGCATTTTGTGGCACGCCTAGTACTCCGTCACACTGATATTGCAAGGTTGGGCAATCGGAGTATCCT
>Ga0070741_10009398_pt1 | contig 19023 bp, 18 predicted proteins | sample Coa_R1_4_FD_66440 | JGI IMG/M metagenome (GOLD analysis project Ga0070741, IMG submission 66440) | Surface soil microbial communities from Centralia Pennsylvania, which are recovering from an underground coalmine fire - Coalmine... | ecosystem: Environmental > Terrestrial > Soil > Unclassified ...
GGGTCGAAGGTCCACTCCATCAATTCGAACCCGCGCGCGATCGCATCGTCACGCTGGAACAACTTCAAGCGGCGGCCGAGGCCGGAATTCCGGTGGTCCTTTCGAACAGCCAGCATGTGGGAGTAGAGAAAGGCATGACGATTACGGAATCCGGGAACCGCGAAGGCGAATCCGACCATATCCTGACCTTCGAACGCGCCCATGACTTGTCCGCCTATTTTTTCCGCCACGACGAAGAGCCGGAGAGGAACCAGTTCGATGTCAGTGAAGCCCCACACCTCTTTTTGCAACGCCACGCAGGCGTGCATGTCGGACAATGCCTCGCATTTTCGCAGCGTGATCGAGCCGGTGGTCAGACTTGCTGCTCTTCCTGCTGCTTCTTGGCCTGTTGCCATAGTCTTTCCAGTTCTGCGGCGGATACCTGATCCGGGGTACGCCCTGACTGCCGTAACTGCTCTTCCATCCACTGAAAGCGTCGCTTGAACTTACGATTGGTTTTCTTCAGAGCGGATTCAGGGTCGAGCGAGAGATAGCGCGCGATATTGACCAGCACAAAGAACAGATCGCCAACTTCGTCTTCCAGCCGTGAACGCAATGCGTCGGGAATCTTTGCCTGCCCGGCCCCGGCGATTCCGCCGCCAGGACGTGAGATTTCGTCGGGAACCTTCGCCAACTCCGCGCGTAGTTCGCAGGTCTCTTCGCGCAACTTGTCAAAAAGTCCTTCAATGTTCGGCCAGTCAAAGCCGACGCGCGCAGCGCGCGAACTGAGCTTATGGGCTTCCAGCAGCGCCGGCATCGCGCCGGAAATCCCGGCTAATACCGACTGCGAATCTTGTTCCGGCTTCGCCGATTTTCCGCCGCCAGCCGCCAGCCGTTTCTTCTTCTCTTCGGCCTTCAGCGCTTCCCAGTTGCGCAGAACTTGCGACGACGTCTCGGCTTTCACCTCGCCAAACACATGCGGATGCCGGTTGACCAGCTTATCCGAAAGCCGGTCCAGCACGTCATCAATCGAAAACGTGCCCTCTTCCTTCGCCATCTGGGAGTAGAAAAGCACTTGCAAGAGCAGGTCGCCCAGTTCGCCGGTCAACTCGTGCCAGTCGCGGTTATCAATCGCTTCCAGAACTTCGTAGGTTTCTTCCAGGGTGTAGGGCTTGATGGTGTCGAAGGTTTGTTCGCGGTCCCAGGGACAACCCCCCGGCCCGCGCAACCGGCTCATGATGGAAACCGCGCGCTCGAAACGTTCCCCGGTAGAAGACATCGGCCCCATCACTTTAAATGAGGGTGCCGGTCGCAGCAATAAGGGCCGCCGCCTGTTGCTTGCATTCGGGGTGGTGCAACGCAAGATGCTTCGGGGTTTTCCAACCTCCGCAAAATGACTTTGCCGGGCCGACAGCAACTGCTTGCCATCCAACGGTTTACAGGACAGGCTCCGGTCCCACCCTGATTACCATGCTGGACTTCGGTCATCTACCGCAGGCACCAGGAACAGGGCAAACTAGAAACTAAGCAGCCGGCTTGGGCTTTCTCCAGCCGCATCCAATACGAAGATGAACTTCCCCATGCCAGTACGGCGCCCGCTCGGTGACGAGCGCTACCATGCGATCGTGATCGGTGGCGGCATTAACGGAGTCGCCATTGCGCGGGCTTGCGCATTGGCGGGGAAACGTACCCTGCTGCTGGAACAGCACGATTTTGCTTCCGGAACCACCAGCCGCTCGACCAGGATTATTCATGGCGGGCTGCGCTACCTGGAGCACAAAGAAATTGGACTGGTTCGCGAATCGCTGCGGGAACGTGAACGCTTGCTCAGGCAGCGTCCGCACCTGGTGCATCCCATCAACTTTTTACTCGCCCTGAATCAGAACAGCCGTCGCAGTGCGCTTAGCGTGCGTACCGGATTGTGGCTTTACTCCCGGATGGGTGGCAGCCTGGGCACGCAGCTTGGCAAAGTGGATCAGCAGAAACTGGAGCGCAATCTTGATGCAGGGCGGCGCTGGTCCGTGTTCAATTTTGAAGACGCGCAATGCGAGTTCCCGGAACGGTTGGTCGCGGAGTGGCTGGTCGAAGCCATCGATGCCGGAGCGGTAGCGCGAAATCACGCGCAGGTTCTGGCCATCGATGTCCGCCACGGTCGCGCGCAAGGGGTGTTAGTGCGCGACGAGTTCACTGGAAAGGAAGAACGCGTCGAAGGCACATGGATCATCAACGCCTCGGGCCCCTGGGTGGACCGGCTGTGCCATCGCTCGCGCGTGAATGCCAACGCGCGGCTGATTGGCGGTGTGCGCGGCTCGCACATCGTGCTGCCACGTTTCGCCGGAGTTTCTGAAGCGGCGGTTTATGCCGAAGCCATGGACGGGCGTCCCATGTTCGTCGTGCCCTGGAACGATCAGGTCTTGGTCGGCACCACTGAAGTCTCCGATAACGGAGATCCGTCGCGCACGCAAGCGACGCCGGAAGAAGTGGAATACCTGCTGCGTTCGCTTCAACAGCTTTTTCCGAAAACAAAATTCTCGCCGAATGACATCGCTTACACCTTCGCCGGGGTGCGCCCGCTTCCCTATTCTCCGAACCAGTCTCCGGCGGCGGTAACGCGCAAACATTTCCTGCACGACCACAAGAACGATGGCGCAGCCAACATGATCTCGGTGATCGGCGGCAAACTGACGACCGCTGCACAACTCGCCCGGGAATGCGTGGCCAAAATCGGTGCAAAGAGCCGTTCGCCGGAGCTGTCCTTCGCGGTTGCAGACGGGAATCTGGATTCGCTTTTGCAAGAGTGGACTCAATCCATTATCGAAGAGGGATCCATTCCGGAAACCACCGCGCAAGCGATCGTCGAGTGGCACGGAAAGCGGGCCAGCGCCATTGCTCGCCGTACTCGCGAATCTGCTCAGATGCGCGCGCCCCTGTGCTCACACACGGAACACATCGTGGCCGAAGCCGTCGATGCATTCTCGCACCAATGTGCCGCAACCTTGGGAGACGTCTTGCTGCGCCGCGTTCCGGTCGCGTTGGGCGCGTGCTGGTCGGATGCCTGCAGCCGCTCGGCCGCGATGCGCATTGCCACGGTCATGCGCTGGAGTGACAGTCAGACCGCGGCCGAACTGGAAGCCTTCGAAAACGAGCGCGCCGAATTTCTGCGCAAGCCCGCCCGCCGCAACGTCCTGCTGCAAACCGCCGCCGACTAGAACCGACACTGGCGCTCAGCGAATGAAGTACCCCGACACCCGCCATGTCCCATCTTTGTCGAGCATGGGAGTGATGGTTTCCACTGCCGACTGCTTGTGCTCGAAAGCAGTTTCATACTGAATTACCACGTACTCACCGTCGGGCGCGCCGGGGAGGGTTTTCGTGTAAGTGGCGCTCTTCAGTTTTCGGGAAGTCACTTTGCCGAGAGGATCGCGAACGGCGCGGATTTTGCCGCTCCATTCATCCCGGGTGACCGCGGTCCTGAACAGCTGCGCTGCCTGATCCCAACTCTGGCCGTAATTGCCTGAGTCGACCAGCGTCAGCCAGGATTCGGCAGACTTTTGAGCGGCCTGCTCGGGCTTGTCCTGGGCTGCGGCGGCGAGGCAGAGGAACAGGATTGCGGGTATGTAAAAGAATTTGGCTCTCATGCTTCACCTCGGGTTCGCAATTTGGCTACGGTTGGGGCGGTTCCTGAACCCGCTCAATCGTAAAGGAAGCGATTGAATGGGGCAGTCCATTGCTACGGCACAACCGTTGCTACGGCACAAACTCGTAAATTGCGCCGTGGTTGTTCGCGCCACCGGAGATCGTCGCTCCGTAGTAGGTAGTATTGACGATACCGAGTTTCGCTCCTACCATCCCGTTGTAGGGAAGTGAGGCATCTGGGGCGCCCTGGAAGCTGTAGGCAAAGCTTTCGCTCCATGTGCCATCGCCATTCGGAGTCAGTTTGAATACTGTGCCTGCATTCGCCGTGCCCCCGGCGCTAGTGGTGCCGTACAGCGCCTGATCAAACGCAAGCACCAGGTTACCGAGGGGGCTCTTGCCATCGATTCCAGAGTTGAAGCTGTAAAGCACTCTCTCCAAATACCCAAGCTCAGTACCGTGGAGCTGGTACACGGATCCGAGGTTATTGGCTCCGCCGGAGTATGTTGTGGCGTAGATGTTTTTGTTTTGATCGAAGATGATCGCACTATACGGGAATCCCGCATCGGGCGTTCCCGCAAAACTATAAAGCGTGTTGAAAGTCCACTGACCCTTGGCTCCCGAAACGGAGTTAAGTTCGAACGCAGTGCCAGCACCGTAGGCGCCACCTGCGGTGGTTACCCCGAGCAGGTGGGCCTTGTCGTAGGTGTAGAACAATCGGTCGGTCGGTCCGGATGCGCCGTCCGCTCCGCCCGTGAATTCATGCAGCACCCGGAAGTCAGAGCCGCGAACTTGATAGATCGTACCGAATCCGTAGGTACCGCCGGTGGGTGTCATGCCGTACAAATTGTTCGCTAGACCTGCGACGACGCTATTTCGGGGGCGTGAGCCATCCTTGCCGCCGGTAAAGTTATGCAGCACAGTCTCGGTCCAAACTCCACCATTGTTGGAGAGCTGATATACAACGCCGCAGCCGCCCTCGCACGCACTGCCGCTGCCGCCACTGGCGGCTGCGCCATACAGGGTTGTCACGGAGAATTCGCACTCGGGGTAGGCACAAGTCACTCCCTGATAGGGTTGGCCTCCGTCAGCTCCCGAGGTGAAGTTATAGAGCACGGTATGCGTCCAGCCGCCGTTCCCATCGGGCGATAACATGAACACGGTACCACTGCCATAAGTGCCGCCCAGCACCGTGGTGCCGTAGATGTTGCCGCTGAGGTCCGCCACGAGATCGGTGTCGGGATAATCACCATCGACACCGCCAGCGAAACTGTAGATGACGTTTACCGTCTGTGCCCAACCTCCGCCGAGCAAGAGGAAAACCACTGTGGGCGCCAGAATGTGGCGGAAAACACGACTAAAGACATTGTGACGCATATGCCCCCATTTTGTTCATCACGGGCCCGGAGTGCAGGCAGGAACTATAGCAGCATTTTGGCAATGCGATCGCCCGACGTTTAGTTGCCACGGGAAAGCATGCCTGCGGGCCACGCCACGATTTCTCGTTTCGACTAACACCTCCCAACTACGAAGGGCGACTGGGACATCCCGGTGGATGCCCATTCGGCCTGTCCCCGGGATCTAGGTTGTTTGTCACAATCAGCGTGTCTGGCTCCGATTGAATGGACAACCCTGTTGAAAGATCCAAGTCACCCAAGCCAGAAGCGTCCTTGTGCACGCGGGATCCTTCAGGGACTAGTCGTCCCTTCAGGATGACGTCAGGGTAGACAAGTGTGATCGACACCGTCCGGGGCTGTCCACTACTTACGTCCCCGCCCTGCGCGTTTTCAGCTCCGACAGCAACTGCTCGATGCGATCTTCTTTCTCCAGCGCCGCGAAGCGGTCGTCCACATTGTCCGACGCGATTTCCGACTTGGCTTGGCTCATCGCCTCAGAGTGCGCGACCTTACGCTTCATGCGATCGAAGGTCGTCGCTTTGGAATCATCGTTCATGGCGAGCTTCGCGTCGCTCGCCTTACTAACTGCGCGCGCGCGCCGCTGCTGCGCCACCAGCAGGTCGGCCTTCCCTTCTGCCTCGGTCAGCTTCTGCTCCAGGCTTCGCAACGCAGACTTTAGATTTTCAACTTGAGCTTTCTGGTCAATCACCTGTTGCTTGAAGTTGTCGCTCAGTTCGCGATAGCTCTCCACTCGCTGTAACGCAGCGCGGGCCAGGTCGTCTTGCTTTTTGTCGACCGCAAGCTCCGCCTTGCGCATCCACTCGCCGGTCTTCTCTTCGTTGTCTTGCTGTTTCTTTTCCAGCAGGTGCTGATCGGCGATGGCAATGGCCACCTGCGTCTTCACCTGTAGCAGCTGATTTCTCATATCGAGGATCACCTGCTTGATCATCTTCTCCGGGTCTTCCGCTTTGTCGATCAGATCATTCAGATTGGCCCGAACCAGTGTCGAAACCCTCTCCAGCAGTGCCATAAAAACTCCTTTACTGATAATTCTTCCTGGATTCCTGTTGAGGCGGTCTGATGCAGGTGGCGTTCCTACGATCACGAATCGCAACCGATATCGCCAACCCGATGCCCGCGCCTAATGCCAGCCAAACTCCCATCTGGTGGGTAGCGGAACCGATCGCCGCTCCGATTCCGGCTCCCATACCGAGTCCAAGGCCGATCAGATTTTGTGACTTCATTTGTCTCTCCTGAATCAAGTACCGCCACCGTCTCGGCGGCTCAGGGCCGGCAAGATGCCGGCGCTACGAAGGACGGGCGCCTGCCCGTCCCCCTCACGCGATCGCCTTACTTCCCCGCGCCTGCAGCACCGGCCTTTCCGTCGTCTGCGGGCGGCAGGACATCCGGCTTGGGCGACTTGTCCCCGATGGTGCGGACTTTGCCCAGCAACTCGCCCATACTCATGCCTGACAGCGTTTCGAACAGTGCTGGAACCTGTGCCGCCATCTTGGCGATGTCTCCGGTGATTTTGTTCATCCCGGCGGCCTCGCCATTGCCGGTGGAGACGATCGTGATCTTGTCCACATTCGAGAGCGGACTCGCCAGCGCTCGCACTACATCCGGCATGCTGGTGAACAGCTTGTCGATGACCGCAGCCTGGTTGTACTCCTGGTAAGCCTCGGCCTTCACGTTCATAGCCTTGGCTTCGGCTTCCCCTTTCTTGAAGATGATCTCGGCTTCGGCTTCACCTTGGGCCCGAATCGAAGCAGCATGACCGTCAGCTTCGGCCGTCAGGCGCTGCTTCTCAGCCATGGCCAGGGTCTCGATGCGTTGACGCTCAATTTCTGCGCCCTTCAACACGGTCGCAATCAACTCTTTCTCGCGACGATTGATCTCGGCCTCCTGCACCTTGACCTGTTGTTCTTTCTCGACTTGCTGCACCTTCACCTGCTCGGCAATGACTTGCTGTTGCATGATGTTGGTCTGGATGTCGTACGCCTTGTCGGCTTGCGCCTGCTGACGCTTGGTGACTTCCAGGAACTGCGCTTTTTTCACTTCGAGATCGCGTTGCGCTTCGGCCTGCTTCGCTAGCGACAAGGTTTCCGCGAGCACGCGGTCCTGGTCCGCCTGAGCCTTGGCGACGGCTGACTCTCTCTGTGCGAGAGCACGCTTGATCGCTGTGTCGCGGTCGGCTTCGGCCGCGGCTACGTCGGCATCGCGCTTGATGCGTGCAACATCGGGCCGTCCCATGTTGGTGATGTATTCGTTCTTATCGCGAACTTCCTTGATGGTGAACGAGATCACTTCGAGTCCCATCTTGTTCATGTCGTCGGCACAGGTAGAGCGCATGCGGTCGGAAACCATCTCAGGCTGTTTGACGATTTCCTCGACCGTGAGCTGGCCAATGATGCCGCGGAGATGGCCTTCCATTACGAGGCGAATCAGGCTCTCGCGATCCTGGTCGCTTTTGGTGAGGAATTGCTCCGATGCCGTCAGCACAGACTCAGTGTCGGACTTCACCTTGATCTGAGCAACGGCTTCGACCGTGACGGCAACGCCCTGCTTGGTGTACAGATCCTGCTGCGGCGCCACGTCGAATGACATCAGTTCGAGCGAAAGTTCGCGGCAATTTTCAATCATCGGGAAAATGACCGTGCCGTGTCCCTTGATCACGCGGGTCCCGCGAAAACCGTAAACCACCAGTGCTTCATGCGGTCCAGCCTTGCGATACAACCGGGCCAGCAGGCTCATCAAGAACATGAGCACCAGCACCAGCATTCCCAGAACAATCCAGATTTCAACGAGCGGATAACCGAACATAACCCTCCTCCTCCCAAACGAACTCTTAGTGCGCCACGTGCTTGATGCGATCCAGGTCGCGCACAATACGCGCGGGGTCGCTGTGGCCCAAAATCACGTCTCCGTCATTCGTATGGATACGCACCACGTGATTGCCCCAAACGTACGCGCGCGAACGGCCAATGCCGCGAATCCCATACCCGCGCAACGCATTCCACGCTTCCTGCTGATAGCTCACGATCTCGTGCAAGGGGATCGAACGCAGGCGGTAGCCCAGGGTGTGCACTTCCACACCGAATGGAGTGAAGAAATACTGGAACCCGCTCCAGGCCGCGGCCGCGATCACGAAGAAGAGCGCACACATCAGCAGGCTCATGACCTGCAAGCCCTTGACGGGCAACACCGCCAGCGATCCCACAAATGCGACCGTAGCCACCAGGAACACGAAGCCGAACAGCGCGGACGAATGCGTCTCCTCGGCAATGGGGTTGGCTGGAGGCAGCGGCTCCCCGCGTTGAACGCGCAGGTAGAGCACCATGAACACAATGACCGCCACTGGCACCAGGCCCATCAGCCATTCGGCGTGGATCGGCTCACCATTGACGTTGTATTGCAGGACCTTGTCATTGATGGCGAACAAGAAAGCGATGATTGCGTAAAAAAGCGCTAACAATACCCAAGAGACGGCGCTGCTGTCGTTTCGGCGCTGCGACACGTAGGCCACTACGGTAAAGATCGCCAACATGAACAACGTAACGCCCAGCGCGAAGTAGAGCCCGGCTTCGCGCGGCATCCATCCATTCGGGTGCCAATTTGCGTCGAAGTGAGTCGCCATATGTTGCGGCAGGCGATCCCAGACGAGCCAATAACGCATTGCCGTCAACGGCAAGGCCAACCACATCAGCGCGACCGCGAGTTGGAAGTTTTTCCGATTCATGATGGCGTATCGTCCTTGGGCCGGCGCGACGCCGGCGGCACGTCTCTGGCGATTACGATTCCTCTCCCGACAATTCTGACCACAGTTGCACGTAAGCGATTCCTTTTTCGTAGCGGGTCACGACGACTTCCGTGCCCTTGGCGATCGCGGCGCCGTCTTCGGAGCGCGCGCCACACACCCGGCGCGTGCCACCCTGCGAGTAAATCAATTCCCCGGTTCCGCCTTCGCGAATCGACACACACAACTTCCCCAACACCCCGACCATGTCGAAGTCGGCGGGGTCGAGGTTCTCTTCACTCGACATCAGGACCCTGCTCAGAAACAGATAGATCACCGAAGCGCCGCCAATGCCGCTGAGCAGTGCGATGAACAGCCCCATCGCGAACCACATCCGCGAAAAGCGCGTCAGCAAGTAACCGATCCCGCCGAACCAGGCCAGGAAAGCAGTAAAAGTGACAAAGTTGAAGGGCGACACCTGCGTCTGCAGAACGGCTTTCGGCGTTCCCGCCGCCGGCGCTCCTGCGGGCGCATGCGGTGCCGGGACATGCATCCCATGTGCGTGCGGCAGATGCGGCATGTGAAAGTGCCAGCGCAATCCTCCGCCAAGGAACGCCATGAAGCTGAATGCGAAACCGACCGCGAAACAGATGAGATAAAAATTTTCCCAAGTCATCGCGATGTCCTCCCTTCCGCACTGCTCCCCGGCTTCAGGGCTTCGAGCAGACGCTCCGCCAAGCCCGGGGTATCGAGGATCGCGCCAAGCAAAATCAAACAACGTCGCGTATCTTTCTGGCGCGCCGCCTTGATGAGCACCTCGCATACTTCGGGATCGCTGGCGAAGCGCTCGGACCCTTGCAGCAGCCAAACGTCCAGCTGCCCTTCGGTGGTGCGCAGATCCGACACCAGTTCGGTGTGATATCCCTCCGGATCGTCCACCAGAAAACCGGGATGCACCTTGAAAAACTTTGCCAGCAAGGTACGGGTGGCCTGCGTCATGTGCTTGCGCGTGCCGCTCTCCATCTGCGACATGTACGACTGGCTGATGGCTTTGCCCTGCTGCTTGCGGATGGCGCGCACGACTTCAAGCTGGGTCATAGGGCGGCCCAGGTTGCGCAGCGTGCCTTCGACTTCCCGCAGGTAGCGTAATTTCTCGCCAAGCGTCATATTGCAGATCGCAATATTAATATCGCTATTTGCGATTTCCGTCAAGAGATCGATTATGCCTGTTTTCAATGCATTGGACGGGCGAATTCGGCGAGCACCGATGACCGATTTGGATTTTTGGTTTAATTTGCTCCGGCATTAAGGAAAACCGGGAAGCATTCAGGAGGGCGCGGAGATCTGGCTGGCGACTTCGGAGCTATTTCATCACTTCGTAATGCTTCACGTAGGGGTCGAGACTCAGGAGGAATTTTGTGTCTTCCGAATAGTATTTCGCCTTCTCGTAATCTTCCCCGGCGAAAGCGCGAATCGCGTCGTAAGAATCCCAAAGCGTGATGAGAGTGAATTCACACTTGCCATCGTGCACGCGGCACAGCACCTGGATGCCGCGATTGCCGGGAATCGAGGCGTAATCGTCGAGGCCGGTTCTCTTCAGGTAGTCCATGTAGGTGTCTTTGTCGGCTTCGCGAACAAATCCGGTCCAGATGCGTGCGATCATTGGATGACTCCCATGCGGAGCTTCGTTCCGCGAGCAGGTGGAGACATCTGCTACTACGCAATTTTAGCGGTCGCCAAGCCAAAAAAACGCCTCCGTTTCCGGAGGCGTTTCGCTTTCTCAACTGGACACTACTGACGGCGGTTGTTGTGCTTCGCGCGATAGATGTTGCGCGATTGACGATTTTCCTGGCTCCGTACCTGCTGCCGCTCTTGCGAAGTCAGGCTGCCACCGTTGGCGGCGCGGTCCTTGGCAACTTCGTTGTCGATACGGCTCTGGTTGCGCTCCAGATGAGCCGCTTCCCCAGGAGTCAGCGAGCCGTTGGCAACGCCGCGGCCGATGCGATCCTGCTCATGGTCTTCGCGACGGTTGACGGGATTGGTCGGATTCTGGTTGGCAACAGTCTGCGCGTCGTGCTTCTGGTTGTAGATCTGCTTCGACAGCTTGGACTGTTGCGCATCAATCTTGGCGCGATCGGCAGCGGTCAGATGACCATCATCTGCCTTGCGCATGTTGTGTTCTTCGCGGTTGATCTTCGATTCTTTATGTTCCAGCCGCGTCGCTTCTTCCGGGGTGAGAGAACCGTTCTCGATTCCCTGTCCGATGCGATCCTGCTGGTTGTCTTTGCGCCCACTGATGCTGGAGTTCTGTTGCGGCGGCTCGGGCACCGGAGTGGTCTGCGCAAAGGCCGGCAACATCAAGGCTGCCAGCGCGGTACCGAAAAACGCTGCTTTCACTGTGTTCTTCATAAGTCTTTATCGCTCCTGCGAAATTTGGATTCCTTCGTATTTCGCGCCGGAACCTTGTTCCGCGCTGTTCAGTAAATGCAAACACCAGGGTCTAAAAAATGTTGCGGCGGATGTTGTGGATTGTTTCTTAAGTCCTTTGGCAGCAATAGTGCCTAAAGTACGTGTCCGATTTCTTACTCCTGCACGTAAGAGCTGAGAAAGGAGTTACTGATCAGATTACAGGCCGACTTCGATTCGCGAGCGTGGATCGAGAAAGTCGCGTAAGGCATCGCCGATAAAATTGAAAGCAAGCACGGCGAGCATCACTGCCACTGCGGGAAAGATAACGAGATGTGGAGCGTCAAACAAATGCGAGCGTGCATCGTTGAGCATGGCGCCCCAGCTTGCTGTGGGAGGCGGAACGCCCAGCCCGAGAAAGCTCATGGTTGCTTCCGCCAGAATGGCACCTGCCATGCCAATCGCCGCCTGCACAATGATCGGCTGAATGATATTAGGAAGAATGTGGCGGACGATGATGCGAAGGTCGCTTGCGCCTAAGGCGCGTGCCGCCTCGACAAATTCTCTCTCGCGAGCGGCCAGGACCTGGGCTCGAACCAGGCGTGCGTAGCCAACCCAGCCGCCGAGGGCAAGCGCAAAGATCAAGTTGAAAATGCCCGGACCGCGAAAGGCGACGAAGGCAATGGCTAACAAGATTCCCGGGAAAGATAGAAAGGCGTTCATCACGACGACGTTCACGAAGCGGTCGATGCGACCGCCATAATATCCAGCCATGGATCCGACGATGAGGCCGATAGCAAGCGAAGCAGCGACGACGCAGCTTCCCACCAGCATCGAAATCCGAGAGCCATAGATGAGACGCGAGAGGATGTCGCGGCCGAGTTCGTCGGTTCCACACCAGTGCATGAGCGAAGGAGGGTTCAGTCGGGCCGGCAGGTTGATGAAGGCCGGATCCTGGGGCGCGATCCACGGCGCGAAGATCGCGAACAGGGTGAAGATTGCAACCAAGAGCACGCCAGTCGCCGCCAGGGGATTGCGGCGCGCGGTTTGACGGAACGAAATGGTGGTTGCCGACATCTATTTCTCAGGACTTTCAACCGCAGAGGCTGCCGAGAACTTAGGGAAAGTCATGCAATAAAGATCGCTGTCACTTGTCATTGCCGGATCCTGGGGTTCGCCAGCGAATATACGAAATCGGTCAGGAAATTTACCGCTACATAGGTCAACCCGATGGCGAGGATGCATCCTTGCACCAGATAATAGTCGCGGTTGCTGATGGCTTGGATTGTCAGCCGTCCGATGCCCGGCCAGGAAAATATAGTTTCCGTCACAATCGCTCCTGCCAATAAGGCGCCGAATTGCAATCCCAATACCGTGACTACCGGGATGAGCGCATTGCGCAGCGCATGGCGATAAACCACAGTGTTCTCTGACACTCCCTTGGCACGCGCCGTGCGAATGTAGTCCTGGCTCAGCTCTTCGAGCATGGACGTGCGCACCATTCGCGTCAGGATCGCCGCCAAGGCCCCGCCCATGGTGATCGCCGGAAGAACCAAATGCGCGAAGGTCCCGGAGCCCGATACGGGGAGCAAGCCTAGCTTGATGGCGAAGAACAAAATGAGGATTGGGCCCAGAGCAAAGTTTGGAAAAGACAGTCCGAACAGGCTGACCACGCTGAGGACGCGATCGTCCCAGAGATTTCGTCTTCGGGCCGAACGAGCTCCAGCAGGAACGGCCAGCAGAATCGCCACCACGAGGGCGGCAATCGTCAGCTGCAAGGTATATGGATAACGCTGGAGGATGAGCGTGCTGACACTCTGGTTGAAGCGGATAGAAGGGCCGAGGTTTCCGTGAAGCACCCCTTTCCAGTATTCGAAATATTGCTTTCCGAGAGGCTGGTCGAGTCCATAAGCATGACGCGCAGCGGCAACATCCGCGCCAGGTGCGCCTTCGCCGAGCATTTGCAGAACCGGATCGCCCGGCACCAGGTGGATTAATAAGAAGACCACCGAGACTACGAGCCAGACCACGGGCAAGGTGTAGAGCAGGCGATTGGTGAGGTAGCGGATCATCAGATCGGTCGTTGGCTCTGGTCGTTGGCTCTGGTCGTTGGCGCTTAGTCGTTCATCCGGTCATCAGTCTCCCGCATGCTGCATGGCGGTGGTCTCCAACTTCTCAATCTTCACTTTCGCGATGCGATGCCCGTCCATTTCTTCTACGGTGTAGCGATGTCCTTCGTAGGCAAAGCTGTCGCCGACCTTGGGGATACGCTGCAACCGCGCCAGCACAAATCCCGCCAGCGTCTCAAATCCTGCATCGCGCGGCAGCATCAGATCGTACTGCGACTCCAGATCGCGAATATTCACCGCGCCGTCGAATAAGCCCGAGGTCTCACCCTCTGGCATCGCCGGCGATGCCGAAGCGATATCGAATTCGTCTTCGATTTCGCCGACAAGCTGCTCCAGGATGTCCTCGGCGGTAATTACGCCCGCGGTTGAGCCAAATTCGTCGACCACGACCGCCAGGTGACGCTTGCGCTGCTTAAACTCCTGCAATAGCTCCATCAGAACCTTGGTCTCGGGGACTACCAGCACATCGCGCATGATCTGGCTGACTCGCATATTAGTGACCCGGGCCGCTGTCGGCTGATTGGGCGCGAGGCGAAGCCGGGTCCAGCGCATCAGGTCCTTCGAGAAAAGTACGCCGATAATGTGCTCCGGGCCGCGTTGCGGATCATAGATGGGAATTCGCGAGTGTTGATCTTCGACCACTCGCGCCAGAGCTTCTTCCAGGGTCAAGTCGCCTGGCAGCGAAAAGATATCAGGGCGTGGAACCATCACCTCGCGCACACTGATATTTTCCAGTTCCAGCGCGTTGTGAATGACCTCCTCCTGAAATGGCGGAATCTGCCCGAACTGACGGCTTGCGGTGACGATCAGCTTAAGTTCATCGGGAGAGTGCACGGTCCCCTGGCGAACACGACGCGAACCGAAAAGACGCAAGACCGTTCCGGCAGCGCGGCTCATTGCGAATAACGCCGGTCGCGTAATAGTAAGGAACACGTCCATGGGCGCGGCGACAGCCAAAGCCACCTGCTCCCCCCGTTGCAACGCGAGAGACTTGGGGACCAACTCACCCAGGATCACGTGCAAACAGGTAATCAAAACGAACGCAAAAACGATCGCGATTCCGTGCGCGTAGAGGCCGGCATGTGGAATTTGGCCGATCGAGCCTTCCACGATCCGGGCCAAGACTGGCTCGCCGACCCAGCCCAGACTCAAACTGGTAAGCGTGATTCCAAGCTGAACCCCGTTGACGACTTCGTCCAGATTACGGTGAAGTTTCAGAACGGTACGGGCACCAATCCGGCGGCCTTCGATCAGCTGCTGAATGCGAGTGTCGCGCAGGCTTACCAGCGCGAATTCTGCGGCAGCGAAGAAGGCGTTCGCCGCTACCAGAAGCAGGATGACGAACACCCGAAGCAACACGAATGCAGTCATGAATGAGTGCTAATACTAACATTTCAAAGGAGGTACTGCACCTCTTGTAAGTTGCTGGTGTTGTACAATAGAAGGTACTCAGCCCATGAAACCAGTTCTTGTCCGTGCCCGTACAGAGGCGCGGATGGAATAAAAGTTCCCCAACTTTTGCAGGTAACCCACGCAAGATTTCCTGCTTTCATTTCCCGGTACGCTTGGTCTAACGCAATGGTGAGACCCGGTTATGTTTCTACGTAGGTCAGCAAATCTCGGGAACTACGGACCAATGATCTTCGTACCAAAGAGTGAGAGCGGAATGGATTCCAGGAGGAAGCTGTGAACGGTACTGGCAACGGGAAGAAGAAACGTCGGAAGCGGATTATCTACGGCATCGTGGCGATTGTGGTGCTCCTGGTCGTGGTGGGCGGTCTGATTGCCGCGACTACCGGAGGGACGAAAATCGATCCCACCAAGCTTGCGAAAGTGGAAAAAGGCGACTTGGCGAAGAGCGTCGTTGCGACCGGTAAAGTCACTCCCATCACCAAGGTTGAAGTGAAATCCAAAGCCAGCGGTATCGTGAAAAAGCTTTTGGTCGACGCCGGCGACCGGGTGAAGAAGGGGCAATTGCTGGCGCAGCTCGACAAAGATGAAATCACCGCGCAGGTAGAGCAGTCACGTGCCGCCCTGGAAGCGGCGGAGGCCAGCTCCGCCAGTTCGCAGGCAGATTACGAGCGGGCCAAAGTGGATGCCGAGGGCGTAGACATTCCAACCTTGAAGCGCGCCTACGAACGCGCGCAAGGTATGGCAAAGGATGGAGTGGTTTCCGCTTCTGCCCTGGACGATGCTCAGCGGAATTATGAGCTGGCTGTAAATAAACAAAACGTCGCCAAGGCGCAGGTCAACGTGCTCAAGGCAAAGATCGCCCAAGCGAAGGCAGAAAAGGCGCGCGATCAGGCCAACCTTAAGCAGCTGGAAGAGCAGTTGAGCTACACCGATGTGGAGTCCCCGATAGACGGCATCGTGCTGTCACGCGATGTGGAAATAGGCGATGCGGTCAGCTCGATTTTGGTGTTGGGATCCTCTGCAACCCTGGTCATGACTCTGGGGGATACCAGCGAAGTGTACGTTAAGGGCAAAGTGGACGAGAGTGATATCGGAAAGGTTTATCTCGGCCAGCCGGCGCGGATCAAGGTGGAGTCGTTCAAGGACAAGACGTTCAACGGGCGAGTGACCAAGATCTCGCCAATGGGCGTCGAGAAGGATAACGTGACGACGTTCGAAGTGCGGGTGTCGATCAACAACCCCGGCGGCGAACTGAAAGCGGAAATGACTGCCAACGCGGAAATCATTTTGGAAGAGCACAAGAACGTGTTGCAAATTCCGGAAGGCGCCATTCTGTACGACAAGGACAAGAAAGCGTCAGTGGAGATTCCCGACCCCAAGGCCAAAGACGGAAAGAAAAAGCTGGCCGTGAATATCGGGATTTCGAACGGAGCCAAGACGGAACTGCTTAGCGGTTTGAAGGAAGGCGATCAAGTGGTCTTGCAGTAATAGGTTTGCGAAGTCCGCCTCCGAGGCTCGGACCCGGCGGTCAAAGGGGTACGGTGCGGACCGTGCCCCTTTTTTGCGAGAACCCAGGAGAACTCGGATGAAAAAGTTAACTCTGTCCGTCCTAGTCTTGATGTCCCTTGCCCTGACTTCCCTGCCGGCACTGGCCAGCATCGAAGGTTCGTTTGAACGAACGGTCGACGTCAGTGGTCGGGCGACTCTTGAAATCTACACTCGATCCGGCGATGTGAGCGTCAAGTCCGGAAGTTCTGGCAGCATCTCCATCAGCGGGAAGATCTGGGTCAATGACCATTGGTGGAGTTCCGGAAGCCATCGCGTCGACGTGAGCGACGTGGAGAAAAACCCTCCGATTCAGCAGAACGGCAACATGGTTCGTATCGATTATCCCAGTTCCCACGACATTTCCATCAATTTCGAGATCTCCGTTCCTCCCGATACTACCGTCCGCACTCACACTGGATCCGGGGATCAGCGCATGGAAGGCCTCAAGGGCACGGTTGATCTGGAGAGCGGATCGGGCGACCTGCAATTGCGGGATTTGCGCGGCGGAGTTCGGCTGCACAGCGGTTCGGGTGATGTGGAAGCGCGAAATATGGCTGGCGCCTTCACCGCGGAAACCGGCAGCGGCGACATTGATTGCGAGCAAAATGGGGCAGGGGACGTAGAAGTACACACGGGATCGGGCAACATCGAGATCCACACCATGCAAGGCGCGCTTCACGCTGAAGCCGGAAGCGGCGACCTGTCGATCGATGGCAAACAGGCCGGGCCATGGGAAGTGCGTACCGGTTCCGGAAACGTCGAATTGCGGTTGCCCAGTGACTCCGCTTTCGATCTCGACGCCACCACCAGCTCCGGCTCGTTGACCGTAGACCATCCCGTCACCATGACGGTCCAGGGAGATGTCGAGCGTTCCCGCCATTCGGTTAAAGGCCACGTGCGCGGCGGCGGATCGCCCCTTACGGTTCATACCAGTTCCGGCGACATTCGCATTTACTGAGGAGGAGCCATGCGCGTTTCGGTTAATCATGCTCTGCGTTTTATGGGCGTGCTGTTCCTGCTGTACGCTCTGCCCCTATTCGCCGCGGAAGGAGAGTTCCAACGCACGCTCTCGGTAAACGGCGCGGCGAACATCGATCTCTCGACCGGCTCCGGAAGTGTTCAGGTCCACACCGGGAATTCGAATCAGGTGCAGGTCACCGGCCACATCAAGGCCACGGACTGGTTCAGCAGCGGCTCTGAAGAACGGATCAATCGTCTGGAAGCCAATCCGCCGATCCAGCAGAGCGGCAACAATATTCGCATCGGGCACATTGACGATCCCGATCTTCGACACAATATTTCGATCAGCTACGAACTCACCGTTCCCTCGCAAACGCAGTTACGCTCGGAGACGGGATCGGGAAATCAGACCATCGACGGCATCAAAGGTATTCTGGAAGCCCAAGCGGGATCGGGAGGCCTGCGGATTTCCAACATCGGAAACGCAGTGCGAGCGAGCACGGGCTCCGGCGACATTGATATTGATCGGGTGCAGGGCTCGGTCCAGGCCAAAGCCGGAAGCGGTACGATTCATGCCACCGAGATCGCCGGAGGCTTTGAGGCAGAGACGGGGAGCGGGCGCGTAACACTCGAACAAACCGCTCCGGGCACAGTCCGCGTCGGAACCGGATCGGGCGGGATGGAGCTTCATGGCGTTCACGGATCCTTGGAAGCTCACGCCGGGAGCGGCGGCATTCGCGCCGACGGGGATCCCACCGGAGCATGGCTGCTGCGCACCGGATCCGGCACAGTGCAGGTGAAGGTGCCGGCGAGTGCAGCTTTTGACTTGAACGCGCACACCAGTTCGGGATCGATCTCGGTGAATCATCCTGTGACGGTCGAGGGTTCGATGGGAAGAAAAGAGATTCACGGGAAAGTGCGGGGCGGCGGAGTGCCGGTCGAAGTCACTACGGGATCAGGAAATATCGAAATCGAGTGATTCGTGGCAGGAACTGAGAGCTTGTATTGTGCTCGCAAGCTCGGGATGAGGTCTTCTGTCTAAGGGATCTTCTGTTCCATGGGACTTGAAACATTGAAACTTTGAAACTGCTGTCACGTCAGCGCAGACCTTCGACCATGTAGAGATCGGAAAGGTCGCGCACGTAGCTGTAAGCGTACCAGCGGGCGTCAGGAGTGATATCGAATACGTTGGCAATGAAAACGCCGACCCGATCTGGTGGAACGAATTCCTTCCAGGGCTGTTTCTGACCAGTGACTGTGTCATACCGATATAGCTTCATTGGAACTCCCAACTGCTCGGCTCCAATGACAGAGTGGCCGTTGCTCCCACTCTGGGGGAAAGCAAGAACAGGGATTTTCGTTCGTTCGGTTCGTGGCTGCCCTCCCGCGATTGGGTAGAAGGTCAGTACATCTCCTTGTCGGGAGACGAACTCCGTTCCATCGTCAGTAGGAAATCCCTGCACTCCCTCCGGCGTTACAGGGGTGAGCGTCTTACAGTCCATGTCGCAAATGTAGGATCGCGTTTGTTTCCCCGATTCCCGCCCGGTGACAATTAGATGTTTGCCATCGGGAAGCCAGGCAGCGAAGTCATAGTCGAAGCCAGGTTGTGAAAGGTTTTTTGCCTCGCCGGCGTGGGTCGGTAGCAACCACAATTGCTGTGGCTGTCCGGGAATGATCGATGCCACCCACTTGAGATCGGGAGACAGGCCCCACGGACTGCCGTCGCCGAGGCGAATCGCTGGTGAACCGTCAGTGGCTCGCATGTAGGCAGAGTACTTCTGACCGCCGCCGTCGCCTTCTTCAGAGAAGAAAATCCACTTGC
>Ga0070741_10009399_pt1 | contig 19023 bp, 13 predicted proteins | sample Coa_R1_4_FD_66440 | JGI IMG/M metagenome (GOLD analysis project Ga0070741, IMG submission 66440) | Surface soil microbial communities from Centralia Pennsylvania, which are recovering from an underground coalmine fire - Coalmine... | ecosystem: Environmental > Terrestrial > Soil > Unclassified ...
TTTGAGCCGATGAACGTATTTATGGCAGCCCAACAGAGCAGAAGGAAGTATGGGTTGCGCAGCCACGCCAGGACAATCAGTAAACCAAAGGCGATCGCCGGAACGAGCAGCACAGTCTGATGGGATGTATCTACGTAAACAACCAGGCCGATGCCAAACGCGAACGTGAGTAGTATACAAAGAATGCGCATGAGTTGTTTGCGAGCTTCATAGGACAAACTGAAAGACAAGTTCTCCTCCTTCCACACACTCCACTGATCAAAGAGTTGACCATTTCCAAACTTCCTCACCAGGTCTAACAGTTCTTTTGGTGGTGTCAGCAAATCAAGCTTCCCAATGGCTGCTCGTAATGAGACGAGCAAAATCACCATTGTGCAGCAATACAGTGCTGAAGTTGCCAGAGCAATGCCAAATATGCCCCAAAGACGACCGAAGATAGCATCAAAGACTGCGTTGGCGATGATGCTGAAAATGCTAATGTATATCGTTATGCGGGGCATCACCAGCGCGCTGAACGCTTTTGAGGCGATCCAGCCCACAGCCATTGGAGGGAGTCCAATCACTAGACCGCTCAGGGTAATCGCCGCAACCGATGCGTCGGCGGTCGTATACTTTCCATGTGCGAGAAGCACCAATATCATCGGATAGGACAGCACTGCCATGCCTGCCGCTATCACAGTTGTCGCGATGGTTACTGCCCATAAGTATAACCGAAATGTGTTTTTAAATGCCTTCATGTCCTTAATCGCTGCTTGCGCGGCGAGATAAGGCAGGGCGGCACGGCCCACAGCACCAAGAATAACGCCTGTCGGCACGCTATAAAGCTTTTGTGCGTTATTGAGCGCCGCGATGTTGCCCACCGTTGGAAGGAGGGAGGCAAAAATCTGGTCAACTAGAGGGCTTGCCATACTAATCACACCAGCAGCTAGTGATGGTATTGCAGTTTTCGCCGTTGTATGGACTTCCGGCATACTCAAATCCATGACGAGTTTGTACTTGAAGTCGGCTTTGTATGCTCGGTAGATGATGATTACGAGTTCCGCGAGTAGCCCTCCAATGGTTCCTATGCATAGCATGACTACGCCGGCAGATCCGCCTCCTACAAGGACAAAGATGGCGGTTACCAGTGGGTTTAGCATACCTGCATAGGCAGGCCAACCGAATTGTCCTTCCGCGTTCAGCAGCGCTTCCAGGAAGCTATTGATGATCTTGAAAAACAGCACTGGAAAGGCGTAGATCGCTAGAAAAGCAGCAAGCTGCAGCTCATTGCCCTTGACTCCTGGAGCAAACAGTATCACCAATGGTTGGCGAAAAATGAGCATAATCGCGGTGAGCGACACTAGCCCGATCAACAGTGCATTTAAGATCGTGCTATAAAGCCGGGATGCCTTTTCTCTTGACCCTTTCGTGCGTACACGCGCATATACCGGGATGACAGAGCCTTCCATCGCACTTGATAGCAGATCTGCTAAGGTGAGTGGTAGGATGCTTGCTATGTAGTACGCATCCATCTCTCCCCCCTGGCCGAACCTGGCTGTTACAATGGTCGTGTTCACCAGACCCATTATACGCTGTACCAGATTCGCAGAGCCCAGGCTCATTAACGCACGAAAGATGTTTTTGTTGGCTGATTTGAGTTTCACGGCAACCAGCCGCGCGCTAGTTGTTCCTAGCGGTTGGCTGGTTATCCTGTTCGTCTCGCCTGTAGATTGTGACATCTTTTACTACCGTTCTTTACAAGAATGTAATATCCATACTTGTTCAGAAACGCCACTCTCGTAGCCAGGGCTAGTCTCACCTTCCACTCCTCTGGCGTCCTCCTCACCACTATCACCCCGCACTCGTCTGAACGTAAGGAATTGTACAATCAAACACTTCTTATAGCCTGATTATCTTGGCGTCGTCGAAACCCTTGGTCATGTTGCGCGTATCTACGATAGAACGTGCTTCTCGTACTATCCACGAGATATCGTAGTAGTCATGATCGGTAATCAGTGCTACGCAATCCGCAGCTTGTAGGAGACCACTGCTCAGCGGTTGTGAAGACAGTGTTCGACCTCCTTGTAGGGTTAGCGAGGAAACATTGTCATCGTTGTAGAGCACAACGGCTTTGCGAGCCAGCAAGCCCTGGATCACGTCGAGTGCTGGCGACTCGCGTACATCACTGATGTTGCGTTTGTAGGCTACCCCCAGTACGAGCACGGTGGCTCCATTGAGGCTGCGCTTCTGTTCGTTCAGTGCTTCGTTGATCTTGTCTATCACAAAATGTGGCATACTGCCGTTGATTTCCTCTGCCAGCTCGATAAAGCGCGCATTGTAGTCAAGCGTCTTGAGCTTCCACGACAGGTAGTGTGGATCAACCGGGATGCAGTGTCCGCCCAGCCCAGGGCCGGGTAGGAAGCGCATAAAGCCGAATGGTTTCGTTGCGGCCGCGTCGATCACTTCCCACACGTTGATGTTGAGCTTTTCACATATGATCGCGATCTCGTTGACCAGACCGATATTCACTGCGCGGAAAGTATTCTCTAACAGCTTGGTCATCTCAGCAACGCGAGCTGATGTTACTGCGATCACGCGCTCAATGGCTGCGCCGTAATACGCCTGGGCCAGTTCAGTACATGTCGGGGTGATACCACCGACAATCTTCGGCGTGTTCTTGGCCCCAAAATTCGGGTTGCCTGGATCGATGCGTTCTGGCGAGAATGCCAGGTAAAAATCCTGACCTACTTTAAGCCCGGTCGCTTCCAGTTCCGGCAGCACTACTTCGTCAGTGGTGCCTGGATAGGTCGTGCTTTCCAGGATGATGATCTGTCCGGGATGCAGGTGGTCCTTCACGCTTCTTGTGGCAGAGAGAATGTAGGAAATATCCGGGTCGCGCGTCTTACCTAGCGGTGTAGGGACACAGATGCTCACCGCGTCGATATCTTCCAATGCCGCAAAATCAGTGGTAAATTGCAGTCGGCCAGCATCAATAAGCTTTTGTAATTCGCTGCTTTCGATATCTGAAATGTAACTTTCGCCTTTATTTGCTAGATCCACCTTGCGTTGATCTACATCAAAGCCTGTAACACGGAAACCTGCGTCTGCGAATGTTGTTGCAAGAGGAAGTCCCACATATCCAAGGCCAATTACGCCAACACGTAAGGATCGAGAGGAAATTTTCTCAATTAATTGATGTGCCATTAAAAACTCCTACATAAAAGAAATCCATCCAAGCTCGTGCTCCTGTTCTCAGAAGCACGAGCTATACACTATCACCAACCACTTGCTACCTCTTAGGCATCATAGCTGTATTTGTTGCTTCGACTGCCCTGTTCATAGCTGGTCCATTAGGCGGCGCGGTCATGGTAATATCTGCCCTGGGTCGCCCGCTCATATTGCTCAGATAATCGTGTACTTCACCAAAATCGGGCCACTGGCTCTTGTTGAGTGCAACACCCAGGATTCTTGTGCCTGTTCTGGCAAGCGCTTGCTTCGCACGCACGAGTGCACGCCGGGGCGTCTTGGAGGCGTCTGCAACAAGTATAGTCACCTGGATATAGGATGCCAGGATTTGCGTATCCGCTACCGGGAGAACCGGCGGCGTATCAAAGATAATATAGTCGAATTTCTGTGAGTTTCTGAAGTGATTGAACAATTGGTATGCCAGTTGTGACTGCAACAACTCCGATGGATTGGAGGGCAATACACCTGCCGTTAGTACTCGCAGCGAGGGAATTTCAGTCGGCTGACCGTCCAGTCCCACCTCAACTTGTGCCCACATCTCCAGGAATGCATTTGACAGACCCTGACGATTATCCAGTTGGAAGTGCTGGTCTAGCACGGGATGGCGCAGATCGGCATCTACCAGCAGGACTCGTTTGCCCGACATTGCCAGGAATGTTGCAATGTTGGCTGCAATCGTACTCTTGCCCTCACCTGCCAGGGCACTCGTCACCATTACTAATTTGAAGGGGCGCACCACCTGCGCCATATTCAAGTTTGCGCATAACACTCGGCAGCCCTCTGCCAGTTGCGGCGTCTCTTCCGCGTTCTTGGTTCTCTGTTGGCGTGATAGTTCAGGGATAACCGTTAGCAACTCTGTGCCCAGCAACGTATTCACTTCCTCCGGTGATGTCAGGCGATCGTCAATCCACTCAAAGATAATTACGAGTGCCAGTGCCAGGCCAAGCCCTGCTGCCGCACCCAGTGCTGCATCCTGTGACGGCTTAGGCGCATAAGGAGAGATAGGTTGCGATACAGAGTACACAGTAAGCTGCATGGTTCCACCCAGATTACCGTTTGCAAAACTGATAAAACTGTTGGCAACATCATTCGCAATAGTTGCTGCACCTGCTGGATCACTGTTCAAGACATCTACTTCGATGATTGCTGTGTTCGATTGATACTGCTTGGCCGAGACCATTTGAGATAACTGTTGTACAGTCAACTCTGGATGTTTTGCCTGCGCATCTCGTATCACTGTAGGGCTGTTGACCTGCTGGACTAGTGTCGGGATCATCGCCAGAGATGCCGTTGTGTTATCGGTCATCGAACCGCCTGCTGTTACATTCACCAGAATCAGCGCCTGCGATTGGTAAACTGGTTTGATGAACAACTTGGTGACAATGTAGGTCGAACCACCACAGATAACTATTCCCAGGATCATGACCCACGCCCAGCGCTTGAAGAGCATTATATAGCGATATAGCGAACTCCGCATAGAAATACCATCCTTACCCAAATTTAAGCTGTTAAGAACAACAATGTTCAGACCTTACATAAGCCAGTTTTGCAGTACTGTTTTGTTTAACTACGACCGGATACATACAGTAACAACTTGATACTAGATAGACCATATTTACCTGTCTAGAAGATACCTTCTTCCCTATAACAATCAGGTTGTTACTGATGTTGAGAAGACGTTGAGAACATTGTCCCTATGTTGAGATAGTAATCCCTCCCGCTTTCTTCTCTCGACACTTCCTGAAAAATACTTAACGATGAACGTACTGCGATGCACTGCTACTTATGACTGTGACGATGGCACCTCTTGTAAGATTCGACATACTTTGACATATCGCGTGCCTTCATATCTCTCTACATTAGTCAACTGCAGATATGTCCTAATTGTCGTATCGACTGACCGCGCAGTTTGCATGGCTCATGCATGATCGATGGTGCCTATTCTCCTTATTGTTGCACAGTATAGTGGATTACTGACCTGAAACGTGAGAATAGCGGGACATATTTCCTACATTGGCTTTTCTGTATGTTTTGTCTATAGTACTAACGAGAGGAGACATAGTACACTCTCCATCCCCGCCTACAGCGGGCACTCATTAGGAAAACAAGCTCATTCAATTGCTGCCAGAGGCAGCAATTGAATGAGCTTGTTTTCCTAATGAGTGCCCGCTGTAGGCAAAAGGATTTCTATAGAAGAGCAAGTTAGCAGGGCATTCGAGGCTTTGCTTCATCTGGCGTGACAGTGCGATTTAGGGGCGTCACGACAAGTATATCGATATTCCCTGGTTGTGTTGGAAATCGTGCTATGCGATAGATGACGTGTGCCTGATCCAGGGCTGTGAGCAAGGGAGGGTGTGGGTCGTTATGATTAGCCATGTCGAGAATACTGGCACGGTCTGCGTGATGCACTGCATCCACATCGCCAGGTAAACGGGCAACCAGGTGCCAGGTGATCATACGTGGGTCTGCAACAATGATCTTTCCATCGGTTTTGAACTCGATTGAGTTTCCTAACGTATTTGTTCCCCATGCATAGCGGATATGTTGACTCTCCATGTATGTTATGATCGGCCCGTTGTCCATCGGGGCAATGACACAGGCAAACGATTGAAATGTATAACCTGGATCGCTCCTGAGGTAGGTATTGCCCTGGATGCATAGATAAACTATGAGCAATACCCCGAGTGCTCCTATCCCTATTTTCGACCGTAATGGACTATCTTGAGCCGATACTTCTCTAGGTGCAGTAGGTTCACCAGGTTGTGTCTCAGTTCTTCCATTCACCATGCTTTGTCCTCTTCTCCTCATTATCCACATACAAGCAGCTGTAAAGATCGTAGCGCTAACAAATGGCAGGGCAAGCAAAACTGGAGCTGCATAGCGTCCAACCCCATCGTGTATACATGGTTGGAGTATACTGGCACCAACGGTACCGGAGAAGAAAAAGACAAAAACGCAACATGCTCCAAAAATTATTGGCAGCAGCGCCAAGCGTTGGATAGACTGCAATAAGGGATCGTGATAGAACATGGCCGCGATAGTTAATGCTATTGTTACGACGATGCATGCAATTCCCACGACCGTAAGTATTTCAAACGAATGCACGCTCGCCAGGCTAAGGGATTCTGTGGGCATTGAACCACCAACAACGTGTGGCACGATGCATTTCATGTAGAGACGTGCTGTGCCTCGTAGGATAGCCAGGCGCGAGTAATGTTGTAGAAATGTTGGATCATTACCGCCGTCGCTGCCTGGGGAGATCAAATAAAGCACGTTTGTCCAGTGATTCTGTGCTCCCCAGTAGATGCCGGGGGCAAAGCCGATCAAACAGGTAGGAAGCGCTGCAATAACCAGTAAGATATTTTTGATATGGATACTGGCAGGTATGTGAGGTTCCTTCGGCGCAGCGTAAAGAGATCGCCGCGCTTTGCTGATGGCCAGAACGAAGTAGCCGACAATCCAAATAGTGGCAGCGAGAATAGCGCAGATGATTAATGGGTAGACCCACATTCCTAAACCAACAATGAAACCAATCACTGCCCACCGCAGTGCAATCTCGCGCCATCCGGCTCCTGCTGCCCAACGTTGTGTCAGGCGCACGACTGAGAGCAGGAGCCAGAGCATGAGGATGTAAATTTCAATGTGTCCGCCCCAGGTACGTAGCTCCATGATCATATCATACAATGGTGGCAATGCCGCAAATAAGCCTGCTACCGTCATAAACCAGCGTCGTGCATAGGCTGATAGTCCAGCCCCATCGGCCAGCGCCCCGGCTAGTTGCCACGCCAGGCAGACCAGTACCAACGAGAGCAGCGTGGGCTCAGCTCGTAAGGTCCATACGGAAGAGCCGGCAATAGCAAAAATAAGTGCGATCAGGTATGCCTCTAAGTTCCCCATATAAGGCTGGCCATAGTAGTAAATAGGCCGCTCTCCCCGCAGGATATGTTGCGCCTGGATACCTACTAGATTTTCGTCGCCATCCAGAAATCCGTGAGTGTGAATTACAAGCCATATGCGCACTATCAGCGCTAACAAGAGGCAAAGCCATAAAGGCGAAAGTAAGATACTCTGCCATCCTCGACGTGATGGCGTTCCATTCACTGATGCATCATCTGGCTTTGAAAATATGTTACTAACATCGTCTACAAAAGTCGTTTTTACTTCTTTCATCCTGATATATTCGCTCCCCTCACAGTTGACCTTTTTTGCTATTATCTATTTGCATAATTTTACTGAAACGATAAAGGTAAGTAAAGCACATGGTTATTTTGATAGCGGTAATTGGTTTTAACAAACGTGTACACAGAAGTTTTTTCCATAAACAACACACGTTCCCTACGTGTGTGTTGCAAAATCTTTCTCTCACCAGGCACTTCCAGCGCGAAATAGGTGGATATAGGCTATCTAGAGAACGCGCGAATTTCTCCACAGCTTTTGGTTATGCTTCACTGATTCTCCACCCGGATAAACATCTTATCGTTACAAAGCATATGGTATTTTTGTAGGAGGTTGGTGTCTGAAGCCAGCGAGGCTTTAGCCGTTCCGAACCAAAAATGGCTCCCCTCACAGGCATTCAATGCCAGAGAGAGATGGCACTTTTTTCCCATCCCCTCGACGGAATGGGTCCCCATGCCACGTTGATTATGGTAGGGTATGTGTAGGGGTATGTATCAATTAATGCTTCCTATGCATGTTGGTTAAACTGATTAATTTTTAGAGATGATATATTGACATATTTATGATGCAGAGTTAGTGGAGGTTCCTGCATGAAAACTAAGATACTTATAGTTGCTATCACTCTTTTTGTGGTTGCAGGAGTTCTTCTGAGTATAGCGCTACTTGGCCCCTCTATATTAAGCCGCTCAGCCGGTATAGGTGCACCTGTCAATACGACTCCGGTGTCACAAACTGGGGAGAATGCGATCCAACGTGAGAATTCGCTGCCAGGTTCGCCTGGCTGGAGAATCCCGGTAAATAAGGAGTCGACAACGCAGATCCAGGCATATGCTAGCGCAACTTCTGTCACCCCCGGGGGGAAAATCAATTTCTATGTGAGTACGCAGCTGGATAGCACAAAGTATCAGATAGACGTTTACCGTCTGGGTTGGTATCAGGGTGTTGGTGCACGTGATATGCACACTGAGAAGAATCTGGTTGGGCATGCACAGGGCTATTATGATGCAAATGCTGGTACGCTGCAAAATTGCGTTACCACTTGCTTCTTTGGCACCCAGAGCTTCCCAGGGCTAGTTGAAGCCAAATGGAACAATCCCTATACGCTCACAGTTGGCGCTGACTGGACTTCGGGAATATATCTTGCCAAATTCACCGATGCGAATGGCTGGGAAACCTATGCCCCATTTGATGTGTCGCCTCCCAATCAAAGCTCCACGTATATCGCTGTCACCCCGGATACTACCTACGCCGCCCGTAACACCTGGGGTGGGGGCAGTTTCTACCAGACGCAGGCCGCGCTTGCGGGCAAGTTCCCAGCGAATGCCTTTGGTGGTGATGGTCATGTTGCCAGGGTCTCATTTGACAGACCTTATGCATCAGGCAGTGGGGCTGCTGATACGTTGCTCTATGTGATCCAGATGGTACGTTGGATGGAGCGTAATGGTTATGATGTCTCATATATGAGCGATGTGGACCTGCACGAGCACCCGGACTGGCTCCTGACACATAAAGCCTACATTTCCCTCGGGGATGACGAGTATTGGACCAGGCAGATGTATGATGCGGTAGAAGCAGGGCGTAACAAAGGCCTCGGACTCGCCTTCATGGGTGCCAATGCCATCTATTGGCAGATGCGTTTCGAGCCCAGCAGTTCGGGTGTAGCTGATCGCACGGTGGTCTGCTATCGCGTGTCGAGTCCGAATACTCTCCATCTTGATCCCAATTATCAAGCACCTACGTTCTTTGTAAAACCGGACAATACGAAGAGTGCTATCACTGCGATGTGGAGCGATCCTGTCAATAACCGCCCCGAACAAGCCCTGGTTGGCAGTATGCATTCGGATCTGACCACAATCTACCGCCCAGGCTATCCCTGGCAAGTCAGTAAAACGACCGATCCCAACTCCATTCTCTTGAAGGGGACGGGCTTGACACCAGGTCAGTCCTATGGGTGTGGTCTGGTCGGCAGCGAATGGAATAGTGTCAATCCCAAATTTCCATCTCCAACAAATTACCATACACTGAGCGAATCTCCTGTTTACAGTGATGTGACGCGCAGTAGCATCCCTACTAGTAATACGACGTATTACGTTGCTTCATCGGGAGCCCTGGTATTTGCCACTGGTTCTTTCTTCTTCTCTTCGGCCGTGGATAGCTACCGTCCTCCAGATATGCAGCAGCAGGGCATGTCGCCAACGAAATACTGTGGTCTGAGGAATACCAATAGCGTTCCTGATCTGAAAAGTGTCCCTGGTATGGGTTCGGCGGATACTATCATTCCTGGGATGCAAACTTTGATGCAGAATGTCATGGCTCAGCTCGTGGTCAAGCATACTCCCAATAGTTAGTGTCAGTTTCTATCCAGGCCCATACGTGGCTCTTACTGGTGAACATGATGGGCCTGTTTAGTAAAAAGATGTAAAAAGGTATACAAAGTGGTAAGTAATTCATCTAATATAGAGGCTGGGAAAGATTCTCCTATTGTGTCTGGGCAACAAAGGGGTAGCGTGGAAGATGCCTCCACTACTACCTACGATGCCCTGGTGCTTGATGCAAATCTACGCCAGTCGCTGGTTACTGTGCGCTCTCTTGGGAAGCAGGGATTGGCTGTAGCGGCACTTGATTCCTCAAGTAATGTTCCCGCGTTCTCTTCGCGCTGGTGCAAGCAAGGTTTTGTCTGCCCGGCTCGCGAGGGGACAGAGGCGTATCTTACATATCTGGAGGGGTTGCTGGAGCGTGGCGTTGTGCGTGTCCTGATCCCCTCTTCGGATGCCACTGTGGCGCTGCTTCGTCAGTACCGCGAGCGTCTCGAAGAGCGTGGCGCACGCATTGTCCTGGCGAAAGATCCTGCTCTGGGGATTGCGATCAACAAGGAGCAGACCCTGGAGATCGCCGAACGCCTGGGGCTGGCCATTCCGCGTGGTGTGGTAGTAGGGTCGGTACGTGAGGTCTCGTCTGCCTTGAAGGAGATTGGTCTACCTGCTGTTATTAAGCCTGTTGAGTCGTGGTTATGGGGTGAGGGGGATCATGGAAAACGCTTTGCCTCGCGTCTGGTGACGAGTTCTGACGAGGCCATCCGTGCGGTAGAGGATTTGACACAGCTTGGGGGGACAACGCTTTTTCAGCAATTCCTCACAGGCAGGCGTGAAGCCGTCAGCATCTTCTATGCAAATGGAAACGTCTATGCTCGCTTTGCCCAATGGGCGCAGCGCACAGAGCCACCTCTCGGTGGCACTTCTGTCGTGCGACAGAGCATCCCCGTGCCGTCTGATATCGGCGATCAATCTGAACGCCTCGTGCGCGAAATCGACTTGGAAGGCTATTCCGAGGTCGAGTTCCGCCGCGACAGCGCGGGTAAAGCGTATCTTATGGAGATCAATCCGCGTCTTTCCGCTTCTGTTGAAATGGCGGTGCATTCAGGCGTTGATTTCCCCTCTTTGCTCTATCAATGGGCAAATGGTGAGCCGATTACTAAAGTAGAAGGTTATCGCGTCGGTGGTTGGATGCGCTATCTGAAGGGGGACATTATGACCACTATTGAAGCAATCCAACAACGTGGCAGACCTGGTGTAACGCCACCTGCCGAGGCAGTTCTTGCCTTTTTTGTCTCTTTTCTAATACCTATGCATTACGATTATGTAGATTGGAATGACCTTTCACCTGCTATCAGAGCCTCTACTGACTTTACACGTAGCTGGCTGGGTGGGGCGATCATGAAGAGATTGCCGCGTTTAAAAAGGAGATAGTCGTGAGTGTTGTATCAGATGTGAAAAAAGCACAACAATCTAAGTCTTTTTCTCAATATGATGTCGTTGTGGTGGGAGCTGGCCCTTACGGTTTGGCAACCGCAGCCCATTTGCAAAGCAAGGGTTTGAGGGTCGGAATCTTTGGCAAACCTTTGGAGTTATGGCGTGATCGCATGCCTAAGGGCATGTTCTTGCGCTCTCACTGGTGGGCCACTATTCTCTCAGATCCACGCAATGAATATGGGTTTGCGCGGTTCTTCAAAGAGTCGCCTAATCATGATATTTGTTATCCTCTACCAATCGATGCGTTTATCGATTACGGGCTCTGGTTTCAGCAGCATTGTGTGCCAAATGTGGATGAGACCTATGTCTCCTGTGTCGAACGAGTCGATGGGCGCTATCTGTTAACGTTGGAGGATGGGCGACAGGTGCAAAGCCCGGCGGTTGTCATGGCGGTTGGCGTCTATTATTTTGCTCATCGCCCCGAGGAATATACCCATTTACCTGCCGAACTCCTCTCACATGAATTCGATCATAGTGATTTTAGTCGTTTTGCTGGTAAACAAGTACTGGTTATCGGTGCTGGGCAAGGCGCTGTGGAATATAGCGCACTTCTCCATGAAAATGGTGCTTCAGTGCATCTGGCGTCACGCCGTTCCATTAAGTGGCTTGGTCCTGACAGAGGAGATAGCCGCCCGTTGTTGGAAAAAATCAAAGCACCATCTTCCAGTATTGCCCCTGGTTGGAAAAACTGGGCATTGGAGTATCTCCCGTACCTGTTCTACCAATTTCCACAGGAAAAGAAAGACCACTTTCTGGCAACACACTATACAGCCGCTGCCGCCCATTGGCTCAGGGATCGTGTCATCGGGAAAGTTACTCTACATGAACGCCAAAAGGCGAAGTTGAGCGAGACGGACAATGGTGTGGAAGTTGTGCTGACCGATGGTGAGAAGCTGAACGTGGATCATGTCATGATGGGCACTGGTTACTCAGTGAGCCTCAAGAAATTGTCTATGCTGCACGAATCGCTGGCGTCTCAGATACAAACGGATAATGACATCCCGCTCTTGAATCCCTGGTTCGAGAGCAGCGTGCCAGGGCTATACTTTGTTGGCCTGAGTTCTGTGCGGGCCTTCGGTCCCTTGTATCGTTTCGTTGTTGGTAATAAAGCTACGGCACAACGTGTTGCTAGCTCTGTAGCCAGACAGGTAACACATACCAGGTAACAACAGATAACCCTCATTCTACCAGGTATTTGGAGAAGGAACTATCGAAAAACGTTGAAGGAGACGTTAGCATATGGCAACACCCATGGTCAGAGCCCACAAGATTCACCTGCATCCAACGCCTGAGCAGGAAGAGTACCTGCGCCGTGCCTGTGGGACACGGCGATTCGTTTACAATTGGGGCCTGGCAGAGTGGAAAAAGCAATATGCCGAGTACAAGGAAGGCAAGCGAGAGAAGAAGCCCACTGCAAACGCCCTCAAGAAACACTTCCAGGCGATCCGAGCAAAGGAATATCCTTGGACCTTTGATGTCACCAAGTGCGTGATTGAAGGGGCCTTCGCTGATTTGGGTGATGCCTTTTCTCGCTTCTTCAAGGGACAGAACAAGTATCCGAAATTCAAGAAGAAGGGGAAGAGTAGGGAATCTTTTTCTCTTGCGAATGACAAATTTGAGGTTGGCGATCATTGGATTGTCGTTCCTGTTTTGGGCCGCTTCCTTATGGACGAGCTGCAAGCCAATGGCACTCTGCCTCAGAAGATACGGAACAAACACAAGTACAGGCGCGGATTGGGCAAGATCAACATGGCGGAATCGTTGCGCTTTGTGGTTGCTGATCCGAACAAGAAAGCTGGCAAATGGCGCAACGAGCGCAGGAAGGTGTCTTGTTCCTCCGTCAAAATCCTGGGTGCGACCATTGGCCTCTCTGGCGGATCTTGGTGCGTCAGCATTCACGTGGAAGTGCCTGCCGTCTCTGTGATCAACACTCATCCGGTTGTTGGTGTCGATGTGGGTATCAAAGAAGCAGCCATTGTCAGCGATGGGAGACGGTTTGAAAACCAAAAACCGTTGACCAGACACCTGAAGAAACTGAAACGCCTGCAACGCGACTTCAGCCGGAAACAGTATGATCCACAGACCAAACGGGGCAGCAAGAATCGAGAGAAACTCAAAATCAAAATCGCCCGTCTCCACGGCAAAATTGCCCATATTCGGGAGGATGCCCATCACAAACTCACGACTGAGATAGCCCGAACGTGCAGTGTGGTAGGACTGGAAGATCTGCACGTCAAAGGCATGTTCAAGAACCGCAAACTGGCTCGTGCAATGGCTGATGCTGGGCTTGGTCAGTTATTGCGGTTCTTTGAAACCAAGATGCAGACGGGGGGTGGGCAAGCTCTCTTTGTGGATCGATTCTTTCCATCCACAAAAACGTGCTCTGGATGTGGGCATGTCAAAAAGCGCATGCCCTTGAAATACCGGACCTATTGTTGCCTGAAATGTGACCTGGTGATTGATCGTGATTTGAATGCGGCGATCAACCTGGAACGTGAAGCCCGCCGCATTCTCGGAGAAGTGCTTCACGTTCCCGTCTCGGATAGTGGCTCAGGCCGGACGTAAAACCGCCTGTGGAGACCGTGTGAGACCGAAGCCGGTAGCTGATCTCAAGGCCCGGTGCGATGGCAATGGTCTGTGAAGCAGGAGCAACGAAATTTGCCATATGTGGCAGCTTGCTGTCCTCATGTGCGTATCAAGATCGGAGCAGACACTTGTAATGTATGAGCGCTTACGCCTGCTTCTAGCCGGCTGTTTCTACTATAGTGGTCTGGTAACGCTTGCTCTATGGTGGAAGCAGCGCTCCGGCCAGCAATTAATCGTGCTTAATTATCACAATGCGGGCGGTAATTTGGCTTCTCAGATGCGCTACTTGCGCCGCCATTATCGCATCATGCACCTGGAAGAAGCCCTGGAAGAGTTTTATGCTCAACAGTCAGGGAATCAAGCGAAAAAAGATAGTCGCGACCGACGCATCCCTATGGTATTAACCTTTGATGATGGCTACCTGGATAATTACATAGATGCTGCCCGGCTTGCACGCATGCTTGAGGTACCCATCACGATCTTTCTCATCCCTGGTTATGTGGAGAGTGGCAATTACTTCTGGTGGCTGGCGGGGAAAAAACTGGTCAGTCTCATCAAAGCAGATAAGGTGACGTTTGACGAACAGGCCTATGACCTGAAGAACACTGCCGAGCGCGCGAAGCTGGCGAAAGCCATTGACACACGCTTGCGCAATGCACAATCTGTTGCGGCGCGCGAGACATTTCTGGCTGAGTTGCAGCAGACATTGGGTGTCTCTCTGCCAAAGCGTGGTGAGTCCAATGATGCTGTCTTGCCAATGACCTGGGAGCAGATACGCGAATTGGAACAGGGTGGCTGGGTCTCCTTTGGGGCTCATACCATGCACCACCCTATTCTTGCGTATCTGTCCGATACGACAGAGGTTCAGTCCGAGGTTGAGGAGTCTCGACGTGTGCTAGAGCAAAAGCTAGGACATCCCATACGCTCCTTTGCCTACCCTGTAGGCAAAATGCAGCACATCGGCGATGCCGGGTTACAGGCGGTCAAGACCGCTGGATATAAGTGGGCTGTTACTACTTTTGAGGAAGTTGTTACCTTGCAATCTGATCCCTTGCTCCTGGGCCGCTTGCCTGGAGATATAGATCTGCATTGGACTGTGATGGCCTGCGAACTTACCGGCCTTTTAGGCATTGTGTCTCGCTTCAAAAAATATCTGCGTCGCTCCAGATGAGACCCTGACGGACCAGGGGAACGAGGGAGAATATTTATATGCGTAGGCGTATATTAATAGCTATTGCTGCTTGCTTCTATTATAGTAGCCTGGTTGCTCTCGCGCGCTGGCTGACGGCGCGTGCGGGGCCACGTGTGGTTGTGCTGATCTACCATTACGCGACAGGTGGCGATCTGCGGAACCATTTGCTCTACTTGCGCCGCCACTACCGTCTCATGCATATGGAGGCTGCATTAGAAGAGCTTTATACGCAGCGGAAAGATGGGCGTCGTACCACGGATCGGCGCACTCCGCTCGTGGTCACGTTCGACGATGGCTATCGTGACAACTATACCTATGCTTTTGAACTGGCGAAAGAGCTGCAGATACCCTTCACAATCTATCTTATTCCTGGCTACATTGAAAGTGGGGATCACTTCTGGTGGCTGGAGGGAAAGCGCCTGGTGAAGCGTGCGCAAGTGCAGGATGCCATCGTCGACGGGCGGACGTATCACTTAAATGTGCCGGAAGAGCGTGAAGCTTTATCTCGCTTGATCGATGCACGCGCCCGTCATGCTCCCTCTGTTGCGGAGCGCGAGGAGTTTCTTGCATCTATCCGTGAACTCCTGGCTGTTCCCTCTATTGTGCACGAGGAGGAACTGCCTGTCATGCCGGTAACCTGGGAGCAGGTGCGCGAGATGGACGAGAGTGGTTGGGTCTCTTTTGGTGCGCATACCATGCACCATCCCATCCTATCGAATATCACTAATCCAGCTGAAGTACAGAGCGAAGTGATAGAGTGCCGTCGCGTCCTGGCGCAAAAGCTCGGTCACCCTGTACGCTCTCTGGCCTACCCCGTTGGGCAAATGCAGCACATCGGTGAGCATGTCATACAGGCTGTCAAGCAAGCTGGTTATGAGTGGGCGGTGACCACCAACTATGGAAGCAATACTCCGCAGTCTGAGCGGTTGCTTCTCAATCGCATCGAGGCTGATGTCGATCAACACTGGTTAGTGGTGGCCGCTGAGGCCGCTGGTTTGTGGGGCTTTTTCGCACGTTTGCGCTGGCTGCCTTTTATTCGTAAGCATTTCACAAATGCATCATATCAAGTTGTACAAAATCAAGGTGGGTCATAAATGTCGGAGATGCAGGGTTCATCTTTCTACGTTCATCCTCTGGCAGAGGTAGAAGCAGAGGCCCAGGTTGGCGCGGGAACGCGTATCTGGCGTCAGGCGCATGTGCGCGCGCACGCGCAGATCGGCGAGATGTGCAATATCGGCAAGGGCGTCTACGTAGAATCACACGTACGTATTGGTTCTCGCGTCAAAATCCAGAACCACGTCTCGATCTTTGAGGGTGTGACTATCGAGGATGGTGTCTTCATCGGTCCTCATGTGTGTTTTACCAACGATATGTATCCTCGTGCGATCACTCCTGATGGCAAACTGAAAAGTGCTGATGATTGGGAGGTGACGCCTACGCTTGTCAAGTACGGTGCATCAATAGGTGCTGCCTCTGTCGTCATCTGCGGAATCACCATTGGCGAGTTTGCCCTCATTGGTTCTGGTTCGGTGGTCACCAAAGATGTACCGCCGCATGCCCTCGTTTTTGGCAACCCGGCACGGCTACATGGATATGTCTGCCGTTGTGCTCGTCGTCTCTCAGACGTTCATAAACAAGATGGCAAGCTCGTGGGATGGTGCGAATTTTGCCATCAACTTTGTCAGATAGAAAAATAACAAGAAGAGAACTTTTTCAACACCTGCCGCAGACAGGTGTTGAAAAAGTTCTCTTCTTGTTTGCGCTCGTCGCAAGCGGGATGACTCATGATTTTTAAATCCACGAATAGATACGCTTATTGCCCTTGCAATAACTTGACATGCGAACACGCTTCTAGGTATCATGTGAGCAAGTAAGCTGGTCAATATTTTTCTATATCCACTCGGGCAGTTTGAATAGAAGGGGAAGTATATCGTGCCCCAGACAAGTATTTTTAGCACCTCGTGGCAAGGTTCGCTGGCTGATCTGGCAAATATTATCCATCAGATCAAGCGTTCTCGTGCATTCGGGCGTCTCACTCTGCGCAATACCGAGCGCCTGAGTGTTGTGCATCTTTATTTTCGTGCCGGTAAACTGATTCACATCGTTGGCAACCGTGGCGATGCGCGTACTATCCTGATCGGGCTGCAAGAGTGGCAACGTGCTTTTGTACGTTTTGATCGAATCACCACCACTGTGGATGCCGTACTGAGCGATGACTATGAGCAGCTCTTATCAGAAACTCTCTCTCGGCTTCATCAGCGTGGACTGGTCGCGATGCCATACTTGCCAGATGTGCCGCGTGTCATCGAAAGTGACCTAGTGGCAAAAGCCGATGTGAAACAGCTTATCACGCCCCTGGAATGGCGTCTGCTGGTTGAAGCCGTGCGCCGTGTATCGCTAGCCGTAGCACACCTGGTAGGGCCACAGGAAGCTTTCAATGTATTGCGCGATATCCTTGACGATTGTTCATCCGCCTTCCCCGCCTTTGCCAGTCTAAAAATTGCGCCATCCGGTTACCTGCAAGTCATGGATCGCTCACCTCTGGATCACATGTCTCGCCAGGAACTCATCGAAGGCTTTGCAGCCCTGATTACTACCTGTCAGCTTTTCTGCGCCCCAATTATTGGAGAAAGAGAAGCTCACCGGATCATAATCCACGCCTTACGTGATCTCGGACCTGCCCTGGTCAATCTGGGCGTCTTTCGTATAGACAATCAACTGCTCTCCAGTAGAAGTTTGTAGTGTGCAGGGCTATATGCGTTACTGGAGGAAAAAGCATCCAGAGCGCCTCTAAAGGCGCTCTGGATGCTTTTTCCTCCAGTAACGCATATAGCCCTGCACACTCATTGCATAGTTGGCGGCGATTTCGTAGCGCTTCAACGCGCGCTTGTCTTGTTGGGCTGCGCGCAGCAACTCTGGTTGGGTATAGGAGATGAGCATACGAATAATCTCTTCCTCGCCCTTCCCATCGCGCATGGCGCTAAGCACGAACTCACCCCATGAGAAGAGCTTTTTCCGCAGGCGCTCAAGATGGTGCGACGGATTCCACGTCGGCCCAAAATGCCCCAGGTAGAGCACATCCGGTCGCAAATATTCGAGTTTATCGATGCTCTCGGACCATGCCTCCAGGTCAATATCGGGCGGAGGTGTTGGTGGCCGCACATAGTCGATGCCTGGCAAGAGCACTCCCGCCACGTCTCCGGCAAACAATTCCCCTGAGTGGACATCAAAGAAGATGACGTGGTGTACGGCGTGCCCTGGCGTATAGTGAACCTCCAACCGCCTGCCAGCTACGTTCAGTACATCTCCTCCCTCGAATGCATGAATGCGTGCCTGTGGAACCGCTTCGATTTCTCCCCAAAGCTCCTGCATGCGCTCTCCATAAATGCGGCTCGCGCTTACTATGAGCTTTGAGGGATCGATCAAATGCGGCGCGCCCTTACTATGTACATATACGGTTGCCTGGGGCATGGCGTGCAGCAATGTACCTGTTGCTCCGGCGTGATCCAGGTGGATATGGGTAGCAATCAGGTGCGTAACGTCTTGTGGCTCAAAACCTGCCTCACGCAGAGTTGCAAGTAGCGCTTCTGCTGTGCTACCGGGGCCGGGATCGATGATCGCGAGTTCATTCTTCCCTGCCAGCAGGTAGGAACCGACGATCTCGTGTTCGCCCTGGAATGGCAGCGAAACCAGCCATGTGCCAGGTCTCAGTCTGGTGACAGCAGCCAAGAAACACTCCTTTTCCTTACTACTTCTTCGCTGAGATAGCTTTTGCCTGGGTGAACAATAACAGGTAGTCCCTGCCGCCTGCCTTCGAGTCAGTGCCAGACATGTTAAAGCCTCCAAATGGATGGACGCCTACCAGCGCGCCTGTGCACTTGCGGTTGAAGTACAGGTTGCCCACGTGAAACTCTTCTTTGGCCTGCTCAATACGTTGCGCATCTCGTGAATACAGCGCCCCGGTCAAACCATACTCTGTATTATTCGCAATATCCAGTGCATCACCGAAATCTTTGGCCTTGATCACGGCCAGCA
>Ga0070741_10009400_pt1 | contig 19019 bp, 24 predicted proteins | sample Coa_R1_4_FD_66440 | JGI IMG/M metagenome (GOLD analysis project Ga0070741, IMG submission 66440) | Surface soil microbial communities from Centralia Pennsylvania, which are recovering from an underground coalmine fire - Coalmine... | ecosystem: Environmental > Terrestrial > Soil > Unclassified ...
TCGCTCATATTTCGAGGCGCCTTGCAGTTTCCGCTGACTTGATAGAGCTATTGTCAGAGATTTCAACGCGTCTACTTTCCATTTTCACGTTACCGTATTTGAACCCGTATAGATAATGGGGGGATATAGTTAGAACTGAAAAATGTCACCCACGTGGAACTTTAGCAACAGGAACGGTTTTTAACATAGGCTAGGAATTATTAATAGATTAAAAGACAGAAAAATCTTCTCATGTTTCTGATTTATTGCCTTCAGAAAACAACGTACTAAACAACCTTTCAATCAGCAGGACAGCAGCTTCATTACCTAATAGCTCTTCAAGTCCATTTTGCAGCTGTCTTAGGGTATATGCTGTGCCATTGTTCTTGCTAAAGCTGATGTTACAGCGCGATAATTGCTCATACACTATGTCTTGAATTGGCCTTCCAAGGATGGCTAGCTCTTTGTCCAATACTTCTTTCAGCTTTGCTTGAGGTATTGACTTGTCGGAATCGTTTGTGCTTGCGGTATTCAAACTACTGTCCAAAGCAAAGAGAAAGCGCAAGGCCAATTCCAGCGGCTGAGGGCAAAAAAGAGCCGCTGCGGTCCTGAGGCCATGTGAGAGTTTCTCATTTTCTTTTCACCTGACATACAGAAGACCTGGCAGACCTCTTAGAAGGTGAAGATAGGCTCACCATCCATAAATAGCGCAGAACCCCACTATATCTTCCCTACATTTTTTGAGCTCTGCCTTCTTAGGACAAGTACTGCTACCCGTTCACATTACGATTAGATCTGGGTAGTATGCTTAGATTCCTTTCTTTTGCGTAGCAAGGTGATGTAGATGACAATTGCAGATATTCCAATTATGCCTCCAACAATCCCAATTACAAGAGGAAAGTCGAAGGATGGCTGACCTTCTTCTGTTCTTGCCGTCTGTTTCTGCACAGGCTGGTTATTTTCTGGTGAATATTGCGCGTATGCTAGTCCAGTAAACGATGTTGTAAGGAGAACCATAGCCAATACAGCCAGACCCTGTGCTAACCTAGACATAACCGTATGATGGAAATTTAATGATTTAAGCCTTGTATATGTTTAATACCTCGTTACTTTACTTGCTTGCAGAAAAACCGTCTATTCTTCCTCCTTTTTTGTTTTTCTAAATTCGATGTCGCTCATTCAATGCTACTTTAACCTCATTTTAGTCGGTTCCTTTCCTCGGTCTGCCTGCAAAAAATACATAATGAAAACCTACTAACACAGCTTTCATATTTAGAGCCTAAGACACAGGCGCTCTAAGAAATAGCTGTTCTGGAGAAAGTTGTCAGCTGAACCAAAAAGGAAAACGATGACTTTGCGAGTCGATCATGAAATTATCAAGATACTTGAGCAGCACGCAAAGAAAAATAACATCAGCATAAACAGTCTGATGAACCAGATCTTCCATGATTACGTTGACTGGCATATGCAAGCCAGCGCCGGTGGTTTCATTTATTTTAAAAAATCACTTTTAGCTACGCTTATTGACAAAGTAGATGAAAAAGATATTCCAAAGCTGGCAGCAGAAGATATTGAGAGTGAAAAGAAACAGACTCTATATATGCTCAGGAAGAAATCCAATCTAGACGTTGCCATTGATGTATTCGAGACATGGCTGAAAGCATCTGGCGTTGAGTATAGCAAAGATATAGACACAAACAACGATGTTTATACCTTGGCGATCCATCTCGGCATGAATAAGAAAAGTTCGTTGCTTATTGCTGAGATTTGTCATTATTTATTTGAGAGCTTGGGTGCTAACAAAGTCGAGTATGAAACCACAACCACAATGGCGATAGTTAGGATATTTTCAAAAATGCCGAAAAGCCGTTATTTCCCATAGCTCAGTTACTCAGTTTTTCGCCCTGCTTCTACAGGTATTAGCATCTCGTTACCCAACTTACTCTCTAGATGTCATTATATTAAAATATTCTATCACTGATCAGGTGTAGAATTTGTAAGTTTTGGATACAAAAATTTTAGTAAACTGTACGATATTGTACTAAACATTAACAAAAATGTTAGCCAGCCTTATTAGCTGCTTTTCCTTTTTGCGATTTCATGGAAAAAAGTGACCATAAGGCAACAAAGTCGCAACTAGCAGCGACGACCTTTTTTTCGGTAGCTATCCTAGTTGGTGCCCTAATGTCGGTCGTAGAACTTTCAAAGCCAGCATACGCGGGCCAGTTTGTCTACAGGGTTCCACCATACTCTGATGGATGGTCCAATCCTTCCAACACATGCGTAAATACGTTGTATGCAAATTATTGCGCAGCAGCTAATACCGGCGGTCTTGCAAGAGCCTACGTCCTAAATGCAAACACCTTCTATGTCTATGCACGTGCTGAACACAATGTCAACCCACCACAGTCTAATCCTCATGTAACTGTGACCACGCCGAATTACGTCAACGTCGAATACGACAGTCTAATGCATGGTAAATTCAAAATCTCTAACCAACTTCATGCAACTAATGCAAGAATGCAATTAGGTGGATGGGCAACAATATTCAGAGCGGCAGACCAAACATGGATCAAGGACAGGAGCTTCTATATCGAGTACAACACAGACGTGCAAGGAAATGGAGTATACACTATCCCAAGCACAAACGTATACACTCTATTATCCAAAACCCAAGGACAATATGGCATCGGCTCTTATTTCTGGGGAATTGCAATCGGCGACCATACTGTAGGCGGACTTGTCGACGCATACACAACCTCGTCAGGATATGCGATGTACTCGGATCAACTGTCAATGCAATGGTGAGTGGATAGAATGAAAAGAACAAAATCGATAATGTTTGGATCGGCTGGGGCCGCCGTGGCAGTCTTGGCTATCGCAATCTATCTGCAAACAATTGCTTCAGCAACCGTGACAAATTCGATACAGATACCATTCTCTGTCACTGTGCAACCCGACAACATCGAAATATCAAAAGGCAAGGCAGCGAATATGGCGGTGCTAGTAGAAACTCAGAAGAACGCACAATTCGACTTGAATCTTGAAGTATCTGCCTATGCAGAGGATTCGAGCAACTTGGCACTTCTCGATGCGGCAACGAATCATATACCAGACATAAAGGTTGACAGAAGTAGCATACATGTGTCAGACCTGCTTCCGGCAGTGACGGACTTGGGACCAGATAGAGTACAGAAAAATTCGGGCGCTTCCATAACCATATCAGTCCCAGCTGATGCTCCCGCAGGAACTTACACGTACATGATAGATGCCAAGCAATTGCCATCAAGGAACGGGCCAACGTTAGGAGCAGGCAAAATATTTACGGTCATCGTAAAGTGACCGTAAGTAACTTTCTTTTTTATTAAGACAAAATCGACGTCCCCGATCTAACGGAGAGATAAGCTAGATGACTCCATTTCACCAGCGCAGGCATGCAATTTAGTTTCATGCAGAAAGCGATTAATAATAACGCTCAAGATATCTAATGAGGAGGCATTTGAATGACGGAGGGAATAATACAAAAAGTATTCGATAGAAAAACAAAACAAATACCAGATTACTATACTGCGTTTGCAATCGAGGAATTGAAACACGAATTGGTAATTGAAATAAAGAAAGAACTCGAATCTTTTCCATTTGAAAAATCATATGAAAAAAGCATGTTTAGACAATGGCTAATAGGGGATAATTGAAGTAGCGATGCCTCCATCAATACAGAATTAACTAATTTTCGACTAAGGTAATTCTTCGTCGGACCACTGGCTATATCATAAAGGGCAACTCCGCTGATTATGTCATCATGCGCAAGAAATACTTCTAGCCCATATTCTTCAAGCTCTTCCTTTAATTTGCCAGCCAATGATTTTTCTTTTGCGGAGTGGCTTAGGAATACTGAAGCTATCTCGGTAGCCAAGAGAGCTACCGGATCTGATACTTTTTACTAAAATCTTGTTGGTCTACAGAAATGAATATTGATTCACTTTATTAGGAAGAACTCTTGCCATCCTTGCGTCTTGCCAAACTGGGAGCTCGTCTGGAAGAATTATACAAGCTATGACGATATTATTGCAGACAAGAGACACTAGACGTTTACAGGATAAAGGGGCGCAAAATACCTCATTATTACATCGGTCATTACGACCGTAAATTATACTCTGAGACATACTTAAATTTGCGAACGATTTGTCGATTCTTCCTTTGAGTAAAAGATTGGTAGCGATCCATCGAGGAGCTACAAGTGTCGTAATTTTGTTGCATATAATACTACTCTCGGTCTGACTGACCTAGCTATGCAACAAATAGAAAGAAAGGCGAATTAGTAGAGCTGCAGTAAAAAAAACCGTTCCTGTTGCTAAAGTTCCACGTGGGTGACATTTTTCAGTTCTAACTATATCCCGTATAGATAATGGGCCCAAGGGGGTTTGAACCCCTGGCCGACCGGTTATGAGCCGGTCGCTCTACCAGGCTGAGCTATGGGCCCAAACGAAAAAACGTAAAGATGAAGTATGTATAAAGGTTGCCACGGGCGAATAGGAAGTTATCTTCGGGTCATAGGTAAGACCCGATAACTCGACAGAGCTAGGGTTTCTTAGCAGTACATTCCGACGTACTTTTCCTGCACTGAGTCGAGCAGCATGTTCTGTGCTTTCAGCGACTCTACTGCCGCGCTGAATGCTGCCTCCTGTCGCTCTGCCGGGATCTTGTTCAATATCTCTCTCCAAACCTGTGCATGCCTGACATCTGCCTCTTCATGAATCTCAAAGTAGTTCGTAGCGTCTGAACTACTCATGTTGTAGAACTTCTTTAGCCCGTCGATCTTGCTCCTGCTTATCTTTGGCAATTCCATTTCATAGGCGTACATTGCCGCCACTGCCTCTTCAAACGTAGAGCCGGCAAGCGCCATCATTTTGGTAACAGCTTCGTTTGTCTTTGCCGCGCCTTCATAGACTGCCAGTTCGTTTCTTGAAACGCCAAGTGCGCCTGCGAATCTTACCCAAGGCTCAACGTGCTCTGCTTCTTCTCTTGCATTGTTAGCAATATCGGACTTGACTGACTGGTCTGCGTTCCCTGCAATCTTTTCTACAAACTGTGGAATTGCCTTGACCAGCTGGAAATACTCCATCGAATACCCCTGAAGATGATCGACTGTCAACTTGCCCTCTGACCACATCTGGTAGAAAGAGTGCTTTAGCAGGCTGCGCTTTTCAATTTCAGAGTCGATCCTTTGAACAATATTGTCCATAGTTTTCTTCAATTCTATCTCATAGAAAAACCTTGTGAAATTGATGCAGGCAAAACTAAATCATAGAGAAATAGAGTGACAGAATATCTTTCATGCTCGCTACTCTAAATTGAGAATGACGGTTAGACCCTATAGCCGGGCTAATCAAAGTAGTTAAAAGAGAAATTGGTATAAGGCTTGAATGCGTCAATTGAGTGACTCCCAACTGCTCCTAAGAGTAACTCCTCAGCACTGAGTGACTCAGCATGTTCGGGATAAAATATCATGAAAAACAAGCGTTGGATGTGTTCACAATGTGGGATGGAATCTACTAGACGAGGGAATGTTCTACGCCATATTAAAAACCAACATGGCGGCAGCGCTGACGCCTTGCAATCTTCATTCATATCAGAAGAAAGGAGTAATAGTAGGGCTAGCTTAAATGTGGAGAGAGGAACAAGTCGGTATCCCAATTTTTCTTCAGTTAAAAACATTCAACAAATTATTGATGCTCATGTAGAAGAAATCCTAAAGCAGAGGTTAACAACTTTGCAATCTCCAAACTCTATCGGTTATCAAGGCTTCGTCTGTGAAGACTGCCTCACCATAGACATCGATCCCATAAGTCGTTCAGAACGTCTATACCATCACTGCAACACATTATGGTTGATAGACCATCAGCAATTGGTAGACCATAAGAATTTGGTCAAGCAATATTTGAAAAATCATTTAGCTGTTTTTCTGGCCAAAGGACTTGTCATTAATCGTCACATCGGGGGAAAGATAGAGCTAAGTGCATGTGAAGTCAATAGATCATTTATCTTTGATCCGAAAGAGTATTTGCTCAAGCCTACTCCCGGGGCTGACTTAACCACACTACAAGTATATAATGTCACCAATATATCATTGACATCAGGAAGAGATCCAAGATATCAATGGCTAGAACCGATTGAACTGGCATTTCTTGCCAAAGATCATTGGGCAAACAGAGTGATAAATAATGGAAGGACGGCTGTAAGCCAAGAGGAATTGATCAGCTTTATCCGAGAAAGTAACAATAGAACGGCTTCTATTTTCAAAACGAGTTCTATCCAGCCGAAATATTATATCATAAGAGTAGAGCTTTAAAGTAGCAGCGTATAACTGTTAGTATCTCATTACTTCCTAGCCAGCCTTTCCGTCACAAACTTAACTAAATTTACCAGCTTTGTCGGCTTTTTCACCACGCAATCTAGCAAGTCGTCTGGAAATATCCGCCCAAAGTCCTCTTCCAAGCTCTCCTGAGCAGTCATGAAGCAGATCTGCAAACGTTTGTTAATCTGGCGCATTACGCGGTACACTTCGTATCCGGTCATCTGCGGCATTCGAACATCCAAAAGTACCATGTCGTAATAGTCTGGTTGTTTTTGGCTAAATGTCGCAATTGCTTCAACTGGGTTATCAAACGCATCAACCAAAAAGCCATTATATTCCAAACCGCGTTTGACTACTGCCAAGACGTCTTTTTCATCGTCAATTACCATGATTCTATGTTTAACTTGGAAAGTTGGGTTTCCGCTCACTTTTTGAAGTTTGTCATTGTTTTTCGCCCATTCGTTAATGGACAATATCTAATCTGAGTACTATCTAGGAGCTAGATAAGGTTTGACAAAAAAAATTAGCTATAACCTGATTGAAACACTGGTGAAAAGTAGGGACATTTCAATGCCCTGTTAAATTAGGAACATATACTGTTGAAAAAGGGACTTAATTACTTGTGAGGATGACATGCCATGCTCAATATGCAAGCTTGAGTGTCAATCAGAACTATATTTTCGGGATTTCTCTCTTCATTACCATATAGGCTCGGATAAAGTCACGGGCCTCATTCTGTATATAGTCAAGAATAGCATCGTAATTGCCATTCCAGTACCATCCTGAGATATTCTTTGCCAACCCTCTTTTGCCTATGCATTGCGTGCAACCTTTGAACTGGCCATAGTTTTTCATTATCAAAACATGCTTTAGATCAATCATTGGCCGCTGTCCCAGTCTTAGGTTGCTCAAGTTGCAGTACTCAAGAAGTTTGTATTTCATGAATTTGCATTCAAAAGACAAGTTGTTTCCTACAGCTACAAAGGCCCAGATATCTGGGACATACATCGGCCTAAAATGCTCGATAAACGCCCTTTCAGAACCAAGCTCCCATTCCTTCAGTATCATCAGGTTTCCATGCGGCCTGCCAGTCACAGTATCAAGAGGCTGGTATTGTATGGTGATGATTTTTGATTTTAATGTGTCTAGGCCAGCACGTGGTTCTTCTCTGTACTGGTCAAGGGGCACGGTTTCAATGTCAAAATAGTAGTTGCAAAACACTGCCTTTTACTCGGGTATCATAGACTTCGTTCTTTTTATGCATCGGCTAATTAGAAACTGAATCTTATAGCATAAGAAGGGCATAGATTTATTCGCTAAAGAAGCAGGTCCATGAATAAATTATCAAGAGTGATAATTTCTTATTATAAGGATTTGAAAGGAAGAAAATAAGGAGCTTGGAAAAAATAAGGCGTAGGCAGAAGACAAGGTACCCAGAAATTAAGATGTAGGCTAAAATTCAAGGCGTGAAACAGTTTGCGCAAACTTTTACAAGCAGAGTTTACACACGCTGTATGTATTATGCACTACAAAGATATACTCACGGTATGCGATGGTTGCCTGATAGAATAAATTATCATTTTGATAATTTCTGCACTAGCGCGCATAGAGAAAAGTATCTAACATTTAAACGATCTTGAATGCTCTGACAACTGTTGTCGATTGCTAATCAATGCAAGCTTTTTACTCCTGTGGTGGTAAACGCGTATCATGGAAATCAAGTGCGCCGATTGCGGCTGCGTGCCATCAGAATGTAAGGCAAGCCCCTCACCACGAGAATGTCAGAATTGTACTTGGCAAGAATGTTGTTGCTGGTCTACAATACACCATCTTAGCTGAAACATCGCTGCTACAATAATAGCAGAATGGCTGACTGCAAGCAGGCTATGAAGAGCAGTATTGGCAAACTGTGCTAGAGAGTGACTTTTTTCAATCTTCCGGACTTTACTGACGAGTGTCCCAATCCATTTGGCTACTGCATATTAATGCATCCAGATCCATTCCAAAACTGCTTTAGTAGCCGTACTTTGAGGGGTCGCTGTCGAACTCGCTCTTGCACATGGAAGAGCACAGATAGACTTTCTTTCCCCCTGCTTCCGAGATGAACTTGGTCCTGTTTTCATCCACCATCATATTGCAGACTGGATCCTCAAACACGGCATGTGTAAGCATGCTAGGATAGATAAATACTGCAGTTGACGATTGTAAAGTTATTCTACGAGATTCTCTTCGCATTTAGCAACAAATCACAATTCTTTTAGATCCAACATGCGCCAACGGTCTAGTCCAAGAACTTTACAATTGTAAGACCCTGTTGTTAAATAACTGAAGATGGAAATAGAAGGTGATAGAAATGACAGCGCAGCATGCAGACCACACGAAGCGGACTGCGATAAAGATAGGAGGGATGCATTGTGCCGGATGCGTCAGTTCTATCCAAGGATATGTAAAGGATCTGCCAGGCGTAACCAAGATTGAGGTCAACCTGGCAAATGAAAAGGCTGTGCTGGAATACGACCCAACTAAGGTCAAGCTCGATGCTGTTGAAAAGGCAATCGAGGAGATAGGGTATAGCGTAGTTTACGAGAAACTGGTGCTAAAGGTCGCAGGGATAACAGACTCTGCAGACGCTGAGAAGTTGGAAGCTAATCTAAAGCAGATGGAGGGTATCAAATCTGCCTCGGTCAACTATGGCAGTTCTCAGGTCAATGTCGAATACAACCCTGCGCTTATCTCGCTCGCTGACGTGCGAAAAAGAATTGGCAACTCTGGCTATGAAGTCCTGAGCGAAACTGCAGGAGCATCAGCTCAAGACATCGAGGCAAAAAAGCTAAAGCTGCTCTTTCTGGTAGGCGCTGTCTTTACTGTCCCAGTCATGCTGTTCAGCTATCCTGAGATATTCAACTTCATACCTCTGGCAGGAACCGACATCTCTGCGTATCTGGCATTTGGCTTTGCGTCAATCGTTCAATTCGTTACTGGTAGCAGGTTCTATTCCGGTGCCTTCCGTATCGCCAAGATGAAGTCTGCAAACATGGACACACTGGTTGTTCTGGGAACCACTACCGCCTATGTCTTTAGTGCGTTCAACACCTTTCCAACCCCCACATGGCACAACATATACTATGACGCCGCGGCAGTGGTCGTGACTTTCATAATCTTGGGCAAATACTTGGAGCTCAAGACAAAGGGCAGGACAAGCTCGGTAATACGCAAGATGCTTGAGCTCCAGCCCAGGATCGCAAGAATCAAGAAGGAGAGCGGTGAAGAGGTCGAGATTCCACTGGAGCTGATCCAGCCGGGCGATATCATTGTGGTGCGTCCCGGCGAGAAAATCGCAGTTGATTCCAATGTAATCTTGGGTTCCTCAGCGGTGGACGAGTCGATGGTGACAGGCGAATCGATGCCAGTCTCTAAAAAAGTTGGAGATAGCGTGATAGGCGGAACAATAAACCGCGAGGGATTGATTCTTGTAAAAGCTACCAAAGTCGGATCAGACTCTTTCCTATCCCAAGTAGTCAAGCTCGTGGAGGAAGCAATGGGCAGAAAGCCAGCGATGCAAAAGCTGGTGGACAGGTTTGCAGGTTACTTTGCTTATGCCGTAATGCTTGCTGCTTTAGCCACCTTTCTCGTATGGTATCTGATAGCGGCACCTGGAGCCTCTTCGATGGCCATCATCCCCGCAGTCGCAATTCTGGTAATCGCATGTCCTTGTGCGCTTGGGCTTGCAACGCCTACAGCAATCATGGTTGGAATGGGCAAAGGCGCATCAAACGGAGTGATATTCAAGAGCGGGGACGCAATGGAAATGCTGAGCAAAATATCAGTGGCAATATTTGACAAAACAGGCACATTGACCGAGGGAAAGCCGAAGGTCACAGACATCGTGCAGACAACAGATGCTTTAGAAAAAATAGCTCTGACAATTCCAGCCAGCAAGCAATACTGTGCTCAAGAAACAGCGAATCAGACTGGCCTTGCAGTATTGACACTGGCAGCTATTGCTGAAAAGGGCTCTGAACACCCGCTTGCAAAGGCCATCGTGGCTCACGCACATGACAAAGGAATACAGTTAAACAATATTGACGTGGTGGAGTTTGAAGCAACTGCCGGCCGAGGAGTTACCGCTATGCATAATGGCTCGACAATTAAAGTTGGAAGCCCGAATTTTATGCAGAACCAGAATATCGATATCTCTCCGCTCGCTTCCCAGATTGAAAAACTTCAGACAGAAGGAAAAATAGTTGTCCTTATTTCGCTTGACAAGAACGTTGTAGGAGCTATAGGTCTGCTCGATACGCCAAAGTCAGGCGCTAAAGAAGCTGTCTCTGTCTTGAAGTCGCTTGGAATAGAATCAGTAATGCTTACTGGCGATAACGAGAAAACTGCAAAGGAAATAGCGCGTATGGTAGGGATCGAGCGCATCTTTGCAAACGTTTTGCCTTCTGGTAAGGTCGATGTGGTGACGCAGGTTCAGAAAGAAGGCAAAAAGGTGGCAATGGTAGGCGACGGAATCAATGATGCTCCTGCGTTAACTGCTGCAGATGTTGGGATTGCCATTGGCTCTGGCACAGACGTTGCAATTGAAGCAGGCAAAGTAGTATTGATACGAGACGACATTCGGGATGTCGTGGCATCAGTCGAGATTGCAAGAAAGACTGTGTCAAAGATAAAGCAGAACTTGGCTTACGCCTTCCTATATAACATAGTCTTGATTCCAGTCGCAGCGACCGGCCTTCTCTATCCTGCCCTTGCAGGAGTTGCTATGGCTGCAAGCTCTGTGTCTGTTACTGCAAGCTCACTCGCTCTGAAAAGATGGGTGCCAAAGAGTAAAAGAAATTAGGTATGGCGTGCTATTAGCAGCAACCGCCACCCATGCCGTGTCCTGAATCTTCTCTCCTTCTCTCTTGATCCATCATGATTTTAGCATATTGATTGGCATGTTCTTCAGAGCAAAAATACTTGCCGAATCTCTTGATTGCCGATTCTTTCTCGACATCCATGCCACATACGGGACAGTGCTTTTGCAGTAATCCTAGCATAACGTATGGTTATAGTAATTCATATTTTAGTATGGCAGTATACGAATGTCAAGATATAGGATGCAAAATTTGTCAAATGAGTAGATAGGGTCCTATTTTTCCTTGTTTGCAATGGCATCTATTCTACCCTTGTACTTTTGCTTGTATAGCGTCAGACAGGAATTGCAACAGAAGTATCTCTGGAATTCCCCCACCTCCAGCGTTTTAGGATCACTGCTAATCTCGTTTTCACAGTAATGGCACTTTAGCTTGACTGCCATGTTTTCCTTCAACGGAATGGTTTGTTCCTCTTTTATTGTCCTTGCCACGATATGATAAGATACGGATCGAACTCCCTTGATGACTGCAAGTTTTTCTCTGATGAATGCCTCGATATGTTCTGGTTTTTCTGCAATCACCTTGACCATCAGATTGAAGTCTCCCGTCATGACATAGATACCCTGAACGATAGGAATCGAGGATAGTTTGTTCGCGATGTTGACGGATTGTGAAGGGTTTGTTTTCAGAAAGACAAAAGCGGACAGCTGCTCATCCAGCTTGTCTACGTCAAACATCGGGACTATATTCTTGATTATCCCCGTCCCCCTCATTTTGGTATAATGAGATTCAACGGTTGGCGTGCTTACCTTGATCTCTTTCGCAATTTGTCTAAACGACTTTCGGCCGTCTTGTATTAGAGATTGTATGATTGCGACGTCTATCTTGTCAAGATGCATGCGCTACAGATACTCCGAGTTCCAACTTCTATCAAGTAGCTGCAAATACCCTCAATTTATTGATGTACGTTTACAATTGTAAAGATAAGCTTTGGCGGCGTGTTCAACATCATCATTTCTTAAAGGAATTAAATTGGAAGACATAATCAAGATCAGCAAGAAATTAGGGATTAAATCTTACAAATGTAAAGTCTAATCTTTAAATTTGTCGGCCTACCGCCGTAGATATTGATAGAATATGAGCTGCATGTCTTGCGATACTGGCAAAATGACGAAAAGAAAAATTGCAATAATCTCTTCAGCCGGAGCAGGGATAGCCATTGTATCGTATTTCGCTTTTACAACGGTGCCAGCCTTGGCCGCGGCCATACCTGCGATCCTTACTTTTGCAGCTTGCCCTGCAATGTGCGCTGCTATGGGTGGAGCGATGTGGCTTCAGAAGCGCCGTGCAAACAAGAAAAATTCATTGAAAATGGCAGAGGGAGAAATGATAGCACCAAAATCTATGGCATTAAATAAGGACGATGTCGTCGATTCACAAATCATACCAGTGAATGAGCAGTCGCACCCACAGAATAAACAGCCGGCGGACTTCAAGAACTAGCCTGTTCCTTCTGTCAGATGGTGTTTTCAAATGGACTTGGTGAGGAACAGATGAAGACCATCCATTACGCTGCGACGCTCCTTTTACCGCTTTTGTTAATTCTGCTACTTGCGTCATCCTTTTCTTTGTCAAGCTATGGACAATCGACCAACCCCAATACTGCTCCTATAACGACAGAAGACTTGGTAACGTATACCAAAGAGAGCAGTTTCATAAAAGAATTTCAAGTCCCGATTGAGGAGCGCGGGCTAAAGGGAGTTACAGCCGATCCTCAGGGCAACGCATGGATATATTATTCTACAAACAAGACAAGCACCATATTCAAGTTTGATCCGGAGAAACAATCTTTCTCGCAATTCCAGGTAGAAGGTCAGACGACTGCAGACGAACCGGTAATCAACTTGGCTGCCGGACACTTGGCTTTTGATAATGAATCGAACAGTGTGTGGTTTGGCGACGCAAGGACTAATTCCATCGGAAAGCTTGACGTGAAAACGGGGAATGTGCAGCTGAACGCCATTCCTACGAAAAATGCAGGTCCGATGGGAATCGCTTTAGCGCCTGACGGCAAGAGCGTTTGGTTCACCGAAATTACTGGCGACAAGATAGCGAAGATCGATACAGGATCCATGAAGATAACAGAATATTCAACAGGAGATCAAAGCGGTCCTGCCCTCCTCTCGTTTGATGATAAAGGCATCTTGTGGGTTTCTCTCTCGTTTTCACACACCGTGCTGAGGGTCGATGCTACCACGCTGTCTTCCTCCAACCCTTCCTCTGCTATGACTGAGCTCAAGCTTCAAGGCAAAGACACGTTCTCTCCTTTTGGAATTGCAGTATCCGGCGACAAAGTCTACGTCTCTGATCACGGCTCAAGCAGAGTAATCGTGTCTGACGTGGGCTTTGCCAAGTATAATTCATACTGGACATCGCCTGCAAAGGAATTTCCGACCACGCTTCCGGGCGAAGTTGTCGCAGACAAGCAAGGCAATATTTACTTTCCACAGCACGGCGGCAACCGCATTTCCATGATTGATAAATCAGGCGTGGTCACAGAGTATGACATACCTTCCGGACCTCTATCGACGGCACTATTCCTTGCGGCTTCTAACGGAAAAGTCTGGTTCACGGAATGGGCTTCTAACAAGCTCGGCTACTTGGATACAAATGCAAAGATACCGTTTGACATTCAAGTCAAAGGGAATATCAATGGCTTTACCCTTACAAAAGACAAATCCCAATCGATAGACTTTTCATTAGTGAAATCAGACGGAGCCAACTCCTCCGTCTCGCTTTCAGAGGTGGGAATAGCGGCGATAGGGATGACTGAATCGGGCTTGCAGGGCGTCACGTATACCTCGCAGCCTCCTAGAGTGAACCTTGACCAAAGCCAAGGAGCAGATGTCAAAATTACCCTCATCACGGCAGAGAGGGCTATGCCTGGAAAATACACCTTGATGATCAGGGCGACAGCACCAGAGAAGGATGGCTTGTTGGTATCAAAACTCTACCCAGTATCCTTCGTTCTAGACGTTCCGACGCCCGTAAGCCAGAACAACAATCCTTCAAATACAGCTGCAGAACAGGCGTCCACAGATTCCCTCATACGCGATACAACCAGAATACTTGCGGCCTCTGCGGCAGTGGGATTGGTAGGATATCTGATTTATAACCGGATAAAGAAAAAATCCGATATAACCAAATAGAAGACCCCTAACCTTCTGTCAATTCTGTTGCTGCTTTATACATTGAATTTTTCCGGGGCTTTGTCGTACCGTGCCTTGCAATGTGGGCAACAGAAATAGATTGTCTTGCCTTTTGATTTTGTAATGTATTGCGTTTCAGCTACATTCATTCCGCAGACCGGATCTGTTGGCATCCGCATTCATATCACTTCAGATGATATTTAACTTTGACACTTTACAAACGTAAACGGCTGATAATTAATATCAGTAAATCCATCGTATTTTTGGTAATAGTGACAAAATACAAGCCAGGTACTAGAGTTCAGAAAAACAATACAATGAGGATGTTCATCGTAGTAGGTGCAGTAATAGCCGCATCGATAGGAGCAGGGATTTATACCACGACGGGCATGTTCAAACCCTCGGCAGATAATCAGCCCATGGTCATGCATATACACCCAGGACTTTCGCTAATTATTGATGGCAAACCAGTCACTATTCCTGCAAACATTGGAATAGACGCAAGCTTGTACAAGAATCACACTCTAGATCAATACGGCATGAAGATGCCTGATATGCCATCTATGCCAGTCATGTATCCTACTCACACCCATGATACGTCTGGCACAATCCACGTTGAATCTAACGTAAAAAGAGACTACACTATAGGCGACTTCTTGAGCGTATGGGGGATGGACTTTAGCGGAAAAACAGTGAACATGACTGTTAACGGTCAGCCTGCAACTGATTCTAACTATAGAGCGCATGTTTTCAAGGATGGAGAGCAGATTATGTTGGATGTAAAGAGCGGATAGGTCGTAACATCAGTAAATTAGATAAAGGCTCAGGAAACAAGATTACCTGTAAGTTGCCAATAAATTTTGATCATATGGATGAGCATATTATTACATAATCACAAGCGAAGATACTCACTTTCTTTACAACCGTAAACATCCATGGTCAAATATCACATGCCATAGACTATGGACAATGATACAGAGGAAGTACACTTTTCTGACAGGAATACTTGCAGGACTGGTGATTGCCATAGGCGTTGCGTCAGTATTTTCTTTAGTGGTAACACAAACATTTGAACAAACAAACTACAACAATTCTCAGTCAGATAGTCAAAATCAACCAAGCTCGCAGATGATGCAGGATGGCAGCAATAGCGACATGTCTTTCTTTAGTGGCGAAGGGGTGAGTACGGTGGACAATGTAAAGGTCAAAGGAGTAAGCATCGTGGGAAGCAATGAAATTTCTGTAAGCCTAAAGTATTCTGGCAATGGAACAGCTCCATGAGTCACAGTGGCGGCTATAGCACAGTCGATGGAAAATATGATGCCAATGTCAATGATGGAGTCGGATAATTCGGGAAGTATGATGAGCGATGGAATGATGCCACAAAAGATGGGGGAAGGAATCCACTCTGGTAGCAATGTCCTCAACTCTGGCTGGAATTCACCTTCAACAGTAACTGTAAAAATTCAGGGAAATACCACGTCTGACGACGATCATATCATGGTCATGGTGTTCCCATACATCAAGTAAGGAGATATGACATGGCAAAAGAATTATCTTCACAGGGCTATTGCGAAGTATGTGGAATTGATGTTGATCCCAATACCAAGCTGAAGAGATTTGATAAACTGTTTTGTTCTGATGAGCATATGGATCAATATGTGAAGGCGAGACAAAAGAACATGGGAATGATATCGGACCCAGATGGCGATAATTCGAGAGACAGAAATGAAGAGTATGGACAAGAATCTAGCAGGGGATCTGGATTTGCAAGAAGAAGGGGAGGGTGCTGTTGAGCTCTACCTAACTCTATTTTGCTTAGCCTAATGAAAAACTCGATTTATTCAAAACCAATCAGCTAAGAAGATCCATGATATTCTGCTAAATCTTGTTTAACGGCTCACAAAGTCTTACAAATGTAAACTACTGAACTAAAATATCATATGCAACACGCAATTAGCTGAGGAACAACCGGCGAAAGGCTCTTGGTCTCCCTAAATGTAATCGCAATAATTGTAATTGCAGGATTTGTTGCAGCGCTCGTAGTTGGAGTCTTCTATTATTACAATCAGATTATCAAACCAAGCGAGCAAAAACAGCAACCGAGGATTGGAAATAGTGGGGTTAATAACACAAGCAACAATGGCATAACTCCACCGCAGAGCAATGCATCCTCAATAATAACAATTTCAAGCCCATATGTCAAAGAGTTTACTTTTCCCAAAGATGTGTGGCCTAACGCTATTTTGGTAGACAAGAAAGGGACCGTCTGGACAGTAGGTGCAAGATCGCAATCATTGGAAGCCTTTGACCCTGCTACACAAAAGATAAAGTCGTATCCAATTCCAAACTCTGGCGCGGCAACAGGGACTGCTTTGGTATGGACAATTGTAGAGGGCAATGACGGTTCAATATGGTTTTCTGGCTCTGGCGGAATTCCCCTATGGCGATTTGACCCCTCCCCTGAGAAGTTTCAAGCCATTACCTCGTTAAGCACATCGCCTATACAGATGAAAGTCGATGAGAGCGGAAGAATATGGTATACTATCCTCTACAGTGGAAAGCTTGGAGTAATTCAGAAAGAAGGTCAATCATATGTATCCAAAGAGATACAGCTTGAAAATGATTCATTCCCAAGCGGGTTGCAAGTGAACAATGGTTCAGTATGGATTGCACAGGAGGCTATTGGCAAGATAACTGCCTTCAATGTCACCTATAACAGTAGTAGTATGGTTGTCAATATTACAAAATCAGCGCAATATCCGATAGGTGAAAGCAAACTGCTAAGTCCAACTAATAATAACACCCTGTTCAGCCCTACGGATATAGTACTGCACAATAATTCAGCGTGGGTAACGGAACATGGTACAGCCTTTGTAACTCAGTATGATACCAAATCTAGCAAGATAACTCGCTATCCTACTGCCCTTCATCCTATTCACGTGAGCACCCTTCCTTACTGGCTCGCGTCTGATCTGAACATGAAGGCGTATGGTTCAATGAACATAGAGGCAACAGGATGGCTTTTCTCAATTTTTCGGGTCCGACGCTGACAGAGTACGAAGTGCCTACTCGAGACCCTGCGATGGCATACCTAGCTAATGCCCTTACCATATCAGCAGACCCGACTGATGAAAACAAGCTTTGGTTCACAGAGTTGACGACAAATAAGATCGGCATGGTAGACAGGAAAGTTCCCATTCCATTTGACATTTCATCTCCACAAAAACACATTATTCTTGAAAAAGGCGGAACGGCAACAATCAAGATAGACGTCAGCAAAACCAAAGGTGCAGAAGGCAGTATTGTTAACAATAGCCTATCGTTTGGCGCTTCTGGAACTGAAGTATTTTCAGGTAAGCTGATGAACGTGACTATAGCATTTTCTCCGGAAAAGATAGACCTCAGCAAGATGAATGAAACACAGATTGTAACGCTGACACTGAAAGACGATGGGATTGAACGGGGACAGTATGTCTTGGCCGTCAGCGCAACTGATGGAGCAGTAATCCGAACCATCTACATGGAACTGGAAGTGAGGTAATGCAGACACTCAATACGACAATATCTAGTAGACGTCTGAAACCTCATGCAGAGACTGCAAGAGAGATGCTGGTTTCTGCTATCGAATCCCATGCAGGTATACGATATAGGGAGCTGACCAGAAAGACAGGTCTGACCCACGGTGTTCTAAGTAATCACATAAAGGTAATGGAAAGGCAGAAAAGGATTATTGTCAAGCGAAATAATGGGGCGACAAGGTTCTTTCCGTGTTGGTATGACGACCAGATATGCAATTTAATATCAAATACGAGCCATCCAACGACTAGAAGAATAATCGCCCTGTTGCTAGACAAAGAATGCAGCCACGATCAAATCAAGAGTGCTATGAGAAAGAGCGGATCAACGATATCAGTACACATGAAGAAATCGAGTCTGCAATCTTGAATGCAATTGGTAGCAGCTATGACGAAGGTGGCAAAAGAAGAACAGGGGCAACCAAGATGGAGATAATGGCTGATGCATTTGTCACCCACGAGTGCGCCTCCGGCTACCTTGAGAGGCTTGAGCGGGAGGGCTTGATAGACTATAATTCTGGAACAGGCGTTTACATGGTAACTGATAAGGGCAGGCAGTGGCTGAGGGAACAGGAAAAATAGTCAGGATAACCGCATATGGACAAGTTGTTTGAAAATTCCAAAAACCTTTCTATAGAACATTACAAGCTCAATGTTAAAGTACTACTATTACGCAAACTTTTCCAGTTGCTTAGCGAAAAAGTTGTAAAGCAATCAGCTGTTGTCCACAAACCAGTTGGCTCCTGCGAAGTTTGTGGAAGAAGAGCGGAGCTCGAAAAGGTACGAGGATATAATTTTAAAATGTGCCCGCATTGTGCCTACATGACTAGGGTGCATGCAAAAGAAAGCCACGACGCCTTTGCATCGTAGTATACCAATATTGTAATACTCTGAATGTCTCACGTGGGACATTTTAAGTTTTAACCGTCAAAAAGGGATTACCTGACTTGGACTTCTTTCATCTCGCCAGTCAGGTTAGTCATGCTGTCGTATATCCTGAGAAATTGAATTCCCTTGCCTGTCGTCTTGTATTGGA